>JGI25913J50563_1000074_pt1 | contig 16931 bp, 10 predicted proteins | sample LauGreSp1BDMLBSN_2_FD_50563 | JGI IMG/M metagenome (IMG submission 50563)
ATGGAGCAATTGCTGTAGCAACAATTCCGGATGCAACCTCTGCAATAAAAGGGAAAATTCAATTAGCTGGAGATTTAGGAGGTACAGCAGCAGCACCAACCGTTCCTGGATTAGCTAATAAAGAAAACACCATTGCAGCTGGAACAACAGCACAATATTATAGAGGAGATAAAACGTGGCAAACATTAGATAAATCTGCTGTTGGTTTAGCCAATGTAAATAACACTTCCGATTTAAATAAACCCATATCTACAGCAACTCAAACTGCTTTGGATGCCAAAGAAAATTTAGCAAACAAATCAACAACAACTACTCTTGGTTCAAGTAATGATTTATATCCAACGCAAAATGCAGTAAAAACCTATGTGGATACCCAAATTGCAACAGCAACAATTCCAGATGCAACTACATCCGTAAAAGGGAAAATTCAATTAGCCGGAGATTTAACCGGCACTGCGACTTCACCTGAAATTGCTACAGACGCAATAACTACGCCTAAGTTAGCAAACACTGCTGTTACAACTGCAAAAATTTCAGACGCTAACGTAACTTATGCTAAGATACAAAATGTTAGTGCTTCCGATAAAGTATTAGGACGTATTTCTCCAAATGCAGGAGTTATAGAAGAAATAGCAACAACAGGATCGGGTAATGTAGTTCGTGCAACCTCTCCAACTTTGGTTACTCCGAATTTAGGAACTCCTTCTACTTTAGTATTATCCAATGCGACGGGTTTAACTTTAACTACTGGTGTTACAGGCATATTACCAATTGCAAATGGTGGTACTGGATCGAGCACTAAGAATTTTGTAGATTTAAGTACTAACCAAACTATTGCTGGCACAAAAATATTTAATTCCGATTCCTATGTTAATCAATTGCGAATTGGAAAGGGATCTGGAAATAATATACAAAATACCGCATTTGGTTATAGCGCATTAAATCAAAACACTACTGGAGAAGGAAATACAGCTATAGGATTTCAAGGTTTGATGAGTAATACAACAGGAAACAGCAACACAGCTGTTGGTTTTGCTTCAGGTATTGACAATACAACAGGAGGTGGAAATACTTCTGTAGGATACCAAGCACTTCAAAAAAACACTGGAAATAACAATATTGCTATAGGTACTAACACAATGTATTTAAGTCAAAATTCAAATAGTAATATTGCAATTGGAAATTCTGCCATAATAAGTAGCAATGGCGCAGGGGATAATATTGTTTTAGGAAACAACACTGCCCCTTTGGTAACTAATGCTTCCCGAAATGTAATTATTGGTAATGGTGCAGGAAATTCAATTACAACAGAAACAAATAATACAATTGTAGGATATAATACTAATATTTCTGCAGGAGTTACAAATGCAACGGCATTAGGTAATGGTGCATCCGTAAATACAAGCAATAAAATTCAATTAGGAAACAGTGCCATTACATCCGTTAACACTAGTGGAGTTGTTACAGCAAATGGATTTATCAAAACAGGAGGAACAGCTGCTCAGTTCTTAAAAGCTGATGGAACATTGGATACAACCACATATTTATCTGGAACAGTTGCTATTGCAAATGGTGGTACTGGAGCAACTACTGCTTTAACAGCAAGGGCCAATTTAGGTTTAGCCAACGTGGATAATACATCCGATTTAAATAAACCAATTGCAACAGCTACACAAACAGCTTTAGATACTAAAGAAAATTTAACAAACAAATCTACCACTACTACTCTAGGGACAAGTAATGATTTATATCCAACACAAAATGCTGTAAAAACCTATGTTGATACACAAATTGCTTCAGCAACAATAGTCGATGCAGATGCAACAACCAAAGGAAAAATTCAGTTAGCAGGTGATTTAGGTGGATCAGCAGCAGCTCCTACCGTTCCTGAGTTAGCAATAAAGAAAATTTAGTTAATAAATCTATAGATGTTTCCACAGATGGCACTTCCGATGAAAAGTATCCTTCAGTCAAAGCAGTAAAAGATTATGTGGATAGCTCGATATCTTCAGGCACTATTCCAGACGCAACTAATACATTAAAAGGGAAAATTCAATTAGCTGGAGATTTAACAGGAACTGCAGCTTCTCCTACAGTAGCAAACGGAGCAATAACAACTTCTAAATTAGCCGATAATGCAATTACCTCAGCAAAAATAGTAGATGGTACAATTGTTACTACTGATTTAGCAGATGATGCTGTTACCTCAGCAAAAATAGTAGATGGTACAATTGTTACTACTGATTTAGCAGATGATGCAGTCGAAACTTCCAAAATTAAAAATTCAAATGTTACAACATCTAAGCTAGCAGATGCTTCAGTAACAACTGCAAAGATTGTGGATGGAACAATTGTTAATGCCGATGTTTCTGCAACTGCAGCAATAGCATTTTCAAAATTAAATATTATCAAAAGTGATATTGAAGGCTTAGGCATACCTGGTTCGGACACTACCTATTCAGCTGGCACAGGTGTCACATTAACAGGTACTACATTTTCAATTGGTCAGAGTGTTGCGACTACAGCATCACCAACCTTTGCACAAATAAATAAGGTTACCATTACAGAGCCTACAACAAATGCTACATTAACCCTTGCCGATGGTAAAACTTTGACTACTACAGATGATGCAACTGTTAGCGGAACCAACACTGGCGATCAAACGATTACACTTACTGGTGACTTAACAGGAACTGGTACCGGAAGTTTTGCAACTACATTAGCTAATTCGGGTGTAACTGCCGGAACATATGGTTCAGCAACGGAAGTACCTTCGATCTCGGTAGATGCAAAGGGAAGAATTACAAGCGCTAGTACAACAACAATTTCTGGTGTTTCTCCAATAGGCTCAGCTTTAACAGATGGAAATATTATTGTTGGGGATGCTTCAAATGAAGCTGCATCCGTTCCTGTAACAGGAGATGTAACCATTACCAACGCAGGAATAACAACAATCGGAACAGGAAAAGTAACATCCGGAAAAATACTTGATGGCACTATCCTAGTTGCAGATTTAGCTAATAATGCAGTGGAAACTGCTAAAATTAAAGATGCAAATGTTACTTATGCTAAAATTCAAAATGTTAGTGCAACAGATAAAGTTTTAGGACGTGTTTCTTCAGGAGCTGGAGTAATTGAAGAAATTGCAACAACAGGATCAGGAGATGTAGTGAGAGCAACCTCTCCTACTCTAGCAACTCCAGATTTAGGAGTTCCTTCAGCAGTTGATTTGACAAATGCAACTGGTTTACCATTAACAACTGGTGTAACAGGAATATTACCTGAAGCTAATGGAGGAACAGGATCAGCCACTAAAAACTTTGTTGACCTAACTACTGATCAAACCATAGCGGGTGTAAAAACCTTTTCGGGAACTTCAACAGTAGTACAACAAAATTTAACTGTTAATTCAGCAGGTACATCAGGTCAGGGGATAATACTGTCTGACGATGGTGATATTGTCGATAATAATGATGGCGCAGCCACTTTCCGTTTTGGAGCAGGAATTAAAATTAATGATGGAAATGGAAGCTTAGGCACGACAACAAAAATAACGTTATCAAATACAGGAAATATCACAGCTACAGGTACTGTTGAATCTGCAGGATTCAAACTATCCGGAGGTGCTCCAGCTGTTGGCAAAGTATTAACTTCCGATGCCAATGGAATAGGGTCCTGGACAGCTTTACCGGCTACTAGTTTAGCTTCAGGGGTTACAGGAACACTTCCTGTAGCTAATGGAGGTACAGGATCCACCACTCAAAATTTTGTAGATTTAACCACAGATCAAACAGTTGCAGGTGTTAAAACATTTAGCAGTGATATAGTTGTGAATGGCGTTAAGATAGGTAGAGGAACAGGAGATGATGGTCAAAATACAGCTATAGGAAATAATGCGTTAGGAACAGGAACAGGAACAAGAAATACGGGTATTGGATATAATGCCTTAGGAAATTATACCGGTGCTTCCTTTGATAATAATACCGCCGTGGGTTATTCGAATTCAAATAGCATTACCACTGGACAACAAAATACAGCTTTAGGAGCAGAGGCATTAATGGCAGTAACTACTGCAAATTCCAACACAGCCATTGGAGCACAATCTCTTTTAGGCGCAACGGGTTCCGGTAATACGGCTTTAGGATATGCTGCAGGACAAATTATTACTTCTGGCACGAACAATACCTTTTTAGGAAATGGTGCGAATGCAGGATTGGCAACGGCAACTAATGCTACTGCAATTGGAAGTGGAGCTACAGTAGCTGGAAGCAACACCATTCAACTTGGTAATGCATCTGTTACTAGTGTAAATACATCCGGAGCAATTACCTCCGCTTCTGGAATTACAGGAACACAATTAACTTCTACAGTAGCTATAGGAACTGCACCATTAGTAGTAACTTCTACTACTCCAGTGGCAAATTTAAGTATTGGAGGTAACGCAGCAACAGTAACTACCAATGCAAATTTAACCGGAGATGTAACTAGTGTTGGAAATGCAACAACGGTGGGTAAAATTAATGGTACGGCATTATCCGGATTAGCAACAGGAATTTTAAAAAACACTACAACTACAGGTGTACCTAGTATTGCAGTAGCTGCTGATTTTCCAACATTAAATCAAAACACAACAGGTACAGCTGCCAATGTCACAGGAACAGTAGCTATAGCTAATGGAGGTACGGGTGCTACAACTGCTGTAGCTGCACTTGCTAATTTAACTGGCAATCCGTCTCCTAACACTGTTTTGGCGGGACTAGCTTCAGGTACAACAACAATTGTAAGTTCCGATGGATCTGCATTGACAGGTTGGTCAAACACCGGGAATTTACCGGCATTAGACAATACTATTACTGCAACTAGTTTTAAATTTGGACCTTCCAATAATTGGGATATGGAAAGAGATTTAGGACAAAGTTTGATGGGTAAATCATACCAATTTGACATCTATTTTACTGCAAATTCCAACAATGCATTTTTATTTGGTCATAATAGTTCCGGATCAAACGGAAGAGGAATATACTTATCACAAGTAGGTACGTCTAATGGTTTCATATCAGGCACGAATAGTTTTTTATATACTAATAAAGATGGTGCTGACACCAATACATTTACAGCCAATACATGGTACACTATTAAAGTTAACTTAGCTTCCGGTACAAATGCATGTTCCTACTCAATTAATGGTGTGCAAAAAAGTACTTTTACATGGACAGATAGTGGAACTTCTTGGTTTGGATTTGTTTCTGATGGAGGAATATCCTATATAGATAATATTAATGTTACTTCTGTAAATACAGGTTCTCCTTCATTTAGAGCTTTGGTTGCATCAGATATTCCAACCCTAAATCAAAACACAACAGGTACAGCTGCCAATGTAACGGGAACAGTAGCTATTGCAAATGGTGGAACTGGTTCAACAACTAAAAACTTTGTTGATTTGACTACTTCACAAACTATTGCAGGAACAAAAACCTTTAGTTCTACCATAGCTGGTTCTATTACGGGTAACGCCGCAACAGCTACCACTGCAACAAACATNGCGGGAGGCGCGGCAGGATCATTACCCTATCAAACGGCTGCTGCAACAACAGCTATGTTAGCCAAGGGTGCGGATGGACAAGTTTTAACTTTAGTTAGTGGTTCTCCAAGTTGGTCTAATGCTGCAGGTTCTACAGTAGTAACTTCTTCAACAACTTATGCCATAACTCTTGCTGATGCCTATGTGTTTTATACAGGAACAGCTGCAGGTGCCTTAACTATTCCAGCAGCGGCTTCTACTAATGCAGGAAAAGCCATTATAATCAAGAATAAAACCGCATTTGGTATCACTATTACACCTGCAACTACAGGAAATATTTATATTGATAGTGCAAATACAGCTGTAAACACTGTAACTATAGGAATTGAAGCTTCCAACAACTGGATTAAATTAGTTTCCGACGGTACACAATGGAACGTATTAAGAGCATTATTCTAATAGAATAAATAATAAAAATGAAAAAAGTAGTATTAATAGTAACTATGTGTTTTGTTTTCCTAAATGGGAAGGCCCAAACAGGCATTGGAACCACTACACCCAATGCTTCAGCTAAGTTGGAAGTTGCTTCTTCTACTCAAGGTTTCTTACCTCCACGATTGGCTTTGACTGCAACTAATGCCGCCAACCCTGTCATGGTACCAGCAACTGGATTGATTGTATACAATACAGCTACCGCAGGAACAGTTCCCAATAATGTGATTCCAGGATATTATTACTGGAATGGTTCGTCTTGGATTACTATTATTGGTGCCACCACCTCGAGTAGCATAGCTGGAAACGGAACCACGAGTACCTTGTCTAATTTTGGTTCAGTGATGAACGATCTAACTGGAACTACCTACACTTTAACCAATGCCGATAATGGAAAAATAATAACCTGCACTAATGCCAGTGCTATTACCCTAACCGTACCTTCATTGTCAGTAGGATTTAATTGTATGATTGTTCAAAAAGGAACTGGTCAGGTAAATTTAGCTGCTTCGGGAGTCACTTTATACAATAGATATAGTTTCACCAAAACTGCAGGTCAGTATGCTATTTTATCATTAGTTTGTATAGAAGCTAATAAATACATTTCGTCAGGCGATATGTCAAATTAGTATTGAGTATGAAAAAAAAACTTATTACTATTTTATTTCTTTGTTGTATAGGCGTTCAAGCACAAATCTTGGCACCCTATCAAGCAGTGCAAAAACAACCACGAGTACAATTCGATTATTGGGTTTATAGTACGCATTTGGGTAATGGATCAGCCAATCAATATCCAGTCACACCAACTAGTAAAGCGGAGATGGATAATATTTTCAATTCAACAAATTCGAATACCACCCTATATCAATCTGGAAAAACCAATTCGATTAAAATATTAGATTGGCAAAACACTGCAGAATTAAGTTCTATTGGTATTAACTTACCAAACAGTAGCAACTATTTTGCTTTTAAAATACAAGGGACTTTCATTCCGCAAGAATCAGGCACCTACACCTTTACCCTAGAAACAGATGACGCCAGTGAATTATTTATAGAAGGAGTCACTGTTATTACAAATTATATTGCTCAAGCAGTACCTGCATTAGGAACCCACACAGGCACCATTAGTTTAATTGCAGGGAAGGCCTACGCTTTTGAGGTTCGTATGCAACAAGGTTCAGGCGGATTTGGATTACGAATGTATTGGAAATCACCTATTCAAAATAGTGCGCCAAGTGCATACTCAAGTGTGTATCCTGCAGCAACCTATTACCAGAGTTGGACACAAAATGTACAAGAAATAATTACAACTCCATATATGGATGGGAGTTCTTCTGCAAAAGCAGCACCAAATGCCAAATATATTCAAACGGCATTTAATAACTATACTGATGGTGTATATTGGATTAATCTTCCATATGTGGGACCAACACAAGTATATTGTTTATTGAATACCGCAATAAATGGCGGCGGCTGGATGATGGCTATGAAAGCTACTCGTGGTACAACATTTCAATATTCGAGTAGTCATTGGACAACGGTTACTACATTAAATTCGACGGATAATTCCCGTAATGATGCGGATGCTAAGTTCAACACTATGAATTATTTTTATGCTAAAGACATTATGGCATTATGGCCAGATATTTCATGGAATTATGGAGGAAGCACAACAGGAGGAAGTGTGAATACCAATGGGAGTTACAATAATTGGTGTTGGCTACAAAATAATTTCAATAATGGGATAAGAATAACTCCAATATACTTTTTTAATTCAGCTAATAATTTATTTTTTGGGGATGCCTTAAACTTTGCAGGAAAAGGAACAGCTTTTTCAGCCCAAACTCAAGTTCGATTTTATGGCTTTAATTATACCGGTAACGGAACAGGTACAAATAGATGGGGATTTGGATGGAATGAAAATGAAGCTGGCTTGTACCCTAATGGAAATCAGAGTTCAAACGATGTTTTTGGAGGAATTGGCATGGTAGCAGGTAGTTTTTCTGCTGGAGATAATATTTCTTGTTGTGCTGATATAAATACAGGAATTAACCGTTCGGCTAGAGTTGAAATTTATATTCGTTAATATGAAAAAAAGATATTTACTTCTACTAATTTTTGGTTTTATTAGTTCTGCCCAAACCGGTATTGGTACTACTTTGCCAGATACTTCTGCAAAACTTGAGATAGCTTCAACAACAAAGGGACTATTAATTCCAAGAATGACAAGTGCACAAAGAACTGCCATATCCAATCCTGCCAATGGATTATTAGTATATCAAACAGATGGTATAACGGGGTTTTATTTGAATAGTGGAACTGCTCTAGCAGCTATTTGGACAAGAGTAAATACAGATTGGACTAAATCAGGAAACGATATAAGTTATACAACAGGAAATGTTTCTACAACAGGGGCCTTAACCGGAGCTAACACCAGCACCTCCTCCATCTCTGGTTTTACCGCAAATGTTGCAACGATCGCAACTGCATATAATTTATCGGCTGCCGATAATGGGAAGATAATACAAACTACAAATGCTGCAGCAATAACGGTAACAATTCCAACCGGATTACCAACCGGATTTAATTGTACGTTTGTACAAATGGGTACCGGACAAATCACTTTTTCTGGAACTTATTTAAACAGAAGTGGATTTACCAAGACAGCAAGTCAATATGCCTTGGTGAGCATTATGCATTTAGGAAATAATACCATAATTGTTTCAGGTGAAATGAGTAATTAATATGAAAAAAATAAGTAGCCTTTTATTTTTTCTTCAATCTATTCTTTTGTGGTCGCAAATAGGATTACCAATTCAGCAATCAAATGTGCCAAAAAATCATCTTGTAGTTAATTATGATTTTTCCAAACCAGAAAGTTTTTCAGGAACCGGCACTGCAGTTACAAATATAGCAAGTACCCTAACCGGGAATGCAACTCTGGTAAATAGCCCTATACTAATGAAGTCTATGGGATTTCTTTCCTTTAATGGAACCGATCAATATCTTATAACGCCAAACCTAAAGCCCTATTTCAAATCGGTTAACTCTGGAAATCAAGAAAGTCATACATTAAGCCTTTGGATTTATCCAATAAATAATAGCGGGGTTATCGTAAATGAATTAGGACAACCAACCATCAATAGTGGTTGGCGAGATACTCACATTGAAATGGTAAATGGTTATGTAAAATATAGAGTTTGGCCCGGTACATCCACCATAACATCTGTTACCACTCTTACTTTAAATCAGTGGCATCACATTGCAATGGTATATGATGGTACAAATTTAAAAGGTTATGTTGATGGAATACTTCAAGGAACCGCCACTTTTGCGAGGCAATCACCCGCAAGTCAACACTATGCTATAGCTGCTTCAGAAACAGTCACCAATATGGGTTCGGGGGCCAATGGTAAATTCAACTTAGCACAATTCAAAATGTACAACATTCCATTAAACGATACGGATATTGTTCAAGAATACAATAGAGAAAAAATTAACTACCAGTATATTATTCACAGTCCAACAACGAATTCAAACCCAACTTACTGGAATGTCTCAAGTACATGGACGGGGGATTCTTTTAANATGGCNCATTATTCTCCTTGGTTAAACTCGACATTAGGCTGGGCAGCTCAAACTCTGGACACCAACCAATTTATTACATTAAATTATAATTACCCAGTAATTATTTCAGGAATAGTAACACAAGGTAGGGCCTATAATGGAGGGCAATATGTCACTTCTGCTCATGTTGACGTCAGTATTGACGGGATTACTTGGACAAGGGTTTTAACTAACACTGCTTTAAATAGTAATTCATTGGATGATGTTACTGTTTTATTTCCTAATGCTGTATTTGCTAAATATGTAAAAGTAATTCCAGTTACATGGGTAAATCATATTACTTTACGTTTGGGATTATTAATTAATTCGAACAATCTTATAGAAAATGGTTTAGTAATCAATTTAGATCCTGCAAATCTCAACTGTTATAATGGAACCGGAACGACCGTAACAAATTTAGTTGCAAATGGNGCAAATGGAACAATGAATCCATCAATGGCAACCAATTTTTCTNCAAGTAATGGCGGCTTATTTTATTTAGATGGCGATCAAGATTATATAGATTTTGGAAAAACACCAGCTAATTTTCCAACGGGGGATATTAGTGTGTTTTTTTGGATTAAAGCTAGTAGTTTTAGAAATGGATGGAATATCATTTTTTCAAAATGGTTCCAGGATATAACNGGTACTGGCGGGTATTCCGATATGCATTATGCTATCTATCCAAACGGCCCTAATTATTACCAAAATTTATACACCACAAATAGCAATAACATGTTTGGTACCATTGCTTTAACTACCAATACTTGGTATTATATTGGTTTCACAATTGCAAATGGAAACATGCAAATGTACTTAAATGCTGGAGTAGACGGTCCAGTTAGAACAGGCTCTGGTAGAACTAATTTTCCGCAATCATCATTATGGTTAGGAGATGCAAGAAGTGGAGGTATTATCGAATTTAACGGATATATGGGCTCCACACAAATTTACAACAGGGCTATTACGGCTCCAGAAGTATTTCAAAATTATAATGCAACAAAACAAAACTATGGCCTTTAAATTTTTATTCACATTATTATTATTCAGTATAGGTACCCTACTTCATGCCCAAACAGGCATTGGCACCACTACTCCTAATGCTTCAGCAAAATTAGAAATAGCTTCTACCACACAAGGTTTTCTACCTCCAAGATTGGCTTTAACTGGAACCACGGACAATACTACAATAAAAAATGCAGCAGGAACAGCAGTACCACCAGCAACAGGATTATTGGTTTACAATACGGCAACTGCAGGAACAGCACCAAACAATGTTATCCCAGGTTTTTATTATTGGAATGGTACATTTTGGATGCAAATAGCAGGAGGTTTAATCATCGATAATAGTAAAACATCTAGTTTTACATTAGCCGCAACCGATACCAATAAAATATTTTTAATTAGCTCCTCCTCTACCCTAACAGTTACTGTTCCGAATACTTTACCAATTGGTTTTTCATGCCAAATTATTCAAGCTGGTGCAGGAATGATTACTATGTTAGGATCTAGTGTAACTTTAAATTCCGCCAATGGATTAAGTACTCGAACAACAAATAGTGCTATTGGACTGGTAATGAATACTACAACAACAGGATTTGTATTTGGAGATACCATATATTAATAAATGAACAAACTATTTTCCATAGTACTACTAATAATGAGTTCGATGTTTTCGAATGCGCAAACTATTTTTCAAAATTTAGCCATTCGAAAACCGATTACTCCTAATACCTACTTGTACAATTACACCGGAGGTATTCAAAAATTTATCGTACCAAATAAAGTTACCTCTATTCAAGTTAACGCAAAAGGTGCAAAAGGAGGAACTGGAGGCGGTGGTCAAGTAGGTGGAGCGGGCGCTAATATTACAACAACCTTAAATGTTACACCTGGACAGATTTTATATATTGTTGTTGGCGGTTTCTCAGGACAATCTGCAACAGCTAAATATGGTTTTGGTGGCGATGGTGGAATTGCTAATAATGTTGCTAATTTTGGAGGTGCAGGTGGTGGTTTATCCGGTGTATTTACAGCAAATATTCCATCAAATTCAAATGCATTGGTCGTTGCAGGTGGTGGTGGTGGTGGAGCTGGATTGCCAACTTCAGATAATTACACGGGAGGTGCAGCGGCAAATAATAGTTCTGGAACATCTAGTAGAGGAAATCAATTTTATCAACTTTACCAAATTAATGGCAGACATCAATACGGCTATGCCGCTACTATTACAGCGGCAGGCGTAGGAGGCTATGCTTATGATAATCCAGGAGGAAACGATGGTCACGATGGGTTTGATATTAATGGTGGTGATGGTGGTACGGGAACTGCTTGGCCCGGTGGCGGTGGCGGTGGTGCAGGATATTATGGTGGTGGCGGTGCCGCAGGTGGATGGAGTGCAAGTGGTGGTGGAGCAGGTGGAGCAACAAAATCAACAACAGGCATCAGCTCCTTTGGAACTTTCAATACCACAGGTGACGGCAGTGTAGCGATCACATGCCTATCCAATTCAGGATTAGTTTTGCATTTAGACGCAGGAAATCCAGCCAGTTATAGTGGTTCGGGAACCACTTGGAATGATTTATCCGGTAATGGATCTAATGTGACGCTTACTTCCACTACGTTTAATTCCGCCAATGGCGGTTCAATTGTTTTTAACGGGACTTCTAGTTATGCCAATTTTAATGCAAATATTGGTACTACAAATGTAGTAACAGTAGAAATGTGGGTAAAGACCAATTCATTGAATTCACCAACGGGAGCTATGTATTTTGGATTTAATTCCTATAATGCCTGGACTTACAATGGCAATATCGGATATAATACAGCTAATGCCGATCAATATGGATTTCCAAGTAGCAGAGTGACTCAATTAGGTATTGAGGGTGCTTGGAAGCATCTTGTTTTTGTAATGTATTCGAGTGCTCCGACCAACAATAAAATTTATGTGAATGGAGAGAGTCAAGCCATGTCGCAAATGACAGGAACTTTTTCTGTAGCAAGTGCAACGTTTAATGCAGGGGTAGGAAAAATTTCCGGTTGGGCATATACTGGCCAAGCACTTTCGTGGTTAATCAACATGAATTTGGCTAGTTTTAAAGTGTATAACCGAGAATTAACCCAACAAGAAATCACCAACAATTACAATACAAGTAGTACACGATTTTTTGCGGAAAGAGACGGACTAAGCCCAGCAACAGCATCTACTAGTGCCTATCAAATTAAACAAGATTATTCCAGTTCTACGGATGGTTTTTATTGGATTAAGAATGCCAACATCAATGGAGGTGTGCCTTTTAGAATTTATGCAGACATGACAACAGATGGTGGTGGTTGGACATTACTATTAAAAAATTCATCAAATGCAGGATGGACCTATGCTAATGCAATAGCTACTAATACTTCAATACCTTTTATATCTTCTGCAGATGTTACGAGTACTTCAACTNCCAACTATTCTATTGTGGGATGGGCAGATTATATTAAAAAAAGTACGAGTGGTTTTCAATATATGATTGATGCAGGGAGTAGGAGAAATTTTGGCGGGATTTGGACAGCCAATGGTAATTATAGTTTTGTAAAAACAGACAATACCCAAACCAATGTAACTATTAATACACAATTTAATACTTGGTCCTACGTTGGCAACAATAATGGTTTCGCCCAACGAATGCCTTGGTATAGTTCCACTGCGGGTTCTGGATCAGGCTATTTGACTATATCCGATGGAACAGGAAACTGGTGGGCAACTTTAGTTACCAGTAATACTTTTTATTCTCCTTCGCCATGGATTTCAGATGCTGGAGTTGGTGGTAATCCAAATCAAAATCCAGGAATTATTTGGTATTGGGTTAGATAAATCTAACTTAATAAGTAATAATTTTAAAAGAAAATAAATATGAAAAAATGGTTATTGATAATAGGAATTTTATTTTCACAAAAAAATATTTCCCAAACCGGAATTGGAACCACCACGCCGGATGCTTCGGCGAAGTTAGAGATAAGCTCTAATAATAAGGGCTTTTTACCACCGCGTGTAACATTAACTAGTACCACAGACAGTACAACTATTATCAACCCTGCAACTGGCTTATTGGTTTATAATACGGGCTCCAATAACAATATTTTGGCAGGCTATTATTATTGGAATGGCAACAATTGGGCAACTATTGCTACAGCAACAGGTTCTGGTGTAACTTCTTCTGAATTGGTAAAGTTGTATGGCAAAACCTATTCTACAGCTTCAGGAGACATTGCAAATGCAAGTGGTTATTCGTTTACGGTGCCGGTATCTGGAAGATATTTATTTGATTTTTCAAGTTCAGCTTATGCAAATACAACGGCAACTATTTCTTTTAGTGTCAGGCAAGGAGCAAGCATTATGGCTTCAGACGCGCAAACGGGATTAAACAATACCGTACACGTGGAGTACAATGGTAAAATAGAAGTTATACTACAAGCNGGAACAACATATAATGTCTATGTTAACACTACCGGATTAAGAGATAGTGGTGATTACGACCGGGTGTATATGAAGCAAGTTTCTGGAAATTTACCTATAGATCCGGATAAATCTGCAGGAATAGTGAATTCAGGTGTACCTGTAACATTAGGAACTATTCAAGTTCAAATGGCGGTTAGTGGGAGTAGAAGTTTACAAATTAAAACAACNGGGATAAATTTTGCAGGTATGCTTTCNGGGTATTCAACCTATAACACAAATTCTTACACTTATTTTTCTGATGTTTCCCAAACTATAAATGGCACAATGGCTTATTTAGGGGCGATATGGAACTTTGTCGGCAATGGTGATTTAGCAGTTTATTATCTTAGGGATAATGATGCACAAAGATTTTGGCGAATTACACTCATGGTAGGGCCTGGTTACAACAACAATTTCATTTCTATTGAAAAACTTTTATAATTTTAATCTATGAAACAATTANTTAAATTCCTCTTTATTATATTATTAGGAAGTAAACTTACTGCTCAAACNGGAATTGGCACCACCACGCCGGATGCTTCGGCAAAACTAGAAGTAAGTGCAACTAACAAAGGATTTTTACCACCACGAGTAGCCTTAACAGCAAGTAATGTAGCTAGTCCTATTACTAGTCCAGCTAATGGATTGATGGTTTTTAATACCGTAACCGCAGGATCAAGTCCAAATCAGGTAGTGCCAGGTTATTATTATTGGGATGCCACCGGATTAAAGTGGGTAAGTTTATCAACTACCGTGGGTAATGTGCAAAATCAAGCTATTTTTAGATCCTCGACTAATACAGCTGCAGGAAGTGTTGTTAGTTGGTCCGCCCGATTCAACAATATTGCTGCTGGAGACATTACCGTGACTTCGAATCAAACGTTTCAATTATCCAATGGAATTTACAAAATAGAATGGGCGCTTCCTTATGAACAATCCAGCACCTATAATTTAATTCAATTACAAGAACTGCAATCTTCTTCTTGGAATGCCTTTTTAAACGATGTCGGCTATGCCAATATAGGAAATGGAGGTAGTACCGACTGGGGAGGAGGCACATTTGCAGCTGATGTTGTAGATTGCACTTCTAGCACTAGGAATTTTCGATTAATTAACGCAGATGGTTCTAGAAGTTTGTACTATGGGGCTACATTTACCATTACAAAATTAAACCCAGCTATTACAACTTCTACTACAGCCGATAATTTAGGCAATCATACGGCAACAAAAAACATACAGTTAAACGGAAGTTATATATCAAANGATGGAGGAAATGAAGGNATTCGAATAGATAATACGGGNAATGTAGGAATAGGAAGCGCTGTACCAACTACTTCATTACATATTGAAAATGGGAATTCAATTGGTGCAGGGAATCCAGCTAATACAAGCGGTCCGAGCTTGCGTATTAACAACACAAATAATACATCCAATACCGCCCAGGCTACCGCACTGATTAGCACTGCGGGAACTAGTAGTGGAAAGCCTTATTTAGGATTAGATATTACCGGAAATTTTGGTTACAGTATGGGAATTAATAATCCAACAGACCAACTCATTTTAAATACTACTTGGAATTTTGCAACTGGAACAACAGCAAATAATGCAATTACAATAAATAGATCTGGACAATCCAGAGTTGTAATACCCAGTGATAATGGAGCCTTAGCTGCAAGTTGGCCTTCTGGATGGGGTGGCGGTTTAATAACTTATGATTTTGCTTGTGCAGGAATTTATTACACTACTATGTCCGCGAGATCCGATAGAAGATTAAAAAATACAATTGTTGATTTAGACCAAGAAATGATTTCAAAATATTTACAATTAAGACCCGTTAATTATTATTGGAATGATGGTTCTGATAATAAACACAAACAATATGGTTTAATTGCTCAAGAGGTAGAAGTGCTATTTCCAGATATGGTTTCAGTTGCTAATGACAGTATGCAGACTAAATCAGTAAACTATCAAGCGCTTCATGCTTTATCATTAAAAGTAATACAAGAACAACAAAAACAAATTGAAGTTTTGCAACAAAAACAAGCTGCTCTTGAAAAACGACTACTATTAATAGAATCCAAACTAAAATAGTTGGTTTTACTCAATTATTAAAATTTACTAAAATAAAAGACTAATTTTTTATAATTTGGGTAGAATATTCGTAGTCCCCTGAAGTTAATTTAACAAGATATTCTGCACTAGGGATCCAGCTTAAATTTAATTTAATTTTATTACTTTCATTCGGTAATGAAATTGAATGAATTAAACGTCCTAAAATATCGTACACAACAACATTTATTGTGTCTCCAGGTGAACTTGAAAAGCCAAAAGAAATAGTGTCAATAAAAGGATTAGGGAAAGCTGTAGTAGTTATAGTGTTATTATTTTTGTTAATTATTGCGCCCCAATTACTTTGTTGAAATCCCTGCTGTACAGTATAACCATTTGCAGCGGTTCCAGTAACTGACTGACCAATGGTGTAATTTACTTTATTACCAAAAGGGGTAACTACTGCCCCACCTTGTGAACTTACCATTTCATGATGAAGTACTTGAGCCTTGGCTTGACTGTAAGTTATTAAAATTAAAAACAAGATAATTACTCGCATTTCTTTATAATTTTTTATTGACAGTAAATATATAAAATAATTAATAACTACACTTTTTGACGCAATTAATGATTACTATTTATTGTCTAATTAATTTATTCTAACCATGTACTGTTTCCGACTTACCATAGTTAGTTATTAATTCTCCTTCAAATTCTAACCATTCTGCCCAACGCTTGTCTACATCTACTTTTTCAGAATATTTTCTAGCAAATCGTAAA
>JGI25913J50563_1000077_pt1 | contig 16496 bp, 14 predicted proteins | sample LauGreSp1BDMLBSN_2_FD_50563 | JGI IMG/M metagenome (IMG submission 50563)
GCACGCAAGGTGGCGAGGTAGAGCATCACGGCTTCGACCGACTTCTCCACTTGCACCGCTACGCGTGAGCCCTTGGGAATATGGAGTGAATCCAGCAAATTGGCCATCATGGCACTGGCGCGCTCTAGATCGGACCAGCTGTATCGCAAGCCATCATCGGTTTCGATGGCAACTGCGCTCAAGTCTTTAGGAAACGCGGCGCGCAAGGCCGCATAGAGGTTGTGATTCATCGTCTGTTTTCAGTTCAATCGAGTTTCGCGCCCGAGGCCTTCACCACAGCCGCCCATTTTTTGATCTCGCCCGTGACGAAATTGCCAAACTGTGCGCCGGTCAGGTTGGGGAACTCTGCACCGTTATTTGCCCAACTGGTTTTGATTTCATCTGAAGCGGCAGCTTTGCGCACTTCTTCGATGGCGCGGGCCTGCACATCGGCAGGCGTGCCCTTGGGGGCCCACAGGCCATACCAAGTGGTCACGTTGTAGTCGGGCAAGCCCAGCTCAGCCGCACATGGCACATCAGGAAATGCAGGGTTGCGTTTGTTACCCGACACCATCAAAGCCTTGATACGGCCACCTTTGATGTGTTGTGCCGAAGAACCCAAGCCATCAAACATCATGTCCACATTGCCTGCAATCAAGTCTTGCAAGGCAGGGCCAGAGCCGCGGTAAGGAATGTGGGTGATGAAGGTTTTACTTTGCAGCTTGAACAATTCACCTGCCAAATGGTGGGAAGTGCCACCGCCAGCAGAACCGTAATTGAATTTGCCAGGTCGACTGCGCACCAATTCCATGAAGGCTTTGAAGTCACCAGGGATATTTTTGGGGTTTACCACCAAAACATGGGGCACGCTGGCCACGATGGCGAGTGGGACAAAGTCGCGCTCGAGGTCGTAGTCGAGTTTGGGGTACATCGACGGTGCAATGGAGTGATGTACGGCGCCCATGAACAAGGTGTAGCCATCCGGTGTAGCTTTGGCTGCCAAGCCTGCACCCAAATTACCACCAGCGCCACCCCGGTTGTCGATCACCAAGGTTTTGCCAGACTGCTTAGAAAACTGTGCAGAGAAAGGACGTGCAAAGGCATCCGTGCCACCGCCTGCGGGAAAGGGCACGATCAAGGTCACAGGCTTGGTTGGCCAAGTCGTTTGTGCTTGCGCACCCAGGCTGACGGCTGCACATGCGGCGACAGCCAACGCCAGCCACTGCCGACGCTTAGAGGTTGATTGGGAATTGCTCATGTCTGTCTCCTTCATGGTTTTTTGAAATACGCGGCTCATTTGAAATACATGCCTTCGACATCGCCCGAGGCGGGGGCAACGCCCTTGTCTAGCAATTGGCGGTTTTTGTCCAAGCGCTTGAGGTCATATAGGTAGTTGACCATCAGTCCGTGAGACTGCTTGATACCTTTGACCGAGGCATCGGCAAACCAGTTGATGCGCTCAATCCGTGCGCCGTTGCCCAAGTGGAAGCGGGCAACTGGGTCCAGTACTTGATCGCCTTGNTTGCCCTGCCCCAAGTAATGCGCACCTGCCCGGGTGAGGAATAGACGCAAGGGTGATTTGAGCGACAAAGCGCCCAACACCTGAGGCTGGTCGATCGCCGCCAACACATGGCTGGCAGTGGGTGGCTCAAAACTGATTTCACGCCCCAGGGCTGACAACTCTTTTTCGTTGAGCGTGTCCAACAAAGCCTCTGCATTTTTTGACAGCCATGGACGAAACCCAGGAATGGGCGACAAGGTGGCAAAAGTTTTGAGTTTGGGAAATTCAGCGCGCAAGGTTTCCACCACACGCTTGATCAGCGAGTCACCAAAACTCACGCCCTTCAAACCGCCCTGCGTGTTGCTGATGGAATAAAAAATAGCCACCGTGGACTTTTGCAAATCTTCAGGCGCTGCCAGTTCATCGAGCAGCGGCATGATGTTGTCGGCCATCTCGTGCAACAAGGCCACTTCCACAAAAATCAAAGGCTCGTTGGGCAAGCTGGGATGGAAGAAACCGTAACAACGGCGGTCGCTGTCCAAACGATTTTTCAAATCAGCCCAACTGCGGATGTCGTGCACGGCTTCGTACTTGATGAGTTTTTCAATCAGCGAAGCCGGTGAATCCCAGCTGATGCTTCGCAGCTCTAAAAACGCCACGTCAAACCAAGTGGAGAACAAGTTTTCAAGCTCAGCATCGAGCGCCAGCAAGCGTTTGTTGCCTTTGAGGTGTGGCAGCAACTCAGCGCGTAAATCAACCAAGAAACGCATGCCTCCCGACGATGCTGCAAAGCGCTGCAGCAAGCGCGTGCGGGGCGACACCAAGGCTCGGCGCAAGCGGATTTCGGCAGGGCCTTCGTCGGCAGTGCCCAACGCGGCATCGTAGTCGTCACGCGCAGCGCGTACCTTCACTGCGTCTGGGCCAAACTGTTCGCTGATGAGCAACCACAAATCATGGCGCTCTGCGGGTTCTGCCTTGGCATACCAATCAGCCAAGGCTTTGGCGCGTCGACCGCCCTCCACTTCGCTCACGCGTGGATCAACCACAGCTTGCAGCAGGGTCAGTGTGCGGCGCAATGAACGGGGTGATAGCGCCTCTTTTTGCTGACGCAAAGTGGCATCCAAACGCTCACGCGTCGAACGGTTCTCAGGCTTGGGCACCTCGCCAGCCGCGGGGGCGGAATTGCGGAGCAAATTGATTTTGCTGCTGAGCCAAGTGGTTGCGTTCATCCCAGTTTTCCTTTCGGCGTCAAGCCGTCAACACACTGCGTTGCGCTGAAGCCAGCGACCTCAAGGCGACATGCTGTTGCATCAAATGATCTCGCATGGCCGCATCCGCACCCGCTGCGTCACCCGCTTTGAGCGCATCAAACACAGCCAAGTGTTCTTTCAGACTCTGCGTCAAGCGCCCAGGCGCGTGCAGCTGCTGTAAGCGTGCGAGTTTCAAAATCTTGCGCAAGTCGGTGATGGTTTGGGCCAACCACTTGTTGTTGGCCAACTGGATGATGGCCTCGTGAATCGCAAAATTGGCTTCGTAGTAATCGTTGATGCGCCCTGCAGCCGCATACTGCTGAAGGCGCTGATGCCAAACCTCTAAAGCTTGCACATCGGCGGGGGTGGCGCGTTGGGTGGCGTCAAAGGCGCAGCGCCCCTCTAAAAGTGCAATCACGGGAAAGATGTCGTCCAAATCTTGTTCCGTGACTTGGTTGACAAAACAACCGCGGCGGGGCTCATGCCGCACCAAGCCTTCTGCCGTGAGCACCTTCAAGGCCTCACGCAGCGGCGTGCGGGAAATAGACCACAACTCGCACAAGGTGCCCTCGTCGATGAAGCTGCCGGGCCTGAGCTGACCATCAAAGATATAGGCCCGCAACTGGGCGGCCACATCGTTGTGCAAAGAACTGGGTAGCGAACGCATAGAGGGTGGATGTGTCTTCAAGGCTTCTGTAATTACGCGTAATTATGAAACCGTTGAAGTCGCCAAATGTCAAAGAAGTACAGGGACTTTCCCTGAACGGGCTAACCCTTAAAACCTTCTATACAGATTTAGCTTGGGGGCTGCGCACCGCACTCAGCCACAACCACACGCCCACCAACACCATGGGCACGCACAGCCACTGGCCCATGGTCATACCCAAAGCCAGCAAGCCCAGATGTGCATCGGGCTCACGGAAATACTCGGCCATGAAACGCATGCTGCCATAGCCGATCATGAACACACCAGACACGGCGCCCACAGCCCGTGGCTTGCGTGCATAAAGCCACAACACCACAAACAACAACAGGCCTTCGCCAAGGAATTGATACACCTGCGAAGGGTGGCGCGGCATCAAACTGCCACTTTGAGGAAACACCATGGCCCAAGGCAAAGCGGGGTCAGCNGCNCTGCCCCATAACTCGCCATTGATGAAGTTGCCGACGCGTCCGGCTGCCAAGCCTGTTGGCACGCAAGGCGCGATGAAGTCAGTCACCCACAACCAAGCTCGGTTGTGCTGCCACGCGTACACCGCTGTCGCTACAAACACGCCCAACATGCCACCGTGAAAACTCATGCCGCCTTGCCAAACCGCAAACACCTCCAGCGGATGTTCCAAGTAATAAGCGGGTTTGTAAAACAAGCAATAGCCCAGTCGCCCACCCAAGACAACACCCATCACACCGTAAAACAAGATGTCCTCAATGTCTTGCTTGGACCAAGTGCCCAGCGCCACTTGGGCGGCATAGGGTTCGTGCTTCAAGCGCAAGCGGGCCAAGCCCACAAACAGCGCAAACGCAGCGAGGTAAGTCAGGCCATACCAATGGATGGCTAAAGGCCCTAACTGGAGGGCAACGGGATCAATCGTGGGGTGAATCAACATGGGGCAATTGTGCCTTGCGCGTCACCCGCCACCGCAGGTGCAAAAGCCGCAGTTAAACTTGTGGCTTAACCAAATTTAAGAGTCAACATGGACACCAAAACCATCAAGATCAACCGTCGCTCGGCCAATATCACCGAGGGCAAGTCCCGCGCCCCCAACCGCTCGATGTACTACGGCATGGGCTACGAAGAAAGCGACTTCGGCAAACCCATGATTGGCGTGGCCAATGGTCACAGCACCATCACACCATGCAACAGTGGTTTACAAAAACTGTCCGATGCAGCCGTGGCTGCCATCGAAGCCGCTGGCGGCAATGCGCAAATCTTTGGCACACCCACCATTTCCGACGGCATGGCCATGGGTACCGAAGGGATGAAATATTCATTGGTCAGCCGCGAGGTGATCTCTGACTGCATCGAGACCTGCGTGCAAGGCCAGTGGATGGACGGCGTGGTGGTGGTGGGTGGTTGCGACAAGAACATGCCAGGCGGCATGATGGGCATGTTGCGCGCCAATGTGCCCGCCATCTATGTGTATGGCGGCACCATCTTGCCCGGCCACTACAAAGGCCAAGACCTGAACATCGTCAGCGTCTTTGAAGCCGTGGGCCAAAACGCCGCCGGCAACATGAGCGATGAAGATCTCAAACAAATCGAGCAACGCGCCATCCCAGGCACCGGCTCATGCGGCGGCATGTACACGGCCAACACCATGTCCTCCGCGTTCGAGGCCTTGGGTTTGTCCCTGCCCTATTCGTCCACCATGGCCAACCCCCATGACGAGAAGCTGAACTCGGCCCAAGAGTCGGCCCGCGTCTTGATTGAAGCGGTCAAGATGGACCTGAAACCCCGCGACATCGTGACCAAAGAGGCGCTAGAAAACGCTGTGGCCGTCATCATGGCCACCGGTGGTTCGACCAACGCCGTGCTGCACTTCTTGGCCATCGCCCACGCTGCAGGTGTGGAATGGACGATTGACGACTTTGAGCGCGTGCGCCGCAAAGTGCCTGTGCTGTGCGACTTGAAGCCCAGCGGCAAGTACTTGGCCGTTGATTTGCACAATGCAGGCGGCATCCCCCAAGTGATGAAGGTCCTGCTCAAAGCCGGCTTGTTGCACGGTGACTGCATCACCATCACGGGCAAAACCGTGGCAGAGAACTTGAAAGACATCCCTGACGCACCCCGCGCCGATCAAGATGTGATTCGCCCCATCGACAAGCCCATGTATGCAGAAGGCCACTTGGCCATCCTCAAAGGCAATCTCTCGCCCGAAGGCGCTGTGGCCAAGATCACTGGATTAAAGAACCCCGTCATCACCGGCCCCGCCCGCGTGTTCGACGATGAGCAATCCGCACTGCAAGCCATCTTGGACGGCAAGATCGTCGCGGGTGATGTGATGGTGTTGCGCTACCTCGGCCCCAAAGGCGGCCCTGGCATGCCTGAAATGTTGGCCCCGACCGGCGCTTTGATCGGCGCAGGCTTGGGTGAGAGTGTGGGCCTCATCACCGATGGCCGCTTCTCGGGCGGCACTTGGGGCATGGTGGTCGGGCACGTTGCGCCAGAAGCTGCGGCAGGCGGCAATATTGCATTTGTGAACGAGGGTGACTCCATCACCATCGACGCTCGCCAGTTGTTGCTGCAACTCAATGTGGATGATGCCGAACTGGCCCAACGCAAGGTGGGCTGGAAAGCGCCTTTGCCGCGCTACATGCGCGGTGTGCAAGCCAAGTTCGCCTTCAACGCATCCAGCGCAAGCAAAGGCGCTGTTCTCGACGACTATTGAGCAAACACGCTCACAAGGAGGCCCCATGAAACGCATTCTTTTGACCCTTGCTGCCACGTTGATCTCGACAACGCCCGTCTATGCGGATCAAGCTTTGGCCACTGCCAAGAATTGCATGGCCTGCCACGCGCTGGATAAAAAGCTGGTGGGCCCCGCTTTCAAGGATGTCGCCAGCAAATACGCGGGCGATAAATCTGCCGTGGATAAGCTGGCCAGCAAAATTCAAAAGGGCGGTTCAGGTGTGTGGGGGCCCGTCCCCATGCCGGCCAACACACAGGTGAATGATGCAGAGGCTAAGAAGTTGGCCGCTTGGGTGCTGACCGTCAAATAAAACGCAGCCACTCGCTGCAAGCATTCCGACAGCGGCCTTGAGTAAACTCAGCCGCTGTTTTTACCTCTGGCATTTTTCAGGACTTCATCCATGACCACGATCCGCCAAAACGACCTGATTGAATCGGTCGCCGCCGCTCTGCAATACATCAGCTACTACCACCCTGCTGATTTCATTTCGCACTTGGCCAGCGCCTACGAGCGCGAACAAAGCCCTGCGGCCAAAGACGCCATCGCGCAAATTTTGACCAACAGCAAGATGAGCGCCTACGGCCACCGCCCGATTTGCCAAGACACCGGCATCGTGAATGTGTTCTTGAAAGTCGGCATGGATGTGCGCTGGGAAGGCTTCACCGGTAGCTTGGAAGACGCCATCAACGAAGGCGTGCGCCGTGGCTACAACCACCCCGACAACATGCTGCGCGCCTCGGTGGTCGACGACCCTCAGTTCGCTCGCAAAAACACCAAAGACAACACACCTGCCGTGATCTTCACGCAAATTGTGCCTGGCAACAAAGTGGACGTCACCGTGGCAGCCAAAGGTGGCGGTAGCGAAAACAAATCCAAGATGTACATGCTCAACCCCAGCGACAACATCGTCGATTGGGTCTTGAAAACTGTGCCCACCATGGGCGCGGGCTGGTGCCCTCCAGGCATGCTCGGCATCGGCATTGGCGGCACCGCTGAAAAAGCGGTACTCATGGCCAAAGAGAGCTTGATGGACGACCTCGATATGTACCAATTGCTGGAGAAATCCAGCAAGGGCGACAAGCTCAGCCAAGTCGAAGAGCTGCGTTTGGAGCTGTACCACAAGGTCAACGCCCTCGGCATTGGCGCACAAGGCTTGGGCGGCTTGACCACTGTGCTGGACGTGAAGATCAAGATGTACCCGACCCACGCGGCCAGCAAGCCGATTGCGATGATCCCCAACTGTGCCGCCACACGCCACGCCCACTTTGTGATGGACGGCTCTGGCCCTGTGTTCTTGGAAGCCCCCTCACTCGATCTGTGGCCTGATGTCAACTGGACCCCAGACACCCAAAAAAGCAAGCGTGTGGACCTCAACACCCTCACCAAAGAAGAAGTGGCAAGCTGGAAGCCAGGCCAAACTATTTTGCTCAACGGCAAGATGCTCACCGGCCGCGATGCTGCACACAAACGCATTCAAGACATGTTGGCCAAGGGCGAGAAGTTGCCTGTGGACTTCACCAACCGCGTGATTTACTACGTGGGCCCCGTCGACCCAGTAGGCGACGAAGCGGTTGGCCCAGCTGGCCCCACCACCGCCACCCGCATGGACAAGTTCACCGAGATGATGCTGGCCCAAACCGGCTTGATCTCGATGGTGGGCAAAGCCGAACGCGGCCCAACCGCCATTGAAGCCATCAAAAAGCACAAGTCGGCCTACCTCATGGCCGTGGGCGGCGCGGCTTACCTCGTCTCCAAGGCCATCAAGCATGCCAAAGTGGTCGGGTTTGCTGACCTGGGCATGGAAGCCATTTACGAATTCGACGTGGTCGACATGCCCGTGACCGTGGCGGTGGACTCTGGCGGCACCAGCGCCCACATCACAGGCCCAGCCGAATGGGAAAAGCGCATTGCTGAATCCGTCAAAACAGGTGAGTTCAAAGGCATTGGCATTTCAGCCAGCTAAGCTTGCGCAGCCCCAATGAAAAACCGGCTCTCTTTCCAGAGGCCGGTTTTTTATGTTTTCAAAACTCTATAACGTTTGCGCTTGAACGGGTCGCTTTGCCTGTCAGTGCAAGTGGCGTGGCTTGCGACCGCCATGTCCACTGCTTCCGTGGCCGCCGTTGGGACCCCGCGGGGGGCGCCCCAGATCAAGCGAGTTGACCAAATTGTCAAACCGCTCCGAAAAGAGCTTGTCGATTTCGTTCACCACACCGCCCAATTCGGCGCCATCAAAGTGACGCTCCATCAAATGGATGACATCGTTGACCAACATGTCGCGCTGCGCTTGCATGATGTCGGCGGGTGTAGGGCCCACAAAAAGCATCAAAAAGTCATCGCGGGAGTCTTGCTCGGACGCGCTGTCTTCGTCGTCAAATTCGTTGTCGTAAAAGGTGACCTCTATGGGCGCACCTGCTGACGTGAGCTCGTTCAAGATCATGCACATTTCGTCCAAGCTTTGACGGAAGTCATCGTCGCCAGGAACTGTCCAGCACATTTGAAGCGTGTGTTCTTCAGGGTTGAAGCGAATACCAGGCTCTTCGGGGTAAGAGCTGGTGGCGCCGTCTTCGAGTGACGAGGCACCTGCGTATTGCCACAAGGGTCGCAACGCATCTTGCAATTGGTCTAAGCCAACGTCTTGTCGCAGAGGGACTTGACCATGCACATGGATTTCATACGCGGCGTTGTAGCGTGCCATGACGAAACTCCTTCCTTGTGCCTATTAGTGGTGCCCGAGACCGGAATCGAACCGGTACGCCCCTTACGGAAGCGAGAGATTTTAAGTCTCTTGTGTCTACCAATTTCACCACTCGGGCAGTGTCGTTGTGTGGCGAGATTTTACGCCAGCCGCCTTTGCGACTTCGCTGAGCCATTGCCCATTTTGTATATTTTTTAGTCTATATTTACGTTACAAATTTTTAAGCACGGCTTAAAACCGAAAACCATCAAACTACTTATAGGAGCCCGCTCATGAAGCAAAGCACAACACACCAACTTTTGCTGGCGACACTGCTTAGCCTGTGCTTGAGCGTGTCTTACGCTGCAGACAAAAATGAAGTCGCAGATCCTGTGGTGAAAAAGTCAGATGCTGGCATTTGCCATGACAAAAACAGCCCATCCTTTGGCAACACCAAGAAGTTCACGGGCTTTACCTCTATGGACGAGTGCATCAAGAGCGGTGGTCGCGCCACTGCGGGCCAAGCCGCAGAAACCATTGTGAAAAAGTCAGACTCTGGCATTTGCCACGACAAGAACAGCGCCAGCTACGAACGCACCAAAAAATTCACCGAGTTCAAAACACTGGACGAATGCTTGAAGAGCGGTGGAGCTTTGCCTAAGAAGTAATCACCCTGCTCAGGGCTCAGGGCTCAAAGGCCTGCGCTGTTGCGCGCCACTTCGTCAAAAATCTTTTGGCGAATTTCATTTTTTCGGCGCAACTGCGAACGCTTGTTAGACGGCACCTCCTGCTCCGAACGCGCCACCCATTGGATGGGTAAATTCCAGTGCGCTTTAGACAAGGCGCCCGTGGTGCCCATCTCTGCCCACAAGCCATCGTAGCTTTGCCCAACGCGCTGCGACAAACTGCGGTAACCAGAATAAACGTGAGCAACATCAGAGACGCCCGCCATACCCACCAACTGCCAACCGGAAGCTAAACCTTGTAGCGCGGTCATCAAAATGTTTTGCGGGCGCGTGCGCTCCATCTTTTGCGTGACGATTTTGATTTCTTGATTCAGAAAACGCTGGCCCTGCATATTGCCAATGACCATGGCAAAACCGGGCACTTGGATACCAACCATGTCAGCAGGCAAGATGCTGAACGCCGCACGCATCACCGCCGCGCCATTGAACTTGAGATGCAACTCAAACTCGCCCTCGCGCCCCAAGCCTCGGCCTGGCTCAATCTCGATGGTGATATCGCCTTCTGGATAACTTTGCGTCAGATAGGTGAACGAACCACGCTTGTAAAAGTCAACCACCGTCTGAGCGCAATGGCGTGCCATCAACCACTCAAAATGCGCGAGCATGGCATTGGTGCGCGCCTCGGGGCCTAATCCGCCCCACAAATANGGACGCATGGGGCGCAACATCACAGGCAATTCGCTGTGGGTGAGTTCCGCTAAGCCGTGTTCTTGAAAGAAGCTGCGAATGCGAAGAAGCTGCTTTTCGCACAACCAATGACGCAAACGAAATTTCAAACGCCGTTTGGCTGTTTGCACCCATCCGCCCGAACCGTTATCGGTGAGACGAAATAACTCTTGCGAGGTGGGTGCATCCAAATTGCTGTGGGTCATCGGCATTGCTTCGATAGATACAAAAAAGCCCCTGCAACATGTGTTTCAGGGGCTCTTTGAAAATGGAGCGGGAAACGAGATTCGAACTCGCGACCTCAACCTTGGCAAGGTTGCGCTCTACCAACTGAGCTATTCCCGCATAAGTCCGATATTCTAGCGCATTTTTCACCCTATTCAGATGAGCGCTAGAAAAACTTAGTGCTTCACCGCCTCTGTCTTCGCACCTGCCTCTGCGGTAGTCGTTGCGGTCACAGAAGGTACATCGTCAGGCAATGGCGTTGGCATTTTTTCAAGCGCAATTTCAAGGACTTTGTCGATCCATCGCACTGGCACGATTTCCAAACCGTTCTTCACGTTTTCAGGAATCTCTTGCAGGTCTTTGACGTTTTCTTCTGGAATCAACACGGTCTTGATGCCACCGCGCAACGCCGCCAACAGTTTCTCTTTCAAGCCGCCAATGGCCGTGACTTCACCACGCAAGGTGATCTCACCAGTCATCGCGACACTTGCGCGCACGGGAATACCGGTGAGGGCTGAGACCAAAGCGGTTGTCATCGCAGCACCGGCACTTGGGCCGTCTTTGGGTGTGGCGCCATCTGGCACGTGGATGTGAATGTCACGTTTTTCAAGCAACTCTTCCGAGATACCCAAGCGACGTGCGCGACTGCGCACCACGGTGCGTGCGGCCTCAACCGATTCTTTCATCACATCACCGAGCGAACCCGTGCGTGTGATGGTGCCTTTGCCGATCATGATGGCGGCTTCAATGGTTAGCAAATCGCCACCCACCTCAGTCCATGCCAAGCCAACGACTTGACCCACTTGATTCTCGGCTTCAGCACGACCGTAGCTGTACTTACGCACGCCCAAGAAGTCAGATAAGTTGTCGGCCGTCACTTTGACTTTCGGCTTCATTTGCTTGAGCAACAAAGCCTTNACCACCTTGCGGCAAATCTTGGACATTTCACGTTCCAGCGAGCGCACGCCCGCTTCACGCGTGTAGTAGCGCACGATGTCACGAATAGCGGCTTCATCCACCGACAGTTCTTCGTCTTTCACACCGTTGTTGGTCATTTGCTTAGGTAGCAAATACTTCATGGCGATGTGCGTTTTTTCGTCTTCGGTATAACCCGACAAACGAATCACTTCCATGCGGTCCAGCAAGGCGGGCGGGATGTTCATCGAGTTCGATGTCGCCACAAACATCACATCGCTGAGGTCGTAATCGACTTCGACGTAATGGTCGCCAAACTTGTTGTTTTGCTCGGGGTCCAACACCTCCAGCAAAGCGCTGGAAGGATCACCACGCGAGTCCACGCCCAACTTGTCAATCTCGTCGAGCAAGAACAACGGATTACGCGTACCCACCTTGGTCAAACTTTGCAACACCTTGCCCGGCATCGCGCCAATGTAAGTGCGACGGTGGCCGCGAATCTCGGCCTCATCACGCATACCGCCCAATGCCATGCGCACGTATTTACGGCCTGTTGCTTTGGCGATGGACTGGCCGAGCGAGGTTTTACCCACGCCAGGGGGCCCCACCAAACACAGAATAGGCGCTTTGACTTTGTCCACGCGCTGTTGCACAGCAAGATATTCCAAGATGCGGTCTTTGACTTTGTCGAGACCGTAATGGTCTTCGTTCAGCACGTCTTCGGCGTTGGCAAGATCGTGCTTGATCTTGGTTTTTTTGCTCCAAGGCAAACCAACCAAAACGTCGAGGTAGTTACGCACCACCGTGGCTTCGGCCGACATAGGCGACATGAGCTTGAGTTTCTTCAACTCAGCATCGGCCTTCTTGCGAGCCTCTTGGGGCATGCGCGCAGCTTTGATCTTCTTTTCGACCTCTTCAATGTCCGCGCCCTCTTCGCCTTCACCCAATTCTTTCTGGATGGCTTTGACCTGCTCGTTCAAGTAGAAGTCGCGTTGGTTCTTTTCCATCTGGCGCTTGACGCGGCCACGGATTTTTTTGTCAACGTTGAGGATTTCAACTTCACGCTCAATTTGCTCAAACAAATTAGACAAACGCTCGCGCACAGGCGATAAGTCGAGCACCACTTGCTTGCTCTCGAGCTTCAATGGCAAGTGCGCAGCGATGGTGTCGGCCAAGCGGCCAGCGTCATCGATGCTGGCAATCGATGTCAAAATTTCAGGTGGAATCTTCTTGTTCAGTTTGACGTATTGGTCAAACTGCTGCATCACGGCGCGGCGCAACGCTTCAACTTCGCTGCCCGTCTCAGCTGGCAACACCTCAATGGGCGTGACGTGGGCCGTGAAATGTGATTCGCCGTCTTCAATGCCGTCCACTTTGGCGCGTTGCTGGCCTTCGACCAACACCTTCACCGTGCCGTCGGGGAGCTTGAGCATTTGCAAAATCGTAGAGACGCAACCGACTTCAAACATATCGGTCACCGCTGGCTCATCTTTGGCAGCAGCTTTTTGAGCCACCAACATGATGCGGCGCTCAGCGGCCATGGCGGCTTCTAGGGCCTTGATGCTCTTGGGACGGCCCACAAACAAGGGAATGACCATGTGTGGAAACACCACCACGTCGCGCAAAGGCAACAGGGGAAGCTCAAGAGGGGTAGCGGGCAGCGGTGGTTGTCCAGACATGGTCAGCCTTCCAGTAAAAAAGGGACAGGCTGTTTTGCACTGTCCCCGAGTTCAAGCATCAAGCCTTTTTGGCAGCCTCGCGGTACACCAACAAAGGAGGTTTGTTTTCTTCGATCGTGGCCTCATCAACCACAACCTTTTCGACATCAGGCGAATTCGGTAATTCGTACATGGTGTCGATCAACGATTGTTCAAGGATAGACCGTAAACCGCGTGCACCTGTTTTACGCGCCAAAGCTTTTTTAGCAATCGAACGCAAAGCGGCTGGGCGAATTTCCAGTTCAGCGCCTTCCATGGCCAACAGCTTGCTGTATTGCTTGACCAAGGCATTCTTTGGCTCCGTCAAGATTTGCACCAACGCATCCTCGGTCAACTCGGCCAAAGCAGCGATCACGGGCATGCGGCCCACCAGCTCGGGTATCAATCCGAATTTGATGATGTCTTGTGGCTCGACCTCGCCAAACACTTCAGTCAAGCTGCGCGACTCTTTGCTCTTCACAGTTGCACCAAAACCAATCCCTGAAGCCTCTGTGCGGTTCTCGATGACTTTTTCAAGCCCTGCAAACGCGCCGCCACAAATGAACAAGATGTTGGTCGTGTCGATTTGCAAGAAGTCTTGGTTGGGGTGCTTGCGACCACCTTGAGGTGGAATGCTAGCCATCGTGCCTTCGATCAACTTGAGCAAGGCTTGTTGCACGCCCTCGCCCGACACGTCACGCGTGATGGACGGGTTGTCAGATTTACGGGAAATCTTGTCAATCTCATCGATGTAAACGATGCCGCGCTGTGCGCGCTGAACGTCGTACTCGCAGGTTTGCAGAAGCTTTTGAATGATGTTTTCGACGTCTTCGCCCACATAACCGGCTTCGGTCAAAGTGGTGGCATCGGCCATGACAAAGGGCACATCCAACATGCGCGCCAAAGTCTGCGCCAGCAAGGTCTTGCCTGAGCCTGTGGGGCCAATCAGCAAGATGTTGCTTTTGGTCAGCTCGACATCGTCTTTTTTGGACGATTCTTTGTGCTTCAAGCGCTTGTAGTGGTTGTACACCGCGACAGCCAAAGTGCGTTTGGCGGGCTCTTGGCCAATGACGTAGTTNTCAAGGTTGGCTTTGATTTCCGCTGGCGTGGGCAGGTCACTGCCCTTTTCTTTGGCGGCCTCTAGGCCTGGCAACTCGTCACGGATGATTTCATTGCACAAGTCAATGCACTCATCGCAAATGAAGACCGAGGGCCCTGCGATGAGTTTTTTGACTTCGTGCTGGCTCTTACCGCAAAAGGTGCAGTAGAGCGTTTTTTCGCCAGAAGCGCTTTTTTTATCAGCCATGTGGTTGCGTGTGTGTGATGAAGACGATGAACCGGTTAAGCGCGTTTGCTGATGACTTGATCAATCAAACCGTACTCTTTGGATTCGTCGGCACTCAAATAGTAATCGCGCTCGGTGTCACGCTCAATTTTCTCAAGCGGCTGACCGGTACGCTCAGCCAAGATGCGGTTCAATTGGTCGCGTGTCTTCAAGATTTCACGGGCGTGAATCTCAATTTCGGTCGCTTGACCACGGGCGCCGCCCAAAGGCTGGTGAATCATGACCTTGGAGTTAGGCAGCGAGAAACGCTTGCCTTTCTCGCCAGCGGTCAACAAGAATGCGCCCATGCTGGCCGCCATGCCGATACACAGTGTGGACACATGGGGTTTGATGAAGTTCATGGTGTCGAAAATCGACATGCCAGCACTCACCGAACCGCCTGGGGAGTTGATGTAGAGCGAGATGTCCTTATCAGGGTTCTCGCTCTCAAGGAACAACAACTGAGCGACCACCAAATTGGCTGTTTGATCGTTCACTTCGCCCACCAAGAAGATCACGCGCTCTTTGAGCAAACGTGAATAGATGTCGTAAGACCGCTCGCCGCGGCCCGACTGCTCAATCACCATGGGGACCATGCCCAGGGCTTGTGTATCCAGTGCGCTCATGTTGTTTCCTTGTAGGAGGATCAGGCTTGACCCATCAATTCGTCGAATGAAATCGCTTTGGCGTTGACCTTAGCTTGAGACAAGATGAAGTCAGTCACGTTGTTTTCAATGACGATGGCTTCAACTTCGCCCAAACGGCTCATGTCGCTGTAGTACCAACGCACCACGTCAGCTGGCTTTTCGTAGCTAGAGGCCAACTCTTCGATGTGGGCTTTGATTTGTTCAGCCGTGGCTTGCAAGTTGTTGGCGCGAACCAAATCGGCCACCACCAAGCCCATGCGCACGCGCTTTTCAGCTTGTGGACGGAACACGTCGTCAGGAATCGGGGCTTTGTCGGCGTCTTTGATGCCACGGGCCTTCAAGTCAGCGCGAGCGCTTTCGATCATGCGGTCGAGTTCAGCTTGCACGCTGGCTTTTGGCAAGTCGAGCTCTGCTTTGGTCGCCACAGCGTCCAAAGCAGCTTGCTTGTTGCGGCCCAACAAACGGAATTTCACTTCGCGTTCGAGGTTGTTTTTGATGTCTGCGCGCAAACCAGCGACAGTAGCTTCAGCCACGCCCAAAGATTTGGCCAGCTCGTCGGTCACTTCTGGCATGTGAGCGGCTTCGACCTTCTTCAAAGTCACCAAGAAATCCGACTGTTTGCCAGCCACTTCTTTGCCGTGGTAGTCGGCTGGGAAGCTCAGAGGGAAAGTCTTGCTTTCGCCAGACTTCATGCCGCGCACGGCATCTTCAAATTCTTTGAGCATCTGGCCTTCGCCGAGCAAGAACTGGAAGTCTTCAGCTTTGCCGCCTTGGAACGGTTCGCCATCGATCTTGCCTTCGAAGTCGATGGTCACGCGGTCGCTGTCTTGAGCGGCACCGTCCAAACCACGCTGAGCGAAGGTGCGGCGTTGCTTNCGCAAGATGTCGATGGTTTTGTCGATGGCGGCATCCGTAACTTCAGCAGCCACTTTGTCGACTTCAACACTGGCCAAGTCGGCAAATTTAACTTCTGGGTAAACCTCAAAGATGGCGTCAAATTGCATTTGACCTTCGGGTGCGCCTTCTTTTTCAGTGATGTTGGGTTGGCCAGCGACGCGCAATTTGGCTTCGTTGGTGGCCACAGCAAAGGCCTCGCCCACTTTGTCATTCATCACTTCGAACTGGGTGGAGTAACCGTAGCGTTGTGCGACGATGTTCATGGGCACTTTGCCTGGACGGAAGCCGTCAATTTTGACTTGGCGTGCCACGCGCTTCAAACGCACGTCCACTTCCTTGGCAATGACATCCACAGGCAACGTCAAAGTAATTTTGCGTTCCAGCTTTTCCAAAGTTTCAACGGTCACGGCCATGTGGTTTCTCCTAAATTGGCATGTTTGGCAGCGGCCTTTTGGCCGCTTGCTATGAATCAAGTGGTGCGCGGGGCGGGACTCGAACCCGCACATCCTTGCGGACGTCAGGACCTAAACCTGGTGCGTCTACCAATTTCGCCACCCGCGCGGGT
>JGI25913J50563_1000078_pt1 | contig 16474 bp, 16 predicted proteins | sample LauGreSp1BDMLBSN_2_FD_50563 | JGI IMG/M metagenome (IMG submission 50563)
AAGTGACGATCTGCTGGCAGTAGCTGGGGTCAGTGAGGATTTCCTGATAGCCGGTGAGTGAGGTGTTGAACACCACTTCGCCGACGGTGGAGCCAGAGGCTCCAATCGAGTTGCCGATAAAGACCGTGCCGTCTGCGAGCGCCAAGATGGCGGGCGGGAAAGTTCCCTGAAGAGACAAAAGCACTGGGTTCTCCGGAGTAGTTCGGGTACGCCTCAGCGCTCACAAGAGAATGTCTTCTCTTTGGCTACTTTGTTCGAGGAATTTGCCTAGTTTTGGCTGGGACGTACAGGTTGATGCGGGAAAGCCTCTCATTATATCCGAGGCCCTGGTTTTCCCGAATCAGCTTAGGCGAATTAACCCAAATGGCAGGTGGCGCTGGCGTGTAAGCAAATAGCAGCAGCCGAGGCCACATTGAGCGATTCTTCACCCCCCGGCTGCGCAACGCGCACCTGCAGCGCTGCCCGGTCGGACAAAGCAGAAGACACGCCCTGCCCTTCATGCCCCATGAGCCAAGCGCACGGCATTGGCAACTTAGCTTCAGCAAGCAAAGTATGCAAAAACGGGCCTTGATGGGAGCTGGTCGCGACCCAAGGCATGTCCAAGTCATTCAGGTCTTCGACGCTCAAGCCTTCCACCAAATGCAAACCAAAATGCGCGCCCATACCGGCCCGCAAAACTTTGGGCGACCACAAGGCGGCTGAGCCCTTGATGGCCAGCACTTGCTTGAAGCCAAAGGCCGAGGCGCTGCGCAAAATCGAGCCCACATTGCCCGCGTCTTGCACACGGTCAAGCACCACGGTGGGCGTGGTCGCCAACACGGCTTTGGAACTTGGCGCAGCCAGCACAAAACCCATCTTGGCGGGCGACTCCAAATTGCTGATTTCGGCAAACAAGGCATCGGGCAACACCGTGTTGCGCTCAGCCGCTTGCGTCCATTCACGCGGCGCTGTCGCCCACAACGACTCCGCAAACACCGCATGTTCCGGCTTCACGCCGCGCGTGAGCGCAGCACGACACAGATGGTCACCCTCTAGCCACACGCGGCCGAGTTTGCGGTAGGCCGTGCTGTCTTGGGACAAACGACGCAGGTCTTTGACCAAGGGGTTGTCACGCGAGGTGATCACGTTCATTTCAAGACCTCTGCCACGGGCGAAAAAGATTTGCGATGCCACGGTGTGGCACCGTGCTCTTTGAGCGCTTGCAAATGCGCTGCCGTGCCATAACCTTTGTGGGCATCAAAACCATATTGAGGGTACTGCGCATGCAGCTCTTGGCACCAACGGTCACGATGAACTTTGGCCAAGATGGAGGCCGCTGAAATGGCTTGTACTTTGCTGTCGCCTTTGACGATGGCTTCGGCCAACACATCAAGGACAGGCAAGCGATTGCCATCGACCAGCACCTTGGTGGGCTTCAGGCGCAAACCTTCCACCGCGCGACGCATGGCGAGCATGGTGGCTTGCAAAATATTCAGCTCGTCAATTTCTTCCACAGTCGCTTCGGCGATGGAACAGCACAAAGCCTTGGCGCGAATCTCGTCGTACAAACGCTCGCGCTTCAAGGCGGTGAGTTTTTTGGAGTCGGCCAAACCGACGATGGGATTCAAGTCATCCAAAATAACAGCGGCGGCAACCACGGGCCCAGCCAGCGGTCCACGGCCCGCTTCATCCACCCCGGCAATCAAGCCCGGGGCGTCCCAAATGAGTGGCGCTTGTTCAGCGCGCAAGAACTTTTTCGATCGCATGAGCCGCCAGTGCGGGGGTGTCGCGGCGCAGCGTGTCGTGCAGCGCAGCAAAGCGTTGTTGAACTGCGGCAGCTGCCGCAGGGTTGTCCAGCCATTGCAACACCTCGTGCGCCAAGGCGTCTGGCGTGGCCGCCTCTTGCAGCAGCTCGGGCACCACAAAGTCCTGACACAAGATGTTGGGCAAGCCTACCCAAGCTTGCAACTTTTTGCGACGCATGATTTGCCAGCTCAGCCAGTTCATGTTGTACGCAATCACCATGGGGCGTTTGAACAACGCGGCCTCTAACGTGGCGGTGCCACTGGCAATGAGCGTGACATCACAAGCCGCCAGTGCTGAATGCGATTGACCATTGAGCACCAAGAGGTTGGGCACTTCGCCCACTTCGCTTGCAATGGCTTCGATACGTGCACGCAACGCAGGCATGGCGGGCAACACAAAGTGCAAGCCCGGTTGCAGCTTGGCCATGCGTTGCGCGGCTTGCAAAAAGCGGTGGGCCAAATACTCAATTTCAGAACTGCGGCTGCCTGGCAACAAAGCCACCACCGTGGCGTCTTGCGGCAAGCCCAATGCAGAGCGTGCCGCGGCGCGGTCTGGCACATCGGGAATGTTTTTAGCTAAGGGGTGGCCCACATACGTGGCCTCGATGCCATGCTGGGCCAGCAAATCAGTTTCGAATGGAAAAATGCACAAGACGTGGTCCACACTCTGGCGAATCTTCTCCACACGGTCTGCACGCCATGCCCAAATGGAGGGGCACACAAAGTGAATGGTAGGAACACCTTGGGCTTTGAGGTCGCGCTCTAGATCAAGGTTGAAGTCTGGGGCGTCGACACCAATGAACGCACTGGGTGGATTGGCCAGCAGTCGCGCACGCAACTGGTTACGAATGCCCACAATTTCGCGGTAGTGACGCAGCACTTCGACGTAGCCACGCACGGCTAATTTCTCGTAAGGCCACCATGGCTCAAACCCATGAGCGGCCATGCGAGGGCCACCAATCCCTGCACTGCGCATGTTTGGCCATTTGTCGCGCATGCCACCTAACAAAAGGCCGGCGAGCAAATCGCCCGAGGCCTCGCCTGCGACCAGCGAGAAAGACAGGGCCTCGGCCATCGTGTTTAGCGAATGATGCCGCGTTGCGGCGATGTTTGATTCAAAAAGTCCAGCATCATGACCACATCAGCGGCGGCTTCTGGTTTTTCTTGGGTCAAGGCCGCGATGCGTTCTTTGGCTTGCTCGAGCGTCAAGTCATCGCGGTACAAGGCTTTGTGCATGGCCTTCACCGCGCTGATGCGTTCGGCGGAAAAACCACGGCGGCGCAAGCCTTCAAAGTTCATCGAACGAGGCTCGGCGGGTTGACCTTGGCACATCACAAACGGCGGCACATCTGCAAACAAGAGCGAATGCATGGCCGTGAAACTGTGCGCACCAATGCGCACAAACTGGTGCACGACAGTGAACCCGCCCAAGATCACCCAATCACCCACATGCACATGACCTGCCAGCTGTGCGCTGTTGGCGAAAATGGTGTGGTTGCCCACCACGCAGTCATGCGCCAAATGCACATAGGCCATGATCCAGTTGTCGTTGCCGACTTGGGTCACGCCCGTGTCACCGGGCGACCCAATGTTGAAGGTGCAGAACTCACGGATGGTGTTGCGATCGCCAATGATCAGCTGGCAGGGCTCACCTGCGTACTTCTTGTCTTGCGGAATCGCACCCAACGAGTTGAACTGAAAAATGCGGTTGTCGTTGCCAATCGTGGTGTGGCCTTCGATCACGCAATGTGGGCCCACGGTCGTGCCCGCACCGATGCGAACATTCGGCCCGATGAGGGTGTAAGGCCCCACCTGCACCGAGCTATCGAGCTCGGCCTTGGGGTCAACAATGGCGGTGGCGTGAATGAGGCTCATCGTCTGCGGTTATGGGTTTTGGTTTGGACGTGCTTAGGCGATTGAGCGCATGGTGCACATCAGATCGGCTTCCGTGGCGATCACATCACCCACTTTGGCGCGGGCTTTGAATTTGAAGATACCGGCCTTCATGCGGTCCAACTCCACTTCCAAGGTCAATTGGTCACCAGGCTCGACAGGACGCTTGAAACGCGCACCGTCAATGCCAGCGAAGTAATACACGGTCTTGTCATCGGGCGCGGCACCCAAAGTGTCAAACGCCAGCAATGCGGCGGCTTGTGCCAAGGCTTCCAAAATCAAGACACCAGGCATCACCGGATGGTGTGGGAAATGACCGCCGAAGAATGGCTCGTTCATGGTCACGTTTTTGAGCGCCTTGATGCTTTTGCCTTTTTCGAGTTCCAACACGCGGTCCACCAACAAGAATGGGTAACGGTGCGGCAATTGCTTCAAGATTTGGTGGATGTCCATGCTCATTTTTTCTGACTTTCTAAAGCTGATTCAAGAGATTTGATGCGGTCGCGCAAGCGATGCAACTGGCGCAAAGTGGCCGCGTTTTTCTCCCATGACGCATTGTCGTCGATTGGGAAAACGCCACTGTATTGACCAGGCTGACGGATGGATCGCATGACCACCGAAGCTGCAGAAATGTGCACACCGTCGGCAAGCTGCAAATGCCCCAACACAATCGCACCGCCACCCACCGTGCAGTTCGCGCCAATGCGCGCACTGCCCGCCACGCCTGCACAGCCCGCCATGGCGGTGTTCGCACCCACATGCACGTTATGCCCAATTTGCACCAAGTTGTCGAGCTTGACGCCGTCCTCAATGACGGTGTCGTCCAAGGCACCTCGGTCGATGCAGGTGTTGGCACCAATTTCCACGTCGTTACCAATGCGAACGGCGCCCAACTGTTCAATCTTTTCCCAACGGCCTTCGAACAAAGCGAAGCCAAAACCATCGGCACCGATCACCACGCCTGCATGCACGATGCAGCGCTCACCCATGCGGCAATCTTCACCCACGGTGATGCCCGATTTGAGCCAAGTATGCGCGCCAATGTGCGCACCACGTTCAACCACACACAAAGGACCAATGCGAGCGGTCGCATCGACATGCGCAAGCGGGTGAATCACCGCGCTGGGGTGAATCAAAGGCTCATCCGTGACGCGTGTGTGCTTGCGCCACAGTTGCGTCAAACGTGCGAAATAGTGATAAGGGTTGTCTGCCACGATCAACGCGGTGTGTGCGTTGGCGGCGTCGGCCATCGCCGGCGACACAATGACACAACCCGCCTGGGTGGTGGCGAGTTGAGATTGGTACTTGGGATTACTTAAAAAACTCAGCGCGTCGGCTTGAGCGGTTTCAAGGGGCGCGAGTTTTTGAATGAGGTGCTGGGGGTCACCTATAAGACGACCGCCCAAGCTTTCAATGATCTGGCCAAGACGCAGTGCCACGGCAGATTATTTAGCCGCGTTGATGACCTTGAGCACTTTGTCGGTGATGTCGTGCTTGGGGTTGATGTAGACAGCCTCTTGCAGAACCAAGTCGTACTTTTCAGCTTCAGCCACTTGCTTGATCACGCGGTTGGCGCGCTCCAACACGAGTTGAAACTCTTCGTTCTTACGAGCGTTGAGTTCTTCCTGAAATTCACGGCGCTTGCGTTGCAGGTCACGGTCTTGCTCGCCCAATTGTTTTTGGCGTGACAGACGTTGAGACTCAGACAGCGTTGGCGCTTCGCGCTCAAACTTCTCCACCGATGTTTTCAATGCAGCGCCCGCGTCATTGATGTCTTTGTCGCGCTTAGAAAACTCTTGTTCCAACTTGGCTTGCGCTTGCTTGGCCGTGTTGGCTTCTTTGAAAATTCGGTCGGTGTTGATGAAACCAATACGGATCTCTTCAGCTTGCGCGCAAAACGCAGCCAAGCCCAACACAACAGCTAAGGAAATATGACGAGTAAACATGTTCATCAGAAAGATGTCCCGATTTGGAATTGCAATTGTTGAATTCTATCGCCTGGGAATGTACGAACGGGTCGTGCCCAAGCAAAACGCAAGGGCCCCATGGGCGAGACCCAACTCAAGCCCACACCGTAGGCGCTACGCAATAGGCTGAGGTCAACCTTTTCAAACTCGCCGTACACGTTACCCATGTCATAGAAGCCATACAGACGCAGGGTACGGTCATTGCCTGCACCTGGGAAAGGCACCAAAAATTCTGTATTCAGCGTGACCTTTTTCGCGCCACCGATGACAGGGCCTGTGATGTCTCGCGGACCCAAGGTGCCTTGCTCGAAACCTCGCACAGAACCCAGGCCACCCGAGTAGTAGTTTTTATAGAAAGGCAGTGTTTGCCCATTCATGCCGTGACCAACACCGAGGTCAGCATTGAACGCAAAGGTGTATTGCTTGGTGATGGGCACATATTGNTGATACTGACCACCCAACTTGGCGTAGCGTGCGTCNCCCATNGCGCCAATTTCGGAATTCAAACGAATGAATTTACCGTTATTGGGGTTCAGATAACTATCGCGACTGTCTCTGGCCCAGCCTGCGGTGATGGGCACGTTTTGCGCAAAACAACCGAACTGTTGACACAACTGCGCATGCACACCCAGCATGTTGGTACCAGGGACCAGTTCAGTTCTTTCGGCTGCAGTGCCGACAAAAACGCGGTCAAGTTCACTGAAAGGCAAGCCAAAACGCACGCCCAAACCAGAGGTGATCAATCGGTAATTACCGCCCTGCTCCACATACGGCTTGCTTGCGCGGTGGTAGAACTCAAATGTGCGGGACACGCCGTCTTCGGTGAAGTATGGGTCTGTCGTGTTGATGACGTAGTACTGGTTGTATTTGCTGGTGCTGACTTGCAGCCCCAAGTTATGGCCAGAACCAAACACGTTGTCTTGCTGAATACCAAAAGAGAAGGTGACCTTCTCTGCGCTCGAGAAGCCAGCACCCAAGGTCAACATGCCGGTGGGCTTCTCAACCACGTTCACATTCAAATCCACTTGGTCTTGCGATGATGGCACTTCTTGCGTGTCAATCTCCACATCTTTGAAGTAACCCAAACGGTTCACGCGATCGCGTGACAAACGAATTTTTTCACCGTCGTACCAAGACGATTCAGTTTGGCGAAACTCACGGCGCACGATTTGATCGCGCGTGCGGTTGTTTCCCACAATGTTGATGCGGCGCACATACGCGCGGCGGGCGGGGTCAGCCACCAAAACCAACTTCACGCGGTTGGTGGCGCGATCAATTTCAGGACGCATATCGGTGCGAGCAAACGCGAAACCGAAGTTGCCAAAATATTCATTGAACGCCTTGGTGGTTTTGGCCACGTCGTCCGCGTTGTAGGCTGCGCCTGCTTTGATCTCAATGAGTGACTTGAACTCATCGTCTTTGCCTAAGTAATAGCCCTCCATCGCCACTTCAGACACCACAAAGCGATCGCCCTCAGTCACGTTGATGGTGATGCTGATGTCTTGCTTGTTCGGAGAGATGGCAACTTGCGTGGAGTCAATGCGGAACTCCAAATAACCACGCGCCAGATACCAAGCGCGCAAAGTTTCCAAGTCAGCATTGAGCTTGGTGCGCGAGTAACGGTCTGACTTGGTGTACCAGCTCAACCAGTTTCCAGTCCCTTGATCAAACTGGTCTAACAATTTGGACTCATCAAACGCTTTGGCACCGACCACACGCATTTCTTTGATCTTGGCCAAGTCACCCTCGACCACCGTGAACGACAAGTTCACACGGTTGCGGTCACTCGGCGTGATGGTGGTGATGATTTCTGCGCCGTACAAGCTGCGGTTGACGTACTGGCGTTTCAATTCTTGCTCAGCGCGGTCAGCCAAGGCTTTGTCGAAGGGACGCCCTTCGGCCAAGCCAATGTCTTTGAGTGCTTTTTTCAGGGTGTCTTTGTCAAACTCTTTGGTGCCAATGAATTCAACAGCGGCGATGTTGGGGCGCTCTTCCAAGATCAGCACCAGCACATCGCCATTGACTTCGATACGAACGTCTTTGAACAAACCCAAGGCAAACAAACTGCGGATCGCAGCCGCGCCTTTTTCGTCGGTGTAGTCGTCGCCCACACGAAATGGGATGGAGGCAAACACCGTACCGGGCTCAACGCGCTGCAAGCCCTCCACACGAATGTCGCGCACATTGAATGGGTCGGCCGCCAAAGCATGGAATGCCATCACCGAACCGGCGAGGAATGCAGCGGTTTGGGCAAGAGTGGTACGACGAAATTGTGAAAGTTGCATAGTCTTGGGGTGTATTGGGGGACTTAAGGGAGCCAACCCAGGCGAACCACGTCGTTAAAAAGAGAGAAAGCCATTAAGGCCACAACAACCGCAAAACCCGCACGCTGCATGGCATCAAGCCATTGGGGCGATGGGGGATGCCCTGTGCAGGCTTCATAAAGATAATACAACAGGTGACCACCATCCAAGACCGGCAAAGGCAGGAGGTTGAACACACCCAGGCTCACGCTAAGCAAGGCGAGATAACTCAAATATGCCCCGAGTCCCAAGCTCGCTGAACGACCGGCATAGTCCGCCATGGTCAAAGGGCCACTCAGGTTGTCAAGGGATGCATGACCGGTTAACAAACGACCCAACATATCGAGGGTCATCGCAATGACAGCCCATGTCTTGGCGAACGCTTGTGACACACCGTCCAGTAACCCATACTGAACCCACACTTGGCGAGGCATCTCGCCGACTTGCGCACCGATACGCCCCATGTGTTGCGCGCCTTCAGCCATTTGCTCGGGCGTGACATCCAACTCAATCACATGGCCCGCACGCGAAATTTCCCAGACTTGGGGATCTGGCACTTGGCGCTGTCCACTGGTACGCACCATCGCTCGCAAAGCACTGGCGTCAGCCACGACTTTGCCATCCACCCGCAGCACTTCGTCGCCTCGCAACAAACCGGCTGCTTGCGCGGGACTTGCGGCCTGCACCTCGCCTATCACTGCGCGACTCCAGGCCGTTGTGAAACCCCGGGCCCGCCACGGGTCTTCATCCTTTGCAGATGATTCCGGCTCAGCCAATGCGGGCAAGCTCAAAATCCGAGTGCTTTGCTTGCCTTGGGGTTTGACTTCCAAATGCACAGCCGATGTGCCTTGCTGCAACAGCCACCAACGCAAGGCATCGAGAGAAGCCACGTCTTGTAAATGATCTGAGTCATCTCCTGCGCGCAAGACTGTGTCGCCACTGCGAAGCCCTGCCGCATCCGCCAGAGATCCGGCCACCGGTGACGCCAAGATCGCTTGCGTTTCATACTGCCCCAGCCAAAAAGTGGCGGCATACAAACACACAGCCAACAACAAATTAGCCAAAGGTCCCGCCGAAACAATGGCCGTCCTCGCCCACAAAGGCTGACGGTTGAAGGCCATGGCCGCATCTTTGGGTGCCACATCGCCGTCGTGCTCATCGAGCATCTTGACGTAGCCCCCCAAGGGAATCAGGCTGATGGCAAATTCGGTGTCTTGGCCTGCATGCGGCCTACGTGATTTCCAACGAAACAAAGGCTTTCCAAAGCCGATGGAAAACGTGAGGACTTTGACCCCACACGCCACCGCCACTCGGTAGTGCCCCCACTCGTGCACGGTGATCAACACACCCAGCGCGAGTAAGAAGGCCAACACGGTCATGGCTTGGCCAAGCGACGAACCACAGCTTCAGCCGCAGCGCGGGCTTGTGCATCCAAGGCCAACAAGTCTTCCAAGCTGTGGGGCGCCGCGGGTGCCAGATCAGACATGCAGCTTTGGTTGACGTGATGAATTTGGTCAAAGCGAATACGGCGCTCAAGGAATGCAGCCACGGCAATTTCGTTGGCCGCATTCAGGACAGCGGTCGTGCCGCGTGGGCCACGCAAGGCATCCCACGCCAGATGGATGCCAGCAAAACGCTCGGGATGCCCGTGGTCATCCAAGGCTTCAAACGTCATCGCAGACAAGGCATGAAAGTCCAGCGCCTGTGCGCCAGATGCCATGCGCTCAGGCCAGCTCAGGCCATAGGCAATGGGCACACGCATATCAGGCGTACCCAGCTGTGCGACCACCGACCTGTCGCGGTACTGGACCATCGAATGGATGATGCTTTGTGGGTGGATCACCACCTCTAAGCGCTCGGGCGATAGGCCAAACAAATAGCGCGCCTCGATCACTTCCAGCGCTTTGTTCATCATGGTGGCTGAGTCCACCGAAATCTTGCGGCCCATTACCCAATTGGGGTGCGCGCAAGCTTGCTCGGGGGTCACGTCTTTCAAGGTGGCGAGGTCACGCGTGCGAAACGGACCACCTGATGCAGTGAGGATGATTTTCTCGACACGGGTGTCCCATGTGGCGGCGTCCTCTGGCAGCGACTGAAAAATCGCGGAGTGCTCGCTGTCGATGGGCAGCAGCGTTGCGCCGCCTTGTTTGACCGCATCCAAAAACACCTCGGCACCCACGACCAAAGCTTCTTTGTTGGCCAGCAGCAAGCGCTTGCCACTGCGTGCTGCCGCCAAGCAAGGCGACAGGCCTGCCGCGCCAACAATGGCGGCCATCACGGCATCCACGTCGGGATGGGCACTGACTTCGTCTAAAGCAGATGCACCACTCAGCACTTGGGTTACCAAACCTTCTGCATGGATTTTGTCTTTGAGTTGAGATGCAGCGTCTGCATGCACCATCACCGCAAACCGAGGTTTGAACTGCGCACATTGGCGCAGCATCAAATCCACTTGGGTTGCCCCCGTGAGTGCAAAGACTTGAAAGCGGTCAGGATGTCGTGCGATCACATCCAACGTGTTGGTGCCAATGGAGCCGGTAGACCCCAGCACCGTGATGCGTTGCGGCTTCACGTTTGCAGACACGCTTGAGTTCATGTGGGTCACACCGATTGCGCCAACATCATGCCCAATGGCAAGGCGGGCAACAAAGCGTCCACGCGGTCGAGGACACCGCCGTGTCCTGGCAACAGCTGGCTGCTGTCTTTCATCCCCGCACTGCGCTTGACCAAGGACTCGACCAAATCACCGGCCACACTCATCAAGGTCAAGAACAAGACGGCTATGACCAAGAAAGGCCAGCCTCGGGCCTGCAAGCGGGTGTAGAGACTGGCGCTGTCCACCGCGTATTGCGTGTCCACCCAAATCCAAACACAGGCCATGAGCAACACGCCCACCATGCCGCCCCACACGCCTTCCCAGCTTTTACCAGGGCTGATGGCTGGGGCTAATTTACGGCGGCCAAAGGCACGGCCAGAGAAGTAGGCCGCAATGTCAGCCATCCACACCAGCAACAGCAAGGACAGCAAGAAGTTAACGCCCATGACCTTGGCTTGGTACATCGCGACCCATGTCAGCCACAAGGCCAACACGCCGACCACCAAACGCACCCAACGCGAAATCGTGGCCCAACGCGCAACACCGTGGCGAAGCAACCATGCAGCCACCAACACCCATGCAGCACCCGTGATGGTCCAAATATGGGACGGTGTTTCATAAGCCCAACGTGCGGACCATGCATACAAGCACAGCATCACACACAGCGCTGCCACGCGCAAAGAGCCGCGCATGGCAAAGCCGTTCAAACGGCCCCATTCCCATGCACCTGCAGCGATAAGTACGAGCGTGAGCCCAGCCAAGGGCTCTGCGGAGCTAGCCAACAAAGCTGGCAGCAAAAGCGCCAACAAGACCAGCGCGGTGATGACGCGTTGCTTGAGCATCTGGCTTAGACCGCCATGATTTCGTGTTCTTTGCTGGCGATGAGCTTGTCAATCTCAGAGATGTGGCTGTCGGTCATTTTTTGGGTGTCGGCTTCTGCACGCTTTTGGTCGTCTTCAGAAGCGAGTTTGTCTTTCACCAATTTCTTCACCGATTCGTTGGCGTCACGGCGCAAGTTGCGTACGGCCACTTTGGCGTTTTCGCCTTCGGTGCGAACCACTTTGGTCAGCTCTTTGCGACGCTCTTCAGACATAGGCGGCATAGGAACGCGAATCAACTCACCGACCGATGAAGGGTTCAAACCCAAATCGCTGTCACGAATGGCTTTTTCGATCTTGGCACCCATGGGCTTTTCCCAGGGCTGAACGCTCAAGGTCCGGGCGTCCAGCAAAGACACGTTGGCCACTTGGCTAATGGGCACCATCGAGCCGTAGTAATCAACTTGCACGTTGTCCAACAACGAAGGGCTGGGACGGCCTGTGCGAATTTTGGTCAAGCTGTGGCTGAAAGCCGCAATGGATTGGCCCATTTTGGTTTCGGTGGTTTTTTTGATGTCAGCGATGGTCATGTTGTGCTCCTGAGGCAGCGCAGTGTGAGTTTCGGAAATACTGAGGAATTAGGCGTGCACCAAAGTGCCTTCGTCTTCGCCCATGACGACGCGTTTGAGCGCGCCGTTCTTGAAAATAGAGAACACCTTGATGGGCAACTTTTGGTCACGGCACAACGCGAAGGCGGTGGCGTCCATGATGCCGAGGTTTTGCCCAATTGCTTGGTCAAAACTGATTTCGGTGTAACGCGTGGCGTTGGGGTCTTTCTTGGGGTCGGCTGAGTAAACGCCATCCACCTTGGTGGCTTTGAGCACCATCTCTGCACCGATTTCTGCGCCGCGCAAGGCAGCAGCGGTGTCGGTCGTAAAGAAAGGGTTGCCTGTGCCTGCAGCAAACACCACCACTTTGCCCTCTTCGAGGTATTGCAAAGCTTTGGGGCGCACATAAGGCTCGACCACTTGGTCAATGGCGATGGCAGACATGACGCGTGCGGTTAACCCTGCTTTGTTCATCGCATCAGCCAATGCCAATGAGTTCATCACCGTAGCCAACATGCCCATGTAGTCAGCCGTGGCGCGGTCCATACCAACAGAACCACCCGCGACACCACGGAAAATATTACCGCCGCCGATGACGATGGCCACCTCAACGCCAAGGTGGATCACCTCAGCCACCTCGTCCACGATGCGAACGATGGTGGCGCGGTTGATACCAAAAGCATCGTCACCCATCAATGCCTCTCCGGACAGCTTGAGCAAAATACGCTTGTAGGCTGGCTTAGGTGAGGTCATGAAAAGGCTCCTTGTCGTGTGTGATGAAATTTGTGTACGGGGATATCAAAAGGGGAGCCGAAGCCCCCCTTTGTTTTAAGCAGCTTGCTTGGCAGCAGCAACTTGGGCAGCCACTTCGGCCGCGAAGTCATCCACCTTCTTCTCAATGCCTTCGCCCACCACGTACAGGGTGAAAGAAGCCACATTGGTGTTGGTGGCCTTGAGCATTTGCTCAACAGTTTGCTTGTCGTTCTTGACGAAAGTTTGATTGAACAAAGACACCTCTTTGAGGTACTTCTGCACAGAACCTTCCACCATCTTGGTGGCGATATCAGCAGGCTTGCCAGACTCGGCAGCTTTGGCTGCAGCGACTGAACGCTCTTTTTCGATCAAATCAGCAGGCACGTCAGCGCTGGTCAAAGCCACTGGCTTCATGGCAGCCACGTGCATGGCCACATCTTTGGCGGCTGTTTCGTTGCCGTCGAACTCGACCAACACACCAATGCGTGTGCCGTGCAAGTACGCAGCCAACTTGTGTGCGCCGTCGAAACGCTTGAAGCGGCGGAAGCTCATGTTCTCACCGATCTTGCCAATCAAACCTTTGCGCACGTCTTCGAGCGTGGGGCCGAAACCGTCTTGCTCGTAGGCCAGAGCACCCATGGCTTCAACGTTAGCGGGATTGTGCTTAGCCACCAATTCAGCAGCGGCTTGAGCCAGTGCCAAGAAGCTGTCGTTCTTGGTCACAAAGTCAGTTTCGCAGTTCACTTCCAACAAGGCGCCAGTGTTGCCAGAGATGAAGCTGGTCACCACGCCTTCGGCAGTCACGCGGCTAGAAGCCTTACCCGCTTTGCTGCCGAGCTTGACGCGCAACAACTCTTCAGCTTTGGCCATATCGCCTTCAGCCTCAGTCAAAGCTTTTTTGCACTCCATCATGGGGGCATCGGTTTTTGCGCGCAGTTCAGCGACCATGCTTGCGGTAATTGCAGCCATTTAATTTCTCCGTAATCAATTCAAAACAATTTAGGTGTGAAAAAGGGGCCACACAAGCCCCTTTTCAAGCTTGGGTCGCGTGATTAAGCAGCGACTTCAACGAACTCTTCGCCGCCTTCGGTCACAGCTTTGACCAAGTCGTTGGCGGCGTTGGCACGGCCTTCGAGGATCGCGTCAGCGATGCCGCGAGCGTACAACGTCACAGCCTTAGACGAGTCGTCGTTACCTGGAATGATGTAGTCGATGCCTTCGGGTGAGTGGTTAGAGTCCACCACGCCGATCAATGGGATACCCAATTTCTTGGCTTCAGCGATGGCAATCTTGTGGTAGCCGACGTCGATCACGAAAATCGCATCAGGCAACACAGCCATATCTTGAATGCCGCCGATGTCTTTCTCAAGCTTTTCCATTTCGCGCTTGAACATCAGCTGTTCTTTCTTAGACAAAACATCCAAACCAGCTTCTTGCTGGATCTTCATGTCTTTCAAACGCTTGATGGATGTCTTGACCGTTTTGAAGTTGGTCAACATGCCGCCCAACCAACGTTGGTCAACGTAAGGCACGCCAGCACGTTGTGCTTCAGCAGCCACGATTTCACGAGATTGACGTTTGGTACCGACCATCAACACGGTGCCACGGTTAGCAGACAACTGCTTGACGAACTTGGCAGCGTCTTGGAACATCGGCAACGATTTTTCCAAGTTGATGATGTGAATTTTGTTGCGGTGACCGAAGATGAACGGGGCCATCTTGGGGTTCCAGAAGCGGGTTTGGTGACCAAAGTGGACGCCGGCTTCCAGCATTTCGCGCATAGTGACTGACATAGAGATACTCCAAAGGTTGGGTCTAAAATCCAGCCCGTCATCACCGCAAGTTTTCATTCTTGAAAAACTCCCGGCAACACCTTGATTAGGCTGGTTTGCGAGTGATGTTTGTCCGATCTTGAGACAAAGCCTCAACCTCGGAAAACCCTATGATTCTAGCACAGCAATACATGCCTCTTTCCCCTACCCGCCCTACTGCCGCAAGGATTCACGCATGAAGGTCGCGGTCATCGGCGCAGGCGTTATCGGCATCAGCACAGCCTACGAACTCGCGGCGCAGGGGCATCAAGTCAGCGTTTTTGAACGCAATGGTGCCGCTGCAGAAGAATGCAGTTTTTCCAACACGGGGGTTGCCTCTGCAAGCTATGCCGCGCCTTGGGCCAAGCCCGGCATGATCAGCCAAATGCTGTCTCACCTGTGGCAGCGCGACACACCCCTGCGCCTCAAGCACCCGAGCATGGCCGAATGGCACTGGCTTTGGCAATTGCGAAAAGCCTGTAATGGCACCACTTTTGTGCGTAACCGTCAAAGCATGCTGCGCTTAGCCGAGTACAGCAGCCTCCGCATGCGCACCCTCACGGATACGCTCAATTTAGAACACGAACGAAGCACTGGATTCATGGTGCTGCTGCGCACAGAGCGCGAAGTCAAACTCATGCAGCCGTCCTTGCAAGTGTTGCGTGATGCAGGGCTGGGTTTCAAAACTTTGAACTCCGAAGAGGCCAGAGCCGTTGAGCCCGCGCTAAACCCCGAAACAACTTTGGCACAAGCCGTTTACTTTCCTGAAGACGAAGTGGGCAACTGCCGCCAATTCACCTCGTTGCTCAAAAACGAAGCCGAATCTTTAGGGACCATCTTTCATTTCAACGCCTCGGTGCGGCCCCTTTCCAGGGCGCAGCCGAAAACCATTCGCACCGCTGCAAACGAGATGGGCGAAAAGTTTGACGCCGTGGTGGTGTGCGCAGGCCTTGCCAGCGCGCAACTCGTGCGCCCTTTGGGCTTACGCATTCCCCTTGCGGCTGTCCACGGCTATGCCATCAGCGCCGCTGTACGCGAACCGTTGGATGCACCACGCAGCGGCGTCATGGACGAACAATACAAAGTGGCCATCAGCCGCCTCGGGCAACGCGTGCGCGTATCTGGCGGCTCAGAAATTGGGGGCCATGCCAGCCGCCACGATGCCGCCAGCATCCAAACGCTCTATCGCGTGCTGGACAACTGGTTCCCGGGCGCTGCGCGCACACAAGACAGCGTGCAAGTGTGGAAAGGCGCACGCCCGATGTTGCCCGATGGACCGCCCATCATTGGGGCCAGCGGCGTCTCTGGCGTGTGGCTGAACTTGGGCCACGGGGCCAGCGGCTGGACCTTGGCTTGTGGCAGTGCGCGTGCAGTGGCCGACAGCATCAACGGGAAAAGCCCTGACATCGATTTGCAGGGCCTAGGTCTTGAACGACTCCATCTGCAGCCATGAACACACCAAGTCAGACGCAAGCACTTGGCAGCCAATCGTCATGGCCGCTTCACAGCGTTGCGCTGACTCAAGCCATTGAGCAGCAAGCCCAAGCAAGTTCCCCGCCCTACACCTTGATGGCGCGTGCTGGTTTGGCAACCGCGCAATTGGCCATGGCGATTGCACCGCATGCACACACCATCTGGATTGCCTGCGGACCCGGCAACAACGGCGGCGACGGACTGGAAGCCGCCTTGCATTTGCAAGCATGGGGCAAACACCCTGTGGTTACGTGGCTAGGGCAAGAAGGACAAGTGCCACAAGATGCCCAACACGCTTGGCTTCGCGCCAAAGCGAGTGGCGTTGCATTTCAAGACCAAGCGCCTCTGCAATTTGATTTAGCCATTGACGCACTACTTGGCATTGGCGCGCAGCGCGCACCCAATGGCGTGATGGCGCAATGGCTTCAAGTCATGCACTACTGCAACGCCCCTGTCTTGTGTGTCGAC
>JGI25913J50563_1000081_pt1 | contig 16270 bp, 15 predicted proteins | sample LauGreSp1BDMLBSN_2_FD_50563 | JGI IMG/M metagenome (IMG submission 50563)
ATTTTTTACCGATTGTGATTTATAGGATGTCATCCAAGCGCCATTTCGTTTTCCTTTTCTTGGAAAAAAATCGGAGTAGAAGATGGCAACTAGATTTTTTTCTTCGTCTAAAACCTCAAAAGTTTGCACCTCTTCGTGGTATTTATCAATATCAAAAACTTCTTTAAAGGTAATTCCGTATAGTTTTTCGGCTACTGTGAATGCGCCGTTTAAAACATTTTCTAATTTAAAATAAGGCTTTAATAATTCATCGTCCAAACTGAATAATTTTTGTTTCAATTTTTCAGAATAGTAGGAACCATCCCATTTTTCTAATTGCTCCACGCCATCCAACTCTTTTGCGAAAGCAGTTAATTGCGCCATTTCTCTTTCGGCTGCTGGTTTTGCTTTTTCTAGTAAATCTTTTAAAAACGATTTTACTTTNTCTGGATTTTGCGCCATGCGTTCTTCTAAAACAAAATGCGAATGGGTNGCATAGCCTAATAAATTCGCGCGATCGTATCGTAATTTAGCAATCTTTAAAGTGATTTCTTTATTGTCGAATTCGTTTCCTTGAAATGCTTTTTTACCTGCGGCAATTGCCATTTCTTTTCGTAATTCTCTATTGTCAATATAGGTTACAAACGGCAAATAACTTGGAAAATCTAAGGTAAAAACCCAGCCTTCTAAATCTTTAGATTTTGCTAAGGAATGCGCCATTTCTTTAGCCCCATCAGGTAACCCTTTTAAATCGGCTTCGTTGGTTATATGTAATTGATAGTTGTTGGTTTCTGCCAAAACATTTTCACTATACGTCAATTTAAGTTTGGCTAATTCAGTGTCAATTTCTCGTAACTTTCCTTTTTTGTCTTCTGGAAGTAAGGCGCCATTTCGAGAAAAACTTTTGTATTTTTTATCTAATAAAGTGGCTTGTTCCGGAGTTAAAGTCAGATTATCTTTTTGATCGTGCACTGCTTTCACTCTTTTAAATAAATCCTCATTTAAAGAAATATCATTTCCAAATGCAGTTAATAAAGGAGAAACTTCTTGGGCAATTTTTTGCATTTCGTCACAAGTTTCAGCAGAATTTAGATTGAAAAATATAGAAGAAAGACGGTCCAATGCATCTCCAGAAAAATCTAAAGCGACGATGGTGTTCTCAAATGTAGGTGCTTCAGGATTGTTGGTTATTGTGTCAATTTCGGCTCTTGCAGTTGCTATATTTTCAATAAATGCAGGCTTATAGTCGTCTAGTTTTATTTGCGAAAATGGTGCAGTATTGTGTTTTGTGTTGAATTTTTGGGTAAGTGTTTTCATTGCTCACAAAGGCGCAAAGGCGCAAAGTTTAAGGATTAAGAATAATTCTTTGTATTAGGATTGGTGTTTGCTGGTGTCTTAGCCCCGATAGAAGTGGAAATCCTTTTCTTTTTTTTCTTTAAAAAAAGAAAAGATTGCAACGGATAGCGGGATTAGCTCCTGAAAAAAAATTATTTTTTCAATTCAGAAGCAGCTTTATTCACGGCTTCTTTTAGGCTTTCTTTATAGAAAATGATTTTGTCAAGCACACATTTATCCGANGTTCCGATGATTTGAGCGGCAAGAATTCCGGCATTTTTAGCTCCGTTTAAGGCAACAGTTGCAACGGGAACACCACCTGGCATTTGCAAAATAGATAAAACCGAGTCCCAACCATCAATAGAATTGCTTGATTTTACTGGAACTCCAATCACGGGAAGAGGCGACATAGAAGCAACCATTCCTGGTAAATGAGCAGCACCACCAGCGCCTGCAATAATTACAGCGATACCGCGAGTGTGTGCGTTTTTGCTAAAATCAAAAAGTTTTTCGGGGGTTCTGTGTGCCGAAACAATATCGACTTCAATTTCGATATCAAATCCTTTTAGAATATCAATTGCTTCTTGCATTACGGGCATGTCCGAAATGGAACCCATTATAATTGCTACTTTACTCATAATTTTATAATTTTTAACTAATCACTCTAATACTATTCTTAACTTCTTCCGCAATTTTTCGGGCTTCGTCCATATCCTTATTTACAATTGTAACATGTCCCATTTTTCGGAAAGGGCGTGTTTCTTTTTTGCCATAGATGTGAGGAGTTACGCCATCAATTGCCATTATTTTTTCAATATTTTGGTAAATAACAGGTCCTGAAAATCCTTCTTCACCGACCAAATTTACCATAATTCCGGCAACTTTACTAGCAGTATTTCCTAAAGGGAGGTTTAATATGGCCCGCAAATGGTTTTCAAATTGCGAGGTATAACTAGCTTCAATGGTGTGATGCCCTGAATTGTGTGGTCTTGGTGCAACTTCATTTACCAAAATTTCATCGTCTTGGGTTTGAAACATTTCTACTGCCAAAAGTCCAACGTGGTTGAAGGCTTTTGAAACTTGTAAGGCAATTTCTTGCGCTTTTTGTGTAACAGCATCACTAATTCGTGCAGGACAAAGTACGTATTCTACTTGATTGGCTTCTGGGTGGAATTCCATTTCTACTACTGGATAGGTTTTTACTTCCCCAGATGCTGAGCGTGCAACAATAACTGCAAGTTCGTTTTTAAACGAAATCATTTCCTCGGCAATACATTCTACATTGGGGAGATTTTCTAAATCGGAAGCCGTTCTAACTACTTTTACGCCAGTACCATCGTAGCCAAATTGTGTGCATTTCCATACAAAAGGAAGTTGTAAGTTGTCTAAATCTGATTTTAAATCGATTAAATTTTCAAATCGTTTGTGCTTAGAAGTTGGAATGTTGTTTGCAACATAAAAGTCTTTTTGGATTCCTTTATTCTGAATCAATCGCAAGGTTTTTGGCGATGGAAATACAGGTAGACCTTCGGATTCCANTTTATCCAAAGCATCTAAGTTTACATTTTCAATTTCAATTGTTAATAGATTTACTTTTTTACCAAATTGATAAACAGCATCGAAATCCATTAAATCGCCAATAAAAAATTCAGTTGCTCCAAATTGACTAGGCGCTTCTTTGCTCGGATCTAAAATATAAGTTTGAATATCAAATTTTCGAGTTTCGGCCAATAGCATTTTGCCTAATTGTCCGCCACCGAGAATTCCTAGTTTAAAATGGGAAGAGAAATAATTCATTTGTTATGTTATTGTGTTGTTGTAGTTATTTAGTTTAATGTATTTAAAAAATCATCTGGAGTTACTACATTTATTTCAGCATGTTTATAATCTTTTAAATCTCTTGTAATAATGCAATCCATGTTGTGAATAGATTGCGCAGAAATAATTTGAATAGCATCTTCAAAATCCTTATGATTTGATTTTAGGCTTTTTTTAATTATTTCCATAGTTACTGGGATTATTAAAACAACACTTGTAATTTCGTCTAATGCTTTTCTAATGTTAGATTCATCTATATGTTTTTTTAATAAATAGTGTAACGTAGAAATGGTGTTTGATGAAGTATATAAAATAATTTTTTTTTCTAAACCTAGTTTGTAGATTTTGGAAGAAGATTTATAAAAAGGATGTCTGTTCGCTAAAATATCCATCAATATATTTGTGTCTAAAAAAACATTTTTCATTTTAAATATTTTTCCTCTAAATATTCTTGAACCGCTTTCTTTTCATCAAAATCAGCAGGTAGTGTCAAAATACCTGTTATTTTTTTTAGTCTATCTTCGATTTCGTCTTCAGAAGTGTTATTTTTATTAGGTTTTGAGACCAAACTTTTAAAGTAATTTTCTACCATTTCAGATAAACTTCTGCCAGTTCCTTTGGCATAGATTTTTGCTTTTTCTATGACCTCTTTTTCTAATGATAAGGTAAGTTTAGTGTTCATATACGTATGATTTTCACAAATGTACGTAAATAATTATTTTGTAGATGTTAATTTCTTCAAAATATCTTTAACTGCAAATTGATAACCAGTACTTTGAAGGCTGCAATCTCTTGAAAGTAAGGTTTTTAATTCTTCGTTTACCCAAGGATGGTTTTTGCCAAGTTCAAATAATGTTCGCATTGAATAAGCTGCGTTTGCAGCTTTTTTGGAGTCAATTAACCAATCCAAGCAGGTTTCAATTATCTTTTCTTCTTGAAATTTGGTTAAATTTATCTTCTTATTTTTTGATAAAAAAAGACAAATTTTTGAAATAGAACGAATGGCAGAATCGAATTGGTAATTTGAAAGTGCTTTGCAAAAATTATCCAAAAATGGAATAAAAAGTTCCATTTTTTCTTCGCAAATTAATTCTAAAATCCAACAAGCTTTATAGTGGTTTTTATCTAATGTATTAAAGGCGATTTCTATAAGATAATTAAGATATTCTGGGTGAGCAATGACAAAATCTCTATTTTCTTCTCTGCTTTTACGATGTGCCGTACTTTGAGTAACTTGTTGGTAATATTGTGTATTCATTTTGTAAATATATCAAATTAACAAAAAAATATAAATACTTGCAACGTAATAGTTTTTACTTCTTTAAATTTGCATCTTATTCAAATTAATAAAAAATGATACATCTTCACGATAAATCTTTTGAGCCATTTATTTCTTCGGAAGAAATTGACTTTGCAATTGCAAATATGGCAAAACAAATGGACGACGATTTCTTTGATGAAATTCCTGTTTTTGTAGGAATTCTTAATGGTTCTTTTATGGTTTTGTCGGATTTGATGAAACATTACCGTGGCATGTGTGAAGTGAGTTTCATGAAATTGGCCTCTTACGAAGGAACGGAATCTACTAATACCGTAAAGCAACTTATCGGGATCAACGAAAACTTGGAAGGAAGAACTGTAGTTATCGTTGAAGATATTGTAGATACCGGAAATACTATTGAAGAATTGAAAGCAATTTTCAAAGATAAAAAGGTAAAGCATCTTAAAATTGCAACGCTTTTCTTTAAACCAGAAGCCTACAAAAAGGACATCAAAATTGATTATATCGGAATTCGAATTCCAAATAAATTTATTGTTGGATATGGTTTAGACTACGACGGATTAGGAAGAAACTTAGCCGATGTATACCAATTAGCAAAATAAGTATTAAGATTAGAGTATTAAGAATTAAGACTTTCCAAATTTGGAATTTAAAATAACTACATTATGATTAACATCGTTCTCTTCGGGAAACCTGGTGCAGGAAAAGGCACACAAGCAGAATTTTTAAAAGAAAAATACAATTTAACACATCTTTCTACTGGAGATATTTTTAGATTCAATATAAAAAACGACACTGATTTAGGAAAATTAGCTAAAACATTTATGGATAAAGGCGACTTGGTTCCTGATGAAGTAACTATTAAAATGTTGCAAAGCGAAGTGGATAAAAACCCCGATTCTTCTGGATTTTTATTCGATGGTTTTCCAAGAACTTTAGCACAGGCAGCAGCGTTAGATAATTTTTTTGAATCTAAAGGACAAAGTGTTACGGCAACTGTGGCAATAGACGCCGATGATTCTGTTTTGGTTGCTCGTTTATTAGAAAGAGGAAAAACTTCTGGAAGACCCGACGATCAAGACGAAGAAAAAATCAGAAACCGCTACCAAGAATACAATGAAAAAACTGCACCTTTAATGGATTATTACAAAGGTCAAGGTAAATTTCATACAGTAAATGGTATTGGAACCATAGCAGAAGTTAACGAAAGATTGAATTTGGTTTTCGATAATTTATAGTCAATTATAGAGGTTTGAGATAAATTTCGAGCATTCAATTTTTTTTTCGATATTTGCACACAGAAAAGGAGCTATTTCCGGAACTCGGGATTCAGGCTCTTTTTTTGTAATTTTACATTATGGAACTTTTAATAATACTTTTTTTAATTTTGCTTAACGGCATTTTCTCTATGTCGGAAATCGCTTTGATTTCGGCAAGAAAAAGTCGGTTAGAAACTGCTGCTAAAAAAGGAAATGCTAATGCCAAAGTAGCTTTAGATTTGGTCAATTCTCCTAACAAACTACTTTCAACCGTTCAGATAGGAATTACACTAATTAGTATATTAACCGGAATTTATTCTGGAGATAAAATAACTACCGATGTACAATTATTTATTTCTAGTTTTGAAATGTTCCAGCCATATGCACATTCTATTGCTGTTGGAATTGTAGTGGTAATTTTAACTTTTTTCTCCTTAGTGTTAGGGGAATTATTGCCAAAACGAATAGGGTTAAATTATCCCGAAACCATTGCCAAAGGAATGGCAGTGCCAATGAAAATCATTTCACAATTAACCGCACCTTTTATTTGGTTACTTATGATTTCCACAGATTCTCTTTTGAAATTGTTTAATATAAAACCTACTGCCGACGGAAAAGTTACCGAAGACGAAATTAAAGCTATTATTAAGGAAGGAACCGAAGTAGGTGAGGTGCAAGAAATTGAACAAGAAATTGTAGAACGTGTTTTCCATATTGGGGATAGAAAGATTAATTCCTTAATGACGCACCGTTCCAATATTGTGTATTTATCTATTGATGAAACTCTTGAGGAAATAAAAGCTAAGGTTTTAAACGAGTTACATTCTGTTTTTCCAGTTTGTGGCGAAAGCTTAGATGATATTATTGGAGTAGTTTCGCTTAAAGATTTGTTTACCAATTTCGACAAAGGAGATTTCAATTTAAGAGATATTGCCAAAGAACCTGCTTATTTAATTGAGCAAACTTCGGTTTATAAAGCATTAGAAAACTTCAAAAAAACGAGAATACATTATGCTTTTATTGTTGATGAACATGCTGTTTTTCAAGGGATAATTACGTTAGATGATATTCTTGAAGCCTTGGTTGGCGATGCTTCCGATTTTGACGACGACGAATATAAACTAGTTACCAATGCCGATGGGACTTGGTTAGTAGATGGCCCGTATTCGTTACACGATTTCCTTACTTTTTTCGATATGGATGACCTTACCAATGATTATGAAGTAACAACCGTAAGCGGATTTTTTATCACCGAATTAGGAACTATTCCAAAGCAAGGCGAAAAATTAATTTGGAATAAACTCGAGTTAGAAGCTCAAAAAATGGATGGCGCTAAAATTGATAAAGTATTGATAAAAGCATATAAAGAAAATTAGGTTTGAGGCATTTGGTTCAGGGTGTGAGGTTCAAGGTGTAAGTAGTAACTTGTCTCTTGTAACCAAAACCCAAAACCCAAAACCTAAAACCCAAAACCCAAAAAAATGACAGAAGGAAATTTTGTAGACTACGTAAAAATATATGTTACATCCGGTAGAGGAGGTAAAGGATCTACGCATTTGCACAGAGAAAAATTTATTGAAAAAGGTGGTCCCGATGGAGGTGATGGAGGTCGTGGAGGTCATGTTTATTTAAAAGGAAATAAAAGTCTTTGGACCTTGTTCCATTTGAAATTTGTAAAACACATGCGTGGTGGTCATGGTGGTGATGGTGGAAGTTCCAGAAGTACCGGTCACGATGGAGAAGATAAATTTGTAGAAGTGCCTCTAGGTACTGTAGTGAGAGATATTGAAACCGGAGAAATCTTGTTTGAAATCACCCAGCACGATGAGGTGAGAATTCTTGCGCAAGGCGGAAAGGGTGGACTAGGAAATTGGAATTTTAGAAGTTCTACTAACCAAACTCCAAGATATTCCCAGCCAGGTTTGCCCTCCCAAGAATTGGATGTTATTTTGGAACTTAAAGTACTTGCCGATGTTGGTTTAGTAGGATTTCCAAATGCAGGAAAATCTACTTTGCTTTCGGTATTAACCTCTGCAAAACCTAAAATTGCCGATTATGCCTTTACAACTCTAAAACCAAATTTAGGAATTGTAGCTTACCGTGAATTCCAATCGTTTGTAATTGCCGATATCCCCGGAATTATTGAAGGTGCAGCCGAAGGAAAAGGACTTGGACATTATTTTTTACGTCACATCGAAAGAAACTCCACCCTATTATTTTTAGTCCCTGCCGATGCGGATAATATCAAAAAAGAATATGAAATCCTTTTGGATGAATTACGTCGTTACAATCCCGAAATGCTAGATAAAGATCGATTGGTTGTAATCTCTAAATGCGATATGCTAGACGACGAATTAAAAGCCGAAATGAAACAACAATTGGATAATGATTTTAAAGGAACTCCTTATTTGTTTATATCCTCGGTAGCACAACAAGGTTTAACCGAACTAAAAGATAAACTTTGGGAAATGCTTAATGTGGAAGACGATAAGCCGGAGAATAGTCACAATATTTAAGAATACTAGAGTATGGATAATAATTAAAGTCTCGAAAATTTTCGAGGCTTTTTTGTTTCCTAAAAAATCCTTTTCTTCTTTGAAGGATAATCCCACAAAAAATAGTAATTTCGCATTCCTATTAGTCTTGTTTATATTAATCTGTAACAATTGATTATTTATTTCGACTAGTAATAAAAACAAACAAATAATCTTAATTTTAACAACAATGAAGAAAATTATTTTATCCCTTATTGCTGCAATAATGCTTATTCCAATGAGCGTAAAAGCAGATGAAGGAATGTGGTTTTTAATGTTCATAGAACGATTGAACCACCGCGATATGCAAAAAATGGGCTTGCAATTAACAGCCGAAGAAATTTACAGCATCAACCACCACAGTTTAAAAGATGCTATAGTGCAATTTAACGGAGGTTGTACTGCCGAAATCATTTCTAAAGATGGTTTAGTACTTACTAATCACCACTGTGGATACGATGGTGTAGCAGAACTTTCAACTCCTGAGGATAATTTATTAAAAAACGGATTTTGGGCTGCCAATAGAGCCGCTGAGAAAAAACCGTCTAGTTTATATGTACGTTTCTTTGTTCGTATGGACGATTGTTCTAAAAGAATCTTAGCAAAAGTTAATCCTTCTATGAGTGAAGCTGATAGAGAAAAAGCAATCAATGCTGAAATAGCTCTTATCGAAAAAGAAAACAACGAAGGTGGAAAATATACCGTTTCGGTTCGTCCATTTTTTCAAGGAAACGAATACTACTATTTTGTTTACCAAGATTATAAAGACGTTCGTTTAGTTGGAGTACCACCAGAAAGTTTAGGAAAATTTGGAGGAGATACCGACAACTGGGAATGGCCGCGTCAAACTGCCGATTTCTCTATGTTTAGAGTTTACGCTGATAAAGATGGTAACCCTGCCGATTATTCTACTAGTAACGTTCCATTACAACCAAAACACTACTTACCAGTAAATTTATCTGGAGTAAAAGAAGGAGATTTTGCAATGATTCTTGGATACCCAGGAAGAACCAACCGTTGGATGCCTGCTGGTGGAATCGAGCAAAACGTAAAGTTTGCTTACCCTGCTTGGGTAGAAGGTGCTAAAACAGGTATGGACAACATGAAGAAATACATGGATCAAAGCGATGCACTTCGTTTAGTTTATGCTTCTAAATATGCTTCCACTGCTAATTACTGGAAAAACCGTCAAGGAATGATTGATGCACTTTCTAAATTTGGAACTGCAAAATCTAAAGCGGCTCAAGAAGCAAAATTTGACAAATGGGCTAACAAGCCAGAAAACAAAGCAAAATATGGAGCAGTAGTTTCTACATTAAATAAATACTACGCATTAACTAACGAAAAATCCCGTCATGATAATTACTTACAACAATTATTTAGAACAACTTCTTTTGGAACTATCGGACGAACTTTAGGAAAACAGTTAGATAATTATGCAAAAGCAGACGCTAATAAACGTAAAGAATTAGCTCCTAAAATTTCTGAAATGGCCGAAACTGTATTTGCAGATTTACACATTCCAGCCGAAAAAGATTTATTAGCAGCTCAATTACATTTGTATGCTACCAAATCTACAGGATATGCAATTGCACCATTGGTTAAGAAAATTGGTGATGAAAATAACAACGACTTTACTAAATATACCAGTGCAGCAATCGATTTAAGCGTATTAACCTCTTTAGATAAAGTAAATGCTTTCTTACAATTACCAAGCCAAGGAGTTTTAGATAATGATCCATTATACGTTTTATCCAACGATATGGTTACCCATTTCAATTCTAAATCAGATGAAATTGCAAAATCACAAAACGATTATAGTGCATCCTTTCGCCTATTGGTAGAAGGTTTGCGTGAGTCTAAAATCGGAACTATTAAATATCCAGATGCTAACTCCACGTTGCGTTTAACCTACGGAAAAGTTCGCGCTTTACCTGCAGACAAACGTAACGAAGCCAAAATAAACAATTATACTACTTTAGCAAGTCAAGTAAAAAAATACAAAAAAGGCGATGCAGAATTTGATTTGCCAGTACGTGTACTTGAAATGGAAAAAGACAAAAATTACGGTCGTTATGCAGATAAAGATGGTTCACTTCACGTCAATTTCTTAACCGATAATGATATCACTGGTGGAAATTCTGGTTCTCCAGTTCTTAACGGTAAAGGAGAATTAATTGGTCTTGCTTTCGACGGAAACATCGAAGCCATGGCAGGTGACGTAATCTTCGATAGCAAATTACAAAGAACCATCAATGTAGATATTCGCTATGTTTTATGGGTGATAGAGAACTTCTCTAACGCGAAACATATCGTTGACGAAATGACATTGGTGAAATAAACCACACTGCCTAATAGGTTTTTACTTAAAACTCCGACTTAATTTATTTAAGTCGGAGTTTTTTTTAGGAGCGAATGGCTTGCGCATTTTAGTAAATGTCATTCCCGCTTTTCGTTGCAATCTGCCATTGCGTGGAACTCTGCAATCTCATAACACTATTCATTTAACGCAATGCCAGGATTTCCACTTCACTCGGGGCTAGTTAGGTTATGTCTTTAATAGATGCAAAATTTCTAAGAAACCTCTCCGCCAAGTTATCATTCTGACGCAGGAAGAATCCCAAACTAAGTATAAAAACCAACCAAAATTACCTTTAGTGGTTTATGTTATTTCAATAAGTACATCCTTCAAAGTATTTTGTATCTTTTGTGTTTAAAAATCCTCCCTAATCCGCGTTGCAAAAGCAGCCGTATAATCCGCGTTCCATCCAAAGCGAAGCGTTTTCATTATCTAAATCAGGTAATCAAGATAATGCCTAAACAGGAAATGTGTTGCATTTTTGTAAACAAATAATAAACACATTGATAATTAACAATCAATTTCTTATTTTTGAAGATTCAATACCCAAACTATGCAATTTCTAAAGATTTTTATATTCTTTCTAACCTTCCATTTTTTTGGTACAACCAATTTTGAAAAGGCTGAAAAATTGTACCAACAACAAAAGTGGGATCAAGCTAAGGTGCTTTTCGAAGAGTGTTTAAAAGAAAACCCCAAAGATTTTAAAACTATCGAATATCTAGGAGACATTGCTGGCCATCAAAAAAATTGGGACGAAGCCATTAAATATTATAAATCCTTAAAAATTCAATTTCCTAAAACGGCCAGTTATTTTTATAAATATGGAGGTTCCCTCGGAATGAAAGCCAAAACAGTCAATAAATTCAAAGCATTAGGGCTTCTTTCGGATATTGAAAAATCCTTTTTAATAGCTGCCAAACTCGATCCAAAATACATAGAATGCCGTTGGGCATTGGTGATGTTTTACATCCAAATACCAGGAATAGTTGGAGGGAGTGAAACCAAAGCACAGAAATATTCCAACGAATTAATGGCGCTTTCTAAAGTAGATGGCTATATGTCACAAGGTTATATTGATGAATATTTTGAACGGTATTCCAATGCCGAAAAGGATTATAGTAAAGCACATGAAATTGGCAACTCTAAAACTACCTTTCAAAAATTATATAATTTATATTTGAATAAAATTAAAGATTCCGTAAAGGCAAAAAAACTAAAAGAACAATTTGAAAAATAAGTTTGTAGTTTATTGTTTGTAGTTTCTAGTTAAACACAAACGATAAACTCTTAACCATAAACATAACATGAGAACACACTTCATCGCTATTGGCGGAGCAGCCATGCACAATCTAGCACTTGCATTACACAACAAAGGATACCAGGTAACAGGAAGCGACGACGCTATTTTTGAACCCTCTAAATCCCGTTTAGAAAAGAAAGGATTAATGCCAGTAGAACTTGGTTGGTTTCCTGAAAAAATCACCCAAGATATTGAAGCCGTAATTCTAGGAATGCACGCCAAAGAAGACAATCCCGAATTGCTGAAAGCGCAACAATTAGGTTTGAAAATATATTCGTATCCTGAATTTTTATACGAACAATCTAAAAATAAAACGCGTGTAGTTATTGGAGGTTCCCATGGAAAAACTACCATCACTTCAATGATTTTGCACGTGATGCATTACCATAACATCGAAGTAGATTATATGGTTGGAGCACAATTAGAAGGTTTTGATACGATGGTACATCTCACAGAAACCAACGATTTTATTGTTTTGGAAGGCGATGAATACCTTTCCTCTCCAATGGATAGACGACCAAAATTTCATTTATACCAACCCAATATTGCCTTGCTTTCTGGAATTGCTTGGGATCATATTAATGTTTTTCCAACCTTTGAAAATTATGTAGAGCAATTCGAAATATTTGCAAATCAAATTACCAAAGGTGGCATTCTAATTTATAATGAAGAAGATGTTACCGTTAAAAAAGTAGCCGAAGAAACTACCAATGCCATTCGTAAAATCCCATATACCACGCCAAGTTATACTGTTGCTGACGGAACAACTTTGTTAGATACTCCCGAAGGGCCAATGCCTATTGAAGTTTTTGGAGCACATAATTTGAATAATCTGGCTGGTGCCAAATGGATTTGCCAATGTATGGGTGTTGACGAAGCCGATTTTTATGAAGCAATAGCCAACTTTAAAGGCGCAAGTAAACGTTTAGAAAAAATTGCCGAAGGAAAAGGAAAAGTCGCTTATAAAGATTTTGCACATTCGCCAAGTAAAGTTTCTGCAACTACCCAAGCCGTTAAAAATCAATATCCCGACAGAAAATTAATTGCTTGTTTGGAATTGCATACCTATAGCAGCTTGAATGCCGAATTCCTTAAAGAATACCAAGGGGCTCTAGATGCTGCTGATGTTGCAGTAGTTTTTTATTCCCCAGATGCAGTTAAAATTAAACAATTGGAGGAAGTAACGTACGAGCAAATTGCAAGTTCTTTTAAACGCGAGGATTTAATAATTTATACCAATCCTGCTGATTTTAAGAATTTCCTATTCAGTCAAAGTTTCGATAATTCTGCTTTGTTGCTAATGAGTTCTGGAAACTATGGTGGATTGAATTTTGATGAGGTGAAGGATTTAATGAAATAGTTTTTTGTTGCGGAATTAAAATCGTATTTTAGGTACACTATAAAATGCCTAAATATGTACACACCTATTAACCAATGGGCGGAAGACGACCGACCACGAGAAAAATTTCTACTAAAAGGAAAATCTGCATTATCCGATTCCGAATTGCTTGCAATACTTATAGGTTCGGGTTCCCGTAACGAAAGTGCTGTGCAGTTATGTCAACGTATTTTGGCTTCTACAAATAATAATTTGAACCAGTTAGGTAAAGTTTCTGTGCAACAGTTGATGGAGTTTAAAGGTATTGGGGAAGCCAAAGCAATATCTATTGCAGCAGCCCTAGAATTAGGACGCCGCAGACGAAACGAAGAGGTTGTAGAACTAGATAAAATTACTTCCAGTAAAGCAGTTTTTCAAATCATGCAACCCATAATAGGGGAGTTGCATCATGAAGAATTTTGGGTGTTGTATCTCAATAATTCCAACAAAGTACTCCATAAAGCGCAACTTTCTAAAGGGGGAATGACAGGAACTGTTGTAGACCCTAGAATAGTTTTTAAAACCGCATTAGAATACAATGCAATTTCACTAATTTTGACCCATAACCACCCGTCAGGAAAATTGGTTCCAAGTGATCAAGATAAAGAAGTAACTAGAAGACTAAAACTAGCCGGACAGCAGATGCATATATTGGTTTTAGACCATATTATCATTACCGAAACCGGTTTTTACAGTTTTAACGACGACGGAATATTTTAATAAATGAAACAGATTACCGACATATTTTTTGATTTAGATCACACCCTTTGGGATTTTGAAAAAAATTCTGCTTTAGCATTTGAAAAAGTTTTAAAAAAGTACGAAATCCAAATAGACTTAGATGTTTTTTTGGAACATTACGTACCATTGAATTTGAAATATTGGGAATTGTACCGTCACGAAAAAGTTACCCAAACCCAGTTGCGTTATGGTAGATTAAAAGATACTTTTGACATTTTAAATTATGAAATATCCGATGAATTAATTGATTTACTTTCTAAAGAATATATTCATTATTTGCCAGAATTTAATCATCTTTTTGATGGCACTATTGAAATTCTAGATTATTTAGACGCTAAGTACAATCTGCATATTATTACCAATGGATTTCAAGAAGTACAAGCGGGTAAGATGAAAAATTCGGGAATTGACAAGTACTTCAAAACCATTACCAATTCGGAAATGGCTGGAGTTAAAAAACCAAATCCAAAGATTTTTGAATATGCTTTGCATAAAGCGAATGCTCAAAAACAGAACAGCATTATGATTGGCGATTGCTTGGATGCCGATGTAAATGGTGCTTTGAATTTCGGAATGGACGCCATTCATTTTAATGAGAACAATAAAGAAATCCCTAGTCTTATTAAACAAGTTACCCAATTAATTGAATTAAAAAACCACCTATAATGAAAAAGTTTTTAGTATTATTTTTATTGGTTACTGCAGTTGGATTTGCTCAAAATTTGAACGGATATCAATATGCCATGGTGCCTTCAAAATTCACTTTTTTGAAGGAAGAAAATATGTATAACTTGAATTTACTAACCAAAATGTACCTTCAAAAATATGGCTTTGAAACCTATTATAGTAATGAAACTGCACCAGATGAATTCGTTAACTCAAATTGTAATAAAATTTTTATTGATGTTTTAGAAAACAATAACCTATTTACTACAAAGTTGAAAGTTGTGGTTAAAGATTGCAAAGGAACTGTACTTGCTGTTTCTGAGGAGGGTGCTAGTAGAGAAAAAGATTACAGAGTTGCATATAACGAAGCATTGCGTTTAGCATTGGATAATTTTGGAATATTAAAAACACATAAGTTCCAACCAACCGAAAAAAGTATGGGGATGATTGGCGAACCTGCACAATCTACTGAAAATATCGAAAAGAGTGATGTTTTGGAAAAGGGGTTGTATTCTAAAAAAGAAGTTGCCTTAAATCAAATGGTTAAAAAAACATATAATATAGTTCCTATTAAAAATGGATTTAACTTAATTACACCAGCTAGTGATTATAAGATTTTTCAAATTTTCAAAACATCCTCAAAGGAAGTTTTTATTGCTAATCGGGATAATGTTTTTGGAGTGCTAATTAAAAAAACAGACAATTGGTTTTTTGAATATTATGATGAAAATGTGTTAAAATCAGAGCAGATTAAAGTTGATTTTTAATGTTACAGGCTTAAATCTAATACCCATACTTATCCTTCCAACGATTTTTTAAAAACTCTCTGGTTCCATTTTCACGAGAATTATTTCCGGGATTATAAAAAACAGTATTCGAAATGGCCTCTGGCAAATATTCTTGTTCGCTAAAATTGTTAGCATAATCATGCGAATATTGGTATTCTTCGCCATAACCCAATTCTTTCATTAGTTTGGTTGGAGCATTTCGCAAATGAATTGGAATAGGCAAATCACCAGTTTGTTTCACCAAAGCCTGTGCTTCGCCAATGGCCATATAACTTGCATTGCTTTTTGGAGAAGTCGCCAAATAAACAGCACATTGGCTCAAGATAATTCTACTTTCAGGATACCCAATTGTAGCAACTGCTTGAAACGTATTGTTTGCCATGATAAACGCCGTTGGATTAGCATTTCCAATATCTTCGCTAGACAAAATTAGCATTCGTCGGGCAATAAATTTCACATCTTCACCTCCTTCAATCATTCGCGCCAACCAATAAACGGCTCCGTTAGGATCGCTTCCACGGATGGATTTTATAAAAGCCGAAACAATATCATAATGTTGTTCACCAGTTTTGTCATACAAAACGGTATTTTGTTGCACCAATTCTAAAACTTTGGCATTGGTGATGGTAATTTGACCTTCAGGGCTTGCGTTTACAACCAATTCAAAAATATTCAATAACTTTCGTCCATCGCCACCCGAAAGGCGTAACAGCGCCTCTGATTCTTTAATTTTGATTTTTTTAGAAGAAATGTACGTATCTTCTTTCATCGCTCTGTCCAAAAGAGATAGTAAATCTTCTTTGGAAAACGGATTCAAAACATAAACCT
>JGI25913J50563_1000085_pt1 | contig 15998 bp, 12 predicted proteins | sample LauGreSp1BDMLBSN_2_FD_50563 | JGI IMG/M metagenome (IMG submission 50563)
TACCGTAAAACAGGTGAAGGTACTGAAGAATAAAACCTAGCCCCTATTTTTTTTTTAAAAAAGCCTTATTGATTTTGTGTCATTAAGGCTTTTTTTGATTTATTCTAAATATTTTTTATATTTGTTTTACTAATTTTAAAATTTAATATCATGCATACTTTATTAATACTACTGCTTTCTGCGTTTTCCTCTTTATTGGTAGGATTTATTTGGTACAATCCAAAAGTTTTTGGAAACATCTGGATGAAAGAATCTGGAGTTACAGAAGAAAAAATAAAAGGAGCAAACATTGCATTGACTATGCTCATGGCATTTATTTACGCATTCTTTATTTCAGTTGTATTGTGGTCTTTAGTTATCCATCAAATGGGAGCTACTTCTGCAGCTGTTAATATAAAAGGTATTGACCCTTCAATATTAAAAAACTATATGGATGCTTATGGCACTACCTACAGAACTTTTGGACATGGTGCAATTCATGGATTTATAGCAGGATTGTTTTTTGCTTTGCCAGTGATTGGCGTTGGAGCACTTTTTGAAAGAAGAAGTTGGAAATATACTCTTATTGCAGGAGGTTATTGGATAGTTACTTGCCTATTAATGGGTGGGATTATTTGCCAATGGATGTAATAATAACATTTATTTATATACTAATCGCTCTATTTTTGTAGGGCGATTTTTTTTATGAAATAGCATCAATTAAGGTTGCCAGCAGAAAATCTTTATCCGACAAACCACTTACATCATGAGTGGTTAATGCAATCGTTACTTTATTATAAACATTATATAATTCGGGATGATGATTTTGTTTTTCAGCTAAAATGCCAATGCGAACAATAAAAGCCAAAGCTTCACTGAAATCTTTAAATTGGAATTGTTTTTTAATTTTATCTTCATTCAAAATCCAGTTATTCAGAGTTTTCATAGCCGTTTGAATTTCTATATTGGAATATTTTTTCATAATCAGAAAATTAAGTTAAAATCAAAATACTAATTTATTAAATCTGTTCCAAATAAACTAAATTTGGAAAATATATATTGAACCATTGAATTCAAAAATACAATTTACTATTTATTCCAAAGTTAGTGAACTTCCTGAAAATTGGAACTCATTGGCTATGGATACTATTTTTTTATCTAAAGAATATCTGGAAGTACTTGAAAAATCAGCTCCTATAAACATGACTTGTTATTTTATGGGATTTTTTGATAAGGAAGAATTAGTTGGAATTGCGCTTTCCCAATTTATCGATCTTAATCTCTTGGATTCTTTTGGAGATCGCGATAAATGTATTAAAACAAGTGTTCGAAATTTAATATTCAAAAACTTTTGCTCCCACGTTTTACTTATAGGCAATAATATGCTTACGGGTCAGAATGCATTTGCTTTTTCGGATACTATTTCTAAGAAGTCTATAGCCAAAGCCCTATTGCATGCTATGGAAGATTTGAAGAAAAACATACAATCCTCAGGAAAAAAAGTACACATCACCACCTTAAAAGATTTTGAACCTACCGACATAGTAGCATTTGAAAAAGAAACCTTTACAGATTATTTTCAATTTTCTACCCAGCCGAATATGGTTTTTTCAATTTTAGAAAGCTGGACAACAGAACAAGATTATATTGATGCTTTGTCTAAAAAATATCGAGATCAATACAAACGCGCTCGTAAAAAGGCAGAAGGTATTGAAAAAAGAAAATTAAACTTAGAAGAAATCATTCGTCACGAAGAACAAATTTACGAACTGTATTTTCATGTTGCACAAAATGCTCCCTTCAATACATTCTTCCTGGCTAAAAATCATTTTAGAGTTTTTAAAGAAATCTTAAAAGATAAATTCCTTTTTTACGGCTACTTTTTAGATGGAAAATTGATTGGCTTTAATACGTTAATAAAAAATGGAGAGGCCATGGACACCTATTTCTTAGGGTATGACGACTCCATTCAAAAAGAAAAAATGTTGTATCTCAACATGCTTTACGACATGATTGCCTACTCCATCAACAAAGGGTTTCACGAGATTGTTTTTGCTCGTACGGCATTAGAAATAAAAAGTTCGGTAGGCGCAAAACCTACCGAAGTATTTGGNTACATCAAACACGAAACCAAGTTAATTGATAGATGTACGAAAACCATTTTTAATTATTTAGAACCTAAAACCGTTTGGCAAGAAAGGAATCCGTTTAAGGATCAACCTACTAACTCATAGCGTCTATCTCGCCTTGCACTACTTCCCAATCCTCAAGAAGTTTATCTAGCTCTGATTTTTTCTTGTTGTAAGCCATAAAAAAAGAAGCGTCTTCCAGATGCTTGTCGTAATTAGAAGCCAAGGCTTTATCATCCTGTTGGATATCAATTTCCAATTGCTTGATTTGACTTTCAATTTTACTCAATCGATTTTGAAGGGATTTATTTTTCTTTTGCTCTTCATACGAAACCTTATTAGTCTCTTTAGGAGCCTCTTTTTTAGCAATATCTTTCTTCTCTACTTCCCGCATGTTTTCCAAATTGCGTTGTTCTAAGAAGAAATTAATATCCCCTAAATATTCTTTTATTTTTTGATCTTTAAATTCATACACTAAATTAGACATTCCTTGTAAGAAATCTCTATCGTGGGAAACTAACAATAAAGTTCCTTCGTATTTTTGAAGTGCGGCTTTCAGTACATTTTTCGATTTGATATCCAAGTGATTCGTAGGCTCATCCATCACCAAAACATTGATAGGCTGCAACAACAATTTACACAAGGCCAAACGATTACGTTCTCCTCCCGAAAGCACTTTTACTTTCTTATCTACATCATCTCCACGAAACAAAAACGACCCTAACATGTCACGAACTTTCGAACGATTGGTATCCGCCGCAGCATTTTCCATGGTTTCTAAAAGAGTGATTTCACCATCTAAATATTCGGCTTGGTTTTGTGCGAAATATCCAACCTGAACGTTATGTCCTAGTTTTATATTGCCTTGGTATTTGAATTCGTTTACAATTGCTTTAATGAAAGTCGATTTTCCTTGTCCGTTTTGTCCTACGAAAGCAATTTTGCTACCGCGTTCTACTAACAAAGAAATATCTTTCAGAATCACTTTATCACCATAGGCTTTAGTAACATCTTCTGCTTCAATAACCACTTTTCCGGGAACTTTAGAAACTGGAAATGAAATATTCATTACAGAATTATCGTCTTCATCTACTTCAATTCGTTCCACCTTATCCAACTTCTTAATTAACGATTGCGCCATAGAAGCTTTAGATGCTTTAGCTCGGAATTTTTCGATTAACTTTTCGGTTTCTTCTATTTTCTTAGCTTGATTTTTTTGGGTAGCCAATTGTTTCTCGCGAATTTCATGGCGTAATTCTAAATATTCAGAATACGGTTTATTGAAATCATAGGCTTTCCCGAGAGAAATTTCAATAGTTCGGTTGGTTACATTGTCCAAGAACATTTTATCGTGGGATACAATTACTACTACTCCAGGGAAATTTCTTAAGAAACCTTCTAACCAAATGATACTTTCAATATCCAAGTGATTGGTTGGCTCATCGAGAAGCAAAATATCATTTGACTGCAAAAGCAATTTAGCCAATTCAATACGCATTCTCCACCCTCCAGAGAAAGTATCGGTTTGATCGTTAAAAACTTCGCGTTTAAAACCAAGACCTAAAAGGATTTTTTCGGTATCCCCAACATAATTATAACCTCCTAGTAATTCAAAACGATGTGTATAGTCGGATAAATCTTCTATAATTTGTCCGTATTCTTCACTTTCATAATCGGTTCGGGTAACTAAAAGATGGTTTACTTCTTCCAACTTTTTTTCAACTTGTTTGATTTCTATAAAAGCTTCATAAGCTTCTTCGAGAACAGTTCGGCCTTGTTCAAAATCGATATCTTGACGAAGGAAACCCATTCTAACTTCTTTTTCTGTAGCAATTTGACCAGAATCTGGTTTAAAATCTCCCGCAAGAATTTTGAGCATAGTAGATTTTCCAGCACCATTTTTTCCGACAAGTCCTACTCTATCGCCAGAACCAAGACGAAAAGTTACTTCTTCAAAAAGATACGAACCACCAAAAGAAACCGATAAATTGTGAATATTTAGCATATAATTTGTTACAATTGTTACATTAAAAACTTTCCTAAAGAGTACCTTTGAAGAAAATTTTTGCAAATGTTAAAAAAAGGATCCAAATTATATAGCATTTTAACAGGAACTTGTCCTAAATGCCATGAAGAAAGTATGTATTTAGAAAAAAATCCATACAAATTGAATGATTTATACAAAATGAACGATACTTGTAGCCATTGTCATACTCAATATTTAATTGAACCCTCCTTTTTTTATGGGGCAATGTATGTTAGTTATGGACTAACTGTAGCTATCGGGGTAGCCATTTTTGTTATTTCCAATGTAATAATTGGTTTTCCAGTAAAACCTACATTTATAGGAATCGTTGTAGGCATTATTGCGTTGATGCCAGTAACTGCAAGATTAGCAAGAAACATCTATATTAATATGTTTATTGCTTTTGATAAAAACTGGAAACAAAATTCTTAATTCTTTTGATATCTATCAAAGGATCTAAAGGAATATGATTTTCAATATGATTAAATAAGCTTGCTGCCATTGCTGGCGCAAGCATTACTCCACGGGTACCTAAGCCATTCAAAACATGAATAGTAGCATGCAAAGGATGTGTACCCACGAGTGGGCGTCTATCTTTTACTGTAGGGCGAACCCCTGCATAGTGTTCGATTACTTCAAAGTCACATTGGATTAAATCTTTTAATTGTCCAACCAATTCATTTTTGGCCGCTTCTGTTGGAATATTGGTTTTGTCTTCCCAATTATAGGTTGCGCCAACTTTATACAAATCATTCCCAACAGGAATAATAAATACAGCTGATTTTACAATAACTTCTAAATTCAATTGAGGAGCTTTAATTAGAAGCAATTCCCCTTTAGTTCCATCAAGAGGTAATTTAGAAAAAAATGGATTAGACAGCATGCCAAACCCTTCTGCAAAGACAATGTGTTTTGCTTTGTAATTTTTATAGGAAACAAAATCTTCCTTAATTTCTAAAAGAGAATAATCGAAAGTTTCGTTAAGGAATAAATTTTTGGTAATTAAAAATTGTTTATAGGAATCTAGTAATAAAGTAGTATCCAAATAACCTGAAAGTAATACTTCACCAAAATTAAAAGGAGAATCAATTGCGTTGAATTTGGACGTGATTAATTTAGTGGATAAGAATTTAGAAAGATTGGGTTTGTCAGACGCAGTAAACCAATTATTCTGTTCTTCCACCGAATGGAATTTTCGTAATAAAGGTAACTTATAATCTAGCTTAACTCCTAGTTTAGATTCTAATCCAGAATAAAATTCAGATAGCAACTCTAATTGCGGACCTGCTTGCCAAACTTCACTAAATCGTTTTAAAATGACTGGGTTGTAAAGACCTCCAGCGATTTTTGATGCATTTTGAGATTCATCATTAATGACTAAAATAGATTTGTTGTTTTGCAATGCAATTTCAGAAAAAGCAATTCCAGCTAAACCAGAACCAACAACAATATAATCTAACATTTGTAATAAAATTAATTTGACAAGAAAGTTTTTTTGGCATAAAAAAACTCCTACCAAAGGTAAGAGTTTTTTGTAAGCTTTGAAACTATATTAATAATTCCACATATCTTGTTCGAAATTACGAATTTTTTCTTTTACTCGTTCTGATTCTAATAATTGCATTTGCGCATTATCTTTCATATAATCCTGAATCGTTCTGTCCCCGTAAACATTTTCTTCTTTGTAAATCACACCATTAAAACGACGTGAATTTAAAAGTTGATCAAACGTAATTGGCATAGCCGAATTTTTATCATTGAAAGCTTTTGCTACATGCAATACATCACGAATAGCAGGGAAATATACCCAAAACAAATCAATTGTTTCTGAATTACCTTTAGCTTTATCTCTAGCTTCAACAGCTACAGGACAAATTGCAAGCAATCTATATTTTAATTCACTTTGACGTTTATCAAAATACCAAAAACCTTTAATTCTATAACCAGAAACATCTGAAGCAGCTAATTCTGTAACATTTATATATTGTTTATCTAATACTTTTTTACCAGATTTATAACCTTCAACATCCGTATTATATTCATCAATCCCAGATGGTATTGTATCTGTATATTTAAAAACAGACTCCATATCTTTCAATGATTTTTTAGAATTAAAATAATCATCTCCGTATACTTCTGTAATCTTACCAGATTTAACGCCATTCAAAAGAACTTGAAAAAGAGACCTTCTGTCATTACTTACAAAAGCAGTATCTACAGGATAATACATTGGAAAATTTACTCTCTCATCAAGATCAATCATCTCCCAAGTAGTTTTACCCATCAAAACATCTCTATCGTGAACATACCCATAAGGAAGCGGCTTATCATTATCCGATTCCAACTGAGCAGCTGTTTTTATACCTATCTCTGCAGGTGTTTTAGCATTTAACAGATTGGATTGGGCAACAGAAGTAGAACTTACTGCAACCCCTAAAACAACTAATAAAAAGTTTTTCAATTTCATAATATATATTATAATGTACCTAAGTAAGTTTATAACGACTAACTTAAATTTTTATTGTATTTCGAAAATAGCTGGAGCCGCAGTTTTGGTTTGAATACCTGCACCGTCTCCAATAATTTTTGTTTTAACATCAGAAATCGTTATTTGATCTCCTTTACTAGCTCTTGATAAAGCAGCAACACATTGTGCATTAACTCTATCCCCATTAACAACTATAGATGCTTGACCTGGAACTTTTAATACAAATTGCGTTACTTGGAATTTCAAATCGTATAAGAAATCAGGCAATACAGCAGTGATTTGAGAAGATTGCAAACGTGTTTTAGCACCTTTTTGACTTCCTGAAACGCCACCAATAGCTGCTTGAGGAGCAGGAATACCTTTTATTCTGAATACTTTTTTGTCTGCAACAGTTTTACCATCTGACATTTTTCCTGTAACAGAAACGGTAACTTCTTCACCAGAACCTGGATTTAAGTTGTATTTACCATTAGCACCCGCTTTTGACAAACCTGGAGCACTTGCATTAACATTATTGTCTCCAATACCAGCAAAAGAGATAGTCATTGGATTAGGTAGACCTCTGTAAACTACATTCATCTTATCTGCAGAAATATTGGCAGAATTAGGACGTGGTATTACAACATACTTACCTTCAAATTTAAGTGGAACTGATTGTCCACCTTCCATAAAAGTAAATTGACCATTAATATTTTGTTCTCCAATGGCACCAGCAGTCATAGAAATTACAGCTTGACCATTTTCAATTTTTCCTGGACCTTGAAAAGAAGTAGGAACAGTATTTTCATCATATCTTCCTAAAACAACTTTTCCTTTAACCGCTTCCCCTTGAAAATAGGCGCTTTTCTCTAAAACAACAAGTGCTGTATAATTTTTCATAGATGCTGCTTCAACAGCTGCACCACCTAATAAATTATTATAACTATCAAACTCTGCTTTTCTAACATCATTTTGCCAAGCAGTTAATTTTGCTAAGGAAGCAATTGCTGGAAAATGTTCGAAATGATAAGACAAATATTTTTTTGTAACACCTTCATTGTCTTTAACATCTGCAGTATTAAATTTTAACTCTAAATCTTTAACAACTGGAGTTAATTTAGCTGCTAAAGTAGGCTCACTAGCAACAGCAGCTTTCATATCTGCTACATATTTATTAATCTTAGCTACTATTTCAGTTCCTTTTGGAGAATAACTATCACCTTTGAACCAAGTTTCATCAATATGAGGACCTTTATCCATAGCTTCGTATGGTAATTTTCCAGTTTCTTTATCTAACTCTATGTCTTTTGTAGCGTCTCCTTTTAAAGTGCTAATATATTCATAAAAGTCTTTAGAAATAAGGGCTATTTTATCAGCTGCATTTTTAGCAGGCCCATAAAGTCCTTTATTTTCAGTACCTTTTTGGTCTATTAAACCAAGTAATTTTTCGTTATTTCCTTTAGAAGCAGTATTAGCACTCTCGAATTTTTCGTTCATCAATCCAAAAGCGGACAATACTTCTTTCGACATATTTAATGCCAACATCGCGATGAAAACCAAGTACATCAGGTTAATCATCTTCTGTCTAGGGGTTAATTTTCCTCCTGCCATTTTTTCTAATTAGTTTAGTTTAAAAATTTTGTTTAAAAATAATTTTAGTTTAAAACTAATTATCCTTTGTTGTTCATTGCAGAAAGCATTCCACCATATACATTGTTTAATGTAGACAAGTTAGAAGTTAACGATTGCATTTGGTCTTTTAATTTCAAGTTGTTTTCAGCAACTTCATTATTAATTTGTGCATTTCTTTCAGCACTTTGCAATTGAACTTGGTATAAACCATTTAAAGCTTCCATTTGACTTGCAGCTTTACCCATTTCTTCAGCATATTTCTTTTGACCTGCCATAGCATCTACAGTAGGAGAAATTGATTTTGCTGCACCTTCAAAGTTTTTAATGCTATTTCCTAAGCTTGCCATTAACTCACCGTCAATTTTAGCTTCTTTTAACATAGTATCTAATTTTTGAGACAATAAACCTTGAGCATCTTTAGTATCTTCTTTTTTTGCTTTTTGTTTTGCTTCTCCACCAGCTAATTCAGGATAAACTAAAGACCAATCAATTTCATCTGCTGAAGTTTCAAATGCTGATAAAGCAAAAATTAAAGCTTCAGTTAATAATCCAATAATAAGAAATTCACTTGCACCTGGCCAGTGTTGAATTTTAAACAAAGCTCCAACAATAACAACAGCAGCACCCATTCCGTAGGTGAATTCCATAACTCTTTTTGGCAATAATCCCATAGTAATAATAATTTTAGTTAGTTAAGTTTAATATAATCAAGTTAGTTAATATACAAATAGTTTTTCGGGTTATTTTTTCCCGGTTGTTTGAGTTCCCATATAATCTTGAACTGTTCTGAAACCAATGTAGCTTCTTGCAGTATCTTGGTACTCGAAATCTCTGGTTCCTACTTGCAAGAAGTAAGAAACGTCTTTCCAAGAACCTCCTCTAACCACTTTACGTTTATTAGAAGCATCCGAAACATTAGGATTCATCGTTGAAACAAACTCATAAGCCGAAGCATCATAAGAAGTGTCTGTCCATTCAGAAACATTTCCAGACATGTTATATAAATTATAACCATTTGGCTCGAAAGATTTAGCTTCCAAAGTATACAATGCATTGTCTGCGGCATAGTCACCCCTACTTGGTTTAAAATTTGCCATGAAACAACCTCTATCGTTTTTAGTATAAGGACCTCCCCAAGGATAGTTTCCTGATTGTAAACCTCCACGAGCAGCATATTCCCATTCAGCTTCTGTAGGCAAACGGAAAGAATTCACTAAATCTCTTCCTTTCTTTTGTTTTACATAAATGTTCTTTTTCAAGGTTCTCCATGCACAAAATGCTTTTGCTTGTTTCCAATTCACACCAACAACTGGGTAATCACCATATGCTTGGTGCCAAAAATAATCGTTGTGCATTGGTTCATTATAAGAATAAGCATAATCTTTAATCCAAACTGTTGTATCTGGATAAATTTTAGTGTTTTCTGTTTTAATAAATTTACTTCTTTTTCCAACTTTAGCTTTTGCAGCAGCTTGAATATCCATCCAAGAATAGTGAAATTTCAATTTATCAACATCAATGGTTCTCAAACCATTAAAAGACTCAGCAACTGGAAGATACATAGTATCCATAACTTCAGTATAATATTCGTCAGGGTATTTTTTAGTATCGGTAATCAATTTAACTTTACGATTCAATTTTCTTCCTGCATAAGGATCGTCTGCAGTACCTACACTATAATAATTTTCATACATGTATTTATCGTAAGGCGTCATCTTTGCAGGATCTTGATCTGCGAAAGCAAAATCACCAATACTACCAGTATTTTTTCCGCCTTTTCCAGAACCTGGTTTTGTACCTGTTTCATCAGCAAGTGAAGCTAAACGAACTCTAATAATAGAATCTTTAACCCATTCCACAAATTGACGGTATTCACTATTGGTTATTTCCGTTTCATCCATATAAAAGGATCTAACAGTAACTGTTTTGGCAGGTGCGTCTTGGACATTAGCTAAATCATCATCTGATTTACCCATAATATATGCGCCCCCAGGAATCAATGACATTCCAAATGGTTTTTCTGGGTGCCATTTTTTACCTTTCACTCCAACTAACTCTCCTTTGTCGTTAGACTTACCACAGCTCACTAATAGAGTTAAAATAGATGCAAATGCAATGAACTTCTTCATATAAATTCGGGTTAATTATGTGTTCTTAATTCAAAGGCGTAAACCTATCTATTATTTTTCAAAAAAACAATTATTTGTTTCTTAAAGTTTTCTTTTTTTTGTTAAAAATACATTTATATATAATAAATCAAAATAATACTATCTATAAAGTACCGATAATCAACACTATTTACGCTTATTTGTTGTTTTTAATGAATATTCTTACGAAAATTAATCTTTAAAATTATTTTGTTCTGCTAATCAGGTTAATTTATAAGATGCTTTTACGCTGGGCTTTCCACCAACGTTCTGGTAATTCTTGGTTGCAAGCAGCCAAATAATCTTCCTGTGAACAGGGTAATAACGTATTCTTTTTTAACTTATTGTTTGAATTTGTAAAAAAAGGTATTTCTATCCACCATCTTTCGGTTTTATCACTCTTATAAAATACTACATCCTCTGCTTCGTTGGGCACTATATATTTTATATAATTATCTTTACTCCCAAACGGATATTCATTAGAGCGGTAGTGAATTCCCTCAATAAAATACCATATCACTTGAGCTATTAGCGCGGTTTCTTGTTTGGATCCTTGATGGTTAAATATCCCAAAGCAGGAAACTTTATCGCTAATTCCTGCATATCTTGCTAACGCACAAATTTCTTTTCCGTTAAATCCATTTGGCTGAAAATTGGCGAAATTTCCGGAATCAGAAGATTTTACACAATTTAAATCTAGGCTAACTAAATCTGCATCTCTAAAAACAGGTTCCGAAATGGCTATATTATTACAAACTTCACCTAATCTATAGGCGTCAAAAAATAATTTTTCAATCAAATCTATCTCTTCTTGCGAGTTATAATAGGTTTGGTACCCAACATTACTATAATTAAAAAGATTATTTGGTTCTTCAATAATAATTTTAGACAAATAAGTTTCTGCTAACGCGGTTCCTTCTTGTTTTCCTAAATCAAATTTAGAATCAATTGACACCAAATTCACCATTTGCTCTAAGTCATCATAACCTCTGTATAAAGCGTAAGTTAAATCTTGAGAACCTCCAATTATAATTGGAATCACTTTGTTTTTAATTAGCTTTGAAACCACTTTTTGCAAAGCATAATAAGTATCTTCTGGAGAGTTTCCTGGAAGTATATCTCCAAGATCGGCAATAGTATGACTCCAATTCCCAGGAAAAAGATGGTATAATTCTAATCTAATTAAAGACAAATCTATTTCGTGATTTGTAGCATCATCTCCACGATGGTCTGGAACTCCTATAATAGCTATAGCAACTTTTGCAATATCTGGAAAATCATCTTGCGTATGAAAAACAACTTTGTTAGACAAGTGCTGCGAAGACAATCGCTTTATATCAATTATCAAATCGGTATCTACTGGAGAAAGAAAATCGAATTCCATTATTATTTCATTTTTTCCTCACTCCACTCCGTTTTAAAGGAGAAAAATTAGGATTGTGGTTATTTCTTTTTGGCTGGTGCTTTTTTTACCGCTGCTTTTTTAGCAGGCACTTTTTTGGCTGGAGTTTTCTTAGCAATCATTTCTTGCACTTGCTCTAAAGTCAATTTAGAAGCATCAATATCTTTACTTAATTCAATTTTTATCTTTCCTTTAGTAATTTCAGATCTTCCCCAACGTGCTTTTTGAACGAGAATTCCTTCTTCTTTCCAGTCGTGAATTACTTTATCAATATTTTTTTGAAGTTTATCTTCAATTAATTCTTCAATATCACTTTGTGAAAGATTGTCAAAATTGTATTTTTTTGAAACATTTATAAAGATTCCATCCCATTTAATAAATGGACCAAATCTTCCCGTTCCTTTTTGAACTCCTTCGCCTTTATAAACTGCTATTGGCGCATCGGCTTGTGCTTTTTCATCAATTAGTTCTTTGGCTCTTTCTAATGTTACATCCAATGGTTCTTCACCTTTGGGTAAAGAAACAAAAACTTTTCCAAANCGGATAAACGGGCCAAAACGACCCAAACTCACCTCAACATCTTCTCCTTGGTAGGTNCCTAGTGCTTTTGGCAATAAAAACAAATCTAAAGCTTCTTGCAAATTAATAGTCCCAATGTTTTGTTCGGCACGCAAACTAGCAAATTTCTTTTCTTCATCTTCACTATCTCCAATTTGAGCCATGGCACCAAATTTTCCTAAACGAACCAAAACCGTTTTACCAGATTCTGGATGTTTTCCTAAAATTCTTTCACCACTTTCTCTATCAGCATTGGCTTCAACATCTTTTACATTTGGATGGAATTTATCATAAAATTCCTGCATCATTTTAGTCCAATCGATATTTCCTTCTGCAATTTCATCAAAATCTTGTTCGACTTTGGCAGTGAAATTATAATCTAAAATATTTTCAAAGTTTTTTACTAAGAAATCCGTTACAATTGTACCAATATCGGTAGGAACTAACTTCCCTTTATCGGATCCGGTATTTTCTTTAAGAAGTTTTTCGGCAACTTTATTGGATTGCAATGTCAATTGGGTATAATTACGCTCCTGTCCTTCTAGATTTCCTTTTTCAACATAATTTCTGTTGATAATGGTAGAAATAGTTGGCGCATAAGTTGATGGTCTACCAATTCCTAATTCTTCTAATTTTTTCACCAAAGAAGCCTCAGTATATCGAGCCGCTGGTCTTGAATATCTTTCGGTTGCAGTAATATAATTGTTAATCAATTTCTCATTTACTTTCATCGCTGGCAACATGCCTTCTTGCTCCTCATCGTCTTCATCGTTTCCTTCCAAATACACTTTTAGGAAACCTTCAAACTTAATTACTTCACCAGATGCTGTAAAAACTTCCGAGTGATTATTGGCTTCAATTTTAACGTTGGTTCGTTCCAATTCGGCATCGCTCATTTGAGATGCTAAGGTTCTTTTCCAAATTAAATCATACAAACGCGCTTGATCTCTATCTATATTTACCGTATGACGGGACATATCAGTAGGACGAATCGCCTCGTGCGCCTCTTGTGCTCCTTTACTTTTGTTTACAAAAGTTCGAGGTCTAGAAAACTCTTTTCCGTAGGATTTTATGATTTCTGCTTGTGCAGCCTCCATAGCGTCTTTAGAAAGATTCACACTATCCGTTCTCATATAGGTAATTAACCCAGCCTCGTACAAGCGTTGTGCTAATTGCATGGTAATTCCAACGGGTAGGTACAATTTACGTGCTGCTTCTTGTTGCAAAGTAGAAGTAGTAAAAGGTCCTGTTGGAGATTTTTTAGTTGGTTTGGTTTCTAAATCGCCAACTTTATAAGTAGAGCCTATGTTTTTATTTAAAAAATCTTCGGCTTCTTTTTTAGTATTGAAATTTTTAGGAAGTTTGGCTTTAAAAGATCTTCCGGCTTCGTTAGTAAACTCGGCTACAACAGAATAAGAAGCGACTGGTTTGAAATTTTGAATTTCTCTTTCGCGTTCTACAATTAAACGAACCGAAACCGATTGTACACGTCCTGCAGAAAGTCCGCCTTTAATTTTACGCCATAAAACAGGAGACAATTCATAACCCACTAAACGGTCTAAAACTCTACGGGCTTGTTGCGCGTTTACTAAATTGTAATCAATTTCTCTTGGATTTTCAATTGCCTTAAGAATTGCATTTTTGGTAATTTCGTGAAAAACAATTCGTTTGGTTTTGTTTTTATCTAATTTTAATTCTTCGGATAAATGCCAAGAGATTGCTTCTCCTTCACGGTCCTCATCGGAAGCCAACCAAACCATTTCGGCGTTTTTGGCTAATCCTCTAAGTTTGGTTACCAATGCTTTTTTGTCGGCAGAAACTTCGTATTTTGGCTTGAATCCGTTTTCGACATCCACTCCTATTTCTTTAGAAGGCAAATCGGCAATATGACCATAACTAGATTCGACTTGGTAATCGGTACCTAGAAATTTCTCAATGGTTTTTGCTTTTGCTGGTGATTCTACTATAACTAAATTCTTGGCCATTTTATTTTTTTTGTTCGGCAAAAGTAGAAGTTTTTTTTAGATTTTTAGATTTAGAATTAATTTTTAACTGCAAAAATACAAATGGAACAAAAAAAACAAACCTGCAAAAAGCTTATTCTTCAGACCTGATTATCTTTCATAATGTTAATTTTCATTGGAGTTCGATGAATTTCATTTGAAGTGAAAATCCTTTTTATCTCGTTTTTTTTTAGAGATAAAAAGATTGGAATGGAAAGCAAGAATATGGTTTACCTATAATGCCTTAAACATTCGCTGCTACTAAAAGAATGTTAAAACACAACTGCCATCTTGTCAGATATTCTTTTTTAGTAGTATCTTTGTATTTCAGATTTCGAAGTATCGGAAGGTTAATATAAANTATGGAAAAAGAAATTAACGAAACCTTACAAGGACAGAGTTTGGTTTTGGAATCTAAAGCAGAAAACACTAAGAAACTATATATAGAAAGTTATGGTTGCGCGATGAATTTTTCGGATAGCGAAGTCGTAGCCTCTATACTTTTAAACGATGGATACAACACTACTCAAATTCTAGAAGAAGCTGATTTAGTATTGGTAAACACTTGTTCTATAAGGGATAAAGCCGAACAAACAGTACGAAAACGTCTAGAGAAATACAATGCTGTAAAACGAATTAACCCGAAGATGAAGGTTGGTGTTTTAGGTTGTATGGCGGAACGTTTGAAAGAAAAATTTCTAGAAGAAGAGAAGATTGTAGACTTGGTGGTTGGGCCCGATGCGTATAAAGATTTGCCTAATTTATTGGCCGATGTTGAAGAAGGTCGCGATGCAATAAACGTGCTATTATCCAAAGAGGAAACCTATGGCGATATTTCACCAGTTCGATTAAATTCGAATGGCGTTTCGGCATTTGTATCGATTACAAGAGGGTGTGATAATATGTGTACGTTTTGCGTAGTTCCTTTTACTCGCGGTCGCGAAAGAAGCCGGGAGCCTCAAAGCATTATAAAAGAAATTCAAGATTTACAAGATACTGGTTATAAAGAAATCACCCTTTTAGGGCAAAATGTAGACAGTTACCTTTGGTATGGTGGCGGCTTGAAAAAAGATTTTGATAAAGCATCGGAAATGCAAATTGCAACTGCAGTAAAATTCGAGCATTTATTAGAAATGGTTGCAAAGGGTTTTCCTAAAATGCGCATTCGTTTTTCAACTTCCAATCCGCAAGACATGCACGAACCAGTTTTGCACGTTATTGCTAAATACCCTAATGTTTGCAAACACATTCACTTGCCGGTACAATCGGGAAGCGATAAAATATTAGCGGCAATGAATCGATTGCACACTAGAGAAGAATATAAAAATTTGATTGATAGAATAAAAACGATTATACCAAATGTTTGCATTACGCAAGACATGATTGCTGGATTTCCTACCGAAAAAGAAGAAGACCATCAAGACACTTTATCGTTAATGGAATATGTGAAATATAGTTTTGGATATATGTATGCCTATTCCGAACGACCAGGAACATTAGCCGGAAGAAAAATGGAAGACGATGTTCTTGAAGCAACTAAAATGCGCCGTTTACAAGAAATTGTTGACCTTCAACGAATTCATAGTGCTTTTAGAACGCAAGAATTTCTGGGACAAACTGTAGAAGTTTTGGTGGATAAAACTTCTAAAAAATCA
>JGI25913J50563_1000090_pt1 | contig 15707 bp, 12 predicted proteins | sample LauGreSp1BDMLBSN_2_FD_50563 | JGI IMG/M metagenome (IMG submission 50563)
GTTAATTATACCAATTAAAGACGGAGAAAATATCGATAGAGCATTAAAGCGCTATAAAAGAAAATTTGATAAAACAGGAACTGTTCGTCAGTTACGTGCGCGTCAAGCTTTCATTAAGCCTTCTGTTACCAATAGAATGAAGTTCCAAAAAGCGGCTTACATTCAAAACATGAAAGACGGATTAGAAAGTTAGTAATTAATTTTCTTGAAAATATAATCGTTAGTAATTAAAGTTTCATAACTTTGTTACTAACGATTTTTGTTTTTAGTAAAAGTCTAATTTGCTAAATTCCTTTTGCATCCCCAATTTATGAATAACCTAAAAGCTTTTCAAGAGTACCTTCAACTCGAAAAAAACTACTCCCTGCATACTGTTACAGCATATGGAAATGACTTGCTTTTTTTTCAAGATTTTTTAAAAAACAATTTCGATCAAGAACCGCTAGAGAATGTGAATTACAGCATGGTTCGAAGTTGGATTGTATCTATGGTAGATGCAGGAATTTCTAATAGTTCTATTAATAGAAAAATTTCCTCTTTAAAGTCATTCTATAAATTTTTACTCAAGATAAAAAGAATAGAAACTAGTCCTTTATTGAAACATAAATCCTTAAAAACTCCTAAAAAAATACAGATTCCTTTTTCGGAAAGCGAATTGGATAGGGTGTTAAATAATCTAAAATTTCCAGATGGTTATGAAGGAGTTCGCGATAAGTTGATAATTGATCTGTTTTATACAACTGGAGTGCGAAGAACCGAATTAATACATCTAAAGATGCAAAATGTTGATTTGCATAATGGTACGCTAAAGGTTTTGGGTAAAAGAAATAAAGAACGAATTCTTCCAATTGTGCCAATTTTAGCAAATCAAATCAAGGTGTATTTAAATGAAAGAGCTCAATTAGAAAGTATTAAAGATGCTGAGTTTTTTTTCTTACTGTTAAAAGGAGTTAAATTAAACGATTCGTTTGTATATCGATTAATTAATCATTACTTTAGTCATGTCTCCGAAAAGGTTAAAAAGAGTCCGCATATTTTGCGTCACACCTTTGCAACACATCTTTTAAATAACGGAGCCGATTTGAATTCAGTTAAAGAATTGTTAGGACATGCCAGTTTAGCCTCTACCCAAGTCTATACCCATAGCAGTTTGTCGGAACTAAAAAAAATATACGGACAAGCGCATCCCAGAAACAAAAAATAAGTATAACCATTAATATAAAAATCATGAAGGTAAATGTAAACGCAGTAAATTTTGCAGCAGACAGAAAGTTGGTTGATTTTACTCAACTAAGAATGGATAAATTAGATAAGTATTACGATAAAATAGTTTCCTCTGATGTGTTTTTTAAAGTCGAGAACACGAGTGATAAAGAAAACAAGATTGTGGAAGTAAAAGTGCATGTTCCAGGGGATGAGTTTTTGGTGAAAAAAAAATGCAAAACATTTGAAGGAGCATTAGAATTAGCTGCCGAATCTCTAGAGAGACAATTGTTAAAAAGAAAAGAAAAAGTAAGAATTTAAATTTAATAAAATTTTTCATAAAAAATATTTTGATTAAAAAATAAAATGCCTACATTTGCAGTCCGTTAGAAATAGCGGACTTTTTTTATTGCATACGCCAGCGTAGCTCAGTTGGCTAGAGCAGCTGATTTGTAATCAGCAGGTCGTGGGTTCGAGTCCCTCCGCCGGCTCAAAGCCGTTAAGGTATAAAATAAAAAAAGTTGGGGAGATACTCAAGCGGCCAACGAGGGCAGACTGTAAATCTGCTGACTACGTCTTCGCAGGTTCGAATCCTGCTCTCCCCACAAAATGGAAGTTTAAAGTTTCAAGTTTCAGGTTGTTTATAAAAACAGGAAACTTTAAACATGAAACAGAAAACTTTACTGCCGACTTAGCTCAGGGGTAGAGTGCTTCCTTGGTAAGGAAGAGGTCACGGGTTCAATTCCCGTAGTTGGCTCAAGAATTTGAAATTTGAACACTAATAAATATATAATAACTAAGATTAAAAATTAAGTAAAATGGCAAAAGAAACCTTTAACCGTTCGAAACCACACTTAAATATTGGTACGATCGGACACGTAGATCACGGTAAAACAACTTTAACAGCAGCAATTACAAAAGTATTGTCTGATGCAGGTTACTGTCAAGCAAAATCATTTGATCAAATTGATAATGCTCCAGAAGAAAAAGAAAGAGGTATTACTATTAATACATCACACGTTGAGTATGAAACTGCTAACCGTCACTACGCACACGTTGACTGTCCTGGTCACGCGGATTACGTAAAGAACATGGTTACTGGTGCTGCTCAAATGGATGGTGCTATTTTAGTTGTAGCTGCAACTGATGGACCAATGCCACAAACACGTGAGCACATCCTTTTAGGACGTCAAGTTGGAATTCCTCGTATCGTTGTATTCATGAATAAAGTGGATATGGTGGATGACGCTGAATTATTAGAATTAGTTGAAATGGAAATCAGAGATTTATTATCTTTCTACGAATATGATGGAGATAATGGTCCAGTAGTTCAAGGTTCAGCTTTAGGTGGATTGAATAACGATCCAGCTTGGGTACCAAAAATTATTGAATTGATGGAAGCAGTTGATGCTTGGATCGAAGAGCCAATTCGTGATACTGAAAAACCATTCTTAATGCCGGTTGAAGATGTATTTACAATTACTGGTCGTGGAACTGTTGCTACAGGTCGTATCGAAACAGGAGTTTGTAATACAGGAGATCCAGTAGAAATTATTGGTATGGGAGCTGAAAAATTAACTTCAACTATTACAGGTATCGAAATGTTCCGTCAAATCCTTGATAGAGGTGAAGCTGGAGATAATGCAGGTATCTTGTTAAGAGGTGTTGCTAAAGAAGATATNAAAAGAGGAATGGTTATTGTTAAGCCAGGTTCTGTAAAACCACACGCTAAATTTAAAGCTGAGGTTTATATCTTGAAAAAAGAAGAAGGTGGTCGTCATACTCCATTCCATAATAACTACCGTCCACAGTTTTACGTACGTACAACTGACGTAACAGGTGTTATTATGTTGCCTACAGGAGTAGAGATGGTTATGCCAGGAGATAACTTAACTATTGATGTATCTTTATTAAGCCCAATCGCTATGAACGTAGGATTACGTTTTGCTATCCGTGAAGGTGGTAGAACAGTAGGTGCTGGTCAAGTAACTGAAATTGTAGAATAAATTTAATTTATATAAAAATTCAGCAGAGAGTCTTTTAAGACTACTCTGCTGGTTTTTATAATGAAACGGGCGTAGTTCAAGGGTAGAATAGCGGTCTCCAAAACCGTTGATGGGGGTTCGAATCCCTCCGCCCGTGCAAAAAAAATATACATTATGTCAAAAGTATTTAATTATTTTTCGGAAGCATTTGAAGAATTAAAGTCAAATGTAACTTGGCCAGAATGGGCTGAAGTACAAAGATTAACTATTGTAGTTGCTCTTTTTTCAGTGATATTCGCTTTGGCTACTTGGGGAGTTGATGAACTTTGTTCTAGAGCAATTTCTGGTTTTTTCAAATTGATTAAAGGATAATATTTTCGATATGGCTGATAATAGTGTGAAAAAATGGTATGTTGTAAGAGCTGTTAGTGGACAGGAAAATAAAGTGAAAGCTTATATTGAAACTGAAATTAGCCGTTTAGGAATGAGTGATTATATATCACAAGTGTTAGTCCCTACAGAAAAAGTAGTTCAAGTAAAAGACGGAAAAAAAATATCTAAGGATAAAGTATATTTTCCAGGATATGTAATGATTGAGGCCAACCTTATTGGAGAAATCCCTCACATAATCAAATCGATAACGGGAGTTATTGGTTTCTTAGGTGAAGTTAAAGGTGGTGATCCAGTTCCATTACGTTTGTCGGAAGTAAATAGAATGTTAGGTAAGGTAGATGAGTTAGCAGTTAATGTNGATACGCAATCTATTCCTTTCAAACTTAACGAAACAGTTAAGGTTATTGATGGTCCTTTTAATGGTTTCAACGGAACTATTGAAAAAATCAATGAAGAAAAGCGTAAACTTGAAGTTATGGTTAAAATTTTCGGAAGAAAAACACCATTAGAATTGAGCTTTATGCAAGTTGAAAAAGTATAATTTTTGTTACATATATATTAAACCGCATCAATCGCTTCCAATTGAGAGATGTAAAATTTTTAAGAAATGGCTAAAGAAATTAGTAAAGTAGTTAAACTACAAGTTAAGGGAGGTGCTGCGAACCCGTCGCCACCGGTTGGACCTGCTTTGGGAGCTGCTGGAGTTAACATCATGGAATTCTGTAAGCAATTTAATGCTAGAACCCAAGATCAACCCGGCAAAGTTTTACCAGTACAAATTACTGTGTATAAAGACAAATCGTTTGATTTTGTTGTAAAAACTCCACCTGCTGCTATTCAATTATTGGATATTGCAAAATTAAAATCTGGTTCAGGCGAGCCTAATAGAAAAAAAGTTGCTAACGTAACTTGGGATCAAATTAAAGCTATTGCCGAAGACAAGATGGTTGATTTAAATGCATTCTCAATTGAATCTGCAATGAGCATGATTGCTGGAACAGCTAGATCTATGGGTATAACTGTAACTGGAGATTCTCCTCTAAATTAAGGTAAGAAATGGCAAAATTGACAAAAAAACAAAAAGAGGCTGCTTCAAAAATTGAAAAAAACAAACTTTATAACTTAAAAGATGCTTCATCTTTACTTAAAGTTGTTGCTTCAGCAAAATTTGATGAGTCTGTAGATATTGCTGTTCGTCTAGGAGTTGATCCAAGAAAAGCAAATCAAATGGTAAGAGGTGTTGTAACCCTTCCTCATGGAACTGGAAAAGATACTAAAGTTTTGGCTTTAGTTACTCCAGATAAAGAAGCAGAAGCGAAAGCTGCTGGTGCTGACTATGTAGGTTTGGATGATTACCTTCAAAAAATTAAAGATGGTTGGACAGATGTTGATGTAATCATCACTATGCCAGCTATTATGGGAAAATTAGGACCATTAGGACGTATTTTAGGTCCTAGAGGTTTAATGCCNAACCCTAAAACTGGAACTGTAACCATGGAAATTGGTAAAGCAGTTGCAGAAGTAAAAGCTGGTAAAATTGACTTTAAAGTTGATAAAACTGGTATCGTTCATGCAGGAATTGGAAGAATCTCTTTTGATGCTGACAAACTTGTAGACAACGCTCACGAAATTATTCAAACATTAATTAAATTAAAACCAACTGCAGCTAAAGGTACTTATATTAAGTCTATTCACTTATCAAGCACCATGAGTCCTGCTATTCCTTTAGATCCTAAAGGAGTATAATTGGTAGTTAAACAAATTTTATTATGACTAGAGAAGAAAAATCAATCGCGATAGAAGATTTAACTGCAAAGTTGGCGCAAAGTAATATTTTTTATATTGCAGATACATCTGGATTAAATGCAGAAACAACATCTAACTTAAGAAGAGCTTGTTTTAAAGCTGGTATTAAATTAGAAGTAGTTAAAAATACTTTGCTTGAAAAAGCAATGGAAGCTTCAGCAAATGATTATGGTGATTTACCATCAATATTAAAAGGAAACTCTTCTATCTTTATTTCAGAAACTGCTAACGCACCAGCTAAAATAATTAAAGATTTCCGTAAGAAGTCCGATAAGCCTGTATTTAAAGGAGCTTATATCAATAGTGAAATATATATTGGTGATAACCTTTTAGATAGCTTAGTCGCTCTTAAATCAAAAGAAGAAGTTATTGGAGAAATCATTGGATTACTTCAATCTCCTGCTAAACGCATCATCGCAGCTTTGTTAAACAATGCTGAACAAAAAGGTGAAGTAGCTGCAGAATAATTCGCGCACGAGTAAACAAAAATAAATTACAAAACATTTTAAACGATAGAAAAAATGGCAGATTTGAAACAATTCGCAGAACAATTAGTTAACCTTACAGTAAAAGAAGTTAACGATTTAGCTACAATTTTAAAAGATGAGTATGGTATCGAACCAGCTGCTGCAGCTGTAGTAGTTGCTGCTGGTGGTGGTGAAGCTGCTGCTGAAGAGCAAACAGAATTCACTGTAGTACTTAAAGAAGCTGGTGCTTCTAAATTAGCAGTTGTTAAAGCAGTTAAAGAATTAACTGGTTTAGGATTGAAAGAAGCTAAAGATATAGTAGATAGCGCTCCTGCTAACATTAAAGAAGGAGTTACTAAAGCAGAAGCTGAAGGTTTGAAAAAATCTTTAGAAGAAGCTGGAGCTGTTGTTGAGTTAAAATAACTCTTACATAGTTTTAGAACTAGGTTTAGGTCTTGAGTTTAATCACTCAATGACCTAAACCATTTTTCGTATAATAAAATTATAACAAGTTTTATTATAAAATAGTTTAAAATACGAAAATAATTTAATCAATACGATGAAAGAAATAAACTAAATTTTCCTGGTTTATTTTTAAGATGTGCTGATTAAAAAAAGGAAAAGTATAGATTAAACAGTGTGTTTACACAAAAACTACTTTTTTTAAATCAAAATTTTGTCCATTGATGATAACAAATCAGACTGAAAGATTGAATTTTGCCTCTACTAAAAACATACCTCAATATCCAGATTTTCTAGATGTTCAGGTTAAATCGTTTAAAGATTTTTTCCAATTGGAAACCAAATCGGACGAAAGAGGCAACGAAGGGCTTTACAATACCTTCATGGAAAACTTTCCAATAACCGATACAAGAAATAACTTTGTATTAGAATTCCTTGACTACTTTGTTGATCCACCTCGTTATACTATTCAAGAGTGTATCGAAAGAGGGTTAACTTATAGTGTACCCTTAAAGGCACGCCTTAAATTATATTGTACCGATCCGGAACATGAGGATTTCGAGACTATAGTTCAAGACGTTTATTTAGGTACGATTCCTTACATGACGCCAAGTGGAACATTTGTAATAAATGGCGCTGAACGTGTTGTAGTTTCTCAATTACACCGTTCTCCAGGGGTATTCTTTGGTCAATCCTTCCATGCTAATGGTACTAAATTGTATTCTGCCAGAGTAATTCCTTTTAAAGGTTCTTGGATAGAATTTGCTACCGATATCAATAACGTAATGTATGCGTACATTGATAGAAAGAAAAAATTACCAGTTACTACTCTTTTACGTGCTATTGGATTTGAAAGAGATAAAGACATTCTTGAAATTTTTGACCTTGCAGAAGAAATCAAAGTTTCAAAAACAGGTCTTAAAAAATACGTAGGTAGAAAATTAGCTGCAAGAGTATTGAATACTTGGCACGAAGATTTCGTGGATGAGGATACTGGCGAAGTAGTTTCTATTGAACGTAATGAAATTATATTAGATAGAGATACTATATTAGATAAAGATAATGTAGAAGAAATTCTTAATGCTGATGTAAAAGTTATCTTGTTACACAAAGAAGATAACAATCAAGTGGATTACACTATTATCCACAACACATTACAAAAAGATCCAACAAACTCTGAAAAAGAAGCTGTTGAGCATATCTACAGACAATTGCGTAATGCGGAACCGCCTGATGAAGAAACTGCTCGTGGTATTATCGATAAATTATTCTTTTCGGACCAACGTTACAACTTAGGTGAAGTAGGTCGTTATAGAATGAATAAAAAGTTAAACTTGGATATCCCAACGGAAAAACAAGTATTGACTAAAGAAGATATCATTACAATTATAAAATATTTAATAGAATTAATAAACGCAAAAGCGGATATTGATGATATTGACCACTTATCAAACCGTCGTGTAAGAACTGTTGGAGAACAACTTTCACAACAATTTGGTGTTGGTTTAGCTCGTATGGCTAGAACTATTCGTGAGAGAATGAACGTTAGAGATAACGAGGTGTTTACACCAATCGATTTGATTAATGCTAAAACATTATCATCGGTTATCAACTCTTTCTTTGGTACCAACCAGTTGTCTCAATTTATGGATCAAACCAATCCATTAGCGGAGATTACCCACAAAAGAAGATTATCAGCCCTAGGACCAGGTGGACTTTCTCGTGAAAGAGCAGGGTTTGAAGTACGTGACGTTCACTATACNCACTACGGAAGACTTTGTCCAATTGAAACNCCTGAGGGACCAAACATTGGATTAATATCCTCACTTGGTGTTTATGCTAAAGTGAATGGAATGGGTTTCATTGAAACTCCTTACCGTAAAGTTACAAATGGTGTAGTTGATTTAGTTTCTACTCCTGTATATTTAAGTGCAGAAGAAGAAGAAGGTAAAATGATTGCGCAAGCAAACATAGAAATGGATGCTAATGGTAAAATTACTGCCGATAAAGTTATTGCCCGTGAAGAAGGTGATTTCCCAGTAGTAGAACCATCTTCGGTACATTATACCGATGTTGCACCAAATCAAATTGCTTCTATCTCAGCTTCGTTAATTCCTTTCTTGGAACATGATGATGCGAATAGAGCCTTGATGGGATCTAACATGATGCGTCAAGCAGTACCATTATTACGTCCAGAAGCACCAATCGTAGGAACAGGATTAGAGCGCCAAGTAGCTTCTGATTCTAGAGTATTGATTAATGCGGAAGGAAATGGAACTGTTGAGTATGTGGATGCTAATAAAATTACCATCAAATACGACAGAACCGAAGAAGAAAGAATGGTAAGTTTTGACCCAGATGAAAAAACATACCAATTAATTAAATTTAGAAAAACCAATCAAAGTACCTCTATTAACTTAAAACCTATCGTAAGAAAAGGAGACAGAGTTCAATTAGGTCAAGTACTTTGTGAAGGATACGCTACACAAAACGGAGAATTAGCAATCGGTAGAAACCTTAAAGTAGCATTTATGCCATGGAAAGGATACAATTTCGAGGATGCAATTGTAATCTCTGAAAAAGTAGTTCGTGATGATATTTTCACCTCTATCCACGTNGATGATTATTCTTTAGAAGTTAGAGATACTAAATTAGGTAACGAAGAGTTAACTAATGATATTCCTAACGTTTCTGAAGAAGCTACGAAAGATTTAGATGAAAACGGAATGATTAGAATTGGAGCTGAAGTGAAACCTGGCGACATTCTTATCGGAAAAATTACACCAAAAGGAGAATCAGATCCAACTCCAGAAGAGAAATTGCTTCGTGCAATCTTCGGGGATAAAGCTGGTGATGTAAAAGATGCTTCATTAAAAGCTTCTCCTTCTTTACATGGTGTAGTTTTAGATAAAAAATTGTTTGCTAGAGCAGTAAAAGATAAACGTAAACGTACACAAGATAAAGATGCTTTAGGAGCATTGGAAATTGAATTTGAAACTAAATTTATTGAATTAAAAGATAAATTAGTGGAGAAATTGTTCGTGATTGTTAACGGAAAAACTTCGCAAGGAGTAATGAATGATTTGGGTGAAGAAGTTTTACCAAAAGGTAAAAAATACACTCAAAAAATGCTTTACGCTGTTGAGGATTTCGCTCACTTAACTAAAGGACAATGGGTTGCGGATGAAGATACTAACCGTTTGGTTAATGACTTGATTCACAACTACAAAATCAAATTAAACGATTTACAAGGTGCATTACGTAGAGAGAAATTCACTATTACTGTTGGAGATGAATTGCCAGCAGGAATCTTGAAATTAGCTAAAGTATACATCGCTAAAAAACGTAAATTAAAAGTTGGGGATAAAATGGCAGGACGTCACGGTAACAAAGGTATCGTTGCTCGTATCGTTCGTCATGAAGATATGCCTTTCCTTGAAGATGGAACTCCGGTTGATATCGTATTGAATCCACTTGGTGTACCTTCTCGTATGAACATCGGTCAAATTTATGAAACCGTTCTTGGTTGGGCAGGTCAAAAATTAGGTAGAAAATATGCAACACCAATCTTTGATGGTGCAACTTTAGACCAAATTAATGAACTTACTGACGAAGCAGGAATCCCAAGATTTGGTCATACCTATTTGTATGATGGAGGAACAGGAGAACGTTTCCACCAAGCAGCAACCGTTGGAGTTATCTATATGTTGAAACTTGGACATATGGTGGATGATAAGATGCACGCACGTTCTATCGGACCGTACTCACTTATCACACAACAACCACTTGGAGGTAAAGCTCAATTTGGAGGTCAACGTTTTGGAGAGATGGAGGTTTGGGCATTAGAAGCTTATGGAGCATCTAGTACTCTTCGTGAAATCTTAACCGTGAAATCAGATGACGTTATAGGTAGAGCCAAAACTTACGAGGCAATCGTAAAAGGGGAAACTATGCCAGAACCAGGATTACCGGAATCATTCAATGTATTAATGCATGAATTGAAAGGACTTGGTTTAGATATCCGATTAGAAGAATAGTATTCAGTGATCCGTGTTTAGTGTTCCGTTAACAAACGGAACACTGAATACGGAACACTTTTTAAATTAGTTTTCAAGATTTATACCCGTAACCCGTTCCGATTTTTTATATAGACTTATATAATTAGCACTTCAAAAAATGTTTGAAGTTTAGAGAAGTAATCCGAGGTAGTAGTTTAAGGATAGTAATATTCAAAACTAAAATCAATTTTTTAATTGCAAATAAATCAATAGTAAAAACTATGATGAATAATAGAAACAAAGACAAGAATGCACCTAAAAGATTTGAAAAAATCTCTATAGGTTTAGCTTCACCAGAATCAATTTTAGCAGAATCTAGAGGTGAGGTTTTAAAGCCAGAAACAATTAATTATAGAACGCACAAGCCAGAACGTGATGGTCTTTTCTGCGAACGAATTTTCGGTCCAGTTAAAGATTTTGAATGTGCTTGTGGTAAATACAAAAGAATCCGATACAAAGGAATCGTTTGTGACCGTTGTGGGGTAGAAGTAACGGAGAAAAAAGTACGTAGAGACAGAGTAGGACACATCAATCTTGTTGTGCCAATTGCTCATATCTGGTATTTCCGTTCCCTTCCAAACAAAATAGGATACATCCTTGGATTGCCATCTAAGAAATTAGATATGATCATTTATTACGAAAGATACGTAGTAATTCAAGCAGGTATTGCCAAAAATGCTGAAGGAGAATCTGTTCAACGTTTAGACTTCTTAACAGAAGAAGAATATTTGAATATTTTAGATACCCTTCCTGCTGATAATCAATATTTAGATGATTTTGACCCTAATAAATTTGTTGCCAAAATGGGAGCAGAGTGTATTATGGACTTATTGGCTAGAACCGATTTAGATGCACTTTCGTACCAATTACGTCACAGTGCTAATAATGAAACTTCGAAACAAAGAAAAACAGAAGCATTAAAAAGACTACAAGTAGTAGAATCTTTTAGAGATTCTAATATCAATAGAGAAAATCGTCCAGAATGGATGATTATGAAAGTTGTACCAGTTATCCCACCAGAATTGCGTCCGTTAGTGCCACTAGATGGTGGTCGTTTCGCAACTTCTGATTTGAATGACTTGTACCGAAGAGTTATCATCCGTAACAACCGTTTGAAAAGATTAATGGAGATTAAAGCTCCAGAAGTTATCTTAAGAAACGAAAAACGTATGTTACAAGAATCAGTAGATTCCTTATTTGATAACACTCGTAAAGCTTCTGCTGTTAAAACAGAATCTAACCGACCATTGAAATCTTTATCGGATTCCCTTAAAGGAAAACAAGGTCGTTTCCGTCAAAACTTACTTGGAAAACGTGTGGATTATTCTGCTCGTTCGGTAATTGTTGTTGGACCAGAAATGAAATTGTTCGAATGTGGTATCCCTAAAGATATGGCTGCNGAACTTTACAAACCATTCGTTATTCGTAAATTAATCGAAAGAGGAATTGTTAAAACTGTAAAATCTGCAAAGAAAATAATAGATAAGAAAGAGCCTGTAGTTTGGGATATCCTTGAAAATGTAATTAAAGGGCACCCAATATTACTGAATCGTGCTCCTACTTTGCACCGATTGGGTATTCAAGCTTTCCAACCAAAATTAATTGAAGGAAAAGCAATCCAATTACACCCATTAGTATGTACTGCATTTAATGCGGATTTTGATGGGGATCAAATGGCAGTTCACTTGCCGTTAGGACCAGAGGCTATTTTAGAAGCGCAATTGTTGATGTTGGCTTCTCATAATATCTTGAATCCTGCAAATGGTGCGCCAATTACAGTACCTTCACAAGACATGGTACTTGGTCTTTATTATATGACCAAAGAACGTTTGTCTACTCCTGAGCATAAAATTTTAGGTCAAGATTTGACTTTCTATTCTGCAGAAGAAGTAAATATTGCTTTGAATGAAGGTAGATTAGAGTTGAATGCTCGTGTTAAAATTAGAGCTAAAGATTTCAACGAATCTGGAGAACAAGTATTCAAAATTATCCAAACCACTGCTGGTAGAGTNTTATTTAATGAAGTNGTNCCAGAAGCAGCAGGATATATAAATGAAGTATTGACTAAAAAATCTTTACGTGATATTATTGGAAAAATCTTGTCGGTAACTAACGTTCCTACAACTGCAGCTTTCCTTGATGAAATGAAAGATATGGGATATAAATTTGCCTTCAAAGGTGGTTTATCTTTCTCATTAGGTGATATTAGAATTCCAGAGCAAAAAACCAAATTAATTGCAGATGCACGTCTACAAGTAGACGCTATTTCTGTAAATTATAACATGGGTCTTATTACCAATAACGAACGTTACAACCAAGTTATTGATATCTGGACTTCTGCAAATGCGCAATTAACAGAATTAGCAATGAAAAACATTAGAGAAGACCAACAAGGTTTCAACTCAGTGTACATGATGCTTGATTCTGGAGCAAGGGGTTCCAAAGAACAAATTCGTCAGTTAACTGGTATGCGTGGTTTGATGGCTAAGCCTAAAAAATCTACTGCTGGTGGTGGTGAAATTATTGAAAATCCAATTCTTTCCAACTTTAAGGAAGGTCTTTCTATCTTAGAATATTTCATTTCTACTCACGGTGCTCGTAAAGGTCTTGCGGATACAGCTTTGAAAACGGCTGATGCTGGATACCTTACACGTAGACTTCATGACGTTTCTCAAGACGTTATTGTAAACTCTGTAGATTGTGGTACATTAAGAGGAATTGAAGTTTCTGCTTTAAAGAAAAATGAAGAAATTGTTGAAACTTTAGGAGAAAGAATTTTAGGTCGTGTAGCATTGCAAGATGTTATCAATCCTCTAGATTCTAAAGTAATAATACACGCTGGGGAACAAATTACCGAAGCTATCGTTAAAACTATTGAAGAATCTCCTATTGAAAAAGTAGAAGTTCGTTCACCACTAGTTTGTGAAGCTAAAAAAGGTATTTGTGCTAAATGTTACGGAAGAAACTTAGCAACTGGAAAAATGACTCAAAAAGGAGAAGCTGTTGGTGTTATCGCCGCACAGTCTATTGGAGAGCCAGGTACACAGTTAACACTTAGAACATTCCACGTTGGTGGGGTTGCGGGTGGTGTTTCTGAAGAATCAGGCGTAGTAGCTAGATTTGGTGGTAAGTTAGAAATTGACGATTTAAAAACGGTTATTGGTGAAGATGCCGATGGTAACAAAGTAAATATCGTTGTTTCTCGTTCAACGGAATTAAAATTAATTGATGTTAAAACAGGAATTCTATTAAGTACACATTACATTCCTTATGGTTCTGTAATCAGTGTAAAAGATGGTGATGTGGTTGAAAAAGGCGCTACTATCTGTAAATGGGATCCCTATAATGGAGTTATCGTTTCTGAATTTACCGGAAAAATTGCTTACGAAGATTTAGAACAAGGACAATCGTTCATGGTTGAAATTGATGAGCAAACTGGTTTCCAAGAAAAAGTAATTTCAGAAGGAAGAAATAAAAAATTAATCCCAACCTTATTGGTTTATGGTAAAGACGGAGAATTAATACGTTCTTACAATTTACCAGTTGGTGCCCACCTTATGGTAGAAGATGGTGAGAAAATTAAAGCAGGTAAAATCCTTGTTAAAATTCCTCGTCGTTCTTCTAAAGCTGGAGATATTACTGGAGGTTTACCAAGAATTACGGAGCTTTTAGAAGCACGTAACCCTTCTAATCCTGCTGTGGTTTCTGAGATTGATGGAGTAGTTTCTTTTGGAAAAATCAAAAGAGGTAATCGTGAGGTTATCATCGAATCTAAATTTGGAGAAGTTAAAAAATACCTAGTAAAATTATCTAGTCAAATCTTAGTACAAGAAAATGACTTCGTAAAAGCTGGAGTACCTTTATCCGATGGAGCAATTACTCCAGAAGATATTTTAAGAATTCAAGGGCCATCTGCTGTACAACAGTATTTAGTTAATGAAATTCAAGAGGTATACCGTCTTCAAGGGGTAAAAATTAACGACAAACACTTTGAGGTTGTTATTCGTCAAATGATGCGTAAAGTAAGAGTGGAAGATCCAGGAGATACTTTATTCTTAGAAGAGCAATTAATTCATACTAGTGACTTTATTCGTGAAAACGATAAACTTTATGGAATGAAAGTGGTAGAAGATGCTGGAGATTCCGATAGTCTTAAACCAGGTCAAATTGTTTCTCCAAGAGAATTAAGAGACGAGAATTCGTTGTTGAAACGTAACGATAAAAATTTAGTTGTGGCTCGTGATGTTATTACGGCTACTGCAACTCCAGTATTACAAGGTATTACTAGAGCATCGCTTCAAACTAAATCGTTTATTTCGGCAGCATCGTTCCAAGAGACTACCAAAGTATTAAACGAAGCAGCAGTAGCTGGTAAAGTAGATACTCTAGAAGGTCTTAAAGAAAATGTTATTGTAGGGCATAGAATCCCAGCAGGAACGGGTATGAGAGATTACGATGATATTATTGTAGGTTCTAAAGAAGATTACAACGATATTATGGCCAGTAAAGAAGAATATATTTATTAATTATGAGCGATAACGATCAACCACAAGCAGGACAAATCAATATTGAATTGGATGAAAAAGTTGCCGAAGGAATTTATTCCAACTTGGCAATCATAAACCATTCCCCATCCGAATTTGTTTTAGATTTTGTCGCAATAATGCCAGGAGTACCTAAATCGAAAGTGAAGTCGAGAATTATCCTAACGCCACAACATGCTAAGCGTTTGTTGAAAGCACTGGGAGAAAACATCCACCGATTCGAGCAAGCCCATGGCGATATAAAAGATTCCGAACAACCGGTAATTCCTTTAAATTTTGGTCCAACAGGACAAGCATAATACTAAAACTCCTCAAGAAATTGAGGAGTTTTTTTGTTTTAATAAATAAATATTTTCTGATAAAGAAGCAAACTATATGTTAAAATTATATATAATATTTACAATTTATTAACAAATTATTTTTTATGTAAAAAAAAAATATATATTTGTAAATCACATAGAATAACTAAATTATAAATTATGATAAACAATTACGATTCGTTTGACGCCTGTTATTCCACGGGGTCAACAACTTCTCAAAAACAAGGGAATGCTTCGTACACTGCTAAAAAACGAACTTGGCTTTCGTTTGTAACTGTGTTTGTGGCATTGTTTTCTTTTGTTTTTGCTCAAGGACAAAGTCTTAGCAATTATACATTTGCTACAGCAGCTACTGGAACTTTGCAAGATCTTACATCTGGAAGTACTAGTTATCTTTCAGGGAATAATGATGATGCCGCGGGTACTTTAAGACCAATAGGTTTTAATTTTAATTTTATGGGTGGTTCTT
>JGI25913J50563_1000092_pt1 | contig 15631 bp, 4 predicted proteins | sample LauGreSp1BDMLBSN_2_FD_50563 | JGI IMG/M metagenome (IMG submission 50563)
GTAGCGGCATTACGAAAACAATTCTATACAGTACCAGCCGGAGTAGACAACAATACTACCACTTTTAGTTTAAATGCTGGAACTTCAGTAATAGAAGTTATAAATCTAGTACTAAAAAATAGTGAATATATTAGAAAGCAAATAACAGAGACACCACAAACTAAGTTGGAAGATGATAAACCATTGGATATGTATAAGATTATACCAACACTGCATTTGGGTGAATACGATGATTTGCAACAAGTTTATCAGAAAAAAATAACATATCATATAATAAAATACAAGTATTATAATACAAAATTCCCAAAAGCAGTAAAATCATTGCCGACTAAAATTGTCAAAGAGTATCATTATATGTATTCTGGAAAAAATCAATCAATACTTGATTTTAGTATTGATTTTGATTATATGTTTTTTAGTATACTAACAGGTGATACAACAAAGCAAGAAAAAATAGCTACTACCTCAGCCGGTAAAATTGAACAAGACCCTGCAAATTCTGGTAGTATAACAAAGGGTACTATATCACCAAATAAAATTAAAGTTGTGCCACTTATTGCAAATGCATCAAATTCAATAACTCCTCAATCTGCTAGTGCAGTTGCAGCTAATGATCTTCAAAAGTCACAGTTGTCTTCTAGTGCAGGTGATATGATTAAAGTACAATTAAAAATTAGTGGTGATCCTGAATTCATAAAACAAGATGATTTATTTTTTAATCCAGGGAATACATTGTATTCTGAGGGTGACAATGTAATAGTTGATAAAAATTTAAGTTTAGTTACGGATACTGGCGAAGTATATGTTTGGTTGTCTTTTAGGACACCAACTGATTACGATCAATCTACTGGACTAATGGATTTTACAACATACAAATCTAGTGTTTTTAGTGGATTGTATAGTATTGTTGTTATTAACAATTCATTTGAGAGGGGTCAGTTTACTCAAACACTTGAGCTAGCTAGATTATTTGAACAAACCGACACTGATTTGGCAAATCTGGCAAATAATCCAGGTGATGAACGAAAACCAGATGCTTCTACCGTTGCTGACACCAAAAAAGCAGAATCTGATGCTAATAATAAAAATTCGGCTGACGGAGCAACTGATACAGCGACAACTTCATCCCCGACTTCTGAACAAGAGGTTAGTAAAAATGAACNGAAACAGGATCAAGACGCAAAAGTAACAACAATCAGTCCGGAATTTAACCGGCAAGAATTACAAAAAATTAATGATACCGCAGCAACAATCTCTATTACCAGCACTGCTGATGATGGAAATGTAGTAGACATGGGACTATCAGGAGCATATTAAATGTCAAGTGATAAAAGAACTGGCAAAAAAGTACCAGAATATATAAGACGGGAAGATACTCCTGGTCTTCGTCTTGACTCTGGACCGTATATAGGAAAAATTGTTAATAATTCAGATCCTACAATGTCTGGCAGACTTCAAGTATGGATACCTGACTTAGGAGCAGGTGATGATACAAATCCTAGCAATTGGCGTACGGTTAGTTATGCTAGCCCTTTCTTTGGTAGCACAACTCAGACTGATGCAAATACAACGAATGCATTCAGTAAAGTTCAACACACATATGGAATGTGGTTTACTGTTCCAGATATTGGAAACTTAGTATTATGCACTTTTGTTGCGGGTGATCCAATGCGTGGATATTGGTTTGCTTGTATTCCAAATCAACTGGGTCATCATATGGTTCCTGGTATCGCTGGAGCAAAACACATTGATGATAGTACCATAGAAAATGCTGATATTAAAAAGCTTTTTAATAAAAAGAAGAATGTAGCACCGGTAGTAGAAGTCAACGAAAATATTGATGTTTCTTGGGAAAAATTCAGCACTCTTCCACGACCATTGCATGAAGAACAGTTGAAAATTCTATTTACACAAGGACTTGATGAAGATAATGTACGAGGGACCATAAGCAGCAGTAGTCAGCGTGAAACTCCTAGTACTGTATTTGGAATAAGCACTCCAGGAAGACCATTATCAGATACAGACTCGGATGTAATTTCTGCACGAAAAGGTGGACACCAGTTTGTAATGGATGATGGTGACATTAAAGACAAAGATAGATTGATACGATTACGAACTGCAGGTGGTCATCAATTATTGATGAATGACTCTGAAAAAATTCTATATATTGGAAATATAAATGGTAGTGCCTGGTTAGAAATGACAGGTAGTGGACACATTAATATATATAGTGCCAATAGCTTTAGTATTAGAACTCAAGGTGATTTAAACTTACATGCTGACAAGGATGTAAACATAAATGCCGGTGGCAGTTTTAATATGTCGGCAAAAAAATCAGCAAAGATGGAAAGTAAAGAGTTAAGCACAAGAACTAGTGGCAAGACGATGTTTAATTCAAGTGACTTTGGTATGGCAACGCCAGGTACTAGTGTCACTATGAGTGGTACTGGTGGTAGTTTTTCAACTAAAGGACCACTAAAATTTACAGCACAATCAATTGATCTAAATTCAGGAGTTGAGCAACAATTTCCAGTTCTTCCAAAAATGCCAACTTTTAATTTGAGCGATACTGGACTTAAAGATGGAAAATGGATAAGCACTCCTAATTCTCTTGATAGTATTGTTAAAATAGCACCTACGCATGAACCATACGATAGAAAAACAGGTACTCCAAACATTGCGATTACGGGCCCACTGGGCCAACCACAAGCAGCATCAGATACACAGTCAGCAAGTGATGGTGGAAGTGTAACTAGTGAAGATCCACCGACTGCCAATGTTAAAATAGTAGAATGCCAAAATAATACAGTAGGTACGGGTAGTGGTGGGGTGCTCAAAGACAGCAGTGGTAATCCTGTATTAACTGGTAGTGCATCTTCATTAGATGCAGGCCCTAAGGCTGCGGCAAGTGCATCGGTGAGTAAGCCAGTTCCTACTAGTTATATGGCTAAGACTAGTAATCCAAATCCGTCAAGTGGGGTGGGCCCATTGACCGTGGTACAAACCAAAGCATTGATAACTCAAATAGGTTATAGTGAGAGTGGTGGTAATTATAGCAGCGTAAATCAATTAAATTATCTTGGGAAATATCAATTTGGTGTTCCAGTATTGATAGATCAAGGATATATAAAACCAGATGCTAAAACATTGTATGGTAATAAAGCTACAAACTATCCATCAAGTTGGAGAGGTAAAGATGGTGTTAATTCTAAAGAAGATTTCTTATCTAATAAAAGTGCGCAAGAGAATGCTATGTTGGTTTTATTAAAATCAAATTACGCTGCTTTACTACGAAATAAAGGAATAAAAGACGGCGATGATTTATGCACAGTTGCAGGTATGTTGTGTGTCAGTCATTTATTAGGTGCAGGTGGAGCTAATACTTGGCGTAAAACAGGAAGTGGGTCTGATGCTAATAATACTTCTGGGGCAACTTACTTTAATAGAGGTCGGTATGCGGTTGATGTGTTAGCAAGCCAGTCATAAATATATATATGACTACTTATTCTGGATTCAGTACCTTTAACAGGACTCGTAATTTTAAATTAACGGACTTTGAATTGGTCAAGCAAGACCTCATCAATCATTTTTACATTCGTAAAGGTGAAAAATTGATGAACCCTAAATTTGGGTCAATAATTTGGGATATATTGTTTGATCCATTTACTCCATCAATTAAAGAACTAATACTTGCAGATATTAAAACTATTACTAGTTATGACCCACGGCTATCAGTAGATGAGTTAATAGTAACACAATTTCAGTTTGGTATTCAGATAGTATTGACTCTTCGGTATGTGACAACTAATCAACTTTCTGCAATGACACTTAAATTCAATAGAGATTCCAAGAGTCTAAGTGTCATCAATTAACTGTCTACTTTATACTAAAATAAATACATAAACTGAGTTATACAACACAATGGCTATAATTTCTCGTCAAACCAGCCTGCTAGCAGCAGAAAATTGGAAAAAACTATATCAGACTTTCCGCGAAGCTGACTTCTCTACCTATGACTTTGAAACTCTGCGTAAGAGTATGATTGATTATCTCAAATTATACTACCCAGAAGATTTCAACGATTTTACTGAGAGTAGTGAATTTATTGCTCTAATAGACCTTATTGCATTCTTGGGACAAAGTTTGGCATTTAGAACAGACCTCAATGCCAGAGAGAATTTTTTAGATACTGCTGAGCGCAGAGATAGTGTATTAAAATTAGCTAAATTAATAAGTTACAATCCAAAGAGAGCAATCTCTGCCTCTGGTTTCTTAAAGATTGATACGGTAAATACAACTGAAAATGTATATGATAGTAACGGTATAAATCTGAGTGGGCAAACACTAATATGGAATGACCCATCAAATGATAATTGGTTGGAACAATTTACTGTAATATTTAATGCTTGTTTAGTAAATAGTCAACTAGTTGGTAGACCTGGTAATTCACAACTACTGAATGGAATTATGACAGATGAGTATAGTGTAAACTTACTCCCATCTGTGCTTCCAATTTATAAATTTGATGCTACCGTAGAAGATCAAACTATAGCATTTGAATCGGTGAGTGCATCATCAGTAAATAAATCATATGTGTATGAAGTGGCACCGAAACTAGGTGGAGTATTTAATATTTTATACCGCAATGATAATTTAGGAAATTCAAGTAATAATACCGGATTTTTCTTTTACTTCAAACAGGGAAATCTCGCTAGTATTGACTTTTCAATTACTGATATAGTACCTAACAAAACAGTTAATATAAATGTAAACAATATCAATAATGCTGATGGATGGTTATATAGTCTTGATTCGTCAGGTAATTTGCAGAACTTATGGACAGCTGTCCCAGCAGTAGCTGGCATAAATGTCATATATAACAGCAGTATGGCCCGTAATTTATACCAGGTCAATAGTAAAGCAGGGGATCAAGTTGATTTAATTTTTGGTGATGGTGCATTTGCTAATATACCACAGGGTAAATTCAGATACTTCTATAGAACAGCAAATGGGTTGGGGTATAAAATTACACCAGAAGCAATGCGGGCAGTGACCATTAAATTTAATTATGTAAGTAGAACTAACAGAGTGGAATCTATTACATTTAGAGCAAGTTTAGAATACACTGTTGCAAATGCTGCATCCAGAGAAAGTATTGATGATATAAAACAAAAAGCTCCACAGCAATATTATACACAGAACCGTATGATCACTGGGGAAGATTATAATATATTACCATACACCACTTTTAGTTCAGTTACTAAAGTTAAAGCACTGAATAGAACAAGTATTGGATTAAGCAAATATTTGGATATGTTAGATACTACTGGCAATTACAGTAGTACCAACATGTTTGGTCAGGATGGAGTTTTATATCGTAATACATATCTCAGGAATTTGAAGTTTTCTTTTCTATCTCCGATAGAGATACGAAATATTTTATCAACAACCGTTAGAAATGTAATAAATTCACAAGAACTATTGCAATTTTATTATNCTAATTTCCCGTCATTTTCATCTGGNGGAATAGCATGGCATCTAAGTACGACCGGCACAACAAGTTCAACTGGATATTTTACTAAAACAAATTTACCAGTTGTTATTGGTGGAGCAGCATTATCTACTTCTGGTGCAAAATATCTGCAAGTGGGAGCAACGATACGCTTTACTGCACCAACAAATTATTACTTTAATTCATCCAAAAACTTGGTTCCAGGCCAGCCTTCACGGTTAGATGATACTACATTTTTCTATGCAACAATAACAGAAGTATTAGGAGATGGCACAAATCGTGGGGTAGGAAATCTGTCAAATGGTATAGGACCAGTAACTTTGAATGTTAGGGTTCCAACTGGAGCATTAGTGAATTCAATCATACCTGTATTTAAAAATTACATAGGCAATGATTTTACTACTGCAATGGTAGAGCTATTATACAGTTATAAGAATTTTGGGTTATCATATAATGCAGCTAATAGATCATGGCTCATAGTATATGAAGAAAATTTAAAAATATACAATACATCACCAACCAATGGTGTTGATTTTAGTTTAACAAACATCGGAAGTCAAACTGGAACTAACCTTGATGCTAGCTGGTTAGTAAGATTTGAGTACGATGCTACAACCGATCAATATATTACTTATTATCGTGGATTAGAATACATTTTTCACAGCCCAATTGAGACAAATTTCTTTTTTGATAAAGATTTAACTATTTTTGATAGTAAATCTGGAAAAGTAATAAGAGACAACATAAAAATATTAAAAACAAATCCTGCCCCAAACACTGCATCACCATTAGGAGAAGATGCATTATGGTATGTTCATAACTCTATTGTTGGTAGCGATGGCTATGCAAGTACTAATAGCATTTATGTTACTTTTTCTGATACGAATAATGATGGTGTTCCAGATAACGCTAAGTTATTTGAGTTCGTCGTGGATCCCGACACAAATAAAGCAAGTAAATATGTATTTTTCAAATCAGTAGTTGGATATGACAGATTCATGGATATTGAATTAGTTGACAATGCAACAATAACTACAACCTATACTACCACTGCACAAATAGAAACTAATAAAAATTATTTTTCAGCCGGACAAATATTGTATGCAACTACTGATAATTTGTTTTATCAGATAAGCAGTACCCACAGTATCGGCAATCCATTAACAGATTATATAGCGTATTTTGGTAGACAAAATTTGTATTATCAATATAGACATAATACTCCTAGCAGCAGTAGAATTGATCCAAGCACAAGCAATATTATTGATTTATATGTATTAACAGCTAATTACAATACTGATTATCGTAATTGGATGTTAGATAATACACATTCACTAAGTGAGCCTGTTGCTCCTACTAATATTTCTTTAGAAACAGATTATGCAGAGTTGAATAATAAAAAAGCAATTAGTGATACTATAATTTTTCAAAGTGCAAAATTTAAACCAATTTTTGGTAATAAGTCCACCCTTAATTTACAAGCTACATTTAAAGTAGTTAAGAATCCTGGATTAAATATAAGTGATGCTGACATTAAAACATCAGTAGTAAATACCATAAATATTTACTTTGCTATATCAAATTGGGATTTTGGTGACACTTTCTATTTTAGCGAATTAGCTGCATATCTGCATAGATCACTAAGCCCAAATATTGCTAGTATTATTATAGTACCAAATGATGATACAGTGAATTTTGGTAGTTTGTATCAAATTAATGCAGAAGCTAATGAAATTATAATTAGTTCAGCTACGGTAGACGATGTACAAATTATCACAGCAGTTACTGCTGGACAGTTAAATCAAAGTTTAACCGCTTCAAATCGTAGTATCACATTTTGATAGGTAAATAAGAATGGCTACCAGAAAGACCTTAGATTTTCTTCCTTCAGTATTCCACAGTAACGCAAATAAAAAATTCTTACGCGCAACTCTTGATCAACTAGTTAGTGAACCAAGTTACAAGAGACTTGACGGATTTATTGGAAGAAAGTTTTCTCCTACTTTCAGGTCAGGTGACAATTATGTAGTAGAACCTACCCAAAATAGAAGTAATTACCAACTTGAACCTAGTGTAATAGTTAAAAATACAAGTAACGAAATAGATTTTTATAGTGATTATACTGATCTAGTTTCAAAAATTGGACACTATGGCGGAGTTAATAATGATCACTCACGCTTATTCGCATCTGAATATTATAGCTATAATCCTAAAATAGAATTAGATAAGCTTGTAAATTTTACACAATATTATTGGTTACCGTCAGGACCAGATGCAGTACTCATCAGTTCATATACACTAAGTAATAATTCTGCTATTGTATCAATTGATATAAATCTTTCTAATCTAGATAGTATCACTGTAGCTCGAGGTCATACTTACAATTTTTCTGTTAATAATGCTGGTCATAATACATGGATACAGACAGAACCAGGAATTTCTGGATTTAAGCAACAGCTGCCTGAAGTTTCAAGTCGTAGAATTTATGGAGTAACAAACAATGGGGAAGATGTTGGAACTATAACCTTTGCTATTCCATCAAGTGAGGCTCAAGATTATTATTTCAGTTTACCTTTGATAAATTATGTAGATTACGCGATAACAAGTACTTTCACTAGTATAGACGGTAAATTGATATCAGAAATCGTACAGTTTGATGGGGATACCGAATTTCCAGTAGACAAATATGTAATATTTTTGAATAGCAGTACTAATTCAGCAGACTGGACTAATGCGAATGATGATATTGTTGCTGTAAATGATAGATACGGTGTTTGGAAAATACAAGTAGATGAATTATCAATCGTATCGTTAGTGCATGTTAGAGATTTCCCAATGGGAAATCGTGTTAGAATTAATGACGGAGCAACACTTGCTGGACATGAGTTCTTCAAAAATACAGCCGGGTTGATAGTAGAATCACCACCGATAACAGCACCACTTTCAACTTTGTATTTTCAAGATGCAGCCGATTCAGCAAAAGTAAAAACTATACATATATCAGATATTGCAGTTATAACACTTGATATTGACCATCCTGATTCAGGAATAATAGGTCAAAAGGAATACACCAGTTATAGTGGTGGTCGGATAATTAAATTTTCAAATGGATTAACTGTAAAATTTGATGATACAGTTGAACCAATCGCATATAGAAATAAAACTTATATTGTAGAGGGTGTCGGTGTAGCAATAACATTAGTTGACATAGACACATTAACTTCTATTGAAGTTAACCCTGAAGGCAGTACAGTTCCTTTTAGCACAGTAAATTTTGATATAGGCAAGTATGATGAAACATTGAGTGCTACTTTGGCACAAGATTATATAGTTATAAATCGTGCATCAGATGATCTGAATGCCTGGAGCCGTTCTAATAGATGGTTCCATATTGATATTATTTTAAATACAGCAGCTTATAATGGAACTATTCCATTATTGGATCAATATCAACGGGCTACTAGACCTATAATTGAATTTGATAAAAATTTACAATTGTTCAATAATGGCAGAGTAGCAATGCCAAATGTAGATCAATTTGATATGATTATCACTGCATCAGCAACACAAGTAGAAAATGTATCAGTTCGGGTATTGAAAAGAGACTTCGGATTAAATCTACAAGAAAATGAAACAATTATTTTTGGAAATGATATAGACATAACCAAAAGAAAAAATATCTATAGTATAGCATATATTGCACAATATTCTGCTACATTTTTTGATAGTACAACTGAGAGAGATCCTGCTATATTTTATGGTACAGTAACTACAATTGCTGGATCAGTTGTAGTTATAGGTCAATATACTAAGTTTCTAACTGAACTTGAAAAAGGTGCATTTATATACTACTCTTCAGGGTATGATCAAACTGCAAGTGATACTGACTCATATGATACACCACGCAGTGGTGTTATTGGTAGGGTTAAACATATATACTCTAATACTAAATTACAACTTGAAGAAGTAGCATTGACCTCAGAGGATAGAATTAATTTTGATTATAATCATCCAAGAATATCACTAGTACGAGAAACTACAAATTTAACTCAAGCACAAAAATACAGTTCAGTATTGGCACTATCCGGTACTAATGCTAAAACTACCCATTGGTTCAATATTACTGCATCTAATCCAGGGTTCTGGTTATTATCACAACAGAAAATAAAAATAAACCAAGCACCATTATTTGATATTATTGATAATAATGATATAAGTTTTGGTGATACTGATACCTATCCACTAAGTAATTTTACTGGTACGAAAATATTTTCTTTTTACGAAGGAATAGGGCAAGTTGATCCAGTTTTAAACTTTGCACTAAGTTACACCAATGTTGGAAATTCATTGGGTGACATTAATTTTAAGAATAATTTTGATAATGATCATTTTGTGTATACTAGTAATAGACAAAAAATATCAAAGCTATTAGCAGATGGATTTATTCGTGAAAATTTTGGACGCACTGCATATCAAGCAGCATCGGTATGGACAACGGTACAAGAGAAAAGTAAACAATATCAACACTTTAGTTATGGCTACACCGGCGCAACTAAGTATTTTGAAATTGATATATTGCCAGTAACACCTCAGTTATTCTCTCCTAATATTAAAGTATTTGTTAATACCGAATTAGTCATTAACACAGTAGAATATGAGAAGTACTCTATTGAGCCAGTTGGTGTAAAAAATGCACTGATGTTTGCGACTGGATATTTAATGGTTGGTGATACTATTGATATACTAATTTATAGTAATCAAGTTAGTTCATTGGGTTATTATCAGATACCAGTGAATCTAGATTCTAATAGTAAAAATGAACTATTGAATGAAGTAACATTGGGACAGATGAGAAATCATCTATTGAATGTTGGTCAAAATACCATTGGATTAGAAGGGCAAATATTAGCTAGCAATAATAGCAGAGATATATACACCCGAGCTACCCGTGGGAGCATTATACAAAATTCTGCCCCTACTATGTATTCATCCTTATTTCTTATTGACTCTAATCTCAACTTCATGAATGGATTAGAGTTAGCTAGTAGAGAATATTCAAAATTTAAAAATAAATTTTTAGAATTATGTGTCTCATTGACTGATTTAAATCCCAGTGACGCTGCGACTGGGGTTGATACTATAACATCAATAATTAATACAGTAAAGAATTCAACTTTTTCTTGGTATTATAGTGATATGGTTCCTGCCGGAGAGAACTACACTGTATTGAATCATACCATTATCAATGTAGACATAAACATATTAACACATAAGTATGTTACTACATATGCACTAAATGAAATATATAATAGTACAGCATTAAGCAGCAGAGCAATATTAGTTTACTACAATGGACAGCAATTAATTATTAATCGTGATTACATTTTTAATACACAAGCAGCTACCTTAATAATTACTGATGCAGTAGATTTGGTAATAGATGGAAAATTAGACATACGAGATTATTCAAGCACAGACGGTAGTTTCGTACCAGAAACACCCACTAAACTTGGATTACATCCAAAGTATATTCCAGGAATTTATCTTGATAATACTTATCAAACTCCAGTACAAGTAATACAGGGACATGATGGAAGTTTAACTCCTGCATTTGGTGACTTTCGTGACGACTACTTATTAGAATTAGAAAATAGGATATATAATAATATCAAGGCAGATTACAACACTGAGTTACTTGATTTATCAGCTTATATACCTGGTAAGTTCCGTAATACTGACTATTCATTATCAGAATTTAATACAGTATTAAATTCAGAATTTTTGAAATGGATTGGTGGTAATAAGATAGATTATAGTGCTAATCCGTATTTTCAACCAAATAATGAATTTAGTTGGAATTACAGCCGGTCTTTAGATAAAGACGGCCAACCACTAATTGGGTATTGGAGAGGTATATACAAGTATTTTTACGATACTGATCGTCCTCATACTCACCCTTGGGAAATGTTGGGATTCACTGATGAACCATCTTGGTGGATATCTAGGTATGGAACTGCCCCGTATAGTTCTCAATTGTTGAATCTATGGCTTGATTTAGAAGATGGTTATAATTATGAAACAGGTGTTAATAACCCGCTATATGCTAGACCTGGATTATCTTCTATCTTACCAGTAGATGTAAATGGTGACTTAGTTAAACCGTCTTTACTAATAGGCAATCTTGATAGTGGATCACTAAACTATTCTTTTGCTATTGGTGATCAAGGTCCAGTTGAATCAGCATGGAGACGCACTAGTGAATTTGCATATGCATTGCAAAGAACTATTTCACTTCTTAAACCAGCCGTTTATTTTGGAACTCTTTTTGATACATCGCGGTATTCACCTGATCTAAATATAAATCAATTTATTTTAAATGGCACTAATAAAAAGGTGTCTCCACGAACCATAATTATTAATGGTGAGTTAGTGTCAGGTAAGATATCTAGAGCAAGTGGATACTTAAATTGGATAACAGATTATCTAACTAGTTTTGGAATTAATGCAACTGCAAAAGTAAGAACTTACCTCAATGCGTTAGATGTAAATTTAAGTCACAAGATGGCTGGATTTACGGACAAGAAGTATATAACTGTATTAGCAGAACAATACAGCCCTAATAGTACGAATGAATCTACTATTATACCAGATGAAAATTATACTGTACACCTTAATAAGAGCGTTCCTGTTAAAAGAATTAATTATAGTGCAGTGATTGTAGAAAGAACTGATTCAGGTTATACTGTAAGTGGGTATAACTTAAAAAGTCCATATTTCACCATCATACCAAGTCAATCTGCAGGCCGGTCATATGTGATTGAAGTATTAACTACACGGGGTATAATATATAAAGACTATCAGAATAAAAAAATAACAGTTCCGTACGGATATGAGTTCAAAAACAAACAGCAAGTAGTAGATTTCTTAGTAAGTTATCAACGAATATTAATTGCACAAGGATTTGTTTTTGAAAATTATAGTCAAGATTTAAACAAGAATCAAGATTGGATACTAGCTGCAGAAGAATTCTTAACATGGAGTTTGCAAGGATGGAAATCTGGTAATATTTTAGTTCTAAGTCCAATAGCGAGTGAGTTAGTTTTTACTAGTTCAGATTCTGTTGTTGATATTGTAGGGAATCGCCCAAATGAATCAAGAATTCTGAACCCAAATTTTGAAATAATACGGAATAATTCACTTGATATAAACCGAGATTCAAATGTTACTACTATTAGTGTTGTAAGTGGTCAGACAATTGCATTTGCTGAGTTAACATTGGTTCAGTATGACCACGCACTAATTTTTGATAATGTTACTGTATTCAATGATGTAATTTATAAACCAGAGCTTGGAAATAGACAATATAGATTGAAACTTGCTGGAAACAAAACTGCAAATTGGAACGGTGAGCTTAATCCAGCAGGATTCATTTATAACAGTGCAGTAACTGTGAATTGGGCACCATCTACTGATTATAAGAAAGGCGATATCGTATCATATAAGACAAGATCATACACTGCAATGCAGGATATGACTGCGGCTGATACATTTGATTTTAATTACTGGAGTCAATTAGATAGACCATTGACCTCAGGATTATTACCAAACTTATCCAACAATGCTGCTAAACTAGCTGACATTTATAATATTGATCTACACCCATTAGATGAAAATTTTGATACATTTAGTAATGGATTAATCGGATATAGAAGCAGACCCTATCTTGAAGATATAGGAATGAATCAAACAACTCAAAGTAAATTCTACCAAGGATATATTAGAGAAAAAGGCACACAGAATGCAATAAGTGCAATAGCTAATGGGCAGTTTAATAACCAATCAAGTAAGTTAACTACATATGAAGAATGGGCAATGCGAGTAGGCGAATACGGTGCATTGGAAGTTAATCAAAGTGTTAGTATACAGTTGGATGAAACAAAGTATAGAAGTAATCCATCTACTTTATCACTATTAAGAGAAACAGATGCAAGTATTTCGTTAGTAAATGCAGTTCGTCCATATGATTTATTAAGTAGTCCATTAAAATACAACCCATCAATATTTTTAAATAGACCNGTAGCTAAACTATATGAAAATGATATAAAATCTGCAGGGTATGTTAATATCGCTGATGTTGATACTCTATTATTTGATATAACTAATTACTCAGATTTATCAGCATTATTGCCCAAACTAACATCAGGGTACAAAATTTGGGTAGCAAAAGATTTCAACAAAGATTGGCAAGTTTATCGTGTTACTAAACTAACAAATCCAGTAATTCAGATAGACTATGCGTTAGACAATAAAATAAAAGTTACAATGACAACTGCACATGGATTGGTAGTAGGTGATGTATTTGCTTTTAGTGGATTAGACTCACAATTTGATAATTTCTACCAAGTATTCGCTGTTGAAAATACAACATCAGTTATTGTATTGATTGACCAAAGCCTAATATCTATAATAAGAAAACAATGTGAAATTACAGGATCTGGAAACTTTTTTGATCTTGCAAAAATGAGGTATTCAACTGTTGCGCAGATATCTAGTAATCCACCAAAACATGGTTGGAGAACTGGGGATATGGCATGGATAGATTCAGATCAAGACGGAAAATGGACAGTGTTAAAGTACACTCCATAATATAGGATAAATACATACTATGACATACACCATATCTGAAAGCTCACTCACCGTTGATGAAGGGAATGTAGTATATTTTACCATTGCTGATACACTAGGTCCAGCCCGGCTACTAGCCAACAATGGATACTGGGATGGGGTACCGTTATATTTCACAATAACTGGTTCCGCTACCACTAATGATTTTATAAAAATTAGCAACAGAGGCAAAGATTGGATCACTGATGCGCCAAATGATGATACTGTTGGTAATGTCATTACAAATCCTGATGGGCTTTCTTACGTTAGTAATCCCAGACCAATGGTCATCTCATTTTATCCGGCAATAAATTTGACCACTACCGGTCCAAAAACATTTGCTCTACAATTACGAACCGGGTCCACTGCTGGGCCTATTGTAGCCATCAGTCGAGAGGTGACAATAGTTGATATATCAACTAATCCTGCTATATCTAGACTTCCCGTATTACCGGTTGGACAGACAATATCATTGAAATTTTCGCTCCCAGGAACAGAGCTGTGGATGCGTGGTACTAATCTCGGAGGTAATCAGCCGTATGCAAGTTCATTTCTACAAGAAGGACGGAATAATACTTGGTTTTACCTACAAACTACAAATGTACCAATAGGAACATTAGTCCCTTATGTCATTCAAGGCCGAAATATAACATCATCTGATATCGGAGGATACCCACTCAGTGGTAATTTTGTAGTGACAGAAAGTACTGGTACAAATAATGTCACAACCCCACAACATATCAACTGGTCACTTGATCGTTCAACTGAAAGTTACGAATATTTATTATTTTCCATATTAACTACTCCTCCACAAACTTTTCGTATTGACATTGCTGATCTATCTATNGCAGAAGAACCAACCGTTACCATAGCACCAAGTGTAAATACAATCAATGAGGGAGAATTTATTTCTTTCATCGTCACCACTACAAATATACCGGATTACACTAGACTATCTTTTGGGATTGCAGGTCTCAATTGGGTGGATACTGGTTCCACTGATAGTACAGCAGCAAAATATACTAATTATTCCACTAAGGTCGCTGGAGATTTTAGTGCTTTTCCATTTTATCCAGGATATGCAATTGCTCCAGATAGCGGTGAGTCAGGAATTAACGAATTGTATATCGTTAATAATAGAGCAGTATTTGGTTTTACCGTGTACGCGGATCATTTAACCGAGGGTGAAGAATATTTCTCAATCTGGATTTCTATGATGTCGTCCCGAATGTCAGGAGTTGATGAAAAGATTCCCATCGTCGCTCTTAGTAGTAGAATATATATTAATGATACATCACTGGGTACTACCGCGGAATCTATTGCTGCAAATGCAGCCGATATACTTCGTGCGCAAAATAGTGATTGGACAGGAACTTCCGGAGGTCCTGCTGATGCCTATCCTGGTGCAACTGGTGCAACTGGCGCAACTGGTGCAACTGGCGCAACTGGCGCAAC
>JGI25913J50563_1000096_pt1 | contig 15443 bp, 12 predicted proteins | sample LauGreSp1BDMLBSN_2_FD_50563 | JGI IMG/M metagenome (IMG submission 50563)
GATGATAAATGATATAAACGGCAAAGTAGGAACAAATCATTATTTTGCAATGGATTTCAATCCATTGCGATGATAAATGATATAAACGGCAAAGTAGGAACGAATCATTATTTTGCAATGGATTTCAATCCGTTGCGATGATAGATAGAAATTTTCATCCATTAAAATAAAATTTTGTAATAATCAGAAATTTTGTAAATTTAGTATAGAGATATTAAAAATTTAAAAATAGAGATTATGGCAAACACCTATCACCAAATGTATATACAAGCAGTTTTTGCAGTGAAGTATAGAAAAGCAGTTCTTCACAAAGATTGGAGAAAAGATGTTTTTGCAGTAATTGGAAATCTCATAAATGAAACCGGATGCAAAACTATCCTTGTGAATGGCGTGGAAGATCATGTGCATTGTTTCTTAGGTTTGAAACCAACCGTTTCCATTTCAGAATTAATGAAAACGGTAAAAGCAAAATCATCCAAATACATCAACGATAATAATTTTCTGTTGGATCGATTTGAATGGCAAGTAGGATATGGTGTTTTTTCTTATAGCCAATCGCATATTAATAGAGTTTATAAATACATTGAAAATCAAGAAGCACATCATAATAAAGAAAGTTTTAAAGTGGAATATCTTAAAAATCTAGAGGAATACAAAATCCCTTTTGACNATCGTTATNTTTTTGAAGATTTAAAATAATTAAGTACTTATAGTACAAATTTAAACAAGTACAATTATTAAAAAATCACTTGTTTTTTAGCCCAATTCCAATATTTATTTCTACTTTTATCTGATTGAAGAATCTACCATGACAGAGATAAATTTAGAAGAAGAAAAAAAAGCATTAACTAGAGAATACAAAGAACTTTTACGTATTAGTTATCAAACACTTACGCCCGAAGATAAGAAATTAATTCGGAAAGCGTTTGATGTTGCTGTAGATGCCCACAAGGACCAACGAAGAAAATCGGGGGAAGCTTATATATTTCACCCAATTGGTGTGGCTAAAATTGTGGCATCAGAAATTGGTTTGGGTCCAACTGCAATTGCCGCAGCTTTACTTCATGATGTGGTAGAAGATACTTCCATAACCATTGAAGATATTGAAAAGCTTTTTAATCCGAAGATTGCACAATTAGTAGAAGGTTTAACCAAAATATCTCAGGTTAAAAAAGACATGAACATCTCAATGCAAGCGGAAAATTTCCGTAAAATGCTATTGACTTTAAACGATGATGTTCGAGTGATTTTAATAAAAATAGCCGATCGTTTGCACAATATGCAAACCATGGATTCCATGCCCGACTATAAGCAAATAAAAATTGCTTCCGAAACATTATACATTTATGCTCCACTTGCCCATCGACTTGGACTGTATAATATTAAGACAAAACTAGAAGATTTAGGTTTAAAATATACCGAACCAGCAATTTACAACGACATTGTAAGCAAAATAAAAGAAACCAAAGAAGAGCAGGACGAATATATCAAAATGGTTTCTAATGTGCTCAAAAAAACACTTAATGAAGAAGGAATAGATTATATAATAAAAGGTCGTCCTAAATCCATTTACTCCATACGCAGAAAAATGCTGGCGCAGAATGTTACTTTTGATGAAGTTTACGACAAATTCGCCCTAAGAATCATTTACAAATCCAATCCACACGATGAAAAATTCTTGGCTTGGAAAATATATTCTATAGTTACCGATCATTACAGACCAAGCCCTAGCCGATTACGCGATTGGATTTCCTCTCCNAAATCTACCGGATACGAAGCACTGCACATTACCGTTATGGGGCCTAAAGGAAGATGGGTGGAAATTCAGGTGCGAAGTGAACGCATGGATGAAATTGCTGAAAAAGGTTATGCTGCCCATTACAAATACAAACAAGGAGCTGCCGAAGAAAATGGCTTGGATGTATGGCTGAACCTTTTAAAAGAAGCTTTAGAAAACTCTGAGACCAATGCGGTTGATTTTGTAGAGGATTTCAAAATGAATTTATATGCCAAAGAAATCTTTGTTTTTACTCCTAAAGGAGAAATAAAATCATTGCCAAAAGGTGCCACCTCCTTAGATTTTGCTTTTAGTATCCACTCCGAAATCGGAATTAAAACCCGAGGAACCCGCGTGAATGGTAAGTTGGTACAACTCAACCACGAATTAAAAAGTGGCGACCAAATTGAAGTAATTACCTCCCCTAACCAAAAACCAACCATCAACTGGCTGGATTATGTTACTACTTCAAGGGCTAAAACTAAAATTAGAAATGTTCTTAACGAAGACACCAAAAAAATTGCCGAGGAAGGAAGAGAATTGCTTACTCGGAAATTAAAACATTTAAAAATAAATATAAATGAAGAGGTAATTAATGAATTGGGGAATTTCTTCAAACTAAAAACAAGTTTGGATCTGTTTTACCGAGTAGGAATTGGCGCTATAGAAAACCAACAATTAAAAGATTACGCTGCTCAAAAAAGCAACACCCTAATCAACTTCTTCAAAAATAAAATAAAACGTTCCCCAACTTCGATTCCCTTAGATACTCACAAACAAGAATTAAGTAGCAATTACGACTTGCTTGTTTTTGGAAAAGAACAAGATCGATTAGATTATAAACTTTCGGCTTGCTGTAACCCAATTCCAGGAGACGATGTATTTGGTTTTGTAACTATAAATGAAGGTATCAAAATTCATAAAAAAGACTGTCCTAATGCAATTGCCATGCAATCAAATTACGCCTACCGAATTATGCAAGCCAAATGGATTGATTCTTCGCAACAAGAATTTAAAGCCATTTTAAAAATAACTGGAATGGATACTTTAGGATTAACTAATGAACTTACAAAAGTGATATCCAACCAAATGCACGTAAACATTCAAAGTATATCTTTAAATGGAGATGCTGGTATTTTTAACGGACAAGTTACTGTTGTAGTACAAAACAATACCATTTTGAAAAAACTAATGGACAACATTAAAAAAATTGATGGTATCGAAAAAGTAAGTCGAGTGTATAAAAACTAAATACTTTTATTAACAAGTAGTTTATAACTTTAAACCCTTAAATTTCAATTCTTCTAAACTAAAATTTATCTTTGCACGATATGACACTAATTGCCACCGATAATAGTAAAAATCAAGAAATTGTAAAAACTGTTTTTACAGCCTATCTTGAAAATAAAGGCCACCGAAAAACTCCGGAACGCTATGCTATTCTTCAAGAAATTTACGACAATCAAGAACATTTTGATATCGAGAATTTATACATCAAAATGAAGAATAAAAATTATCGTGTGAGTCGTGCAACACTGTACAATACTATCGAGCTTTTACTAGATTGTGGATTGGTTCGTAAGCACCAGTTTGGACAAAATCAAGCGCATTATGAAAAATCGTATTTCGACAAGCAACACGACCACATCATCATGACCGATACCGGCGAAGTGATTGAATTTTGCGATCCAAGAATTCAAACCATTAAACAAACCATAGAAGAAATTTTTGGCATTGAAATTACCAACCATTCTTTATATTTTTATGCCAATAAAAAAGAATAATTGATTCGTTTATAAACAAAACAACAGATTAACTACCATACTAAACACACAACACAATGACCGTAGATTTACTACTAGGATTACAATGGGGAGACGAAGGGAAAGGAAAAATCGTTGACGTACTTACTTCTAAATACGATATTATTGCCCGTTTTCAAGGAGGGCCAAATGCTGGACATACCTTAGAATTCGATGGAATCAAACACGTTTTAAGAACCATTCCTTCTGGAATTTTTCATGATAACAATATCAATGTTATTGGTAATGGCGTAGTGATTGACCCTGTAGTTTTTAAAAGTGAAATTGATGGTTTAGCTAAATTTAATCTTGACATTAAATCTAAATTAATCATTTCAAGAAAAGCACACTTAATACTTCCTACCCACAGATTATTGGATGCGGCATCAGAAGCTTCTAAAGGAAAAGCCAAAATTGGCTCCACTTTAAAAGGAATTGGACCAACTTATATGGACAAAACCGGCAGAAACGGAATTCGTGTTGGCGATATTGAATTAGCAGATTTTAAAGAGCGTTACAGAGCATTGGCAGACAAACACGAAGCCATGATTGCTTTCTATAACGTAGACATACAATATAATTTAGCAGAATTGGAATCCGAATTCTTTGATGCTATTGAAGATTTGAAAAAATTGACTTTTATCGACAGTGAAGAATATTTAGCGCAAGCTCAAAAAGCTGGTAAATCTATTCTTTGCGAAGGTGCACAAGGTTCGTTATTGGACGTTGACTTCGGGACATATCCTTTTGTAACTTCTTCTAACACCACTGCTGCTGGAGCTTGTACCGGATTGGGAATTGCACCAAATAAAATCAAAGAAGTATTCGGAATTTTCAAAGCTTACACTACTCGTGTTGGTTCTGGACCTTTCCCTACAGAAGATTTTGAAGAGGCTGGCGATGTTATGGCTAAAGTTGGAAATGAATTCGGTTCGGTTACCGGAAGAAAAAGACGTTGTGGTTGGTTGGATTTAGTAGCTTTAAAATATGCAATCCAAGTAAATGGGGTAACCCAACTAATGATGATGAAAGGCGATGTGCTTTCAGGTTTTGAAACCCTAAAAGTTTGTACTTCTTACAATTACAAAGGAGAAATTATCCAACATTTACCTTACAATATTGAAGAAGAAAATGTAACACCAATTTACACCGAATTTAAAGGATGGAAAGCCGATTTAACCGGGATGACAGCTTATGAAGAACTTCCAAAAGAATTAAAAGACTACATCGAATTCATTGAAAAAGAAGTGGAAGTACCTATCAAAATAGTATCGGTAGGACCAGACAGAAAACAAACAATTACAAGATAAGAATCAAAACAAATTAAGAATCCCCAATAGAAAATTTCTGTTGGGGATTTTTTTATTATTTAATCTGAAAAATTAAGGATTACTCTTTAATTACAATTTAAAGATAAAACTTTCGGTTCCTTTAATAGAAACGTGCAGTACTCCTACTCCATTGGTGATTTTCAAAGTAGTGTTGCTTCCATAAAGTTGGTCTTTTACAGGATAAGCACCATCGTTCAAATTCCATTTAGCAACTACATCGGCAGGTATTTTTAAATCGAAAGTACAACTGTGGTCTTTAGAAAAATTAGCCACTACAATCAATTTTTCGGTAGCNGACCAACGCACATACGAATAAATTTTCTCATTGTAATTGGCAGTTTCCTGTCGGTTAATCCCTTGTATTTCTTGGAATTGTCCCATCAAGGCATCGCTTTTTAAGGTAAAATGTAACAATCGTTTGTAAAAATCGCGTAAGTCTTTTTCTCTTTGCGATAATTGACCACCATCAAATTTTCCGCCATTCATCCAGCGCTGGTGATTAGGTACTCCAACATAATCAAAAATNGAAGTTCTAGAATGCGTTCCAAAACCGCCATTTTCCTTTCCTGCTTCGCCAACTTCTTGTCCGAAATAAACCATCGTTGGAGACGAACCAATAGTTGCCGAAACTACCATTAGCGGTTTTCCATTTTCGCCGCTTCCTGCAAACTCTGGGCTAGCCAATCGTTGCTCATCGTGGTTGTCTAAAAAGTGAAGCATATGGTGCTCAATATCAGCCATACTATGTTGGATATCCGATAGCCCGTCGGTATTGGATTTTCCTTGAATAATCTCTTTTAACTTATCGTAAGTCGCCACTTTATCATACAAATAATCCATTTTACCTTTATAGATATAGTTTCTATATTCGTTAGGATTGTACACTTCTGCCATTAAAAAAGCATCTGGATTATTCATCTTGATAGCCGAATTCATAAAACTCCAAAATTCATAAGGCACCATTTCGGCCATGTCGTAACGAAAACCATCTACCCCTTTGGCTGTCCAATACAAGGCAATATCTCGGAATTTCTTCCAAGANCTNGGCACCTCTTTATCTTTCCAAAAATCAAAATGTTCTTTATAAGATCTATTTTCATAACCTTCAGGCAATTCCGAAAAATCTTTAGAACCGTCCGGGCGAATTCCGTAATTAACCTTCACCGTTTCGTACCAATCGTTTATATCTGGCTTCGCCATACGCGAACCATTACCCGTCCATTTTGCTGGATTTTCATCAAATGTCCCATCAATTAACGGATTTGATTCTCCATTTAAAGGCTTGTACGAATCGGATGTTGGCACTTGAAAATGCTGTCCTGGAATGTAATAAAAGTTGTTATTTCTATCGTATTCGACATTTGTATTATCATCTGCACCAAAATCACGAATACCATCAGAATTTGTCAATCCGATATATTTACGAGCAATATGATTAGGAACGATATCAATAATTACTTTCAATCCGTGTTTGTGGGTACGCGCAATTAAGGCTTCAAATTCTTCCAATCGTTTGGCTGGATCTACCGCCAAGTCGGGATTTACATTATAGTAATCCTTCACTGCATAAGGCGAACCGGCACGACCTTTAACCACTTCAGGGTCGTCGTTAGAAATTCCGTATTGGGTATAATCATTCACCAAAGCATGGTGAGGAACTCCCGTGTACCAAATGTGTGTCACCCCAAGATCTTTAATTTCCGTTAAGGCTGCATCGGTAAAATCGTTAAACTTCCCAACACCATTTTCGGCAATAGTTCCCCAAGGTTTATTAGTAGTGTTTTTATTTCCAAACAATCTAGTAAAAACTTGATAGACTACTTTCTTTTTTTCTACTTCATAAACTTTTTTATTTTTTGAAAAATTGGATTTTTTTATCTGCGAATTAGCTGCAAACGATAGCATAATAAATGCAAGAATTAGTATTTTTTTCATGATGGTTGTTTTATAACACAATGCCACAAATATAAAAATTTGAAAAGCATTTCAATCCATTAATAAAAAAATCTTAATAAACCTTTGAGTTGTCACTATTTTCCTAAATTTGCTTAATAATACATGCACTCTAGAAAAAACATGAATAACGATTTTATAAAATACCAAGCACAAACCACTCCCTACCCTTTAGGAATGGAAGTATCGCATGCCATTGGATCCTATATTTACGATACTGACAATAAAAAATACCTCGATTTTGTTGCAGGAGTTTCTGCTTGTTCGTTAGGACATCAAAACAAACGCGTGAACGATGCCATAAAAAACCAATTGGATAAATACTCACATGTAATGGTTTATGGAGAATATTCGCAAAGTCCAGCGGTGCAGTATTGTAAATTATTAGTAGAGAATTTACCTCCAGAATTGAATAAAGTGTACTTGGTGAATTCCGGTACCGAAGCTTGTGAAGGCGCATTAAAACTAGTTCGAAGAGTAACTGGAAGAAGTCAGTTGATTTCCTGTCACAATGCGTACCACGGAAATACCATGGGTTCAATGAGCGTTATGGGATATGAAGAACGCAAGCAAGTTTTTAGACCCTTAATTCCCGATGTCGATTTTATTACCTTCAACAACGAAGAAGATATATTAAAAATAACCAACAAAACTGCCGGAATTATTTTAGAAAGTATCCAAGGTGGCGCGGGATTTATCCAACCCGAAAATGATTTTTTGGCAAAAGTAAAAAAACGTTGCGAAGAAGTTGGAGCCCTAATGATTGTAGATGAAATTCAACCAGGATTTGGTAGAACTGGAAAATTATTTGGGTTCGAAAATTATAACGTTGTTCCCGATGTGGTAATTATTGGCAAAGGAATGGCCGGTGGCATGCCCGTTGGCGGATTTATTGCCCATGAAAAACACATGGATTTATTAAGCCACGATCCAAAATTAGGACATATTACTACTTTTGGCGGACATCCAGTAATAGCAGCAGCTTGTCTTGCAACTTTGCAAGAAGTGCTTGAAAAAGACTACGCCAAACAATCTTTAGAAAAAGAAAAACTATTTAGAGAACTTTTGGTACATCCTTTGATAAAAGAAATTAGAGGAAAAGGATTAATGCTTGCAGCCATGACGAATGCAGACGAAATAACCAATCAAATTATTTTGCGTTGTCAAGACAAAGGACTAATTTTATTTTGGTTATTATTTGAAGGAAAAGCCATCCGAATTACGCCACCATTAACCATTTCAGAAGTTGAAATTCGTGAAGGATGCAAAATTATGCTGGAGGTGATGAACGAAGTTCAATTTTCAATGGATAATTGTTAATTAGATTGTTCAAAACAAAAAATAAAAATGCATTATTTCTCCTAATAGATAGATACTTTTATAGTAGTTCATTTCAAATAAAAAACTATGCATTTGGATCACGAAGAAGAAGACTACAATTTATCCTTATCAAAATTTGAATCGATGTTGAAAACCAACAAAGTTCTATTTTTTGACTCGGAAGAATTTGAAGAAATTATCCTGCATTATTTAGATCTGGGAAAGGCAAGTTTGGCTAAAAAAGCTTTAAAACTTGGTTTAGAACAACACCCTAAATCTACTGGTTTAAAGCTAGTTCAAGTAGAAATGTTAATCTATGAAGACAAACTAGAAATTGCAGAAAAACTCCTTAATGAGTTGTATGCTATTGAACCAACCAACGAAGAAATCTTCATCCAAAAAGCCAATATTTATTCCAAGCGAGATAACCACGAAAAGGCAGTAGAATTGCTAAACGAGGCCTTGCAATACACTGAAGATTTTTCGGATATCTACAACTTAATAGGTATGGAATATTTGTTTATGGACAACTTAGAATTGGCCAAAACTAATTTCATCAAATGTCTGGAAGAAGATATTGAAGATCAATCGGCCATTTACAATGTGGTGTATTGCTATGAGTTTTTAGATCAAAATAAAGATGCAATTACCTATTTAAAAAAATATATTGATAAAAACCCTTATTCTGAAATTGCTTGGCACCAAAAAGGACGCTTGTATTACGGATTAAAAGAATACGAAAATGCAGTTCGTGCCTTTGAATTTGCCACATACATTGACGATGAATTTGTAGGTGCTTTTATGGAAAAAGGTAAAGCTTTAGAGCGCTTGAAACGTTTTGAGGAAGCTATTGAAAGTTTTGCTAAAACTATTGAATTAGACGATCCTACTTCGTATGCCTTATTGCGAATAGGAAAATGCAATGAAAAATTAGGGAACACTACCGAAGCATTAGCTTTTTATAATAAAACAGTTCATGAAGACCCGCTTTTAGATAAAGGATGGATTGCAATAACTGATTTTTATGTTCGTCAAAAAAATTATACTAAAGCATTGCATTATGCCAATAAAGCTCTAGCTATAGACGATCAAAACCAAGCTTATTGGAAACGATTTGCTACCATAAACAAAGCACTTAATTTTTATGAAGAGGCAGAATATGGTTTTAGAAAAGCGGTTGAATTGGGCGACTGCCAATTAGATACTTGGTTGTTTTGGGTAGATATTTTACAATACTTGGGTGAATTTGAAAACGCAGCCTTAACATTACTTCAAGCAGCCGATTATTTCCCAGAGGAATACGAAATAGAATACCGATTGGCGGGATTGAATTTTATGTTGAAAGAAAATGAAAAAGGAACTTTTCATTTAAGCAATGGATTGCGATTGAACTTCAAAAACAACACCCTTTTAGAAGAATTATTTCCGAAAGTTTGGGCAATGAAGAAAATTCAAACTATAATTAACAAGCACCAAAAATAAAACAGTTCATTTTTTAAAGTAATTTTCAATTAAACGCATAGAAATTAAACTAGTTTGGAAAACAATAAAAAATTTGGGTTGATAGGTAGGGATATTTCCTATTCCTTTTCTAAAAAATACTTTAACGAAAAATTCTCTAAAGATTTATTTGACGATTGCACTTATGAGAATTTTGATATCCCCAATATTGAGGAATTTCCGAATATCTTAAAAAATAATCCAGATTTAAAAGGGCTTAATGTTACTATTCCTTACAAAGAATCCATTATCCCCTTCCTCGATACTTTATCGGATAAAGCTTTTAAAATAGGGGCTGTAAACGTAATTCGTTTCACCAAAAAAGGAAATTTAAAAGGATACAATTCCGATTGGTACGGATTTAAAAAAACGTTAGAACCCTTACTAAATCCCCATCATAAAAAAGCACTAATTTTAGGAACGGGTGGAGCAGCCAAAGCAGTTGCTTTTGCACTTGAACAAATGGGAATCTTTTATACTTTTGTTTCTCGAGAAGCTACCGAAAACACTATTGATTATAGCCGTATCAATGCAACAACATTTGATAACTATCAAATAATAATTAATTGTACTCCACTAGGAACAAGCCCTAACACTAAAGAGTTACCTATTATTCCTTATGCATTTTTCACCGAAAAGCATATAGCTTACGACTTGATTTACAATCCCGAAGAAACCCAATTCCTTAAAAAAGCAAAAAAGAAAGGTGCTGTAATAAAAAACGGCAAGGAAATGTTACTATTTCAAGCAGAAAAAGCTTGGAAAATTTGGAATAAATAACCTAGAAACCTCCTTATTCCCTTAATAATAATAAATAAAAAATAACAGAAACCATTGTTATAATTGGTTTTTTGGCTACTCTTTTGTACCTTTAGCCCTCCAATAAAGGAAAATTTGTATAACCTTACACATTTAAAAAAATGTCAGAAGAATTAAATGATAACCTACCAGTTAACGAAAACGCGGTAGACGGAAACGTAAAAAATGAATCTCAAGAGACTACATTAACTGAAAATCAAGAAGTTGAAACTATTTCAGTAACCGATGAATTAGTTCCCGATACGGAAGTTGAAGCTCCACTAGTTGCTGAAGAAGAACAAGAAAAAGTTCTAGAAGTAGAAGATTTAGTTGGAGAGGCAATAGAAGAAACTACTGCTGAAGTAGTTTTAGAGCCTCTAACTGTTGAAGTAACTCCTGCAGCTACAGAAAACACAATAGAACTTACCGATGCACAAGTTGCAGACGATACCATAGTAATTCAGGAAGGAAGTGACTTTGCAATGAATGCCATTGCAACTGCAAATGCTGAAGAAAGTGAAGACGAAACAGTAAAAGGAAGAGACGATATTCCGTTACAAGATTACGAAGCGTTGCCGATGGAAAAATTGGTAGACGAATTGGAATTACTTGTTGACACTGAAAAAGTAATGTCAGTAAGAGAACATGTAGAAGAAATTAAGAAAGCTTTTTTATCTAAATTTCATCATTTTATGGAGGTTAAAAAGGATGAATTTCATGCTGAAAACCCAGATACAACTGAAGATTTTCACTACAGTTTTCCATTAAAAACTAAATTTGACACCTTATACAATCAATATAGAGATAAGAAAAATATTCACTTTAAGTCGTTACAAAACAACTTACAAGCGAATTTAGAAAATAGAATGGCTCTTGTAGAAGAGTTGAAAAACCTAGTAAATAATTCTACCGGAAATATTGCAAATTCTCTAAAACAACTAAACGACATTAGAGAGCGTTGGAAAAATGCAGGTGCAATTCCTAAAGATAAATACAACCACGTTTGGAATAATTTCCATTTTCATATTGAAAATTTTTATGATTTCTTACACCTAGACAGAGAAGCTAGAGATATTGATTTTAAAATCAATCTAGATCAAAAACAAAAAATTATTGCTCGTGTTACCGAATTGGTTAACGAACCAGACATCAACAAATCATTCCGTGAATTGCAAGATTTGCATAAAATTTGGAAAGAAGATATTGGTCCCGTATCTAGAGAACACCGAGAAGATATATGGAAACAGTTTAGCGACTTAACCAAACAAATGCACGATAAAAGAGAGTCGTTTTACGAAGGCTTTAGAGCCAAAGAAACCGATAATCTTGAGAAAAAAAATGGAATCATTGCTCAATTAGAAGTCTTAGCGCAAGAAAAAGTAGATTCGCACCAAGCTTGGTTGAATCAAATTGTAAAAGTGGAAACTCTAAGAAATGAATTCTTCGCTACAGGTAAAGTTCCAGGAGAAGTTAATGAAGCTACTTGGGCAGGATTTAAAACTGCAGTAAGAAACTTTAACGTACTTAAAAATTCGTTTTACAAAGAAATTAAAAAAGACCAAAACGATAATTTAAGCAAAAAACAAGCACTTGTTACTAAAGCAAATGAATTAAAAATAAGCGATGATTTTGCTGCTACTACTCCTATCATGAAACAAATTCAAGAGGAATGGAAATTAGTAGGACATGTACCAAGAAAATTTTCGGATGTACTTTGGAAAGAATTTAAAGAAGCTTGCAACCATTATTTTGAACGATTAAAAGAAAGCAAATCGGAAGAAAATTCAGAAGAAGTTGCTGCTTTTGAAAAGAAAAAAGAATATCTAGAAGGCTTACGTGCATTTGAACTAGTTGGCGAACATAAAACCGATTTGGATGCTATTAAAGCACATATTGAAGCATGGAAAACTATTGGAAAAGTTCCTTTTAACAGAAGACATATTGAAGGTAAATTCAATAAAATACTGGATGCTTTATTTGAAAAATTAAGCTCTAGCAAAAAAGAAGGTGATATGTTGCGTTTTGCTAATCGTTTGGATAATATTTCAGGGTCTGAAGACAGCAGAAAGTTAGACAACGAAAGAATTTTTATCATGCGTAAAATTGATGAAGTGCAGAATGAAATTTTCCAATTAGAAAATAACATTCAATTTTTTCAAAACACAAAAAATGCTAAAAAAGAAAATTCAATTGTAACGGAAGTTAGAAAAACAATTGAAAGACATAAAGAAGAGCTGTTGTCCTGGAAAGACAAGTTAAAACAGATCCGAAATATTTCTAAATAACTATTTAAAAGCTCACTTTAACAGTGAGCTTTTTTTATATATGACAATTATCATTTTAATTTCTTTGTTGTGTAATTACATTTGAACTCTTAATTTATTCAAATGTTAGTATCCTTAATTCAAAAATACAATGTCCCTGGTCCAAGATACACTAGTTATCCAACGGTACCTTATTGGAACGAGGAACTATTTTCTACCGATTTGTGGAAAAAGACTTTCCTACAATCTTTTATAGAAAGTAATGCTACTGAGGGAATAAGTTTATACATTCACCTGCCATTTTGCGAAAGTTTATGCACTTTTTGCGGATGCAACAAGCGAATTACTAAAAGACATGATGTAGAAAATCCTTACATAACTGCAGTTCTAAAAGAGTGGAATATCTATTGTGACTTACTGCCAAACAAACCAATTATTAAGGAAATACATTTAGGCGGTGGGACTCCAACTTTTTTTGCTCCTGAAAATTTAGAAACTTTAATTAATGGGGTTTTTCTTAGAGCTACCAAAGCTAAAGATCATGAATTTAGCTTTGAAGGACACCCAAATAACACCACAAGAACCCATTTACAAACCCTTTATGATTTAGGATTTAAAAGAGTAAGTTTTGGAGTGCAAGATTACTCCGACAAAGTACAAAAAGCCATTCATAGAGAACAATCGTTTCATAATGTGGCTAAAGTAACTTTTTGGGCAAAGGAAATTGGCTATACTTCTATTGGACATGATTTAATTTTTGGATTACCTTTTCAGACATTAGAGGATGTGATCGACACTATTGACAAAACTAATTCACTACTTCCGGATCGTTTGGCTTTTTATAGTTATGCACATGTGCCATGGATAAAAGGCAATGGACAAAGAGGTTTTAAAGATGTAGACGTTCCTAAAGACGATGCTAAAAGACAACTTTATGAAGAAGGTAAAAAATGTTTGGCGGCACATAATTACCACGAAATTGGCATGGATCATTTTGCTTTGAAAACAGACAGCATGTATGAATCGTTTCAAAAGCAAAAATTACATCGGAATTTTATGGGATATACTTCTTCTAAAACAAAATTAATGATTGGATTGGGAGTTTCTTCTATAAGTGATAGTTGGTATAGTTTTGCACAAAACGAAAAAACAATTGAAGAATATTATGCCCGTTTAGAGAAAAATGAGTTACCCGTTTTTAGAGGACATCTACTTACTGAGGAAGATTTAATTATACGAAAGCACATATTGAACTTGATGTGTCAGTTTACAACGTCTTGGGAAGCAAAAGAAGACTATTTTAAAGAAATTCCTGAAATTGTAGCGCAATTACACGAAATGGCAAACGATGGCTTGTTAGAAATTTCTACTGCATCCATCACGGTAACCGAANAAGGAAAACCTTTTGTGCGCAATATTTGTATGGCTTTCGATTTACGATTGAAACGCAATGCACCNCAAACGCAGTTATTTTCAATGACAGTTTAGATATTATTTTAACTATATTAAAAAAGCACACTTTTTCGTGTGCTTTTTTAAAACTTTCATTTCTACTTATTCAAATAAGAAAAAATTTCATCTTTAAGGTGTAGAAATTTTGCTTTAACTTCATGTATATATTCGTCAATTGCAATTTCTTCGCCAGTATTAATACGATGTAACTGATGTTCCATTTTATGATAAGCATCAAATAGTTCTCTAAAATGTCTGTCTTCCATTTTTAATTGGTGAATTTTTTCTTGGTGTTCTGGAAACTCGTGTAATAAATCATGTCTTTGCATAATAATAAAGTATTGGTTTGTTTTTAATTAATTTAATGACAGCTCGCATTTGCTTTTACAAACAAATTGGTGTTACTCGGAGATAAATAAGCTATATCAAGCCCTAAACCACGAATAATGAACAGAATTCCAATAAAGACTGCTACGACTGGTATTATTTTTTGTAATTTGCTTCTTAAAGGTAGTGATAATATATTAGAAATAAAAACTACAGCACTCATCATTGGGATAGTTCCTAAGCCGTAAAGCAACATATAGGAAACTCCTAAAGTTACATCTTGCATGGCAATTGCTCCAAATAATGCTGCATATACCATTCCACAAGGTAGGAATCCATTAAGTAAGCCAATTGTAAATAGGGCATCGGGAGATTTTCGTTTGAACTGACTTCCTAAGCTACTTTTTACTTTTGAAATGATTTTGTAAACGGGTTTAGAAAAGTTATATTTCATAAACAAACGTTCAGGNACAATGGCTATTGTAATCATCAAAACTCCAACAATAATCGAAATATTCTGTTGAATTCCGGCCATGTAAAATCCTTTTCCTAAAATTCCAAAAACCAAACCAAGAGAAGCATAAGCGGTTAATCTACCTAAATGGTAAATCATAATTTGAATAACTTTTTTAGCAGGATTATTCCTATCAACAGGCAACATCATAGCAATAGGTCCACACATACCAATGCAGTGCAAACTACTAATCAATCCAAAAATTAAAGCGGAATAAAGCATACTAGAAAACTACTATTGTTTAAAATAAACTTCTTCTTTGTTTAAGTATTTTTTACCTTGGTAATTCCAATCTATAGAAATGCCCCAACGACCGCCAACCAAGTTACTTTTAGGTATGAGCAAATGGGCGCTAGATAACGAAATCGGAACTTCAAAATCTAGCTTTTGGTTAGACGGTCGGTA
>JGI25913J50563_1000098_pt1 | contig 15394 bp, 13 predicted proteins | sample LauGreSp1BDMLBSN_2_FD_50563 | JGI IMG/M metagenome (IMG submission 50563)
AGAGTAATGGCAGGGGTGAGCAATAGACAAGGCAGTTTCCCGCATGAATTGTCTCGGTTTCGTTATAAATGGGATTCTGGTATCAATTATTGAGATACCTCAGAACCTTATTTGTCCAGAACGGCGTTGGGGTTAACCACCGCTTCTGCTACCTCTTTCATAGTCAAACGCCGATCCATTGCGGCCCGCTGAATCCAAGAAAAAGCTTCGGGTTCTGAAAGGTTAAGCGCTTTCATTAGTAGACCTTTCGCGCGATCGATTAGCTTGCGTGTTTCTAGGCGATCATGAAGATCTGCAACCTCTGCAGCCAGTGATTTCATCTGGGTGTGACGACTTATCGCGATTTCGATCGCCGGCATTAAATCGCCGATCGTAAATGGCTTAACAACATAGGCCATTACTCCCGCGTCGCGAGCTCGATCTACGAGTTCTTTCTGAGAATAAGCGGTGAGCATTAAAACTGGCGCAATTTCTATAATTTTTTCCGCTGCAGATATTCCATCGAGGATTGGCATTTTCACATCCAGGATTGCTAAATCTGGTCTGTGTTCTGTTGCTAAATCAATTGCCTCTTGGCCATTTACCGCCTGAGCTACAACTTCATACCCGGCTGCCTGCAACATTTCGACAAGATCCATGCGGATTAAGGTTTCATCTTCTGCGACCAGAATTCGAACCGTCATTGTCGATTCATCCTTCCAGAGTTACATCCCGCATTGTCATGAGTGCCCCGAGTCGGATTCGAACCGACACTATGCAGTGTTTGAGACTGCCCTCTCTACCGTTGGAGTACCGAGGCTAATCGTGGAGCAATCTTAGCGGTAAGCCGCGACGACTCCACCAACTGCATCTCCCACAACGTGAACGCGCATCGCGTTAGTTGAGCCAGGAATTCCTGGAGGTGATCCAGCAACAATGACTACATTTTCGCCCACATGAGCGCGGCCAGACTCGATCAACAAAGTATCGGCTTGCTTCACCATCTCATCGGTGTGCTTCACCATTGGCGTTACCTCTGGTTCAACTCCCCATGACAAAGCTAGGCGATTGTACGTTCCAACTTCTGGAGTAAAGGCAACAATAGGAATAGGTGAACGCAGACGTGCCATTCGGCGAGCAGAGTCTCCAGATTGGGTAAAGGTAACTAAGTACTTTGCGCCAACAATTGCGCCTACTTCGGCGGCTGCGCGAGTAATTGCGCCACCCTTTGTCTTAGGGGTCGTGCGCAAGGCACGAATCATTTCAAAGCCACCTTCTTCAGTGCGGGCGATGATGCGAGCCATTGTTGCAACCGCTTCGATTGCAAAAGCTCCGACAGATGTTTCACCTGACAGCATCAATGCATCTGCGCCATCTAGAACCGCATTGGCGCAATCTGTAGCTTCGGCGCGAGTTGGTGAAGAGTTAGTAATCATTGAATCAAGCATCTGGTAGCAACGATTACTGGCTTGGCTGCTTCACGTGCTAATTCAATACAACGCTTTTGAACTAGTGGCACTTCTTCGATTGGCATCTCGACTCCAAGATCGCCACGAGCAACCATGATGCCATCAAAGGCAGCAACGATCTCTTCAAGATTATCTACCGCTTGTGGCTTTTCAATCTTTGCAATTACCGGAATACGGAAACCAACTTCATCCATAATCACATGAACATCTTTAATATCGGCTGCGTTTCTAACGAAGGAAAGGGCGATGAAATCAGCGCCAGCTTTCATTCCCCAACGCAGATCTTCTTTATCTTTTTCTGAAAGTGCAGGAACTGAAACGGCAACACCTGGCAAGTTAATACCTTTGCTGTTGCTTACTGCTCCTGGCTGAATAACCTTTGTGACAACATCGTTGCCCTTAACTTCTACAACTTCAACGGTAACTTTTCCGTCATCAATCAGAATGCGATCGCCGGGCTTGCAATCCCCTGGCAATCCTTTGTAAGTAGTTCCTACACGATCCTTGGTACCTTCAACTTCATCAGTTGTAATTGTGAAGATATCGCCACGCTCTAATTCGTGTGGACCATTTGCAAAACGAGCAAGACGAATCTTTGGGCCTTGAAGGTCAACAAGAATTGCAATGGGCTTTCCTGCAGCTTTGGCTGCTTCGCGCACGCGGTCCAGACGGCTTTGATGCTCTTCGTAGCCACCATGTGAAAGGTTCAAGCGCGCCATATTCATTCCAGCATCAATGAGCTCTTTTACCTTTTCGGCAGATTCAACAGCTGGACCCATGGTGCAAACAATTTTCGCTCTACGCATGTGTCTACCTTAAACCATCAATGGACGGTCAGTTGGCGCTATCGGTGAAGGAAGTTGGGTACGTCCCGTGAGATATCTATCAACTTCTGCCGCTGCGCTTCGACCTTCGGCAATAGCCCACACGATCAATGACTGACCACGTCCAGCATCACCTGCTACGAAAATTCCTTCTTCTGTTGTTTGGAATTTTTCATCGCGTTTGATGTTTCCACGATCATCTAGTTGAACCTCTAGCTGCGCAATCAATGAAGATTTCTCTGGACCCGTAAAGCCCATAGCCATAAATACGAAATCACATGGTATTTCTTTTTCTGATCCAGCTATGGGTTCAAACTTTCCATTAACAAATTGTGTTTCTACAATCTTAATTGCGCGCAGATTTCCTTGACCATCGCCCAAGAACTCTTCGGTGCTGACCGAGAACATGCGATTGTCTTCTTCTTCATGAGCGCTAGATACACGGTAAATCATTGGGTACGTCGGCCAAGGTTGACCTGATGGTCGTTCATCAGTTGGACGAGGCATGATTTCAAGTTGAGTGACACTTGCTGCGCCTTGTCGGATAGATGTTCCTAAGCAATCTGCTCCTGTATCTCCGCCGCCAAGAATGACAACATGCTTTCCTGCAACGTTGATCGGTGATTCTTCAATTTCACCTAATGCTTGCTTGTTGCCCCATGGTAAAAACTCCATAGCTTGGTAAATGCCCTTGAGTTCGCGACCCTTAATTGAAAGGTCACGCCATTGTGTTGAACCAACGGCCAAAACAATTGCATCGTATTTCTTGCGTAGATCAGAACCAGTTAATTCATTTCCAACATCGACACCTGGACGAAAACGTGTTCCTTCTTTTTCCATCTGTTCTAAACGACGATCAAGAATGTGCTTTTCCATTTTGAATTCAGGAATTCCATAACGCAACAATCCNCCGATTTTGTCTGCTCGTTCGTAGACGGCAACGGTGTGGCCAGCGCGAGTTAATTGCTGCGCAGCNGCAAGGCCTGCTGGGCCAGAACCAATTACCGCAACAGTCTTACCTGTAAGGCGATCTGGAGCTAAAGGCTTAACTGTTCCTGCACCAAAAGCTTCTTCAATGGTGCGAAGTTCGATCTGCTTAATGGTTACTGCGTCGCGGTTGATGCCCACAACACAAGCGGTTTCACAGGGTGCAGGGCAAAGACGTCCAGTGAATTCTGGAAAGTTATTAGTCGCATGCAGACGATCAATAGCTTCATCCTTGTCACCGCGGTACATCAAATCATTCCATTCCGGAATTAAGTTACCGAGTGGGCAGCCGTTGTGACAGAAAGGAATTCCACAATCCATGCAACGGCCCGCTTGCTTTTGTAAGTGCTCGAAACTTTGTGGTTCATACACTTCGCGCCAGTCTTTGATGCGTACATCTACTGGACGTCGCTTAGGAGTCTCGCGCGGCGTTGTCATAAAACCTTTTGGATCAGCCATTTGCTGCAACCTCCATTACTAGTGCATCAACCGGTAGACCTTCACGAGTTGCTCGCTCCATTGCGGCAAGTACACGCGCANAGTCACGCGGCATAATCAGCGAGATTCGAGCAACGCTCTTCTCCCAATCCTTAAGCAATGCATTTGCAATTTCTGATCCTGTTTCGGCAAAGTACTTCGAGATGTGATCTTTCAAAATATCTTTCTGGTCATCTGGTACCGCCAAAACATCAACCATGTCAGCATTAACATTCGCCGCATCAAGATCCACAACAAATGCGCGTCCACCTGACATACCTGCGGCAATATTGCGACCGGTGCGACCAAGAACTACGACAGTTCCGCCCGTCATGTACTCGCAACCGTGATCTCCGATTCCTTCTACGATTGCAAGAGCACCCGAGTTACGTACACAGAAACGTTCTCCAACGACTCCACGAATAAAGATTTCTCCGGCAGTTGCGCCATAGCCAATAACATTTCCTGCAATCACATTGTCGTGTGAAGGAAATGTTGCTTTTACATCTGGGCGAACTACTACTCGACCACCAGAAATTCCCTTACCAACGTAATCGTTGGAATCTCCGTACAAACGAATGGCAACACCGCGTGGAATAAATGCACCCAGTGACTGTCCAGCAGATCCATGCAAGGTGACATCAATGGTTCCTGCAGGTAAACCTTCTGCGCCGTATTTGCGAGTAACTTCGGCGCCCAACATTGTTCCTACGGTGCGATTTACATTTCGCACTGGCAGATCAATCTTTACCGGCTCACCATTAGTGAGGGCAGGTTGGGCAAGTTCAATCAGTTGATTATCCAATGCAGCATCTAGACCGTGATCCTGCTTGGTTGTGTTGTGCAACGCGCTATCAACATCTGGACGAACTAGTAAAGGCTCAAGATTTAAGCCAGCTGCCTTCCAGTGATCGACCGCCTTGCGAGTATCTAAAAATTCAACATGACCGATCGCTTCTTGAAGGGTGCGGAAACCAAGTTGAGCCAAGATTTCACGAACTTCTTCGGCAATGTATTCAAAGAATGTTTCAACAAATTCAGGTTTTCCGCTGAACTTCTTGCGAAGTTCTGGGTTTTGAGTAGCAACACCAACTGGGCAGGTATCCAAATGACAGACGCGCATCATGATGCAACCAGAAACAACTAGCGGCGCAGTTGCAAATCCATACTCTTCAGCACCTAGTAAAGCTGCAATAACGACATCGCGGCCAGTCTTTAGTTGACCATCAGTTTGAACAACGATGCGATCACGTAAACCATTGATCAACAATGTTTGCTGAGTTTCAGCCAAACCGAGTTCCCAAGGCGCACCTGCATGCTTGAGCGATGTCAGCGGTGAAGCACCAGTTCCACCATCATGACCTGAAATCAAAACAACATCTGCATGTGCTTTTGAAACGCCAGCTGCAACCGTACCTACGCCAACTTCGGCCACCAACTTAACGTGTACACGCGCGTTCTTGTTTGCATTCTTTAAGTCGTGAATAAGTTGTGCAAGATCTTCAATTGAATAAATGTCGTGATGCGGAGGTGGCGAAATCAATCCAACACCTGGCGTTGAATAACGTGCTTTTGCGATCCATGGATAAACCTTGTTACCGGGAAGTTGTCCACCCTCTCCTGGCTTTGCGCCTTGAGAAATCTTGATTTGAATGTCATCACTATTGACAAGGTAATTACTTGTTACGCCAAACCGGCCAGAAGCAACCTGCTTAATCGCAGAACGCTTTGAATCGCCGTTTGCCATAGGAATATTACGTTCTACCTCTTCGCCGCCTTCACCTGTATTTGATTTTCCACCAAGTCGGTTCATCGCGATTGCAAGAGTTTCATGTGCTTCGGCTGAGATTGATCCGTAAGACATTGCACCAGTAGAAAAACGTTTAATGATTTCGCTGATTGGTTCTACTTCATCAACTGAAATAGCAGGATTAACTCCATCTTTAAATTGGAACAATCCGCGAAGAGTCATCAGGCGCTTGCTCTGCTCATTGACACGATCGGTGTAGCGCTTAAACACGTCATAACGCTTGTTACGTGTTGAATGCTGCAAAGTAAAGACAGTCTCTGGATCAAATAGGTGGGGTTCACCTTCGCGACGCCATTGATACTCGCCGCCGATTGGCAAACGCTTAGTTCCGGGAACTTCTCCCCCAGGTGGATAAGCGATGTGATGGCGCGCGATTGTCTCTTCTGCAATTACATCAAGTGAGACTCCGCCAAGACGAGATGTTGTTCCGACAAAGTACTCGTCGACAACTTCTTGTGAGAGTCCGATAGCTTCAAACACCTGCGCGCCTGTATATGAAGCGATGGTGCTGATACCCATCTTGGACATGACCTTGAGGACACCTTTTCCAAGACTCTTAATTAAATTCTTTACCGCCTTTTCAGGCGTGATCCCTGTAATAACTCCTTGTAGAACTAAATCTTCTGCAGATTCCATTGCAAGATATGGATTAACGCAGGCTGCGCCATAACCAATAAGCAATGCAACATGGTGAACTTCACGTACGTCTCCGGCTTCAACAACTAACCCCACCTTGGTGCGAGTCTTTTCGCGGATCAGATGATGATGAACTGCAGAGGTTAGTAGCAACGATGGAATAGGTGCGTTTTCGGCATCACCATCGCGATCAGACAAAACAATAATTCGTGCACCATCTTTAATGGCTTGCGAAACCTCTGNTCTGATTTCGGTCAGACGTTCGCGAAGAGAATCTCCACCATCTGCGATGCTAAAGAGTCCGCGAACAACATATGCACTAAGGCCTGGATAGTCACCATCGGCATTAACGTGAATAATCTTTGCGAGTTCATCATTGTCGATTACTGGGAAAGCTAAAGAAATTTGACGACAACTGCTAGGGCCTGGATCTAAAAGATTGTGCTCTGGTCCCATAGATGTACCAAGACTTGTCACTAATTCTTCACGAATAGCATCTAATGGTGGGTTGGTAACTTGGGCAAAGAGTTGTGAGAAATAATCGAAAATTAATCGCGGCTTATCAGAAAGAGCTGCAATTGGCGTATCGGTTCCCATTGATCCCAATGGCTCCATGCCGTTCTTTGCCATTGGTGTCACCAAAATACGTAAATCTTCTTCGGTGTATCCAAAAGCTCGCTGACGTCGAACAACTGATGAGTGCGGATACACAATGTGTTCGCGTGAAGGGAGCTCACTCAGCTTCACAATTCCAGCATGCAACCAATCTCCATACGGTGCTGCACTTGCTAGGCCATCTTTGATTTCACCATCTTCAATGATTCGACCTTGTTCGATATCAACCAAGAACATCTTGCCTGGTTGCAAACGACCTTTGCGTTCCACGTTTTCCGCGGGAATATCTAGTACACCAACTTCGGATGCAAGAACCACTAGGCCATCTTTAGTTACCCAAAAACGTGATGGGCGTAAACCATTGCGATCTAGAACTGCGCCAACTTGATGCCCATCAGTGAAAGTCACACATGCAGGACCATCCCATGGCTCCATCATCGATGCATGGAATGCGTAAAAGTCACGACGGTTCTGCGGCATCGTTGCATGGTTCTCCCACGCTTCTGGAATCATCATCAAGACCGCATGTGGAAGTGAACGACCGCCCAAATACAAAAGTTCTAGAACTTCATCAAATGAACCTGAATCTGATCCCGACATTTCAACGATAGGAAATAAACGCTTGAGATCCCCNGGAATCAGATCACTTTCAAGTAANGATTCGCGAGCACGCATCCAATTGCGATTTCCNTTAACGGTATTGATTTCTCCGTTGTGAGCAATAAATCGGTATGGGTGAGCAAGTGGCCATGATGGAAAAGTATTGGTAGAAAAACGTGAGTGAACCAAGGCAAGCGGAGAAACAACACGCTCATCTGAAAGTTCTGGGAAAAATTCTTCTAACTGTCCGGTTGTAAGCATTCCCTTGTACACAATTGTTTGCGAAGACAAAGAAGGAAAGTACAAATCTAATGTGTGCTCGGCGCGCTTTCGAAGACAAAAAGCTAGTCGGTCTAGTGCGATCCCGGTCTCGCCTTTCTTTCCTGCGATAAATAGTTGGTGAAAATCTGGCATTACTGACAGCGCAGTCTTTCCAAGAGATGTTGAGTTAATCGGAACTTCGCGCCAACCTAAAACCACTAAGCCTTCTTCATCTGCGATCCGAGCAATATCTGCCTTTACATCGGCGCCTTTTGCGATGAATGCGATTCCTGTTGCGTAAGCATCAGCTGCTGGAAGTTTGAAATCTACGACAGCTTGGAAGTATGCATCCGGAATGCGAATCAGAATTCCTGCACCATCACCACTATCTGGTTCAGCACCGGATGCACCGCGGTGTTCCATATTGCGCAAAGCTGTCAGAGCTTTCGCAACAATCTCGTGTGTAGCAATCTTGTTGAGTGTGGCAACCATGGCAACACCACATGCATCATGTTCTGCGGCAGGATCGTAGAGTCCCTGTGCTTGTGGATAATTGGATGCAAGTGCCATGGGCGCGCTCCTACTGATGTGTCCTGGAGTAAAAGGGACAACCTTGGCCCGTGGTGCTGAGTGCTTAAGGCGAAATCGTAGCAATAAGAGGGCTACTTAGATGCCCGAGATATGAGCAATCTTTCCAATTCCTGCGGTGATTGCCATGCCGAGTGAGCCACCAATAAGCACGCGTAGCGTTGGTGAGAGCAGCTTCGAGCCTGCAGTCTTTGCAGAGACCACGCCGGTCAGAACCAATCCGGCCAGAGTAAATCCAACAATGCTCCACGCTTTGGTGCCAAGCGTTGGAGCAAAAGCGCCAGCAAACGGAATCAATCCCCCGAGAGTAAAGGAGATCGCCGAAGCAATTGCAGCCTGTACCGGACGTGCCTTTGTACTTGGGTGTTGGCCTAGCTCATCACGCAAATGGGCTTCGAGTGCATCTTTGCGATGCATTTCGAGTGCTACCTGCAAAGCAAGAGCTGGAGTTAAACCACGACCAATATAAATCTGTTGCAGTTCTTGTAATTCACCTTCAGGATCTGCGGCCAAATGTGCAATCTCAAGATTGCGATCTGATTCTTCAACATCATTTTGAGAACGAACGGAAATGTATTCACCAACAGCCATAGACATCGCACCTGCCGTAATTCCTGCGACTCCTGCAGTGACGATGAAGTCTTGCTTACCCGCTGCAGCAACACCGATCATCAATGCCGCAGTTGAAACAAGTCCATCATTTGCACCAAGAACGGCGGCACGAAGCCAACCAGCACGATGGGTGCGATGTTCAAGATTTCTCTTGTAGACCTCTTCCAAACTCATGGGAGCGAGTCTACCTGAACGTTAATGAAACTTTTTAGAGGCGCGAGCAAAATAGAGTGCAGCCCCTGCTCCAACAAGCACGCTGACCCAGACATTTACACGCAAACCAGCAATTGTGTTTGCTGTATCAATACGAATCAGCTCGATAAAGAATCGACCTAGACAATATGTCGCCACATATAGTGCAAAAGTCTGCCCTGGCTTAAATCTCTTTCCAAACTTAAGAATCACCACTGCAATAACGGTGCACCAGATTGCTTCGTACAAAAAGGTTGGATGGAAAGATTCAAACTGTGTAAAGCCATTAGGACGATAACGCATTGGAATCTCTACCGCCCACCAAGCATCTAGTGGCTTTCCAAAAAGTTCACCATTAAACCAATTACCAAATCGGCCAATTGCTTGTGCAAAAAGAATTCCTGGAGCTAGCGCGTCGGCAAATACGGCAAAGGATGGCAGATCTACTTTCTTTGCCAAAGAGCGATAACGAAGGTATGCGCCAAATAGACCAATGGAAATTGCTCCCCAAATGCCTAGGCCGCCTTCCCAAATCTTGAACGCATCGATAGGTGAACCGTTACTACCAAAGTAAGCATTAGGTGATGAGATCACGTGATAAATACGTCCACCAATAATTCCAGAAGGCACGGCGACAATTGCTACCTCAGAAACAATTGATTGACCCTGGATAGTTTTGTATGGAAAACGCTTTCCGCCTAACCAAATCGCTATCGCTATACCTGTAATTATGCACAGTGCGTAGTAGTGAATGGTTAAAGGACCAAGCTCCAGCACCGAACGTGCTGGAGTTGGAAAAGCTACATTCAAAGTTTAGCCAGCCTCTACAGCTGCTTTGAACTCATCAAGTACGAATGCATTCTGGGTACGTTCCCACTTCTTGCCGTTAATGAAGACAGTTGGTGTTCCTTGAACACCGAACTTGCTCATCGATTCAGAGTTAGCCTGAACTAAGTCAACCTTTGAACCCTTAGTAACGCAATCTTCAAATTTGGTTGATGTGATACCAATTTTCTTTCCCATTTCAACAAGAGTTTCATTGCTCCAGAAACCAGAGTTTTCAACAGTGGATTGAACTGCGTAAATAGCCTTTTGGAAATCTAAGTACTGCCCTTCATCTGCTGCACAGAAGGATGCATTCGCTGCACGGACTGATTCATCGCCAAGGAATGACAGAACGTGGTAGCGAACATTTGCCTTCTTCTCGCGAATAAGTGACTCTATGTATGCTCCGTTGGCATCTTCGAACAACTTACATACTGGGCACTGTGAGTCTTCCCAAACATCAATAGTTGTTGCCGCTCCGTTATCGAAGGAGATTGCCGAACCGTTAGCAGTGTCAATTGTTGAAGTAACCGCTGGCTTTAACTTAATTCCGTCAAGGCCAGAAAGAGAGGCAGTTGTTTTATCGGATTGACCAAAGAGAGAGAAAACAACTCCGGTAACAACAACGAGAGCAACCATTGCGATAACAATCCAACGGGTTGTGTTATCGGCGGTCTTTGCTGCTTGCTTGGCCATTTGTTACTCCTCGATTAATTGAGTTGGTTTCTCATCACATGCCTTGATGTATGGGGAAAGTATAGATAAAGAGCTCGCAGTGCCAAGCCGAAACTCAGCATGAATCCTGTGAATTCAGGGCGAAAACTAGCGCCCTTCGCGTACTCCTAGCGCCAATTCTCTTGCCAAATGCGAGATCGCATCTAAACCTTCTTGCTCACTCTTTGCATCGAGCAATAATTTGATAAATGCGGAACCAACGATGACCCCATCTGCATAAGCTGCAAGGGATTTAGCTTGCTCGCGGGTTGAGACTCCAAGGCCAACTGAGATCGGCAACTCGGTAACGCTGCGAACTCGTGAAACTAAGTTACTGGCATCTGATGAAACGCTGGTGCGAGTTCCTGTAACGCCCATCAAACTTGCCGCGTACACAAATCCTCCGGTCTTTGCAGTCACTTCTGCAAGACGGGCATCGTTCGTGCTGGGTGCAACTACATAAATTGGATTGATTTGATTCTTACTTGCTGCGGCTAACCAACGGTCAGATTCTTCAATCGTTAAATCTGGGGTAATAACTCCGGATCCCCCGTTATCGGCGATGGATTGCGCAAACTTATCAACGCCATATCTTTCGATGGGATTCCAATATGTCATTACGACTGCTGCAACACCTGTGTCTGTAGCGGTCTTTAGGGCAGCAAAAACATCAGCAGCATTAGTTCCACCCTTGAGTGAAATCTCAGCCGCTTCTTGAATTACTGGACCATCCATCACAGGATCGCTATACGGAAAACCGATTTCGATTGCATCAACTCCGGCGGCAGCTAAAGCTTGAATCGCTTTGGCACAACCTGCCTGTGAAGGAAAACCAGCTGGAATATATGCAATCAGAGCTGCGCGATTTTCAGCGCGCACCTTTGCCATAACAGCATCGAGCTGGGTCATTACAGTGGAATTCCAAAGTATTCGGCGGCGGTCTGAACATCCTTATCACCACGGCCAGAAAGGTTGATGAGCAGATTTGCTGTAGGCCCTAATTCTTGTCCCACAAGAATTGCACCAGCTAAAGCGTGCGCAGTTTCAATTGCAGGAATGATTCCTTCTGTTTTGCTGAGCAAGGAGAATGCGTACATCGCTGCATCATCATTTATCGCGCGATATTCGGCTCTTCCAACATCGTGAAGGTATGCATGTTCTGGACCAACACCAGGGTAATCCAAACCGGCAGATATCGAATGTGATTCGATTGTTTGGCCATTTGCATCTTGCAAAACATATGAACGAGTACCGTGAAGAACTCCCGGAGTTCCTCCCGTGATTGTCGCCGCGTGACGTCCAGTTTCGACACCATCTCCGCCAGCTTCAAGACCAATTAACCTGACAGCGGTGTCTGGAATAAACGCATTAAAGATTCCAATTGCATTTGATCCGCCGCCCACACACGCTAAGACCGCATCAGGAAGTCTGCCCGTCAGTTCAAGCATCTGTTCACGTGATTCTTCGCCGATAATCTTATGGAAATCCCTGACCATGGTTGGAAAAGGATGTGGTCCGGCAACTGTTCCGAGCATGTAGTGGGTATCAGCAACATTTGTTACCCAATCACGCATTGCTTCATTGATTGCATCTTTCAAGGTTCGCGAACCCGTTGTAACAGGTACAACTTGCGCACCGAGCAACTTCATTCGTGCAACGTTGAGAGACTGGCGTCTAGTGTCTTCTTCGCCCATATAAACAACGCAATCAAGACCCATTAATGCAGCAGCAGTTGCAGATGCAACGCCATGCTGGCCCGCACCAGTTTCTGCAATGATGCGCTTCTTGCCCATTCGCTTTGTGAGTAAAGCTTGTCCTAAAACATTATTAATCTTGTGTGAGCCAGTGTGGTTGAGATCTTCGCGCTTGAGAAATATTCGCGCGCCGCCTGCGTGTTCAGAGAAACGCTTTGCTTCTGTGATGATGCTCGGGCGACCTGTGTAGGTTTTATGAAGTTCGGCAAGTTCTGCTAAAAACGCTGGATCCTTTTGCGCTGTGTTGTGCGCGATTTCAAGTTCATTGAGCGCGCCAATTAAAGCTTCGGGGACAAAGCGCCCGCCGTATTCGCCGAAATGTCCCGCACTAGTCATTGTCAAAGCCTACCGAGCAATTGATTGATCGCAACAGTTGGAGATTCTGAGCGCACAAGGGCTTCACCAACCAAGATTGCAGTGGCTCCACATTCTTGTGCAAATACAACCTCGTCGCGGGTTGAGATTCCAGATTCTGCAACCCTTGCAATGCTTGATGGAATCTGCGGAATTAATTCGGCAAATGCACGTGCATCTACTTCAAGAGTTTTGAGATTACGAGAGTTGACACCAATGATCTCTGGAGAAATTTCCAGCGCTCTTTCAAGTTCATCATTGGTATGAACTTCAATGAGCGAACGCATACCTAATTCATTACTTAAATGGAAATAGTCTTCTAACTGATTCTTACTTAATGCAGCAACAATCAGCAGAACAACATCTGCCCCATGTGCGCGAGCCTCATAAAATTGATATTCATCAACCATGAAATCTTTTCGAAGAATTGGCAGCTCAATTGCTTTTCGGACGGCATCTAGATCAGCCAGTGATCCGCCAAAACGTCGTTGCTCAGTCAAGACACTGACCACATGAGCACCCGCTTCTTCATACTGGGCAGCTAAGCCAGCCGGGTCAGTTATTGGCGCTAGAGCACCTTTGCTAGGTGAAGAACGTTTTACTTCTGCGATAACTGACATTTCCGAAGAAATTAAAAATGGCAAACAATCACGGACGGTCGGTGCGGTTTCTAACGCCTCTTGTAGCTGCCCCATTGGTAAACGTCTGGCTGCTAAATCTTCACGAACACCTTCGATGATGGAAGCTAATACGCTCATGACGGATCTTTCTTTGAATTGCCGTCTATCGTTGGATCAATTCCGTGGTCTAGTGCACTCCACGTATTGAGTTCGCGGGGCTTACGTTCATAGCGCGAAGAAAGTTTAAATCTCTTAGAGATCAGTACAACAAGGGCAAACACTGCAACCAATGAAATTGCGATCGGCAGGAAATCCTTCATCGGGTATTTGCCAATCGATTTGCCGCATGTATCGCGGTAAGAACTGCTGCAGCTTTATTGCGGCACTCTTGATTTTCAGACTCTGGATCAGAGTCAGCCACGACTCCCGCACCTGCTTGTACATAGGCGGTTCCTTTGTACAACAAGGCGGTTCGGATTGCGATGCAGGTATCTAAATTGCCCGTGAAATCTATATAACCAACAATTCCACCGTAAACTCCGCGCCTTGTTGTTTCTAATTCTTCAATAATCTCCATGGCACGTGGCTTAGGAGCACCTGACAAAGTTCCAGCTGGAAACACCGAAAAGAGTGCATCAACCGGTGATGATTTCTTAGACAGTTTGCCGATAACTGTAGAAACAATATGCATGACATGTGAGTAACGCTCGATGTGCATGAAATCAACAACTTCAACGCTACCTGGTGCACACACGCGCCCTAAATCATTTCTGCCAAGATCTACAAGCATCAAGTGTTCAGCACGTTCTTTAGGGTCAGCAAGTAACTCTTCAGCCAAGCGATGATCTTCTTCGGGATTTGCTGATCGCTTACGGGTACCGGCAATTGGATGGATCATTACATCCTCTTGATTGACTTTTACTAGCGCTTCTGGGCTGGATCCAACTATTTCTATTCCATCTGTAAAGCGGAATAAATACATATACGGAGATGGATTATTAAGTCGAAGCATGCGGTAAACATCAATGGCATCGGCTGAACATGGCATAGCAAAACGTTGAGATAAAACCACTTGAAAAGCTTCACCAGCCAGGATTTCCTCTTTGACATGTGCGATGTTCTTCTTGAAATCTTCTGCAGAGATATTGCCTGTGTACTCAGGTAACGAAAAGTCAGGAATTGAAGCTGCATCTCCCGGAATCGAGATGGCTAAATCTGCTTGCATACGATCTAGTCGGTCCATACAAGATGCATACGCCTCATCGATACGATCATCGCTGCCATCCCAGTTGATCGCGTTGGCGATTAAAGTAATCGTTCCCTCGCTGTGATCCATTACTGCCAAATCACTTGTCAGCATGAAAGAAAGTTCTGGAAGCGGAATATCCTTGTGCGAAAGTGAAGGAAGTTTCTCTAATCGACGAACAACGTCATAACCCATGAATCCCACCAAGCCACCAGTCAGTGGTGGTAACCCTGCAATCTTAGGTGATTTCAAATGGGCAGCAGAAAGTCGCAACGCCTCTAAGGGATCTATACCCGTTGGTGCACCAGCTGGTGCGGTCCCCTGCCAATACGCCAAACCATCTTTTTCACTTAATGTTGCTTCGCTTCGAACGCCAATGAATGAGTAACGAGACCAAGCTCCACCATGTTCTGCAGATTCCAAAAGAAATGTGTTGGCCGCGCTTTTTGCCAACTTCTTGTAAACGCCAAGTGGTGTTTCTGAATCTGCTAGAAGCTTTCGCGAAACCGGAATGACATTTGAAACTTTTGCATAAGCGCGAAACTCTTCGAGATTCATTTTACTATCGCAGCTCTAGCGGGGTATGAAAACATGTGCGTTGTCCAGTGTGGCAAGCCGCTCCAGTCTGAATAACCTGTAAGACCAAAGCATCACCATCACAATCCAGCGCAATAGATTGCACATCTTGATAGTGACCAGAAGTTGCACCCTTAACCCACAGTTCATTTCTGCTGCGTGACCAGTAAGTTGCTTTACCTGTTGTCAGGGTTAGTTCAAGAGACTGTGCATTCATGTATGCCAGCATCAAAATCTCTTTGCTGGTTGAATCTT
>JGI25913J50563_1000100_pt1 | contig 15321 bp, 8 predicted proteins | sample LauGreSp1BDMLBSN_2_FD_50563 | JGI IMG/M metagenome (IMG submission 50563)
CGCGCACGCAGGCAGCACCCAATCACACTGGCGCGCAGGCGACCGCTCGCGCCGCGAAGACGACCGCTATTTGTTTTTGGAAGCGTTGCTGTCAGCCCGCGACAAGCTCTACATCAGCTGGCAAGGCCGCCGCACAACCGACCATGAAGTCAAGCCCCCTTCGGTGNTGGTGGCGCANCTGATGGACTACCTCAACGCCGTGTGGACGCGAGTCAATGACGCGAGCGAGAACAAGCCCGCGTGCGAAGCACCGCTGCAGCCGCTGCAGGCCTTCTCAACCAAGTACTTCACGCAGGGTCAGGGCTTTGAAACCTATGCGGAGGATTGGCAACGGGCATTACCAAACGCCTCAGCCGACACAGCCGCCTCCGCCGTTTCATCCGCGTCAGCCATCAACACCATGTTGTCCGACGCCGCCGCACCCACCGAACTCACGCTGCAACATCTGCAACGTTTGCTCAAACAGCCCGTAGAAGTATTCTTAAAAGACCGCTTGCGTGTGCGCCTAGACAAGCCAGATGAAGCGGCCGAAGAAGAAGAGCCTTTCTCGCTCGACGGTTTAAAGAAATACAAACTCAACCAAAGCATTGCCCAAGCCGACGATGCCGAACACGCCTTGGCCCAATTGCGCCTGAGCGGCCAACTGGCCTTGGCAGGGTTTGGCGAGGCACAGCAAAACCTGCTGCAACGCGACCGCCAAACTTTGCGCGACCAGCTCGAGGTGTTGCTGCCCCAATGGCCGCACACGCTGGGTGTGCAGTCGGCCCGTTGGCAAGTGGGCGATGCACAACTGGGTGATGCGCACCTGAGCGCCGAGTGGGCCAATGGCCAAACCATTTGGCGCACCGATGCCACTGGCAAGCAATGGCTGCAAGTGGCCCTGCGCCCGGGCGCGGTGACCGAAGGCAAAAAAGAAAACCAACAAGCGCGGCTAGACACCCTCAGCCACCTGTGGCTGCACCACTTGGCCGCGTGCGCCAGTGGCACGCCCACCACCAGCGTGCAAATTGGTTTTGATGCGGCCGTCGAGCTGGCACCCATCGCTGCCGACGTGGCACTCGCCCACCTGCAAGACCTGTGCAACGCCTATGGGCAAGCCTGGGCGCAGCCCCTGCCCGTCGCAGCCAAAGCCGCGTGTGCGTATGCCATGGCGTTGAACGCCGAGCACAAAGACCCGATGGGCAAAGCCAAAACCGCCTTCGATGGCGCCCACCAAGCGCGCAGCGAATACAAAGACTCACCCGCCCTGCAACGCGTGTTCACCCGCTTTGAAGAATTGGTCGACACCCTGCCCGCATGGGCCGATCGTTTGTACGCGCCCATGCTGAAAGCAGCCAAAGTGACGCACCTCAACGCCGAAACAAAAGAGGCTGAGGCATGAAAGCGCTCAACCCACACACACTGCCGCTGCAAGGCCGCCAGGTCATCGAGGCCAGCGCTGGCACGGGCAAAACCTGGACACTCGCCGCGCTGTATTTGCGCCTCGTGCTGGGCCACGAACGCACCGAAGCTTTGCTGCCTCCGCAAATTTTGGTGATGACGTTCACCGACGCCGCCACCGCTGAATTGCGCGAGCGCATTCGCACACGCCTGAGCCAAGCCGCCACTTACTTTGACCTCAGCGCCCAAGGCCGCGCGTTACCCACCTCGCTGAACGTGGATGCGTTTTTAGAAACACTGCGCGACAGCTTTGATCAAACACTGTGGCCGCGCTGCGCCCTGCAACTCAACTGCGCTGCCGAGTGGATGGACGATGCCGCCATCTACACCATCCACGGTTGGTCGCGCCGCATGCTCACGCAGCACGCACTCGAGAGTCAAAACTTGTTTGAGCAAACGCGGCTCGACAACGCCGAAGCCCTCAAGCTCACGCTGGTGCAAGACTATTGGCGCGAATGGTTTTACCCGCTGCCCGCCGACACGCTGCGCCACATCTCGCCATGCATTGGCCAAGACCCCAGCCACCTGCTGAAAACCTTGACTGACATTTGGCGCGAGCAAGAGCGCACCCCCCGCGAGGTGCCTGAACCCACCACCACACCCACCGAAGCTGTGGCCGCACACATGACGTGGCAAGCCCACGTCGACAGCACCGAACAGGCCGCACGCGACGCCTGGCACCCTGACGTGTTGCAAGCGCTGCAAGACGCAGGNGCACAGAAAAAAATCAAAGGCTTGCGTGCCGACTACTTTGCCAACTGGCTCAAGGTGCTGCAAGCATGGGCNACCCAAAACGACAAAGCCGACACCAAGCTGCTAGAGCGCTTCACCACCCAAGCGCTCAAAGNCAAAGGCTGGACCGAGGCCGAAGGCTTTGGCTTCTTTGCTGCTGTGGCCGACCACATCGACNCANGGGCTGCCGAGCCCAGCACCACNAAGCTGATAGCCCTGCACGCCGCACACGCCGTGGGCGAGGCCTACAAGGCCGCCAAAACCCAACGCGCCGCGTTTGACTTTTCAGACCTGCTGCAAAACCTGCATCACGCGGTGATGGCCGACGATGGCCGCTTGGCCACCGCCATTCGCCAGCAATACCCCGTGGCCTTGGTCGACGAGTTTCAAGACACCGACCCTTGGCAGTACGGCACGCTCAACCGCATTTATGCGCCCGANGCTTGCAGCGAAGCGAATGCACTGGTGATGATCGGCGACCCCAAGCAAGCCATCTACAGTTTCCGTGGCGCCGACTTGGGCACCTACTTGTTAGCGCGCACCGATGCACAGTCGACCCACAAAGACGCGCTGCACACCCTCACCGGCAACCACCGCTCTAGCGAAGGTTTGGTCAAAGCGGTGAACCATGTGTTCATGCAAACCGCATCGCCTTTTGCATCGGCCCAAGGTGAGATTGCGTTTGTCGAGGTGTCGGCGCAAGGCAAGCAAGCGCCGCTCATCGTCCACGACGCCGAGCAACCGCCCTTCACCGTGTGGCAAATGCTGCCCGAGGGCGAGAGCGACACCGTCACCATCGGCCACTACCTGCAGCACACCGCTGCCGTGTTTGCGGACCAAATGGCGCTGCTGCTGAACGCACAAGCCGCCACCCCCGGCGACATGGCCGTGCTGGTGCGCAGCCAAGCGCAGGCCGATGCCGTGCGCCACGCACTGCGCCAACGCCGCATCCCGAGTGTGTATTTGTCGGACCACACCAGCGTCTACCAATCGCCCGAAGCCACCGACCTGTGGCGCTTGTTGCGCGCCGTGGCGTCGCCCCGCCAAACCGGCTGGGTGCGTGCCGCCGTTGGCTGCCGCTTGTGGGCACTCGATCTGCCAGACGTGTTGGCCATCACGCAAGACGAAGCCAAGTGGGAAAGCCTGCTCGACCAGTTCCACCAATGGCATTTGCTGTGGCAACAACACGGCGTGCTGCCCATGCTGCACCGCTGGTTGCATGGCCAGCAAGTGGCGCAGCGTTTGCTGGCGCAGCCCGAAGGCGAACGACGTTTGAGCAACCTGCTGCACTTGGGCGAGCTGCTGCAGCACGCCGAGCAAAGCCTGCAAGGCGAGCACGCGCTGGTGCGCTTTCTGGGTGAACAAATTCAAACCCAACACCACGACAGCGAGAGCCAACAAGCCCGACTCGAAACCGATGCCTTGTGCGTGAAAGTCATCACGTATCACAAGAGCAAGGGCCTGCAATACCCGCTGGTATTTGTGCCGTTTGTGGGCGCGTTTGGCGTGGAGAAAAAGAGCAAGACCAACTACGCGCAAGAAGACAAAAGCGACGAGGCCGACGACGACAGCGACCCCACCGCCACCTCGGTGGAAGAAGACATGCGCTTGCTGTACGTCGCCCTCACGCGAGCGCAACGCGGCTTGTGGCTGGGCGTGACGGAGACCAAAAACGATGTGAGCGGCAGCGCCGACAAAGGCACGCTCAAGCGCAGCGCCCTTTCGCTGTTGTTGGCCCGTCAAACGCGTGGCGACTTAGGCCATCAGCTGCACGCACTGTGGGGCCAGTGCCCACACATCCATGTGTCTGTGCTGCCCGAGTTGCAACACATCGCCTACCAAGCGCCCGCCGCACCCAGTGCCGCGCAAGACGCACGCACCCCCACACGCACGCACCACAGCCTGTGGTGGACGGCCAGCTTCAGCGCCATCACACGCGGCTTGGTGTCTGAATCCAAACGCGACGAAGCCGTGGCCGACGCCATGACCGACGCACAGCCAGCTGTGGTGGCCATCCCCGACGCACCCGCGCCCGATTCCGATCCCGAGTGCATCAGCCCGTGGCAAACCTTCCCTGCGGGAGCGCGCTACGGCACGCTGCTGCACGACTTGCTCGAATGGCTGTCGCAAAACGACTGGCCCATCGCCAACCAACAAGCGCCCGCGTGGGCACAACACGCATGGGCCAATTTGCTGGAGAGCAAAGCCAACTGGCTGCAACTCGAAGACGCACCCCGCGCACAGCTAGAGCCATGGCTGAAAGCCGTGGTGCAAACGCCGCTGCCCTTGCATGAATGCCACGCTGCGCCTTTGACACTGTGCGAGCTCAGCACTGAACAGATGTGGCCCGAGATGGAGTTCAACCTAGAGGTGGGCCACGTCAACGCCACGGTGTTGGACCAACTCATCCAAGCCCATGTATTCGAAGGCACGCCCCGCCCCGCACTGCAAGCGCGTGTGATGCAAGGCATGCTCACCGGCTCGATGGACTTGGTGCTGCAACACGACGGCCGCTATTGGGTGGCGGACTACAAATCCAACAAACTGCCGAGCTACGACCCCTTCACCTTGCAAGACGCCGTGCTGCACAAACGCTACGACGTGCAATACGTGCTCTACACCCTGGCCCTGCACCGCCTGCTCAAAGTGCGCTTGCCCCACTACGACTACGACCAGCACATGGGCGGCGCGGTGTACATGTTCTTGCGCGGCATTCACGCCGAAGGTGCGGGTGTGCATTTGCAGCGCCCACCGCAGGCGCTGATTGAAGCCTTGGATGATTTGTTTACAAACGGCTCGTAAAAATCGCAAGCCGCACCTGCGCTGAAACACTCGCACTGGCCAAACAATTCGCTTTATCCATTCCATGCATCCAGTACCAAATACTGGTACCATACAAATGAAGCGAAAACACCAGAAAACCTTAGACGCCGTCTACGCACGCCCCGTCAGCGCCAACATCCAATGGCGCGACATTGAAGCACTCTTTGTAGAGCTGGGTGCAGACATCAGCGAACGAGAAGGTAGCCGCATTGCGGTGGTGCTGTTTGATGAAGTCCGCGTATTTCACAGACCGCACCCATCACCCGATACGGATAAAGGTGCAGTCGCCAGCATTCGCAAATGGTTTGAACAACACGGAGTCGTGCCATGAACTTGATGACTTACAACGGCTACAACGCCAAGATTGAATACGACTCAGAGCTGGATATGTTCAGAGGCGAGATCTTGGGCCTCACAGGTGGCGCAGACTTTTACGGCAAGAATCCTAAAGAGCTGCGCGCTGAATTTAAAAAATCTCTCGAAGTGTTTTTAACGGTATGCCGCGAAAAAGGCATTGAGCCGCGTCGCAACTTCTCGGGCAAGTTCAATTTACGTATCCCCACNGAACTGCACGAAAAGCTAGCCATCGTTGCACAAGCCGAAGGCAAGAGCATCAACACCCTAGCGCAAGAGGCTTTGTCTCAGCGTTTGGCCGCTTGAACAATCAAGCCTCCGCCACAAATCCACACCCGTCCCTAACTCAACTGCCCCAAATGGTCCGCGATCTCCGTCAAGTTCGCCACACTGGCTTGTACGTTCATGGTCACCGCGATCAGGTCTCTCGAGCCGTCGTTGATATTTTTCATGGCGCCATCAATCTGGGCGAGTGCGGCGGCCTGTTGTTGGCTGTTTAAAAGCACCTGTTGGGCGTTTTGATACACGCCTTCCGAAATATTGATGACATCGCTAAATGCTTTGGCCGCCTCCGCCACGCTTGAGGCCGCCTGATGCGATGTGCTGGTCGCTGCNTCGGCGAAGGTGGCCATGATGTGGGTGGCTTTGTGTATGTCAGCCAAAAGATAGCTGGCCTTGTCCGACGACATCTTGCTTTGCTCGGCCAATTGNCGAATCTCTGTCGCGATGACCGCAAACCCCTTGCCATAGCCACCCGAACGCGCCGCCTCAATGGCCGCATTCAATGCCAACATATTGGTATCACTGGCCAGCTCGCCAATCAAACTGGCGATCTCCCCAATATGGGTGGCTTGCTCAGAAAGACTTTGGATGTGCTCAAAAATGTCNGCTATTTTTTCTTCAAACGCATTCATCTCTGTGTGGCCTTGGTTCACCACACCCAGCCCNGTCAAGGTGGCATCTTGGGATTTTTTAGCAGCCGTTGCTGCCAATTTCGCCTGCTCCGAAGTGAGCTTGGCTGCATGGGTCACCTCTTCGATGCTCATCGTCACCTCTGAAACCGACGCCCCCTGCTGNGCCACCGTTTTTTCGTATTGGATGAGTGTTGTGGCAATTTGCTTGGCGACTGTGGACACGCGGTTGGCACTGGCCGCAATCTCACGGTAGAAGATCAAGAGGAAGCAAACAATCACAGCGGCCAAGCAGGCGATGGAGATGGCGATCACCGACCGTGCCCAGATTCTTTGTTGATAGACGTCTTGCGCCGCCATGTCGTTGATGTCCAAAATATCCGACACCATCGCGTCCAACCTGGCATTCAACTGTTCTTTCGCAAGTTCCAAACTTGCTTTGTCAGGCAAACCCAGCGCTTCGTTTGACACCCTCTCAAACAATGCATTCATGGCCAAACCATCTTCAAGAATTCGGGCTTTGAGCGATTTGGATTTGGCATCGAATTCAGGCAGGGCCGCCAATAACGCCGTCAACTCTGCAAACTGAGCTGGCCCTTGCTGTCTTGCCCTGTCGCGCGCCGAGCCCGACATGTCCACAATCGTGCGGCTGATCAACACCACCTTCCCCACGGCTGAATTCAATTTCATCGTGTCATCGACATACCTTGAATCCAGCTCTTGCGAAAAAATAATGGCCCCCAGCAAGAACACAAAGCTTGCCGCACTGACCGTGGCCGATGTTTTGATGATTCGATCGATGCGCATGACCGTCTACCTAGAAATCGTGACGGATTCCGGTTTGATCTGGCGCATCGGCTGGGTGTCAATCGCGCCAATGACATCAGGGAATGGGCCGTCGGGCACCATGCCACGCCTGAAAATCCAACGAACTTGATTTTCGGTGCCGATCACAAGCGATTGCTTCAAGGTCAATTCGTAGGCCAATGCGGCACTGCGGCCAACCAAGGCACTGACATCGACCCCCGACGCTGCAGCAATGATGGCCGTTGCCTGTGTCGGATTTTCTAAAGCGAAGTTTTCTGCTTTGACCAGCGCGCGCAACAACCTCGCCACCTCTTCAGGATGCGTCGCCACATAGTCTTGGCGCACGACGATGTTGAAGCATTCGGCATACCCCTCTTTGGGGTAAAACGTGGTGACTTGCTCACCCATCGCTTGCGTGATCTGCGTCAAGAAGGGAATCCAAATCGATGCGGCATCCAAGTTGCCAGACATCATGCCGCTCACCAGTTCATCCGGCCTGCCAGGGACCAGCGTGACGGATTCGAGCGGAATGCCCAGAAACGCCAACAAAGTCTCCAAGTCGTAGTGCGTGTTCGTGCCAGACACAAAGCCAATGCGCTTGCCCGCCAGATCGGTGGGATGCAAGATGCCGCGATCTTTTCGCACCACCACACCAGAGCTCCAGCGCGACGAAAAGATGGTGGCAATCAGCTTAGGCTTCTTGCCTTGCGCCAAGGCTTGGGCGAAGGGCGTGTACGCCGCCGTCCCGATGTCTGCCACGCCATCCAACACTTGGGCAATCGCTTGGTGCCCCGTCATTGCCGTTTTGACGTTCACATCCAAGCCCTCTTGCTTGAAAAATCCCTCGGCCTCAGCGATCTGTAGCAAGCCCGAGTGCGGCGCCTGAAGTTGCACGACCGTGATGGGCAGTGGCGCAGGCGGCGGCCGCAAAAAAAGAGCGGCCCCAATAGACCCCAGCCCCAACACAAGCGCGATTGCCATCGCGATGTAAAGATTACGATTCGTGTGCATAGGTTTCATCCGTTTCGCTCGATTGGCCAAAGCATAGGGCGATCCTCAGAAACATCGCCATCAACTTACGCCTTGTTTGACATTTGTCGTCTCGCCGCGAAATAAGTTAGCTACTCTTGACCAAACTCTGAAAGGTCATTGACGAACACCATGCCTGCCGAGCCCCACACTCCCCCTGTACGCAACACCTTGGATGTCATTCTTTCCGTGCCGTTTCTTTGTGGTGTGACGGTACTGGCCTTGAGCTTATTGAGCTTGTTGGGCTGGTGGTTTGACCTGAGCGAGTTGACTTCCTTTTTGCCAAAGTTAGCCACCATGAAAGGCAACACCACCGCCGGTTTGATCTTGGCCGCCCTCGCATTGGGTGGGCTACCTCTTCGGCAGCGCACGTCTATATTCGACCTTCTTGTTTTCCTCGATCGCGATCAACACGACCCTGTGTTTTGCCTTGCTGTGCGTGGGCATTTTGTTTGCGCGACAGGCGCGACAAGCACGCAGCCGAGCGCAGTGAGGCGTCAGCGCTTCAGCAAAGCCCCGCTGCCAACCTCGCCCCCAACCTCGCCACACACCCGCGCCCTGCCCGTGCGCTTGGCTTCGTAGAGCTGCGCATCGGCGCGTCCCAGCAGAGACGCGGCGTCCTCTGCAACATCACCCGCCATCACCGCCACGCCTAGGCTGAGGGTGACGCATGGGTTCGTTTGGGCATCTTCATTGGGTATGCCCAGAGCGCGCACTTGCTGTTCCATCAGCTGGGCGATGGCCATGGCTCCCGCCAAATCGGTTTCGGGCAGCATGCACACAAACTCTTCACCACCGAAGCGGGCCAACACATCGGCGGGGCGGTTCAGGCTCGCGTTGAGGGTGCTGGCCACCAGGCGCAAACAGTCGTCGCCCGCCAGATGGCCATAGCGGTTGTTCATGCATTTGAAATGGTCGATGTCGATCATCACCAGCCCCAGCGGCTGCTGGATGCGCCGCGCGCGCGCCATTTCCACCGCCAGCTGGTGGTCAAAATAACGCCGGTTGTAGATGCCGGTCAGCCCATCCAAAAAGGTCAGCTTGCGCAACTGATCTGCCTGCTGCTTAAACAGCAAATGCGTCTTGACACGAGCCCGCACCACGGCCGGGTTCACGGGTTTGGCAATGAAGTCCGCCGCGCCCAGCGCCAGCCCTTGGGTTTCGTGGTCAATATCTCTGTGGGCGGTGAGAAAAATAACGGGTACCTGTTTCAGCACGGCATCTGCTTGCAGCTGCGCACACACCTCAAAGCCCCCCATGCCTGGCATGTCGATGTCAAGGATCACCAAGTCTGGCGTGTCGTGCTGGCAAATCGCCAAGGCTTGCGGGCCGCTGGTGGCCATGAACACTTGGTAGTCGTCTTTAAAAATCTCGTGCAGCGTTTGGATGTTGATGGGCTGGTCATCCACCACCAGCAGTTTGGCCTGCGATTGCTTCATGTTGAGGTGCTGGCCGCGAGGTATTGCATGAGGCGCGTGCATTCGGCAGCGCCTTGTGCAAAGTCAAAGTTGGCCATGGCTTGGCCCAGTTGCTGCACCCCCTCGTTCAGCACAGGGTCGGGCTGCGTGGGTAACAGGCCAAGGAGTTGGGTGTGCACCTGCAGCGCCCGCATGTCAGAGCTGCTGAGCAGNCCATGCAGTTCGTTCACAACGCTCAGCACCGCAGGGACATCTAGGNTGGCTAGCGAACGGGCTGCTGTGGGCGCAGCGCTGGCGGGTGGTGCATAACGGGCGCTGGCGCTGCGCACGGCGGCTTGGGTGGCCAGCACGGCTTCACGCAGTTTGNCCTCCAACGCGTCACAGTCTGTGCCCGCCACTGGGTGCAGCAACTGCGCTTCCATCGTTTGCGACAACTCAAACAAATAGTTGGCACCCACCGTGCCAGACACCCCTTTGAGGGCGTGCATCAAGCGGCTGGCCTGTGCAAAGTCTTGCTGCTGCAGCAAGTCGTGCAATTGGTCGGGGGCTGCGCCGATTTCTTTGTCGTACGCGTTCAAGATTCGGCCATACAGCGCGCTGTTGCCGCCCAGTCGCTTGATCGCTTGGTCCGTGTCCAGCACATCGGCGGCGAGGTCTGCGGCCGCATCAGCAGCCGTGGCAGCCCCCTGTGGGCGAGGGCAGTGGCTTTGCAGCAGCGTGACGAGTTGCTGAAAATCAAACGGCTTGCCCAAATGGGCGTTCATCCCTGCGGCGAGGCATTTGTCTCGGTCCGACTCCATGGCGTTGGCGGTCATGGCAATGATGGGCAAGTACACCAAGCCCAGTTCTTGGCGGATCTTGCTGGTGGCCGTGAAGCCATCCATCACGGGCATCTGCACATCCATCAACACCACGTCATACATGGGCTGGGCTTTGCCCAAGGCGTCCAGCGCCAGTTGCCCGTTGTCGGCGACATCCACCAGCGCACCTTCGGACACCAGCAGCTCTTGCGCCACTTGTTGGTTGATCAAGTTGTCCTCTACCAACAAAACGCGCAGACCGGCCAAGGATTGCCCCATGCCCACGGGGGCCTTCGCCGCTTGGCCGTTGCGGCGCACGGACTGGATTTGAATGACCTCGTCATACAGCATCGACGCTGTGAAGGGTTTGACGATGTAGCCATCGATCGGGACTGTTTTCTCATAGGCACTGCGCTGCTTGAGCATGTCGCGGTCATGCGCCGTCACCATGATGCAGATGGGCGCCTCTGCGGCGGGGTACAAGGCTTGCACTTGCGCCAAGGTTTCCCAGCCGTCCATGCCCGACATTTGCCAATCGACCAGCACCAGCTGATACGGCGCTTGCGCTTTTTGGTGGCGCGCTTGCACCAAGCTAACCGCCTCAGCGCCGCCATTGGCCTGGTCACAGGTCCAGCCCCAAGACTGCACCATGGCCGCCATGATCTCGCGCGCTTGCGGGCAGTTGTCGACCAACAAAACATGCAAGGGGCCTGTTGGCGTTGGCGCAGGGTGAGGCGATGCGATCAGTGCAACATCCTGTTCATCGCTAACGGGGAGGGTGATCGAGAAGTAAAACGTGCTGCCCTTGCCCAACGCGCTGTCCACTTGCAAAGTACCGCCCATCAGTCGGACCAATTGGGTGCAAATGCTCAGCCCTAAACCGGTGCCGCCATAACGCCGCGTGGTCGAGGTCTCGGCTTGGGCAAAGCCTTCAAAGATGTGTTGCTGCACCTGTGGATCAATGCCAATACCCGAGTCGATGAAAGCAAAGTTCAGCGTGGTGCCCGCTGCCGACTGAGAGGTGACGCGCACTTTCAGCACCACCGTGCCTTGCGGCGTGAACTTGATGGCGTTGCCGCCCAAGTTGACCAAGATTTGTTTGAGGCGCATCGCATCGCCCACCATCACCCTCGGGACGTCGGAGGCGATGTCAAACAACACTTCCACGGGCTTGTCTGAGGTGCCACTGCCGAAGATGACCGACAAATCGCGCATCAAGGCATTGAAGTGGAAAGGCTGGGGGTCTAGCGACAGCTTATTGGCTTCCATTTTGGAAATATCCAAGATGTCGTTGATCAAGCCCAGCAGAGATTGGGCCGCCGTTTGCGTTTTGTCGATGTAGTCCAGTTGGCGCGTGGTCAGCTCGGTGTTGTGCATCAGTTGCAACATGCCCAAAATCGCATGCATCGGCGTGCGGATTTCGTGGCTCATGTTGGACAAAAACTGGCTCTTGGCCACAGTGGCCTGTTCGGCCTGTTCTTTGGCCGCGATCAGCGAGGCCTCAAAGTTTTTCTCATTGCTGATGTCCAGGTTGGCACCGGCCACCAACCATGGCTTGCCATTGGCCAAGCGTTGGGTGATCTTGGCGCGTGATTGCACCCACACCCAGTGCCCGTTTTTGTGCCGCATCCGATATGTGCTGTTGAAGACGCTGGTTTCGCCGCGCAGGTAGCTTTTCAGCATGGCTTCAGCTTGGGGAAGATCGTCCGGATGCACATGATCTTCCCAAGTCATACGAGAGTCGGACTCACGCCGACGGGCCGCTTGGCAGATGGGGTTGAGCTCGGCCGCGCTGTAGCCCAGCATTTCAGCCCAGCGCTCATTGATGTGCGTTTGGCCTGTTTGCAAATCCATTTCCCAAGTGCCCGCGCTGGTGCCGTCAATGATGTTGCTCAGGCGTTGCCGCTCCTTGGTCAGCTCGGCACTTTTTATTTCAACTTCGCCAAGCAGTTGGTTGAAGCTGCCAATGAGCACCCCCACCTCGTCGTGCCGCTCGATCGGCAGGGCTTGGAAAACATTGCCTTGCTCGGTCATATCCGTCAGCGCGAGGGTGGCCGACGTCAAGGGCTTCAAGTGGTGGCGCAGCATCAGCCACGTCAACAGACTGACCAAGAGACTCAGCCCTAAGGCGATGAGCTGCATGTTCGTCTGCAGACTGCGCACCGGCGCAAAAGCCTCTTCAGTGGGCAAGGCGGCCACCAAGCGCCAATCCGTTGACAAGATGTTGCTCGAGGAGCTGAGCACCTCCACCCCTAGGGTGTTCACATGAACGCCAAAGCCTTCAAAGCCCCTGTTGAATCGGGCCGCGAGCGAGTCTTTGCCTTGCTCGGGTATGACGGTCATGATTCTGGAAACGTCACTGGCACCGACAATCATGCGGGTGGATTTTTCAACGATGAAGTGGCCACCTGTTTTGCCGTATTTGTGCTCNGTGAAGTGGTCCAGAAAACTCGGCTGGGCCAGATTGAGCACCCCAGCCAAGACCCCAATGACGCGGCCTTGCTTGTCATGGATGGGCGTGGCCATGCCNATGATGGGGTTGGGCAACANCTTTCCCCTGACGGGTTGGCCAATGGTGGTTTTGTTGTCTTGCAAGGCAAGCGAGATGAANTCACGGTCCATGAAGCTCGAGCCCACACGCTTCCTCTCCACGGGTAGGGAAGCGATGGCGATGCCCTCAGGGTTGGCCACAAAAAACCCAGCATTGAAATTATCCAAAGCATGTTCGCGGCCCACCAAAAAATCCTGAAGCGCTTCGGGCTTGCGCATCANTTCAGGTCCNATNTGNGCGGCGACTTTCTCTAGGTCTGACNTCNNACCCTTCATGTCGTCACCCAGATCCTGGGCCATGATCGCCACGGTGTCGAACTGCTGCTCGCCCATTTGGGTGGCCATTTCATTGCGCAGCAAGTAGCTAACCACAAACGTCAGCGTCCACAGGCTGACCAACACAATGAGCAAGGTGAAGAGGGTGATCTTCTGTTTCAGCGACCAAGCAGCCAGGGTGGGAAATTGCATGTCGAGTTCCGATTTTTTGGCGTTTGAAGTGGACTTGACCACATGGCATAAGCCATGAATTTATCAAAATATTATTGATTTTGACATTTTCCGCCAAAAATACTAATAAAAGTAACAAATAAGTGCCATTAACATGGAAACAAAGTGAGACTTACCCAATCGGAGCCGCATGCGCCAGCCAGTCACCGCCACCCTGCACCCCTTGCTGCAATCTGCATGGGCGCAGTCCACCCCGCTGACGGGTTTGGACACCGCTCTGGCCAACCTGCTGCAAAGCAAACACGCCAGCGACGACCCGCGCCACCTGTGGCTAGCCGCATTGGCCAGCCACCAATGGGGCCGAGGCCATGCCTGCCTTGACTTGGCCACGCTGCACACCCAAGCCGCCGCCCTGCTGGGCTGGACCGACGAGCAAGCCGCCCACCTGCCCGCCGACCTGCCACTGGCCGCCACCACTTTGCCGTGGACGCAAGGCGATGCCAGCCCTTTGGTGCTGACGGACCAACTGCAAACCCCAAGGCTGTATTTGCGCCGCGCTTGGACGGCGGAGCAAAACATTCGCGGGCAGCTCGCCCAGCGTTTGGCACGGCCCTGCGCAGTGCCTGCGGATTTGCAGCAACGCTTGGACGCGCTGTTCCCCCCCAACCAACACGGCGCGCCCGACATGCAGCGCTTGGCCTGCGAGGTGGCGGCGCAAAACCACATCACGCTCATCACCGGCGGGCCAGGCACGGGCAAGACCACCACGGTGGTCAAGCTGCTGGCGTTGCTGGTGGGCACAGCGCCACGCGCGCTGCAGATTCACTTGGCCGCGCCCACGGGCAAGGCGGCGGCGCGCTTGACCGAGTCCATTCGCAACGCGCTGACCCACATGCCCGCCGAGTTGCAAACGCGCATCCCCACCCAAGCGCAAACGCTGCACCGCTTGTTGCAAACCAACAGCCGAACCACGCAGGTGCACCAGCTGGCCACCGATGTGGTGGTGGTGGATGAAGCGTCGATGATTGACCTAGAAATGATGGCCCGTCTGCTGCAAGCCGTGCCCCCCACGGCGCGCCTGATTTTGCTGGGCGACAAAGACCAACTGGCCTCGGTGGAAGCCGGTGCGGTGATGTCGCAACTGTGCACGGGCACCTTGCTCCAACATCAAACCGTCACGCTGACGCACAGCCACCGCTTTGATGCCAAGAGTGGCATTGGCCAATGGGCACGCGCGGTGAACGCCGAGGTGGCCGACAACACCCCCGCCCTTCAAGCGCTGTGGCAGGCCGCGCCCGATTGGCTGGCCACCTTGCCTTTGCAGCAAAGCATCGTGGGCGATGCCGATAGGGACGCCGCCGCACCTGACGTGACGCGCTTACAAACCCCCAGCGCCCACGACCCCCAGCTGGCCGTGGGCCTGCGCTACGGTTGGCGCCATTGGCTGGCCTTGCTCAACGCGCACCGCCCCAGCAAAACAACGCCTGGCGCGCCTTGCAGCGATGCGCAGGCGGTCGCGCTGCTGAAGGCCTTCACCGAATTTTGTGTGTTGTGCGCCGTGCGCGAAGGCCCGTTGGGTGTGGTGCAGCTCAACACGCAGGTGGAACACGCGCTGGGCTTGGGCCAAAGCCCTTGGTACGCAGGCCGCCCCGTGATGGTGACGCGCAACGACTACGCGCTCGACCTGATGAACGGCGACATCGGCCTGTGCCTGCCCAGCGCCGATGGGGTGCTGCGCGTGGCCTTCCCCACGGTGGACAACGGGGTGCGTTGGGTCATGCCCTCGCGCCTAGACAGTGTGGACACCGTGTTTGCCATGACGGTGCACAAATCGCAGGGCTCGGAGTTTGCGCATGTGTTGCTGGTGATCCCCGCACTTGCGTCGCCCGTGCTCACCCGCGAGCTGGTGTACACCGGCCTCACGCGGGCCAAACAGCGCCTCACGCTGTGGGCGCCGCAGCTGGGTGTGCTGTGGCATGGCTGTGCGCGGCGGGTGTTGCGCAGTGGCGG
>JGI25913J50563_1000103_pt1 | contig 15039 bp, 15 predicted proteins | sample LauGreSp1BDMLBSN_2_FD_50563 | JGI IMG/M metagenome (IMG submission 50563)
AGACAGGCTTTCTCCATAATTGTAGGAAAATTACCCAGCATTTTAAAAAAATTATGCACTTAATCGATTTTATTTGTATTTTAATCGATATAATAGTAGGTTTGAAGAATAATTAATAACACACGTTCTTATAATTCTAACCCGAAGATAGTTGCCCCACATCTGCCTTCAAACTTAACCTATTTATTATGAAACTAAAATTACTAAATGTGCTTCTGCCAATGGTATTGGTGTTTGCAATGAATTCCTGTTCTAAAAGTTCTAATGACGAAGAAGTAGTCAACAAGACTATTGTAACTAATTTTAATTATTCGGCAGAAGAGACCCAATTAGCACAAATGATTAATGATTATAGGGTTAGCCACGGAAAGAATGCACTTCAAATAATTAATCATATTTCTTATAAATCATTTGAGCATAATGATTATATGATTGAACATAATATTTTAAGTCATGATTTATTTGATGAAAGAGCCCAAAATCTTATGAATGTACTTGGAGCTTATAAAGTAGGAGAGAATGTTGCTTACAATTTTACATGCCCTACAGCAGTTTTAAATGCTTGGTTAAATAGCCCAAATCATAAAGCCAATTTAGATGGAGATTATACCCATTTTGGACTTTCTATATCTATTTGTCCTAATTCGGGTATAAAATTTTATACCAATATGTTCATAAAAAAATAACTACTTAACCTACAATTTTATTTAGTTTTGTTAGATTTTTTTGAAAAGAAGTCCTCTATTTTGGAGGACTTTTTGTTGTACTATATTTAAATAGATATGCATACTAAATAGTTATCTTAAAATTGAATTGCAAGAACCTAATTTTTACAAGAAGAGTAAGACGCTAAGTGGTTTTATATTAATATATTTGCTCTTTATTGTTTTGAATAAAAGAAATATGAAAGTAATTGCTGTAATTCCTGCCCGTTATGCTTCCACTCGTTTTCCTGCTAAATTGATGCAAGATTTAGGTGGCAAAACTGTTATTCTAAGAACGTTTGAGGCTGCAATGGGTACTCATTTGTTTGATGATGTATTTGTGGTTACCGATTCTGATTTGATTTTTAATGAAATTGTTTCCCATGGTGGAAATGCTATCATGTCTGTTAAAGAGCACGAATCCGGTAGCGATCGAATTGCTGAAGCCATTGCCAATCTTGAAGTAGATATTGTGGTTAACGTTCAAGGGGATGAACCTTTCATAGATAAAGAACCTTTAGAAAAAGTAATAGAAGTCTTTAAAAACGACACTGAAAACAAAGTAGATTTAGCTTCTTTAATGCGGGAGATTACAAACGAAGATGACATCCAAAATCCAAACAATGTGAAAGTGGTAGTAGATCAAAACGACTTTGCTTTATACTTTTCGCGTTCGGTAATTCCGTATGCTAGAGAAAAAAATGTAGGCGTTCGTTATTTTCAACACATTGGGATTTATGCTTTTCGAAAACAAGCCCTATTGGATTTTTATTCCTTACCAATGAAAGCATTAGAAGCCTCAGAAAAATTAGAACAACTTCGTTATCTAGAATTTGGCAAACGCATAAAAATGGTAGAAACTACCCATGTTGGAATTGGGATTGACACAGTAGAAGATTTGGAGAAAGCTAGATTATTATTGAAATAATTTTTTACGCCTCTTCTTCATTATCAAAATACCCTTTACTTTTTACTTTAGTAGAAAAGAAATTTAAAAACAATACGACAAAAGATAAGAAGAACATTGCCTGAATACTCACCAATACTTTTCCGTAAGTAGTAATTGGATAATAATCTCCAAAACCTATAGAATTAGAACTAACGATGCTAAAATAAACCGAGTCAAACCAATGAAGGAAAGGTTTATTCATATTGTCTCCCAAGGTATACAACACTGCAAAAGCAATCACAATTTCCATATAATTGAAAAACAATAACAACATTGAACGTTTGTACGAGCGAGGACGTGTAAATAAATCGGATGCAAAGATTAAGGTTGGAATGTACAATACAGTTTCCATTAANACATATACCATGATCCAAATCAATATGGGGTAATGTTGCCATTGGTTTTTTAAAATCAAAATTGGAAAAATAAATTTAGCCAAAATATAAAAGTCCATTGCCAAATCTTGGTATTCATGGCTTTTTTTATTGGCAAGGTATTTAATGTAAATTCCAGGAAATAATAGTTGCGATATGGAAAGAATTAATCGTACAATTTTCTCGATACCATTATCGTCTTGGTGGTCGTTATCCCANATAGCTTTAATATTCAAAATTCTNTTTTGAATAGGATTGAATTTGGAATTAGAAACCTCGGAGACTTTTCCTAATAATAATTTCCTGAAAAATCCTTTTTCTTTCATTAGGCTAGTTTTTTTATAGTAAATAATTCGTTGTGAATTTCTACTTTGGGATACATTCGCAAAGAATAATTTCCGTCAAATTTCTTTTTGTAATCTAAATTCCGTACTCTATTCTTTTCATTAATTACCATAGTATTGAATAAAATAAATCCGTTAATATTCAATAAAAAATTTGTACGTTGGATGAAATACTCCTCAAATAAAAAGTTGGGCATTGTGGTATCTTGAAAAATATCAATTATTATTAGATCAAAGTTTTGTTTAGTTTTTAGTACAAATTCAAAAGCATCTTCAACGATGAGTTCTAAATTCTTAATTTCATTTAATTTAAAATAAGTATTTGCAATGTCCACTATTTCCGGATCAATTTCTACACCAGTTATTTTTCCTTTAAATTTGACATCATCTACTAAAGTTTTAATCACACTTCCGCCAGCAACACCCAGAACTAACACGTTTTCAAACTTCCTAATACGATCGTAACCAATATATTTCAAACCTTTTTTTAAAATTCGTTGCAAACTTCCGTAAGAATAATTAGTATTCTTAGAATCTAAAACCAATTCGCCATTATTCCAAGTAACTTCTAGCGAGTTACTTATGGAAGATTTTCGCTTAATTACATTTATCGGAAGGAAATAACTAAAGAATTTGGCGATCATTTTTATATTTTTATCAAAAATAACAGAATAATCTTAAATTTACACAAAATATTTCAAATGAAGAAGCAACTTTATTCTTTTATTTTTTATAAAATATTAGGATGGAAATTAATAGGAACCATAGAGCCCACTTTAAAAAAATGTGTTGTCATTGTACTCCCGCATACAAGTAATCTAGATTTTTTTATTGCCTTACTAGTAAGGGGTATTATGAATGTTGAAATAAATTTTGTAGGAAAAAAAGAACTATTTATTTTTCCTTTCGGATATTATTTTCGAGCTGTTGGAGGTGCACCATTAGACCGTAGTGGTGGTAAAAATAATGTAGACGCAACGGTAGAAGTTTTTGCACAACANGAAACTTTTCGTTTGGCGTTATCTCCCGAGGGCACGCGAAAAAAAGTAACCGAATTGCGTACTGGCTTTTATTATATTGCTCTTAAAGCTAACGTTCCCATAGTTCCCGTGGCTTTTGATTTTGGCAAAAAAGAAGTTAAAGTAGGTGCGCCATTTACTCCAACAGGTAATTATATAGAAGATATGAAATTACTACTACCTTTTTATCAGGGAGTTGTAGGCAAGATTCCAGAACGAAGTTATAAAGTTTAAATAAAGTATGGATTATATAGATTTACACCACCAATTTAAAGAAAATTCCCTCTTTGGGAGGTACATAACTTTAAAGGATATTGAATCCTTACTTGAAAAACTTCCAGTTGAAATTATCGGTAAGTCGGTTTTAGGAAAACCCATTTATAAATATTCTTTAGGTACTGGAGCTGTAAAGGTTTTCATGTGGTCGCAAATGCATGGTAATGAAAGTACTACCACCAAAGCGGTATTTGATTTTTTTAATCTTATTCATTCTTCTGATGGACTAGGGCAGAGGTTACTGAAAGAATTTACATTCTGTTTTCTTCCGATGGTAAATCCAGATGGAGCTGAATTATATACTCGTGAAAACGCTAATAAAGTGGATTTAAATCGAGATTCTATCGATTTATCGCAACCCGAAAGCCAATTATTGCGACAAACGTTTAACGAATTTAAACCTGATTATTGTTTTAATCTTCATGATCAACGTACTATTTTTGGAGCAGGAACAACTGGTAATGTTGCAACTGTTTCTTTTTTGGCGCCATCGTTTAACGAAAATCGGGATATCAATGACGTTCGATCTAAAGCAATGGAAATCATCGTTGCTATGAATACGGAATTACAAAAACACATTCCTAATCAGGTGGCGCGTTTTGATGATGGTTTTAATGCCAATTGTATTGGAGATCAATTTACATTACTTGGAGTTCCAACAATACTATTTGAAGCAGGTCATTATCCTAATGATTATTATCGAGAATACACTAGAAAAATGATTTTCATCGCTTTAATTTCTGGATTGCAACATATTTACGAAAACGTTATAGTTGGTGATAAAATCGCAAATTATTTAGGAATTACTAAAAATAATATCATTTTTTATGATTTTCTTTATAAAAATGTTAAAATAAATTATGATGGTAAAGAAATAATTACGAATTTTGCTGCTCAATATATAGAGGAGCTTGTTGACGGAAAAATCCAATTTAACGCTTATGTAGCTGAAATTGGGGACTTAAAAGGTAAATTAGGTCATTATCAGTACAATGCACACAAAATGATGTATGCAGATTCGCTCGATAATTTTCCAAAAATTAATCAAAAAGCTGACTTTTGTTTAGGAAAAGATATAAAATTTGTGAATGGTGTTAGAAATTAACAAATTTTATATTTTTATTTAATCAAAAATCATTAACTTGTATTGAAGATTTTTAAACAATAATATAAATTTTTAGTTATGAGTAAGTTCCGATTGGATGAAGTAGACCATCAAATTCTTGATATGTTAATTGACAACACAAGAATACCATTTACAGATATCGCAAAAAAATTATTAATTTCAGCTGGAACCGTTCACGTTAGAGTTAAGAAAATGGAAGATGCAGGTATAATTATGGGTTCTTCATTAACTCTAGATTATGAAAAATTAGGCTATTCTTTCATTGCTTACGTAGGTGTTTTCTTAAACAATACTTCACAAACTAAATTTGTTTTAGAACGAGTTAGTGAAATTCCTTTTGTAACGGTTGCTCATGTAACTACTGGGAAGTTCAATATTTTCTGTAAAATCCGTGCTAAAGATACCAAACATGCTAAAGATGTCATCTTTATGATTGATGATATAGAAGGTGTTTACCGAACCGAAACTATGATTTCACTTGAGGAAAGTATCAACGACAAAAAACGATTGATGCATACTATTTTTAAAGATATTTAATTTTCTAATTTTCGTTAGAAAATCTTTTAATAGAAAAACCTCAAGTATTTTGCTTGAGGTTTTTTTTCGTTTTAATTCTATGAAATATAAATAATTCACTGCCATGTATACTCTTCCTAAAATTGAACGTTTTAACCAAAATGTACTGTCTAAATACCACATTTACAATAGTGTATTTATTACTTTACCTTTTGATTCAATTGATAATACTGGTGTGTTATTGCCCTTGTTTAGTGAGGTTTGCTCTACCGGTTTTAAAAACAATTTAACTCCTGTAGAAATCGTAAATTCTTTTTCAAAGAAGTATTTAGATTCGGTTACCGAAGAAGAAAAAATTAGTTTACTCTTTCGTTTTATCCAATATGTAGAACGCCAAATAGTGCTTTTTGATGCTATAGAAGATGCAGCTTTTCCGGTGGTGAATAATATGGAAGGGAAAGCTTCTCTTAGAGATATTAAGGAACGCGCTGATACTAAAGAACTGCAAGAAGAGCTAGTTTCTTTTTTGGATAATTTTAATATCCGAACCGTATTAACTGCACATCCCACACAATTTTATCCAGGTTCTGTACTTGGAATTATTACCGATTTAACGGATGCTGTTCGCGATAATGATTTGACTAAAATAAAGGAATTGTTAGCGCAATTAGGCAAAACACCTTTTATAAAAAAAGACAAACCAACTCCGTTTGACGAGGCTATTAGTTTGATTTGGTATCTTGAAAATGTGTTTTACCAAACCTCTGGCGAAATGTTGCAATACATTCAAAAAAATATTTTTAAAGATAAACCCATAACAAATTCGATTATTAATCTTGGTTTTTGGCCTGGTGGTGATAGAGATGGAAACCCATTTGTTACCACAGAAATAACTTTAAAAGTTGCCGATAGATTGCGAACTGCAATTTTGAAATCCTATTATTCCGATATTAGAAAACTAAAACGAAAACTTACTTTTTCAGGAATGGATTCTATTATTGCGGATGTCGAAAATAAATTATATCGCTCGGTATTCTATTCGGATGGAACTATTTACATTACTTTATCGGAATTAAATGATAAACTAAATTTAGTAAAATCTATTTGTATCGAAAAACATCAATCCTTGTATTTGGATGAAATAAATGAACTTATAAATAAAGTTACCGTTTTCGGATTTCATTTTGCTTCCTTAGATATTCGTCAGAATAGTAAGATTCATAACAAAGTAATTCAAACTATTTTTCAATATTTAGAAAAGCAGAATTCGGAATTGGCGGGCTATTTAAATCTATCTGAAGCGGAAAGGATGGAGGTCATTTCAAAATTATCAGGAACTATTTCTTCGGATTTATTTGAAGATGAAATGACCAAACAAACCATAGATTCTATATTGGCAATTAAAAAAATCCAAGAAAATAATGGCCAATTGGGTGCTAACCGATACATTATTTCCAACAACGAAAGTGCTTTGAACGTTATTGAAACTTTTGCACTTTTTAGTTTGTGTAATTGGAAAAATCCAACTGTAGATATTGTGCCGTTGTTTGAATCTATTGACGATTTACATCAAGCCGATGCTATAATGGAACAATTGTACGCCAACCAACAGTATGCGGAACATTTGAAAAATAGAGGCAATAAACAAACTATTATGCTTGGTTTTTCGGATGGAACCAAAGATGGCGGATATTTAATGGCCAACTGGGGAATTTATAAAGCAAAACAAACCATTACGGCAGTTTCTAGAAAATACGGAATAAAAGTTATTTTCTTTGATGGACGTGGTGGTCCACCTGCACGTGGAGGTGGAAAAACCCATAAATTTTATGCTTCTTTAGGATCGACTATTGAGAATAAAGAAATTCAATTAACGGTTCAAGGTCAAACCATTAGTTCCAATTTTGGAACTTTAGATTCGTGTCGGTATAATTTAGAAAACTTATTGAGTGCTGGAGTTTCTAACGAAATTTTCAATAAACAAGATAATGATCTATCCGATTCGGATATTGCAATTATTGATGAGTTATCCGATATCGGATATCAAAAATATTTGAGTTTTAAAAACCATCCAAAATTCATTCCCTATTTGGAGCAAATGAGTACGCTAAATTATTATTCCAAAACCAATATTGGAAGCCGACCTTCTAAAAGAAATAGCACCGATACGCTTGATTTTGCCGATTTACGTGCTATTCCGTTTGTGGGTTCTTGGAGCCAGATGAAACAAAATGTTCCTGGATTTTTCGGAGTCGGTTCTGCATTAAAATACTTTGAAGAAAACCAGCAATGGGATAAAGTACAGACGCTTTATGATTCTTCTTTGTTCTTCCGGACTTTATTAGAAAACAGTATGATGTCGTTGGCTAAATCCTTTTTTCCATTAACACAGTACATGAAACAGGATAAAGAGTTTGGCGCATTTTGGCAAATTATTTTTGATGAGTTTGAAGAAACCAAACGACTTTTATTGAAAATTGCAGGACATAAAGAATTGATGGAAAATTATCCTGATGGGAAAGCTTCTGTTAAAATGCGGGAAGATATAGTGTTGCCATTATTGGTTATACAACAATACGCCTTAATGAAAATTAATGAAATTAAAAAGTGTAGTGGTACAGACGAATTGCTGGTAGTTTATGAAAAATTAGTTACCCGTTCCTTATTTGGAAATACCAATGCCAGTAGAAATTCCGCTTAAANTAAACATTTTTAGATAAAATTACATGAAAGTATCCCAATTACAACTTACAGAATACGCTACTTTTTATGAGAATTATATTACTCAAGTTTCTGAGGAATATACTTTGGTAGAGGAATTAGAAATTTCGTTGCATCGATTTATAAAATTTGTGCAAGATATTCCAATGGATAAATTTGATTACCGCTATGCCGAAGGCAAATGGACTATTAAAGATATTATCCAACATATTATTGATGCGGAAAGAGTTTTTGCCTATAGAGCATTACGTTTTGCAAGAAATGACGCAACTGAATTGCCAGGTTTTGAAGAGAATGGTTATGTTGTTGCTGCAAATGGAAACCAAAGAAGCATCATGGAATTATTAACGGAACTATCTGCAGTACGACATGCTAATTTGTTTTTATTTAAATCATTTCAAGATGAACAACTATTAAGAATCGGAATTGCATCGAACAATCCTATGTCGGTTCGCGCATTAGGGTTTGTAATTATAGGGCATCAAAATCACCACCAAAAAGTCTTTGAAGAGCGTTATCTTAATTTGTAGGAATTAAAGATAGAAATTTATAGTTTAGTTTCTTCAATTTCTTCATCCTCAACAGTATCCAATTCATAAAAAGTAAATACCGAACCGCCATAATTTTTTTCAAACGAATAGTGCATCATGTGGTCGAGTTTGGTTCGTTTAGAATGTTCAATAACCAACATTCCTGCAGGATCTAAAAGCTCATTTTGAAAAACTAATTCAATTAGTTTTTCAAATTCTTTTTGGGCAATTCCATAAGGTGGATCTGCAAAAATGATGTCGTAAGTCGCTTTGTGTTTTTCTAGAAATTTAAACACATCATTTTTTATAGCTGTAATATTCAGGTCGAATTCTTTGGCAGTTTTCTTAATAAAATTTACGCAACCAACATCGCCATCAATGCTGGTAATATTTTCGCATCCACGAGAACCGAATTCGTAACTGATATTTCCTGTTCCAGAAAATAAATCCAAGACTTTTAATTCGGAAAAATGGTAGTGGTTATTAAGTACATTAAACAAGGCTTCCTTGCTCATATCGGTTGTTGGACGAACGGGAAGGTTTTTTGGAGCGGTAATTCTTCTGCCTTTGTATTTTCCGGAAATAATTCTCACGAGTGTAGTAGTATAAAGTGTTCCCGGTTTTCTTGTTCGGTAAACGTATTTTTATTATCCGAAACATCCAATAATGAAATGTTACGAATGTATTTGTAAGCTATTTGATAGAATGCATCACTTTCAGTAATAGATCCAATAAAATCTAAGTTGAAATTTTCAGGATTCATCTGTAATTGTTCGGCAGTAAAAAGGATATAATAAATAAAATCTTCAGGAGTTTTATATTCAAATGAATTAAACAAATGCAACTTCTGATTTTGAACTACTATAATTTCAAAATGACTTTCATTTACATGAACGAACATCTTGCGTTCTTCTTTATTTTTAGATAAATCTAACAATTTCGACACTAAAATGGTGTTGGCATGTTTGTAATCGAATGCACCATATTGATCAATAAAAAAATTATTCATATTTACATATGGGATATAAACATGATTCATTTCGTATTTTTCTAATGCATCAAAGGTGAAGAAATCGGTTTCGAAAACCTTTGTATTATATTGTAAATAACTTCCTAGGAATTCTTCGTCAAATAATGCTGTAGGAACAAAAGTGGATAGGTTATTACTGTGCACTATCAGAATTTCGTCATAATGGTAGTTTAATTCTGGATTTTCTTTAAAAACCATAGCCAATAAATCCTCCATTTTGATACTACGTTGCAAATTCGAAAAAGGAAGTTGTTGCAAAACTAATGGTTTACCACTTAAAGTATCTAAAACACAAAACGACAAACCATTCAAAGAAACTTGAACAGATAATTTTTTGTAGGTTTTGTCGGTAATACTAGTCGTCATACTTGATTTATTAGCATGGCAAACTTACGAAGAAAAAAAACAAAAACAATATCAATGTCAATTGCAATGTCAAAATTGAATTTAATACAATTGATATTGATTTTAGTAATTGTATTTAGCATTGAAACATTTACCTTTACCTTTTTGTAATTACTATTGCCATTGAAAAACTTCTATTCCATTTTATCCCATAATTTNCCGTTTAATCCAACTATTAAGCAGGACGCCTTCTTTCAAAAAATTGCAGTGTTCTTAACGAATGCTACGAATGACACAATTTTTGTATTAAAAGGATACGCAGGAACCGGAAAAACCACAGTAATTTCAACTATAGTAAATAATCTGATTGAAATTAATAAAAAATATGTTTTGCTTGCACCAACTGGTCGCGCAGCCAAAGTAATTGCTAATTATTCGAGTAAACCTGCGTTTACTATACATAAGAAAATTTATTTTCCGAAGAAATCGAGTGGAGGTGGAGTGGCTTTTACGATGCAACAAAACAAGCATAAAAATACTATTTTCATTATTGATGAAGCTTCAATGATTTCGGATCAAAATAATGAAAGCAAAATGTATGAAAACGGAAGTTTGCTAGATGATTTGATTTCGTATGTGTATAGTGGTGAAAATTGTAAAATGATTCTTTTAGGCGATACTGCCCAATTACCACCTATTAATTTAGATATTTCACCGGCATTAAATACGGATACTCTGGAACTAAATTACGACAAAAGAGTCGATTGGATTGAACTCGATGAAGTAATGCGTCAGGAATTAAATTCTGGAATTTTATACAATGCCACCGAATTAAGAGAGTTGCTAAAAGACACATTTATTTCTGAATTCAAATTCAAATTAAGAGGTTTTAAAGATATCGTTCGATTGACGGATGGGTATGATATTCAAGACGCCATCAACCAAGCCTATAGCAATTATTCTATAGAAGATACTGCTTTTATAGTGCGTTCCAACAAAAGGGCCAACCAATACAACGAACAAATTAGAATGAAAATTCTCGATAAAGAAAGTGATTTATCGGTTGGGGATTTTTTGATGGTAGTAAAGAACAACTACTTTTGGTTGAAAGAAAAAGACGAAGCAGGATTCATTGCTAATGGTGATATTATTGAAGTATTAGAAATATATAGTTTTAAAGAATTTTATGGTTTTAATTTTGCAAAAGTTAAAATCAGAATGGTAGATTATCCCAACCAAATTCCTTTTGAAACGGTATTGATTTTGGATACCATAAAAAGCGAATCACCTTCCTTAACCTACGAACAATCTAATAGTTTGTATTCCGAAGTTATGAAAGACTATGAACATTTGCCAACCAAATATGCCAAGTTTCAAAAAGTAAAAGAAAACGAATTTTTTAATGGCTTGCAAGTAAAGTTTTCTTACGCAATTACCTGTCATAAAAGCCAAGGAGGACAATGGAATACGGTTTTTATAGAACAACCTTATTTGCCAGATGGAATTGATAGAGATTACATTCGTTGGTTATACACAGCGATGACAAGAGCTAAAGACAGATTATACTTAATTGGCTTTAAAGACGAGAGTTTCGAGGAAAATTAAGTGCTAAAAAATACCGTCTGCAAGTTCCAGTAAAAAAAATAGTTCCAGAAAAATAAATTAACTATTCCACACATTTTAAATAATCCATAAAGAAATGATCTGGATTATATGTTTTTTTATCAACCTCTGAAACAAGAACTTCTTTGGTTATATAGTCTATGTTTTCTCCTGAATATTTAATTCGAAAGAAAGATATTGGATAAGTTTTTAAATCATTTAAAGTTTCTTTCGTAAACAAAAAGTAGCCACTTAATATTCTGCAATTCTCATTATTTACTCTAACCGAGTTTCCACATACTTCTAATTCTATGCCAGGCAAGGTAATGATCTTTCCATTTGATAATTGTATGTATATTTTAGAGTTATTATCTAAACATTTGGCAGGAATGAAATCGGCACTTTTTTGTACTATTTGTAAGTTCAAAGACAATAATCCATCGGCATTAATTAATGAGAAAAATAGTGAAGTCTGACTATTTCCAAATACTTTTTCATACACAACATAATCTTTGGTTGCTTTATAGCTTCCTATACTGTCTTTAATGTTCGAACTGTATTCGCAGTCTTTTTGAGCAGTAATGGATAGCGAAACTAGAGATAATAATAGTATTAAGGACTTTTTCATGGGGTATTTATTTTGGTGCAAATTAACACTATTTTATTGTTATTTAAATCGGTTGTGAAAAAACAATATTGGTTTCCTCCATCTTTTATTTTCCACTTTTTTCGAAGGTTTTCCACCGTGTCTGGAAAGTTTCGCAAAGTAATGTTTACTTTTTTATTTTCTAAATGTAAAGCCATCTCTTTTTTAGAATACGGAATTACAGTAATTATTTCAAAAACTCTTCCCGGAAAATCTATTAAATCATCCGAGGTGTACAAATGGGAATGTTGGTGCAGTTTATCTAATGAAAATTGCGTTGCAACTTCAATAAATCCTCCCGATTTTAAGATGGCACTGTTGGGTTCAAATAGGTGTTTTTTAGGCAAACCTAAATTATAATCTGAATTTGAATTCCATTCAAATTGAAAGGTTTCTCTATTATTTTTATTGAAATTTATCGTTTTTATGGTAATGGAGCCTGTATAACCTTGATGTATTTCCCAAAGTAATTCTTTTACTTCATTTTCTACTGCTACAATATGAATGGATTTTACGTTTTGTAATTCGGTTAATCCTGCAGAAATATCGAGAAGGGGAGCGGTTTTAATCAGAATTTTAGAAGCATATTGGTAATAAAATTCTTGTAAATCTGGAACGTTTGGCAAACAATCTTGCAGCAAGAACACTTTGCCTTTGGTTTCATTTCTTCGAGAAGGATCTACGTAAATCCAATCCAATTTTTGGTTTAAATTTTTTAATGTTTCCGTGCTATCACCAACAATACATTGGATATTATCACTTTGCAATTGCTTAAAATTATGAGACACAATAGAAGATAATTCGGCATCAATTTCGCAATGAATTACTTGCGCTACTTTATTAGAAAAGTAGTAATCGTCTACCCCAAAACCTCCCGATAAATCGATCAATGAATTTCCATCAATAAGTTCTGATTTGTATCGTGCAGTAATTTCGGAAGAAGTTTGTTCAATCGAAATTTTACTGGGATAGATGCAATCTTTACATTGAAACCAGGTAGGAAGTTTGGCCTTACTTTTGGTACGTGCCGTTATTTGATGTAAAATAATTTTAAAATCTATTTCAGGAAATGGATTTTTAGACAGCGCTAATTTTGATGCATCTTGTCCTGTTTTTCCTATTATATATTCCTGAATTTCTGGATGTAAAAGGGCTTGGAAATCCATTGAAATAGTTCTCAATTAAAGATTCTTAGTTAATAGTTGAATCACTTTGTTTTGTGGAATTATCTCTTTGGCAATTACTTTTAATATGGTATACAATGGAATTGCAATTACCATTCCCGTAATTCCAAATAAAGTTCCAATAATTAATATCACTAAAAATATTTCTAATGGATGTGAATTCACACTTTTAGAAAAAATAAATGGAGAAGTTATATTATTATCAATAAGTTGCACAATAAAAAAACCTATCGTAACGAATAGTGTTGTTGGCAAAGTAACCTCTTGAAAATCTTGATTAATAGTGGTTAACATAGTTAATAAGCCAGCTAAAATAGAGGCAATAAATGGTCCTATGTAAGGAATAATGTTTAATACGGCGCATAAAAAAGCAATTACAAATGCATTTTCAACACCGAAAATTAACAATACTATTAGGTATAAAATACAAACTACAGTTAGTTGAATTAACAAACCAATAAAATATCGGGTTAATAAATGTCTGATTTTATCAATTGATTTTAGTATTCTACCTTCACTTTCTCTTGGAAGAATTTTTTTTATTTCAATTATGAATTGCACTTTATCAAGCAAGAAATAGAAACTTATAAAAAACACGGTTACCAATCCAATACCAAAACTACTAATCGTACTAATTACCGAATTAAAGAAATCGGTTAAATAATTAAATTTAAGTTTTGTAGTCAAATCACTTTCCTTAATAACTCGGTCGATATCTATTTTATGACGACCTAAATAGTTGTCAAGTTGGGCATACAATTGCACTAATTTATTTTCAATAGATTTGGTGTCTAATAACGATAAATTATCGCCTTGAGAGATAATTAACGGAACAAATAATGAAATTAAACCCAACAACAATAATAAAAATAGTATCAAGGTTACAGTTACAGCAAGCGCGTTAGAGAATTTCAATCGTTTCATTAAAAACTCAATCATTGGATTGGCTATTAACGAGGTAATTACAGCTAATAAAACATAAATAATTACGTTTTGTATTTGATATATAAAATACAAGGACAAACAAATAAGGGATAGGATTCCGATAGCTCGTAAAATTCCTGCAGCAATTGTTTTAGAATTTTTCATCTTAATTGTTGAATATATAGTTTAAAATATTAGCTCCCATTTTTAAAGCTTTTTCGCGAACTTCTTTAGGATCGTTGTGCACTTCGGCATCTTCCCAACCATCTCCCAAATCACATTCGAAGGTATACAATAATACCAAACGATTATCTTGAAATATTCCAAAAGCTTGCGGGCGTTTGCCATCGTGCTCGTGAATTTTTGGTAAACCTGCCGGAAAAGCAAAAGGTTTCTGAAATATTGGATGTGTTGCAGGAATTTCCACTAAATTAGAATTTGGAAATATTTTTTTTATCTCTTTTCTAAGGTATTCATCCATTCCAAAATTATCATCAAAATGCATAAAACCACCCGATAACATATAGTTTCTCAAGTTAATTATTTCGCTGTCGCTAAAAAGTATATTTCCGTGACCTGTGGCATGAATAAATGGGTAGGAGAACACATCTGGGCTACCAGGCTCGACAGTTGTGGGTTTGCTTTTAATGGAAGTATTTATATTTTGATTGGCAAATTTTATTAAATTAGGTAATGAGGTTGGATTAGCATACCAATCGCCACCTCCATTGTATTTTAATAAGGCAATT
>JGI25913J50563_1000107_pt1 | contig 14869 bp, 13 predicted proteins | sample LauGreSp1BDMLBSN_2_FD_50563 | JGI IMG/M metagenome (IMG submission 50563)
ATCGTTTTTACCTTGGTTATTTTGATCTCCATCACATGGCTACAACGTTGGCCAGGTGGGGATTGGCAGGTGGCAAACTGCGATATCGGTCAGGGTGATTCNATGGTGATTAATTTGGGCAATCATCAAGGAATAGTTATAGATGTTGGACCAGATNCTGTTGCAGAGGATCGTTGTTTGAAAGCACTGGGAATAAAGGAGATTCCGCTTCTTATTCTTTCGCACTTTCATGCAGATCACGTTGCGGGATTACCAGGGGCAATAAAGAATCGCACAGTTGGACAAGTCTGGGTCAGCGTTAACTCTGCACCACTTGTTGAAAGCGCTATGGCTCAAGCAGCGCTCAAAGGTGTTGAGATGATTAAGGCGGTGCGGGGAATGAGTGCAAGAGTTGGTCCATTGACAATAAGAGTCCTTTGGCCCACCTTGAGCGCTACAAGTTTTGAAGAGATGCCAGGGGATGGTTCGCAAATAAATAACTCCAGCATTGCAACATTGATAACAAGTGATGCATTTTCACTTTTTGTAGGCGGGGATCTGGAGCCTCCGGTTCAAGAAATTTTAGTTAAAGATGTTGGCCCTGTAGATATATATAAAGTCTGTCATCACGGTTCCAGATATCAGGACTTAGCTTTCATGAGCGCTTTGCACCCACGTATTTCCATAATTTCAGTGGGGGCAGGCAATACTTATGGCCACCCAGCGGTGCAAACTCTGCAGGCGCTGGCTAGACTCGGTTCAGAGGTTTTACGTACAGATGTAGATGGTGCCATTGCAGTTCAAGTGCGAAATCATCAATTCACAGTGCGCAGAGCCAAGGGTCGGTTTAATCTCATTAGATGGGGGTAGATGCATTATGAATTCCTTCTACCTTATTCTGGGATCAGAGGCTGCTCTTGCAGACAGAGCATTAACCAAGCTCACCGCCCAACTTAAAGATGAGAAATGTGAAATCACTACTCTCTTTGCAGCAGATCTGCTTGTTGGCGACATTGCAGACTCACTTGCCCCCTCATTGTTTTCAGAGCGCCGCGGATTAATCATTCGTGATCTGCAGGATTTACCAGAAGATTCTAAAGATGAAGTCACTCGCTACTTAGATACTCCAGATTCATCGACCACAGTTGTCTTTGTGCATAAAGGTGGCGTTAAAGGCAAAGCGCTACTGGATGCAATTAAGAAAGTTAAGCCAGAGATAATTGCATGTGAGCCGATTAAGAAAGAAGCAGAGAAAGAGGAGTTTGTTCGTAACCTTTTTCTTGATTTACAACGCAAGGCAACTCCAGGAGCAATTTCAGCTTTAGTGGGGGCCTTGGGCAATGATTTGCGTGAGCTTCAATCAGCAATTGGACAGATTGCAGCAGATGCACCCGCTGGAACAATCGATGAAGTAATGATTGATAAGTTTCATCAGGGCAGAGTTGAAACAACTGGATTTGATGTTGCCGATGCAACACTGGAAGGTAATTTGCCTGCAGCGTTAATTGCTCTTCGAAGCGCACTAGAAACTGGAACTGATCCAGTAATGATTACAAGTGCTATTGCTTCATCACTTCGCTCACTTGCTAAAGTTTCAGGTGCTAATCGCGGCGTGAAATCTTTTGAATTAGCTGGGCAATTAGGTATGGCTCCATGGCAAATTGATAAGGCCCGCAGACAGTTAAATCGATGGACACCAGCTCAAATTGCTGATGCCGTTGGGGCCATCGCCCTGGCAGATGCCCAAGTAAAAGGTGCGGCTAGTGATCCGATTTACGCCCTAGAAAAGGCCTTGACCCGTATCGCCCAAAAGGGCTAGATATCGCAATTTGACCCTGGCCTAGAGGTTCCGTACCCTTAGCGTCTGCCCGAAGGAACCTTTGGTTCCTGCCATGGGCTAAAAATGAACTGGAGTTACACGTGTACGCAATCGTTAAAGCTGGCGGCCATCAGGAAAAAGTGGCAGTTGGAGACACAGTCACCGTCGATCGTATCGATGCTGCTGTTGGCGCAACTGTTTCATTTCCTGCAGTGCTCCTAGTAGATGGTGCATCTGTTACTTCAGATCCAAAGCTTCTCTCTGGCGTTAAAGTCACAGGCGAAGTTCTTGAAGAGACTAAGGGACCAAAAATCGATATTTTGCGTTACAAGAACAAGACAGGTCACCGTCGTCGTCAGGGATTCCGCGCTAAGCAGACTCTCGTAAAAATTACCGCCATCAACGGCGCGAAGTAAGGGATAAATAAATGGCAAGTAAGAAGGGTGTCTCCTCGACACGAAACGGTCGCGATTCAAATGCGCAATACCTCGGTATCAAGCGCTTTGGCGGACAAGAAGTAAATGCAGGCGAAATCCTAGTTCGCCAGCGCGGAACACATTTTCACCCAGGCAAGAACGTTGGACGCGGTAAGGACGACACACTGTTTGCATTAGCAGCTGGTGCAGTTGAATACGGTCGCGCTCGCGGACGTCGCGTAGTGAATGTTGTGGTTCCGGTAGCTCTATAAAAGGTTTCTCTAAAAAGGGCGAGCCGTAATCACACGGCTCGCTTTTTTATTTTCTGCAGTGAAGGGGGTTAATGACATGACAACATTTGTTGATCGTGTGACTCTCTATGCCTCTGCTGGAAAAGGGGGAGATGGTTGTGTCTCTGTTAAACGTGAAAAATTTAAGCCACTAGGTGGACCAGATGGCGGTAACGGTGGGCGCGGCGGCGATGTAATTCTCGTAGTTGATCCAAGTGTTACAACCCTGCTTGATTTCCATCACTCACCACACCGCAAAGCAACGTCAGGTCATCAAGGTTATGGCGATCGCAAAGATGGTCATCAAGGTGAAGATTTAATCCTTGGCGTTCCAAACGGCACAGTTATATTTGATGCTGCAGGCGAACAGATTGCTGACCTCGTTGGAACTGGCACAACTTTTATTGCAGCCCAAGGTGGTTTTGGCGGCCTTGGAAACATGGCTCTATCTTCATCAAAGAGACGTGCACCAGGTTTTGCATTATTGGGTGAACCAGGTGAAGAGCGCACACTTTTCCTTGAACTTAAATCAGTTGCAGACATCGCACTTGTTGGTTATCCAAGTGCAGGAAAATCATCTCTAATTGCAGCTATTTCTGCGGCACGCCCAAAGATTGCTGACTATCCATTCACAACTCTTGCGCCAAATCTAGGTGTTGTTCAAGCTGGTGAAACACGATTCACTGTAGCTGATGTTCCAGGTTTGATTCCAGGTGCTAGCCAAGGAAAGGGCTTGGGCCTTGAATTCTTGCGCCATGTGGAGCGCTGCGTTGCACTCGTGCATGTATTGGACTGTGGAACTCTAGAAACGGATCGCAATCCAGTGCAAGATCTTGAAATCATTGAAAATGAATTAGCGCTATACGGTGGTCTAGAAGATCGTGTACGAATCATCGCGCTCAATAAAACAGATATTCCTGATGGAAAAGCCATGGCAGATATGGTTGAAGGCGAATTGCGCGAGCGAGGCTATGAGGTCTATCAAGTCTCTGCTGCATCACGTGCAGGCTTACAAGAATTGACTTATGCAATGGCGCGATTGATTCAAAAGGATCGTGCTGCCACTGCAGCCCTTGAAGTTCGCACACGCATTATTTTGCGTCCAGTTGCAGTTGATGATTCTGGCTTTGAAGTTAAAGCAAATGCTGATGGTTCATTTAATGTTCGCGGTAAGAAGGTTGAGCGCTGGGTGCGCCAAACAAACTTTAAGAACGCAGAAGCAATTGGTTACTTAGCTGATCGTTTAGCGCAATTAGGCGTTGAGAAGGATCTCTTTAAAAAGGGCGCAGTTGCTGGAAGTGAAGTTCGAATTGGTGATGGTCTTACTCAAGTAGTTTTTGATTGGGAGCCAACAATTGAAGCTGGGGCAGAGCAGTTAGCTGGTCACTTGCACCGTCGTGGCGAAGATTCACGCCTTGAATCAACATGGCAGCAAACCGAGCGTGTTGATGATGTTCTTAGCGATGATGAGATTGCAAAGCAGTGGGAATACAACATCGAAGACCCACATTCACCTAAGATTTCAGTAGTTGAAGTNAATGAATCAGAGGATGGAGATGACAAGTGAGCCGAGAGCAGATTACTTCTGCAAAGCGNATCGTCATCAAGATTGGCTCATCCTCTCTCACCGGTAAAGCCGGTTCAGCCCTTGATTCCAATGCTGTTAATAAACTTGTAGACCTTGTTGCTGCCTGTAAGGCACGTGGATCTGAAGTAGTGGTTGTTTCCTCCGGTGCTATTGCTGCTGGCCTTGCTCCATTNGGCCTGACTACACGTCCAAAGGATTTAGCAACACAACAGGCTGCAGCCTCAGTGGGCCAAGGCCTTCTGATTGCTCAATACACACAAAGTTTTAATCGCCACTCAATTACTGCTTCACAAGTTTTGCTCACTACTGAAGATGTAGTGCGCCGATCTCATTATCAAAATGCACAGCGCACCCTCTATCGCTTGCTGCAACTTGGCGTTGTTCCAATCATTAATGAAAATGACACAGTTGGAACTGGCGAAATCCGTTTTGGTGATAATGATCGCCTAGCTGCATTAGTAGCCCTTTTGATTAGTGCAGATTTATTAGTTCTTGTATCTGATATTGATGCCTTATATGACGCTCCACCAACACAAGCAGGTGCTAAGCGCATTCACGAAGTAGCAAACGTTGCCGACATTGAAAATGAGACTCTTGGTGGCGCAGGCTCTTCTGGAGTTGGTAGCGGGGGAATGATTACAAAGGTTGAAGCTGCGCGCATTGCGACCTCGGCCGGTATTCCAATGCTTCTAACATCTTTAGAAGATGCTGATAAAACTTTGGAGGGCCAGGATTTTGGTACGCATTTCCATGCACACGCAAGTAAAACAACTTCAAGACTTCTATGGCTTGCCCATGCAACAAAACCTCACGGCAAGTTAATTCTGGATGCTGGNGCAGTNAAAGCAATTNTNGAACGTGGGGTTTCATTACTTCCAGCGGGAGTCACTGCAGTAGAGGGTGAATTCATCGCCGGAGATGCCATTGAATTAGTGGGACCAGATGGCCACGTTATTGCACGCGGACTCGTTGCATTTGATTCAGAAGATTTGCCAAAAATGCTGGGTCGTTCTACGAAAGAACTTGCTGCAGAAATGGGTGCTGAGTANGAGCGNGAGCTTGTACATCGCGATGATTTAGTTCTTCTCTGAAATCTCTCGCAGAACTACTGCAACTTTTGAACTTATCCCGTCAGCACTTGTTGGCATATCTGAAAGTTTGACTATGACTGTGTCATGTAAAGCATCCTGGTAGATGTATTGACCATGTAAACCAAGCATCAAATTAACCCCAGGGTATGGATGCCACATTTGTGCCCCATAGCCCCAGCCATAATCCAATGTCACTACAGGTAGCGACAGTCGTGCCTTCCACGCAGTGCTTGCAATCTTTGGTTCACCACTCATTAACGCTTGACCAACTCGGGCNTAGTCACGGGCCGTTGCATTNAAGCAACAGAAAGCTTTTTCATGACCTGCGGCGCTGTCCACATTCCACGTTGCATCATAATCTGCGCCAACTTTTTGCCACACTCGATCTGTGAATTCTTCGGCAAGAGATCTTCCTGTAACTTTCTGAATAATCATCCCAAGCATTTGGGTGTTTACAGAGCGATACTCAGGAAAAGTCCCTGGCTCTTCTTTCATCTTACGGTTATGCATTAAGAACCAGTTCATATCGGTGGTTGCATACATCTGGGCAATTGCCACACCCCAACCTGATGGTCCAGTTGGGTAGTTATCTGAAACACCGATTCCAGAGTTCATATCAAGTAAATCTCTGATAGTTACTTTGTCGAAAGAGGAGTTGGCTTTGAATTTCGGCAAGATACTAACAAAAGTATCGCTCTCCTTGATTTTACCTTCATCAATGAGTTGGCCGATTAAGAGTGAAGTCATTGTCTTTGCAACTGAATATGAAGGAAGAACCGTTGACTGAGTCTTACCGTTCCAATATTGCTCGTAGGTGATCTTTCCATTTCGAATGATTAAAAAAGCATTGGTATTAGTTTCTTTCAAAAAAGTTTCGAAATCTTGCTTCTTACCATTCCAAGTCACTTGACCAATTTCTTCCTTCGCTCCATCTTTCCAAGGTGCAAATGTTGAAGGCGCTGCAACGATGTAGTGGAAGGGCATCAGGTCTGGGGTCTTAGATGCGGGGGCTAAACCCAACTTAATTGCAGCAATTGGTTCGGGATAGCGAATGGCTTTAGTTAAACCAAACAGGGCAAGGTAAATAACCAGGACCGCTACTAGGACTCGTCTAATTAATTTGATCACGGCAAGAGCCTAACTCCCGATAGACTTTGAGGCATGAGCGCAACGCAATTAGTTACGGGCCTGGCAGATACTGCGCGCCTTGCTGCCCGAACTTTGAGTGCTGCAACTGGCGCTGAACGAAGTGCAGCCCTGAATGCAATTGCTGATGCTGTCCTTGCTCGTAGTGCTGAAATTCTTGCAGCCAACGAAGAAGATATGGTGCGCGCCAGAGCGGCAAAGATTAATGATTCATTACTAGATCGTCTTTTGCTTACACCTGCCAGAATTGAAGGAATCGCAAAGAGCGCGCGAGAAGTAAGTAAGTTGCCTGATCCACTTGGAATCACACTGCGGCACTCAACTTTGCCTAATGGAATCGATCTACAACAAATCACAGTGCCATTCGGTGTTATCGGAATGGTTTATGAAGCTCGACCAAATGTCACTATCGATGCAGCTGCAATCTTGTTGATGTCTGGTAACGCTGCACTATTACGCGGTTCTTCAAGTGCTGCTTCTAGTAACCAGATTTTAGTGACTGTCATTCGAGATGCTCTCAAGACGACGAAGATTTCTCCAGAAGTTGTGCAACTAGTTCCTTCTGGAGATCGCGAGACTGTTACAGCCTTACTTAACGCCCGCGGAAAAGTTGATCTTGTCATTCCACGGGGGAGTGCATCTCTGATTCGTGCAGTCGTTGATGAATCGCGTGTGCCAACAATTGAAACTGGTGCTGGTGTTTGCCATGTTTATGTTGATGAGTTTGCAGATCTGTCTAAGGCTGTGCCAATTATCATTAACTCAAAGACCCAACGTCCAAGTGTCTGTAATGCTGCCGAGACATTATTGATACATGAATCTATTGCCAAGGATTTTGCGCCAATTGCCCTGAAGGCACTTCATGATGCAGGTGTAGTTCTACATGGAGATGCGCGCACACTTGCATTGGCTGGATCAATTCCAATTACCTTGGCTACTGATGAGAATTTCTGCACGGAGTATGGAACTCTAGAGATGAACGTAGCAATCGTTGATTCTGTTGACGATGCCAGCGCTCACATAGCCAAGTACGGAACTAAGCACACTGAAGCGATTCTTACTGAAAATAAAGCGAATGCTCAGAGATTTATTGCACTCAGTGATTGCGCCGCAGTCATGGTGAATACATCCACACGGTTTACAGATGGTGGCCAAATGGGATTTGGTGCAGAAATTGGAATTTCAAATCAAAAACTCCATGCCCGTGGGCCTATGGGTCTTGAAGCTATGACAACTACTACCTGGATTGTTACTGGAGACGGGCAAATTCGCAGTTAAGCGCGAAGTTAATTAGACTGACCCCATGACCAGCCTTTCCCGCGATGATGTAGCAAAGCTTGCTGGTCTTGCTCGCATTGAAATGAGCGATGAAGAGCTAGTTTCTCTCTCTAATGAATTTACTGTCATCTTGGATGCAGTTGCTCGTGTTCAAGAAGTCGCTGGTGCTGATGTTGTTGCAACGTCGCACCCACTTCCACTTCGTAACGTTTTTCGCCCCGACTTAGTGATTCCCTCACTTTCACCAGCTGAAGCACTATCTGGTGCACCTGCTCAAGAAGAACAACGCTTTCGCGTTCCTCAGATTTTGGGTGAAGAATGATTCGCAACTCAGCCTCTGAAATGGCTAGCAAGTTAGCTAGTGGAGAAGTTACTTCAGTTGCACTCACACAAGCACACCTAGATCAGATCTCTGCAGTTGATAAAGACGTTCATGCTTTCTTACATGTNGATACNGAAGGCGCACTTGCTCAAGCTGCAGCCGTTGATGCAAAGCGCAAAAGTGGAGTGAAGCTCTCATCTTTAGCTGGAGTCCCACTTGCTCTTAAAGATGTGATGACACAAAAAGGAATTCCAACAACGTGCGGCTCCAAGATTCTTGAAGGCTGGCGCCCACCATATGACTCAACTGTTGTAACAAATTTAAAGAAGAATGACATTATTATTTTAGGTAAGACAAATATGGATGAATTTGCAATGGGTTCATCCACCGAAAACTCAGCTTACGGTCCAACGCATAATCCTTGGGATCTAACTCGCATCCCTGGCGGTTCAGGAGGCGGATCAGCTGCAGCATTGGCCGCATTTGAAGCTCCTCTTGCTATTGGAACAGATACTGGTGGATCTATTCGCCAACCCGCAGCCGTAACCGGGACAGTGGGAGTCAAGCCAACTTATGGCGGCGTCTCTAGATATGGCCTTGTTGCTTTCTCTTCATCACTTGATCAAGCAGGACCATGTGCACGTACGGTCCTAGATGCTGCCCTGTTGCATGAAGCTATTGCAGGTCATGATCCAAAAGATTCAACATCCATTAACGCTCCTGTTCCTGCAGTTGTTGCAGCGGCGAAGTCAGGAAATGTTAAGGGAATGAAAATTGGTGTTGTTAAGGAACTTAACGGTGATGGCTACCAAAAGGGTGTGCGCACTCGTTTTGAAGAATCACTTGAATTACTTGCAGCAGCTGGAGCTGAAATTGTTGAAGTATCTGCGCCTAACTTTGAATATGCCCTTGCTGCCTATTACTTAATCGCACCATCTGAGTGTTCATCTAACCTGGCTCGCTTTGATGCAATGCGTTATGGCCTTCGCGTGGGTGATAACGATGGTGCATCTGCTGAATCAGTTATGAATTTAACGCGTGAGGTTGGTTTTGGTCGTGAAGTAAAGCGCCGCATAATCCTTGGAACATACGCACTTTCATCTGGTTATTACGATGCTTATTACGGAAGTGCGCAGAAAGTTCGCACGCTTATTACTCAAGACTTTAACAAAGCATTTGAAAAGGCTGATGTTTTGGTTTCACCAACATGCCCAACAACAGCCTTTAAAATCGGTGAAAAGGCTAATGACCCACTAGCTATGTATCTCAATGACATTGCAACAATTCCTGTAAACATGGCCGGTATTGGCGGAATGTCATTACCTTCAGGTCTAGCAGAAGAAGATGGTTTACCAGTTGGCTTCCAGATCATGTCGCCAGTTATGAAAGATGATCGTATGTATTCAGTAGGCGCAGCCCTTGAAGCAGCTCTGCTTTCAAAATGGGGAGCACCATTGCTCTCAACAATTCCAGCGTTAGCAGGTAGCAAATGAGCCTGACATATGATGATGTTGTAGCAAAGTATGAACCAGTACTGGGTCTTGAAGTTCACGTCGAACTCAATACAAATTCAAAGATGTTTTGTGGCTGTTCTACTATTTTCGGTGCTGAACCAAATACACAAACGTGCCCCGTTTGTTTAGCTCTGCCAGGTGCTCTGCCAACTGTTAATGAGAAGGCGATTGAATCAACTATCAAAATAGGTCTGGCTCTGAACTGCTCTATTGCACCATTTAGTCGCTTTGCTCGTAAGAACTATTTCTATCCAGATATGCCAAAGAACTTCCAGATTTCACAGTATGACGAGCCAATCTGCGTTAACGGCTATGTCGATGTTGAGATTGAAACTGATGAAGGTCCAAAAGTGTTCCGCATCGAAGTTGAGCGCGTTCACATGGAAGAAGACACTGGAAAGTCTTTACACGTGGGTGGTGCTACTGGTCGCATCCATGGCGCAGAGTATTCACTTCTTGATTACAACCGTGCAGGAATCCCATTGGTTGAAATCGTTACCAAGATTGTTCCTGGCACAGGTAAATATGCCCCTGAGGTTGCAAAGGCATACGTTGCAGAGTTGCGCGACATCTTGCGCTCACTTGGTGTTAGTGATGTAAAGATGGAGCAGGGATCACTTCGCTGCGATGCAAACGTTTCATTGCGCTTAATTGGCTCTGATGTTCTTGGAACTCGCTCTGAGACTAAAAACGTTAACTCACTTCGCTCAGTAGAGCGTGCTATTCGAGGCGAAATGATTCGCCATGCTGAACGTCTCAATAATGGAGAGCGCGTTGTGCAAGAAACTCGCCACTTCCAAGAAGACACAGGTTTAACTCGCTCTGGCCGCTCGAAAGAACAGGCTGAGGATTACCGTTATTTCCCAGAACCAGATTTAGTTCCGGTGGCACCAGATGCAGCATGGATTGAACAACTTCGCGCAGCTTTGCCTGAGCGACCATCCATCCATCGCAAACGTTTGCAAGAACAATGGGCAGTTCCTGATAAGGAAATGTCAGCGATGATTAATGCCGACGTATTAGATGTTGTTGAAGCAACTGTCGCACTGGGCGCTGATCCTGCTAAAGCACGCAGCTGGTGGTTGGGTGAGATTTCGCGAATTGCGAATGAGAAAGATGTTGCAATCAAGAATTTACCAATCTCAGCAACAGATGTGGCTGAGATTGTGGCCCTTGTTAATGCTGGAGATTTAACAGATAAATTAGCTCGCCAAGTTGTTGAAGGCGTTATTGCTGGAGAAGGAAAGCCATCAGCGGTTATTGCTGCGCGCGGAATTAAAGTTGTTAACGATGATTCAGCATTGATGGCTGCAATCGAGCGGGCATGTGCTGGCCAACCTGAGACTGCGCAAAAGGTTCGCGATGGCCATTTACCAGCAGCTGGTGCATTAATTGGAATGGTTATGAAAGATACAAAGGGTCAAGCAGATGCAGCTAAAGTTCGTGCGCTCTTATTAGCTCATCTTGGACAATCAGAAGGCTAGACTGAGTACATGCCAAACATGAAGCCACGCTCAGGTGTTGTTACTGATGGATTAGAGCGCGCCCCTGCACGTGGAATGTTGCGTGCAGTTGGAATGGGCGATGAAGACTGGGTTAAACCACAAATTGGTATCGCTTCATCGTGGAATGAGATTACTCCATGTAACTTATCTTTAGATCGCCTAGCAAAAGCATCAAAGCAAGGGGTTCTAGATGCAGGTGGCTTCCCGATGCAATTTGGAACCATTTCTGTATCTGATGGAATTTCAATGGGCCATGAAGGAATGCACTTTTCATTAGTTTCGCGTGAAGTTATTGCAGACTCTGTTGAAGCTGTGATGCAGGCAGAGCGTTTAGATGGAATGGTTACTTTTGCTGGTTGCGATAAATCTCTTCCAGGAATGATGATGGCAGCAGCTCGTATCGATGTTGCAAGTGTTTTTGTTTATGCAGGTTCAACTCTGCCAGGCCAAGTTGATGGCAAAGATGTAACAATCATCGATGCATTTGAGGCCGTTGGTGCTTGTGCACGTGGATTAATTACACAAGAGCGCGTGGACCAAATTGAACGTGCAATCTGTCCTGGTGAAGGTGCTTGCGGCGGAATGTATACAGCAAACACTATGGCAAGTATTGGTGAAGCCATTGGGCTTTCACTTCCTGGTTCAGCTGCGCCTCCAGCTGTAGATCGCCGTCGCGACACCTATGCAATTGCATCAGGTGCTGCGGTAGTTGAACTCATTCGTCAAGGAATCACTACACGCGATATTTTGACTAAACAAGCTTTTGAAAACGCGATCACAATTTTGATGGCATTAGGTGGTTCTACAAATGCAGTTCTTCACCTTCTGGCAATTGCATATGAAGCCGAAGTAGATCTTGAGCTTAATGATTTCCACCGCATTGGTTCCAAGGTTCCATTGCTAGGTGATCTCAAGCCTTTCGGCCGCTTTGTTATGAGTGATGTTGATAAAGTCGGTGGAATTCCAGTTGTGTTAAAGGGATTACTTGATGCAGGCCTTCTTCATGGAGATGTTTTAACTGTCACAGGCAAAACGATGGCCGAGAACCTGAAAGATATTGCGCCACCAGATCCAGATGGGCAGATCTTGCGTGCTATTTCATCTCCAATATCTACAGACATTGGAATTACTATTTTGGGTGGAACTCTTGCAAGCGATGGCGCAGTATGTAAAACAGCGGGAATTGGTATAGAAACATTTGAAGGACCTGCCAGAGTGTTCGAGCGTGAACAGGCTGCAATGGATGCACTTGAAAATGGAACGATTCAAGCCGGAGATGTTGTTGTGATCCGCTATGAGGGTCCAAAGGGTGGACCAGGTATGCGCGAGATGTTGATGATTACTGGTGCAATCAAAGGCGCAGGTCTAGGTAAATCAACTCTGCTTTTAACAGATGGTCGCTTTTCTGGTGGATCAACTGGTTTGTGTGTTGGTCACGTTGCACCTGAAGCCGTTGATGGGGGACCGATTGCATTTATTAATGATGGCGATTTAGTACGCATTGACATCACTAAGCGAACACTGGATTTACTTGTGGACCCTAAGGAGCTTGAGGCCAGAAAAGTTGGCTGGAAGCCTTTGGGTCACAAATACTCCCGCGGGGTCTTGGCTAAGTATTCAAAGCTGGTCGGATCTGCATCCAAAGGCGCGGTCTGCGAGTAAAGCTGGCTCAAATTGTGAGATGTGCATCTCATGCCTTGACTCTTATGCGTAATTCATTGGACAATATCTCCATGAATACAACATTTGTGGTGGTGATTTAGCAGCGCGTGATCTAACGATGATCATGCGCCGCCCTCAGTTATCTGAGGGTTTTTTCGTTTAACCACTTTAAATGCAAGGCAACGAAGGGAGAAGAACAATGAGTCAAATGACTGGGGCCAGTTCTCTTGTGGCATCACTTGAAGCTGCAGGCGTTGACGTCATGTTTGGAATCCCAGGCGGTGCGATCCTGCCAGCCTATGACCCAATTTTTTCTAGCTCCATCCGCCACATTCTTGTTCGCCACGAACAAGGTGCAGGACATGCTGCAACAGGTTATGCCCAAGTAACCGGTCGCGTTGGCGTGTGTATTGCTACATCAGGTCCAGGTGCAACAAATCTTGTAACACCTTTGGCTGATGCTGCAATGGATTCAGTTCCAGTTGTTGCTATTACTGGCCAGGTTCCTTCTGTTGCAATCGGAACAGATGCTTTTCAAGAAGCCGATATCCGTGGCATCACAATGCCATTTGCAAAACACAATTATTTAATTACCAACCCTGCCGATATTCCGCGCGCGATCGCTGAAGCCTTCCATATTGCAAGCACAGGCCGTCCCGGCCCAGTTCTTGTTGATATTGCAAAAGATGCACTTCAAGCTATGACGGATTTTAAATATCCAACATCTGTTAATTTGGCTGGATATAAACCAAAGTCGGTCCCAGACAATCAGTCCATTTTGGATGCGGCTGCGTTAATCACTCAATCTAGTAAGCCAGTCTTTTATGTTGGCGGCGGGGTAATCAAGGCAAATGCATCACGTGAACTGTTAGAACTTGCACAATTACTTGGTGCACCCGTTGTAACAACTCTTATGGCACGTGGCGCATTCCCAGATAGTCATCCGCTCAACCTTGGAATGCCTGGAATGCATGGAACGGTTGCTGCAGTTACAGCCCTACAAAAAGCAGATCTGCTTATCACTTTAGGAGCACGATTTGATGATCGTGTTACAGGCAAGCTTTCAACATTTGCAGTTAATGCCAAGGTTATTCACGCAGATGTTGACCCTGCTGAAATTGGCAAGAATCGCTTTGCTGACGTTGCCGTTTTAGGTGATCTCAAAAACACTATCTCTGCGCTGATTCCAGCACTCAAATCAGCTCTTGCAAAGAATCAACCAGATTTAACGCCATGGTTGCACCAGATGAATTCACTTCAAGCTGCTTATCCATTGGGTTATGACAAACCTAATGATGGATCTTTATCTCCACAGTATGTAATTGAACGACTTGGAAAAATCTCAGGTCCTGAAGCAATTTTTGCTGCAGGTGTTGGCCAACATCAGATGTGGGCTTCCCAGTTTGTTTCTTATGAAAATCCACGCACCTGGCTTAACTCTGGCGGCTTAGGAACTATGGGATACGCAGTTCCTGCGGCAATGGGTGCAAAAGTTGGAGCACCGGACACAACTGTGTGGGCAATCGATGGTGATGGTTGTTTCCAGATGACTAATCAAGAGCTCGTCACGTGCGCCCTCAATAACATTCCAATCAAAGTTGCAATCATTAATAACGAATCTCTTGGCATGGTTCGCCAGTGGCAGACCTTGTTCTATGAAGGTCGATACTCAAATACGAGCCTTGAATCTAAGCGCGTTCCTAACTTCCCAATGCTTGCAGAAGCTATGGGCTGTGTTGGTTTGAGTTGCGAGCGTGAAGAAGATGTTGATTCAACTATTGAAAAAGCAATGGGAATTAATGATCAACCCGTTGTTATTGATTTCCGAGTGCATCGCGATGCAATGGTGTGGCCAATGGTTGCAGCTGGTGCATCAAATGATGACATTAAGATCGCGCGTGAAACCGCGCCTGACTGGGATTCACAGGAGCTATAAAAATGGCCCAACACACACTCGAAGTTTTAGTAGAGAACTCACCAGGCGTATTGGCCCGCGTTGCAGGTCTATTTTCTCGTCGTGCTTACAATATTGAACGCTTATCAGTTGGTCCAACTGCTGACTCATCCATCTCACAGATGGACATAGTGGTTAATTTGGAAGGCCATGCGCTCGAGCAAGTAATTGCTCAGCTAGATAAGTTGATCAATGTCATTTCTATTAAGGAAATAGTTCCAAATAAGGCAGCACCAGCAGTTCACGACACTCAACCCGATTACCAGAACTAAAGGAGAAATACCGTGGCAGCAACGATGTATCAC
>JGI25913J50563_1000111_pt1 | contig 14703 bp, 7 predicted proteins | sample LauGreSp1BDMLBSN_2_FD_50563 | JGI IMG/M metagenome (IMG submission 50563)
GTTTTCATTTCTATTCTTCTCCTGCAAGGTCTTTTTGGACCTTGTAGGTGTAAAATACTTTGAAATTATATACCTACAAGGTTTTGCAAACCTTGCAGGAATTGCAGTGGCATTTCTCTTTTCATAGATAATAATGGGGATGTTTTGATAAAAAAGTTAACACGAATGACACTAATCTGCACGAATTAGGGTTGTGGTAAATTTCACTAATTGTGTCTAGATAAGGTAAGATTGGGGTTTTCATTTCTATTCTTCTCCTGCAAGGTCTTTTTGGACCTTGTAGGTGTTAAATATTTTGAAATTATATACCTACAAGGTTTTGGAAACCTTGCAGGAATTGGAAAACTATTAAGATTTATGGTTGTTTTATTTCGAATGTTGTTTTAGCCCAGATGGAAATGGAAAGCCCGGAACAAAAAAAGCACGTATTTCTTGTTGTAAAAAAGCGACCAACGGAAGCTCTTTTTGTAACAATAGAAATACTGCTTTTTTTGTGAGGACTTGAAATGTACAGCTGGATTGGCTTCTAAAAACTTTCTTTATCTACAAATTTTGGGTTGGTTTCCATGATGGTGCCGCAACTTTTGCAGGTGCGTTTTTCAAGGGAATTATAGTATTCTTTGAAATGGGGTAGGAAATCTTTTTCGATGTCGTGCAATTCAAAATAGGCTTCGTGGAGTTTATGGTTGCAGTTTTCGCAAAACCACAATAAGCCATCGGTAAATCCTTTTCCGGCACGTTTTCTTTCTATAACTAGGCCAATGGAGTTGTCGGTTCTACTTGGTGAATGGGGTACTTTGGCAGGTAATAGAAACATATCTCCAGCAGATAAGTGCATGGCTTTTTTTTGTTCGTCTTCTTGAATATAAACGGTAATGTCGCCTTCAAGTTGGTAGAATAATTCTTCGGTTTCGTTGTAATGGTAGTCTTTGCGAGCATTAGGACCTGCAACGACCATGACGATATAATCTCCCGAATCCACATAAAGGTTTTTGTTTCCAACTGGGGGAAGTAACAGATGACGGTTTTGTTCGATCCATTGGGGTAGATTGAACGGTTTTGGAATGGCCATACCTTGTAATTTTTTTACGAATTTAGTAAAAATAAAAAAGGTTAGCTTGCACTAACCTTTAAAATATATTTTATTTTGTTTGTTTTATCAGATAGACATACACCGGAAAGTGGTCGCTAAAACCAACTTCGTTAATGGAGTGTCGCAGCGGATAGCCTTTATACTGCCCGGTGGTTTGTATCATATAGGGTTTGTTGTAAATACCGGCTTTCCAATATCTAAAAGAGGAATAATCCGGATTTACCAATTGTTGGGAAACCATAATTTGGTCGAAAATATCTCCTGCATCTCTATAAAACAAAGAGGCATTACCTTCTTTTGCCATTTGTTCGAATGGGTTATAGATGTCGCCTGCTTCTTTTAATTCGGTTTTTTTAAGCTTTGCTCCTACACCTACTTTAACGCTACGATTGTAAGACCCGTCGTTCAAGTCGCCCATAGTAAGGATTTTAGCATTAGGGTTTATTTTCACTAAAGAATCAATAATTTTTCTGTTTAAAGCTCCTGCAGCTTCACGAAACGGCGAACTTCTTTTCTCACCTCCGGAACGAGAAGGCCAGTGATTTACAATTATATTAATTTCTTCTCCGTCTAGAAAACCAGTAACTAATAATTGGTCACGGGTGTACACTCTTTCGGAAGTAAGTTCAACTTCGGATTTGTCATCCGAAGCATCGTCGGCTTCGTTTTTTCTTTTTGCAGAAGCATCAAGCTGTTTTTTATAAATAATCAAAGGAATATTTATAGCGCTTGTTACTTTAAAATGTTTCTTTTGGTACAACAATGCCACATCAATCCCTCTTTTATCTGGAGAGTCAAAATGTACAATTCCATAATCGTTGCTAAGTAATTTTGGTTGTTTTACTAAATCTTCCAGAACCCCACGATTTTCAATTTCACAACCTGCAATAAGCGTTGGTGCTTTAGGGTTTTCGGTAGTACCAATTTCAGAAAGCACTCTCGATAAATTTTCTAGTTTTTGTCGGTATTTATTGGATGTCCAGTTTTGAACACCGCCAGGCAACCATTCTTCATCATTATTTGGATTGTTGATGGTGTCAAACAAATTTTCAAAATTGTAAAAAGCCACAGTGTGCACAATATAGCTTTTTGTTTGTGCATTAACCTTAGTCATTGCGATTAACGCAAGGAAAAGAAGAATTAGGTTTTTAATTTTCATAAATTGTATATTAATTTAATGTCAAGGTATTACAAACTTTGCACCAAAAGTACTATTTTTATTAAAATAATGTACCTTTGTAGGCTGTTAAGTTTGTTATTAAGACTTCAGTCGTAAAAAAATTAAATTAAATCAATTTATGAAAAAGCTTGTCATTAGTTTGTTTTTTGTGATGCAAGTGTGTTTTGTTTTTGCACAAACGGGAACTGGTTTCTCAGGAAAAGTGGTAGATTCAAAGACACAGAAACCATTACAAAATGTAGTTGCATCGGTACAAAATAGTAATTTAACCCAAGTTACAGATGCCGAAGGTAAATTTATTTTTAACTCTGTTCCTTTAGGTAGCCAGTTATTGGTTGTAAAAAGTATTGGTTTTAAGGATTTATTATTGTCTGTAGATGTTGCAGAAGGGAAAATTTTAGATTTAGGTGTAGTTGTTTTGGAGGTAGACATTACTATCGAGCAGCAATTAAGTTTAATTACCATTACAGATAATGATCTTGGTGATGACAATAGTGGTTCGGAGAGTACCTCGGGATTATTACAAGCGTCTAGAGATGCTTTTCAACAAGCTGCAGCTTTTAATTGGGGTCAAGCTAGATTTAGAATTCGTGGTTTAGATAATGAATATGGAACTACTATGATAAATGGTATTACCATGAATAAAATTTATGATGGAAGACCACAATGGGGAAACTGGGGCGGATTAAACGATGCCACACGTAACCAAGAGTTCACAATGGGTTCTGGTGCTTCTGATTATACATTTGGAGGAATTCTTGGAACACAAGAAATTAATACAAGAGCTTCTATTTATAGAAAAGGATCGAGAGTTTCATTTTCTGGCACAAATACCAATTACAATTGGAGAACAATGGGAACTCACGTATCGGGAATCAATTCTAAAGGATGGGCATTTGTTGTTTCTGCTTCAAGAAGATGGGCACAAGAAGGCTATTTTGAAGGAACTGACTATAGCGCAAACTCTTTGTTTGGGAGTGTTGAGAAAAAATTTAATGAGAACCATTCGATAAATTTTACTACTATATACGCACAAAACTATAGAGGAAAAAATTCACCAAACACACAAGAAGTAACCGATATTGCTGGTATAAAATATAACTCTTATTGGGGATATCAAGGCGGTGAGCAAAGAAACTCCAGAATTAAAAACTTAGTAGAACCTATTAATATATTAAGCCATTATTGGAAAATTAGTTCTAAGACTAATTTGAATACTAATGTTGCTTATCAAACAGGTTCTATAGGAAATAGTCGTTTAGATTATCAAGGTCAAGACAATCCTGATCCAACTTATTATAGAAGTTTGCCAAGTTATTATACATCTCAATTTGATGATAGTGGAGTTTATATTGGAAATAGTGCTTTAAATATTGCAGAATCTAAACAAGCAAAATTCCTTACAAACAGACAGTTAAACTGGAACGAATTGTACGACATCAATAGAAATAGCACTAATGGAAATAGCTATTATACTTTGTATGAAGATAGAACTGACGACAAACTTTTCACTGCAAACTCTATTTTATCTTCGCAATTAGCCGATAATATTATTGTGAATGCAAGTGTGAATTTCAAAAAGTTAAATTCTCATAATTTTCAAAATTTATTGGATTTATTAGGTGGTAATTACTTTTTAGATATTGATACTTTTGGAGCTGGTAGCCAACAACAAACCGACTTAAACAATCCTAACAGAACTGTTGGAGTAGGAGATAAATTTGGATACAATTACAAACTATTAGCTACTACATTAGACGCATTTACACAATTTAAATTTACTTATAAAAAAGTTGATTTTTATGTAGCGCAAAGTTATACTCGAACAGATTATCAAAGAGATGGTTTATATAAAAATGGATATTACCCAACTAATTCATTTGGAAAAAGTACTAAAGTGGAATTTGATAACTTCGGTTTCAAAGGAGGTTTAACTTACAAAATAACTGGTAGAAATTTTATTGACTTTAATGGTTATTATGCTACTAAAGCTCCAAGTATGAAAAATACCTTCCCAAATGCTAGAATCAATAACAATGTATTCCCTTCATTAAAAAGTGAAACCATTGCAAGTTTAGATGCAAGTTACATCATTAAAACGCCAAGCTTAAAAGCTAGAATTACAGGTTTTTATTCTTACATAACTGGATCAACAGAAACTTCATTCTTCTTTGCAGACGCAATTGACGATGGAGATGCTACTAATTTAGACAGTTCCTTTGTTGCAGAAACAATTAACGGATTAAACAAGAAAAACCTTGGTTTGGAAATTGGATTAGAATACCAAGTTACTAAAACTATTAAAGCAACATTTGCTGGTTCTTACGGTGAATACACTTACGATAGCAACCCAACGGTTCAATTGAATATTGATAGCCAAGCTAGTGCAACCAATACTTTCCCGGTAAGAGATTATGGAACTGCTACTTTAAAAAACTACAAACAACCTGGAATGCCTCAAACTGCTGCTGCAGTAGGACTAGAATATAGAGATCCTAAATATTGGTGGATTGGAGCTAATGCAAATTATTTAGGAAATAGCTATATAGATGTTGCGCCAATTTTAAGAACTCAAGCGTTTTTAGTTGACCAATCTTTTGGGAATGGTTCAACTCCTTTTTATGAAGCAACTCAAGAAAGAGTGGATACATTGTTAAAACAAGAAAAATTTGACCCTTTCACATTAATAAATTTAACGGGAGGAAAATCTTGGAAAGTAGGCGATCAAACTTTTGGTTTCTTTGCTAGTGTTAATAATGTATTTGATGTAACCTACAAAACAGGAGGGTTTGAACAAGCAAGAAATTCAAGTTTCCGACAGTTAAATCAAGACTCTGGTCATATTGATACTTCAACAAATCAATATGTGTCGCATACACCATCCTTTGGACCTAAATATTTTTATGGTTTTGGAAGAACTTATTTCTTAAACTTATACATTAACTTTTAATTAAAAAACATGAAAAAAACAGCATTATATACGTTTTTAGTTATTGCAGGTCTTACAACTTTAACGAATTGTACGAGTGATAACGATGTTGAAAACACAAGAGTTAAAACTACACTATTTGTAGAAAACTTTACAGACAATTCCGATGGAACTATATTGAACACAACTGGTTGGACTAACTTTGCTCAAGTAGGAACTAAAAAATTTACCGAGGAGGTATACTCCGGAAATGGTTATGCGGAATTTACTTCTTACGGATCTGGGCAAGCTTCTAATATCTCTTGGTTAATTTCCCCTGGATTTGATATGAATAAACAGAATGGTGAAAAATTAGTTTTTCAAGCAGCACATGCTTTTTTAACTTCCGCTGATAATTCTTTGGAATTAATGGTTTCAACAGATTATGACGGAAACATCGCCAACTTTAACCAATCCAATTGGTTGAGTTTGCCTGTTACTACTCCAACACCAAGTAATGATTTTTACGAATTTGTAAATTCTGGAGAAGTTGATTTATCAAAATACAACGGAACTTTATACTTTGCATTTAAAATAAAAGGTTCAGGAACTAATACGGCATTAGATGCAACCTATCAAATTGATAACATAAGACTTTATTACTAAAACTATGAAAAAAATAATCTCCTCATTAGCAATCCTAGCGCTTGTATTTAGTTTTACAAGTTGCGTAGAAGATGACACCAATATGGACAACACCGAAACAGGTATTGTTACTTATGAATTTACTGCAACTAAAACGGTTCAACAAATTGTAACTTTTAATAACTCTTCAACACCTGTTGCTTATACTGCAGATGATGTAATTGAAGCTTATGTTACCTCTTCTGATGAAACGGGATCTTTTTACAACACTATTTGTTTTCAAGATATAGCTACGAATACATCGCAAGCTGTTGGTTTAAGCGTAAGTGCTAATTTTTCTTCTTATGCTAAAGGATTTACACCAGGAAGAAAAGCTTACATCAAACTAAAAGGGCTATATACCGCTGTAGTGGATGGTTCCTTAAAAATCGGAACGTTATATAACGGCGCAATTGGAAGAATTTCGGAAAATGAATGGCAAAACTATCTTTTCCCATCGGCTACTAAAGTTTCTGAAAACAATTTGGTTAGAACAGTTTCATTAACAACTGCCGCAACTAATGCCAACTTGAATACTTTAATTGAAATTGATAATGTACAATTTGCTGATGGCTCATTAGCAAGAACTTATTTTGATGTGGATTCAGGTGGAAGCGCTACTAATCATAATATCATTGATATTACTGGTGGTACTACAAGATTCTTTAGAGTTAGTCAATATGCTCTTTTTGCTTACCAAAATGTTCCCTCTGGAAGAGGTAAAATTAGAGGTGTAATGACAAAATATGGTGCCGATTTTCAGTTTATTATAAGACATCAAAATGACGTTAAATTAACTACTCCTAGAAGTTATACTTACTCGGGAAGTTTCTCTGAAAATTTTGAAAGTGCTGCAGTAAACCAAAAAGGTTTTGCAAATTATTTAAATTTTGCAACTTTAGGAACTAAAGATTGGATTGTAAAATCGGTAAACGGAAGTAAATGCATTCAAATGTCAGCTTATGGAGGAACACTTGAAAACAATAAATCTTATTTTATAGTTCCTGTAGATTTCACTGTTGCTAATGCTTTAACGTTTCAAGTTGATGCTGATTTCTTTAGTACCGCTTTTGGTTTAAAAGTTTACAGAACGACTAATTATGTTCCTGGAGAAAAACTTTCTGCTGCGACCTTATATGAAATTTCCTCTAGCTTTACTTTCCCTACGGCAACAACTTCGGCTTTTGCTTCAGCAGGAACGTACGCTATTCCAACATCTGTTCAAGGAAATGGGTATTTCGTTTTTGAATATACTGGAAGTAATATAGCTGGTTCTAGTTTACAAACCACTAATTGTAATATTGATAATATTGTAATTAATTAGTACTAATTACACTATTCTTTAATAAAAAAAGGGACTCCAATTGGAGTCCCTTTTTTTATTAAAGAAATTAATTAACAACGGTGGGTTAGTTGGAAAAGCTCCTAAATGATAAAAATTAACTGCTTTATTAAGTTTGAATTTACAAATGACATAACCTCGGTAGCCCCGATTGTAGTGGAAATCCTGTCATTGCGATAACAAAACGTGTTTTAATACTCTATTCCTCCTCGCAAGGACAGATTGGAACGAAAAGCGGGAATGACCTTTACAAATACTTACTTAACATTCGCTTCTAAAAAAACACTTTTTACCCTATTCAACTTGACCCCATTAATATTATTAACTATCAAGAAACAGATAGATTGTGAAAATTTGATTTAAAGCTTATTTTAAGCATAATAAACGTCTAAATTTTAGTTTATATAANAACGTTGGTTTGGAGGAAAAAAGCGCTTAAAATGCTTATAAATGAAAAACGCCTAGTTATTAATAACTAGGCGTTTTACTATTTAAAAAAATTCTTTATTTGACAATCAAGAATTCAGAGCGTCTATTTTTAGCATACTCTTCTTCNGTACAATTAGTACAAGAAACCACTGGTTCGCTTTCTCCAAATCCTTTTCCTGTAATACGTTCTGCAGGAATTCCTTTGGAAACAACATATTGAACTGTTGCTTGTGCTCTTCTGTCGGATAAAGACAGGTTGTAATCATCATTTCCTCTACTATCTGTATGGGATTTAGCAAAAATAACCAGTTTGTCGTTGTTTTTTAATACTTGAACTAATTTATCTAACTCAAATGCGCCTTCTTGTGTAATATTACTTTTATCGAATTCAAAGTAAATAGGTTTCAAGATAATAGCAGTAGGAGTAATTATTACATCAATAGGCTGCAATGGCGCTGGTAATTTTGCTGAAGGTCCTTTGCTTTTTTCAACCGCAAATACATTTCCTTCAAATCCATCTTTAGAAGCTTGGATTGAATAGGGTGTATTACATTCTATTTTGAAATTTACTTCTCCATTATTGTCGGAAGAATCGGTTGCGATGATGTTATTTTTGGTGTCCAAAATTGCAACTTTAGCGTTAGTTAAAATCTCTCCAGTTTTTGCATTAGTTACAACTACCAATAAATCTACAGCACAAAGAGGCGTTGCTTGAAAGATATCGTCATTTCCATTTCTATTACTAGAAAGAAAACCAACATTTTTAGCTTTATTAAATGTAAAGTCAAAATCGTCTTTTTCTGAATTAATTGGCTTGTTCATATTAACCGCAGCGGTTCCTTTTGCTAAATCTATTTGGAAGATATCCAAACCACCTAAACCTGGTTTTCCAGTTGATGCGAAATAAAGTGTAGTGTTATCGTCTGCAATAAAAGGAAAACTTTCATTACCTTCAGTATTTACTTTAGATCCTAAATTTTCAGGTTTTCCAAATTCACTTCCATTTACTGAAACTTTCCAAATATCTACTCCACCAATACTTCCTGGCATGTTAGAAGAAAAATATAAAGTCTTACCATCTCTACTTAAACTTGGATTACTCAAAGAAAATTCTTTACTATTGAATGGTAAAGGTTTGATATTAGTCCAAGCTTCTCCTGATTTAGTAGCTACATATAGATTGTTTCTTCCTAATTGAAGATTATTGGTTTTGTCTTTTTCATAAAGATGCTCTCTAAAACTATCACTTGAAAAATACATAGTATTTCCGTCAGCGCTTATAGTTACTGGGCCATCATGTCTTTTGTGATTAATTGACGTTAAGGGTGTTGGTTCGGAAAAAGTTCCAGAATCTCCCATAATAGCAGAATAAACATCTAGAAAAGGCTCCTCATTCCAACCGTAATTTTTTCTTGAACCATTTCTAGCACTAGTAAAATATAAGGTTTTATCATACATAACCGCTCCAAAATCGGATTTATCCGAACTTATTGGTAAGGATGCAACCGTGTAGGAAACACCTTGAACTAACTTAGGCACGTAATTTGGGTTTTCCTTAAATGATTTTGCTCGCAAATCGTTTGGAACTAGAGAAGCAAACTTATTCATTTGTTTATTTGCTTCTTCATATTTTCCACTTGATTTTAGCATTTGAGCGTATCTAAAATACGTTTCTGCATCTTGTGGAGTTTGAATTGCTTTAGAATACGATTTGATTGCTTCAGCAGTATTAAACATATTATAATAAGTGTCTGCCAATTGTTTGTAAACATAACCATCAGCTTTACCATTTTCGACCAATTTTTGGTATTCCTTAATTGCAGCTACATATTCGTATCTGTGGAATAATTTATCTGCTGCTTTGGTGTCTTGATTTTGAGCAATAATGGAACTACTAATTGCAAAAAAACTTAATACTATATATAGATTTTTCATTTTTATACTATGGTTTATGTTAGAAATATCTTGGAGATTGGGATACTTTTTTCGGGAAATTTAAATTAAACAAAACCATTATCTCATGAGAAGATGGAGTTGTTATGTTTAAATCAGAAACTATATGGTCGTAGGCATATCCGATTCTTAAATTTGGATTAATAGCATAATTTACCATTGCACCAAAAGAATCTTGTAATCTATAAGTTCCCCCTACTTCAAATTTATCATTAAACATGAAATTAGCAGAAAAGTCAACTGAAACTGGTGAATTAACCGCTGATTTTATCATAGTAGATGGTTTAAATTTAAGATCTGGATTCAAATCAAAAACATAACCACCTGTAATAAAATAATGCAGCGTTTCCGTTCCAAATTTTCTTCCGTTAAAATCCAAATAATTAGATTTTAACATGTTTGGTANAGAAACAGCAACATAGTATTTGTTAGTNTAATAAAAGAAACCTGTTCCCATATTAAGAAAAGTTTTACTTGGATTTTGACCCCCAAAGGCATCATCATTCAAATCAGGAAGGGTTGGGTAAATAGTGTTGAAATCAATTTTATGCATTGTCACACCACCTTTTAAACCAAATGCCAATCTACGATCGTCACCAAGATTTAGGGTATAAGAGAAATCAACATAAACATTAGACTCTTCAACAGGACCTATTTTATCATTTATTGCAGACAAACCTAAACCAACATTTTTACCAACAGGACTATTGATGAAGAAGGTTCCTGTAGTAGGAGCCCCTTCGATATCTATCCATTGTTTTCTATAAAGTAAACCACCTGTCATGTTTTCTTTAGAACCCGCATATGCAGGGTTCATAATACTCATGTTGTACATGTATTGGGTATAGTGAGGATCTTGTTGTGCAGTAACATCTACAAATGTCAATAATGCAAACGCAATTAGGAAATATATTTTTTTCATTTTATGAAGATTTATTATTTTTTTACGTTAATACATTATTTAGAATCTCTATTAATATAAATCCAACCAGTGGTGCTTGGCTGATTATTTTTAAATTGAATCACATAGAAATAGGTTCCGTCAGGAAGTTCATTACCAGCATCTGATTGTCCAATCCATTGATTGGTGTAATCCGATTTAGAATATACTTTCGTTCCATATCTATTAAAAATTTCCAATCGATCCACATTCATCAATCTTAAATCGAAAAAGTCATTTTTAGTGTCATTATTTGGTGAAATCCCTTTTTGGATTTCACAGTAAATTCTATTTACTAATATGCTATGACTTAGCTGACAACCATCACTAGTTGTAACATTTACATTAAATGTTACAGGTAATTGTGTTGTAACTGCTGGGTCGTGGAAATAAGCACTAGCATCAAAAGTTGCGTTTGTACCAACTGTAATTGAATTTAATGTCCAATTAAAACTAGCAGTATTTAAATCGAAGGAGCTACCGGATGGAAGTACTTCTAAAATAAAATTACTATTAAGACATTCCCCATTTAATACAAAATCAAATGCTGGNACGAAAGAAACGGTTCCAGAATCACTTAAACTTGAGCAACCAGTTGCAGTATTAGTAATAACTACAGAATAAACTCCTGATATTGAAGTCGTGAACGAAGCAACATTACCAGGATTGGTTCCAGAAGGAACAGTCCATGTGTAAGAATAGGTGCCTGATGTTGCTGGTGTAGCAGTTACTGTTGCAATGGTACCTTGGCAAATTGTTGCGTCCGATACAGTTACTACTGGAATAGGAATTAAGGTAACCGTACTATTTGCTGGAGTACTTGTACAACCTAAAGCATTAGTAANAGTAACAGAATAATTTCCTGAAACGGTTGCATTAAANGATGCTACATTTCCTGGATTTGTTCCTGATGGAACTATCCAAGAATAAGTATATGTACCTGTTGCACCTGGAGTGGCAATTAATGCCACGTTTTGTCCAACACAAACTGGAGTTGGATTATTTACCGTAACGGTTGGCAAAGGATTGATAGTTACAGTCCCTGCAATACAACTACTTGAACATCCTGTTGTTGTGTTAGTAATAACAACACAATAAGAACCTGGTATAGTTGGGTTAAANGTAGCTACATTTCCTGGATTGGTTGCTCCAGTTGGAACTGTCCAAGCATAAGAATAAGTCCCCAAAGTTCCGGGTGTAGCGGTAATAGTGGCGGTTTGACCAATACATACTGAAGGNCTATTAACCGTAACGGTTGGAAGTGCATTAATTACTAAAGTAAATGATGTGCTTCCGGAAGCCAAACATAAAGTTGGATTTGCAGCAACTGAATAAGTAATTTGATAAGTTCCTGCAGCAGCAGTAGCTAAATTGACTACTCCTGTAGAGGCATTAACACTCAATCCTGTTCCAGAAGTTAACGAAAAAGTTCCTCCCGTAGTAAATCCTAATGTAGATGTGTTTGGAGTTAACGATGACGTAACATCAAGACAAACAGGAGTTGTATAACTAAATGTAGTAACTGATGGGTTTAAAACAATAGAGTTCAAAGTTATAGGAACTATAACTGAAACACATCCAGTTGCGACATCCTGTACAGTTACATTATGATTACCAGGATTTAATCCTGCAAATATTGGACTTGTTTGATAAGTTCCCCCATCTACATTATATACATATTGTGAATTACTAAAAGGTGCAAAAGTTCCAACATTAGAATAATCTTCTGGATCTAAAGCATCCCAATCAGCTGCATTCCATACAGAACTTGGATTTGGTAATGGCGATGCATTTGCATGTCTTCTATAAGTAAAACCTGGTGAAGTAAGAGGTGTAAAAGCAACTCCATCTTGTCTACCCCAATTATCTATAACTACATCTAAGTTTGTTGTTAATCTGATGTTGTCATTATTATTCACCCCACCACAACCAAAGAATATTTGATTAGGAATAACACCTCCTTGATTAGCATCTGTACTAACTTTGATCACATTTGTAGCATTATTAGCGATAATACCAGATAAAGTTAAATCACATGAAGTTGTAGAACTACCATTATTATAAATTTTTAATTTGTAATTACTTAAATTTTTAGAACTTCCTGTGCCATTAAAAATTTCTACATAAGTTAAAGATCCTGTATCAGCATCTGTTACTTCTGAAATAAATAAATCAGTAGGGACTACAGAAGCCCCTGAAATTGGGGAGCTTACCTCAATTGTTCCCGTTGGTGTGCTACAACTTGGTTGTACAACTGCACTAACTATTGGTGTAGGAACTGAATTAACAGTTACATTAATAGATATTGACTCGGAACATTGACCTGTATTGGGTGTAAATGTATATAATGTATTACCGACTAAAGTAGTATTAATTACAGCAGGTGACCATACCCCAACAATTGGTGTAGTGTTATTAGAAGTTGTCGAAAGGACTGGTGCAGTTCCACCAGAACAAATTGGCGCAATTGACGCAAATGTAGGTGTAATTAAAGTATTAACGTTTACCGTTCCCGAGGCACTTGTACTTGAGCAACCAGTAACCGTATTTGTTATTACTACAGAATAAACACCTAAAATAGTAGTAGTAAAACTATTAACGTTTCCTGGGTCAGTAAAACCAGATGGATACGACCATACATAAGTATAGGTTCCAGTGGTTCCTGGTGTAGCAGTAATTGTTGCTGGAATACCAGAGCAAACTGTAGGGCTATTAACTGTAACTGTAGGGATACTTGGATCAACTAATACAATTGGAATTGTATAATTATATACACAGCTATTTAATGTAATAGAAAAGTTAGAATATGTTCCAGCATTTAATCCTGTAATGACAATTTCTCCAGTTGCGCTAGAAGATAAATTTAATGGTCCAATTGCTGTTGCCCCATCATTATAACTTACCGCACATACTGTACTTGGTGCCATACCTGATATAGTAATCGAACCATTGGTTCCATTACATGTAGTTGGATTAACATTTGTGTAAGTTGGCTGAGCTTGAATAGTAAATGTAGCTGTAAAATAAGCTCCATTATTATCAATCAATACATTTTCATCACACCCAGTTAGGGATGAAGAACTTCCAGAAATATCATAATAAACTTGCATTACATAATTTCCAGGAGCATAGGTTGTCAAGTTTACTGGAGAGTATGGAGTTGTAGTTCCATCTGCAACTATTCTTTGCCATTTTTGGTCCCCTGGATTACAGGTTCCTCCAGATGGAAAGTTTCCAGTAGTACAGTCTTCAAAAAATGGCAGATCCATTATTTGAAAAGCTCCTGGAGTTGAAGCGGCAGGATAAATTCTGTAATTTAAACGGGTGCTACAAACGTTACCAGAAGTAGATTTGAATGTTTTTAATGCTGCACCTCTTAAGATAAATGTATTAGAATTTTGCACATAAGTTCCTAAATTGGAGTTTGGAAATACATTCCCTATTGGTCCTATGATACCAGTGCCCGAACCTACAGTATTAAAGAAATTAGAGGTAGCACAATTGGTTAACCAAATAGCACTTGCATAACTACCTAAAGAACAGTTTGAACTTACCGTTACATCTAGAGTTGCTACACTTGCACATTGACCTGCGTTAGGAGTGAAAGTATAAGTTCCAGAAGCAGTATTACTAACTATTGCTGGTGACCAAACTCCTGTTATTGCTACAGGAACATTATTAGAGATTGTTGGCAATATTGGCGCAGGTGTTCCTGTACAAATTGGTGGTGGTGTGTTAAATAGTGGAGTCACACCATTATTTACAGTTACATCCATTGTTGTAATATTTGCACATTGTCCTGCAGTTGGTGTAAAAGTATGAGTTACGGTACCTGGTACTGAAGTATCTATAGTTGCAGGAGACCAAACTCCCGTAATTGCTACAGGGGTATTATTAGAAGTCGTAGGTAAAACTGGTGCAGTAACACCTTGACATAAAGGACCGATAGCTGTAAATGTAGGAGTAACTGTATTTAATAAATTTAATAATACATTTTCTGATTTAATTACTTGCGTTCCGTCACAAGCTGTATATGTAGCTTGTGCTGTCATATTAGTATCTTGAGTTACACAAATATTCGCATTCAAACTAGTAGTAAGAGGCAGTCCGTCTTGAAGCCATTGAAAGGTTACATTAGAAGCTCCACTTGGTAAAAATCTCCAAGCTTCATTTT
>JGI25913J50563_1000112_pt1 | contig 14652 bp, 27 predicted proteins | sample LauGreSp1BDMLBSN_2_FD_50563 | JGI IMG/M metagenome (IMG submission 50563)
CAACCGTTTAAGAGCGCCAGGTTCTGTAGGAGCTTCTTCTTATCCATCTAGAGTATTCAAAGGAATGCGTATGGCTGGAAGAATGGGAGGAGATAATGTAAAAGTTCAAAACCTTAGAGTTTTAAAAGTAGTGGCTGAAAAGAACCTACTTGTTATTAAAGGATGTGTTCCTGGTCATAACAACTCTTATGTAATCATTCAGAAGTAATGGAAGTAAAAGTATTAGATTTCAACGGAAAAGATACTGGAAGAAAAGTTCAACTTTCTGATTCAGTATTCGCAATTGAACCAAATAATCACGCAGTATACCTTGATGTAAAGCAATATCTTGCTAATCAAAGACAAGGAACGCACAAAGCAAAAGAAAGAGCTGAAGTTGCGGGAAGTACACGTAAGATTAAAAAACAAAAAGGAACTGGTACTGCTCGTGCGGGTAGTGCAAAGAATCCATTGTTTAAAGGTGGAGGAACAGTTTTCGGACCTAGACCAAGAAGTTATTCATTCAAATTGAATAAAAACTTGAAACGTTTAGCTAGAAAATCAGCTTTCTCAATCAAAGCAAAAGAGTCAAATATCATCGTTTTAGAAGACTTCAATTTTGAAACTCCAAGCACTAAAAATTTCATTAACGTTTTGAAATCGTTAGGCTTAGAAAACAAAAAATCGTTGTTCGTGTTGGGTGATTCAAATAAAAATGTATATTTGTCGTCACGCAATTTAAAGGCTTCTAACGTAGTAAGTAGCTCAGAATTAAGTACTTACGCCATCTTAAACGCTAATAATGTAGTGCTTTAGAAGGTTCTTTGGAAGGAATTGAAGATAATTTAAGCAAATAAATAGGAAAATGAGTATTATAATCAGACCTATAGTAACTGAAAAAGTAACCAAAGAAAGTGAAGTTTTAAACCGCTTCGGATTTTTTGTTAACAAAAAAGCAAACAAAGTTGAGATTAAGAAAGCTGTTGAAGCTACTTATGGAGTAACTGTTGTTAGTGTTAACACAATTAACGTAAGACCGGATAGAACTACTAAATACACTAAAAGTGGTTTGATCAGTGGAAAAACAAATGCTGAAAAGAAAGCATTTGTAAAGTAAAAGAAGGAGAATCAATTGATTTTTACAACAATATCTAATAGAGAACAATGTCAGTTAGAAAATTAAAACCTATTACCCCAGGTCAGCGATTTAGAGTTGTGAATGGTTATGACGCCATTACAACTGATAAGCCGGAACGCTCTTTGATAGCGCCGATAAAAAACTCTGGAGGTAGAAATAGTCAAGGAAAGATGACCATGCGTTATACGGGTGGTGGTCACAAGCAGAGATATCGTATTATTGATTTTAAACGTACTAAAGAAGGAATTCCTGCTACGGTNAAATCAATCGAATACGATCCAAATCGTACTGCGTTTATCGCTTTATTAGCTTATGCTGATGGAGAGAAAACTTATGTTATTGCACAAAACGGATTGAAAGTGGGTCAGAAATTAGTTTCTGGACCAGAATCTCAACCTGAAATTGGTAATACATTGCCATTAAGCAGAATTCCATTAGGAACTGTTATTTCATGTATTGAGTTACGTCCAGGTCAAGGAGCAGTTATTGCTCGTTCAGCTGGTACNTTTGCTCAATTAATGGCAAGAGATGGAAAATATGCNACAATTAAAATGCCATCAGGAGAAACAAGATTAATCTTGTTAACCTGTTCAGCTACAATTGGAGCAGTTTCTAATTCTGATCATCAATTAGTTGTATCTGGTAAAGCAGGTAGAACAAGATGGTTAGGAAGAAGACCTAGAACAAGACCTGTTGCAATGAACCCTGTCGATCACCCAATGGGTGGTGGTGAAGGACGTTCTTCTGGTGGACATCCACGTTCAAGAAATGGAATACCNGCTAAAGGTTATAGAACNCGTTCTAAGAAAAACCCGAGTAACAAGTATATCGTAGAACGTAGAAAGAAATAATAAGATATGGCACGTTCATTAAAAAAAGGACCTTTCGTTCATTATAAGTTAGACAAGAAAGTTCAAGAAAACATTGAAAAAGGTGGTAGTGGAGTTGTTAAGACATGGTCTAGAGCTTCAATGATCACTCCAGACTTTGTTGGACAAACAATCGCAGTTCATAACGGTCGTCAGTTTGTACCAGTTTACGTTACAGAAAACATGGTAGGTCACAAATTAGGAGAATTTTCACCAACACGATCTTTTAGAGGTCACGCTGGAGCAAAAAATAAAGGTAAAAAATAAGAAGCAATGGGAGTTCGTAAAAGAGAAACAGCAGACGCAAGAAAAGAGGCTAATAAGTCACTAGCTTTTGCAAAATTGAATAACTGCCCTACTTCACCTAGAAAAATGCGCTTAGTTGCGGACTTGGTAAGAGGTCAGAAAGTGGAAAGAGCACTTAATATATTAAGATTTAGCTCAAAAGAAGCTTCAAGAAAATTAGAGAAACTATTATTATCTGCAATCAATAACTGGGAGCAAAAAAATAGTGAAGGTAATGTTACTGAAGCAGGCTTATTTGTAAAAGAGATCAGAGTAGATGGTGGAATGATGTTGAAAAGACTTCGTCCAGCTCCACAAGGTCGTGCACACAGAATTAGAAAACGTTCTAACCACGTAACAATCGTGTTAGGAGCTATTAATAACACACAAAGCAATTAATAAAGATGGGACAAAAGACAAATCCAATTGGAAATAGACTTGGTATCATCAGAGGATGGGACTCTAACTGGTATGGTGGAAATGATTATGGCGATAAATTAGCCGAAGATCACAAAATCAGAAAGTACATCCATGCTCGTTTATCAAAAGCTAGTGTATCAAAAGTAATCATCGAGAGAACTTTGAAACTTGTAACCGTTACTATCACTACTGCTAGACCTGGTATCATTATCGGAAAAGGTGGACAAGAGGTAGACAAGTTGAAAGAAGAACTTAAGAAAATTACTGACAAAGAGGTTCAAATTAACATCTTTGAAATCAAAAGACCTGAACTTGATGCTTATTTAGTTGCAACAAGTATCTGTCGTCAAATCGAAAGTCGTATTTCTTACAGACGTGCAATCAAAATGGCTATTGCTGCTTCTATGCGTATGAACGCTGAAGGTATCAAAGTTTTGATTTCTGGTCGTTTGAATGGAGCTGAGATGGCGCGTTCAGAAGGTTTCAAAGAAGGTAGAATTCCTCTATCAACTTTCAGAGCCGATATTGACTATGCTTTAGCAGAAGCACATACTACTTATGGTAGAATGGGTATTAAAGTATGGATCATGAAAGGTGAAGTTTATGGAAAGAGAGATCTTTCTCCGCTTGCTGGAATGGACAAAAAACAATCTGGTGCAGGTGGTAAAGGTGGAGATGCCCCTAGAGGTAAATCTAACTTTAATAAAGGTGGAAAACCAGACGCTCGTAAAAGAAAGTAAATTTTTAAACTAAAGAAAAATGTTACAGCCTAAAAGAACAAAATACCGTAAGGTACAGAAAGGTAAAATGAAAGGAAACTCTCAAAGAGGGCATGAACTTTCTAATGGAATGTTTGGTATTAAATCTGTACATGAAGATGGAATGTTCTTAACCTCTCGTCAAATCGAAGCAGCTCGTATTGCAGCTACTCGTTACATGAAGAGAGAAGGACAATTATGGATCAAAATATTTCCAGACAAACCAATCACCAAGAAACCTCTTGAAGTACGTATGGGTAAAGGTAAAGGAGCCGTTGAATATTGGGCTGCCGTTGTTAAACCCGGAAGAATCATGTTTGAAGTTGGAGGAGTACCTTTGTCAGTTGCAAAAGAGGCGTTACGTCTTGCAGCACAAAAACTTCCAGTAAAAACTAAATTCGTTGTTGCGAGAGATTTCGAAGCATAATCTAATTATATTATGAAACAATCAGAAATAAAAAATCTTTCTGCAGCGGAGTTGCAAGAAAAACTTAGCCAGACTAAGAAAGCTTATGCTAACCTAAAATTGGCTCACGCTATCTCACCAATTGAAAATCCTCTACAAATTAGAACTGTAAGAAGAACAATTGCAAGATTAGCTACTGAGCTTACAAAAAGAGAGTTACAATAATTGTAATCTGCTGAAAGATGGAAAAAAGAAATTTAAGAAAAGAGAGAATTGGTGTTGTTACTTCTAACAAAATGGAGAAATCTATTGTTGTTGCTGAAGTACGTAAAGTAAAACACCCTTTATACGGTAAGTTCGTGTTGAAAACTAAAAAGTATCACGCACACGACGAAAAGAACGACTGTAACATTGGAGATACTGTAAGGATAAGTGAAACTCGTCCTTTGAGTAAAACAAAATGTTGGAGGTTAGTTGAAATCATTGAAAGAGCTAAATAATTATGGTACAACAAGAATCAAGACTAAAAGTAGCAGATAACACAGGAGCAAAAGAAGTTTTAACTATCCGTGTTTTAGGAGGTACCAAAAGAAGGTATGCCTCTGTTGGTGACAAGATTGTAGTTTCTATCAAAGATGCAACTCCAAACGGAAACGTTAAAAAAGGAGCTGTTTCAACTGCAGTTGTTGTACGTACCAAAAAAGAAGTGAGAAGAGCCGACGGTTCATACATCAGATTTGATGACAACGCATGTGTGTTATTGAATGCTGCTGGTGAAATGAGAGGAACTCGTGTTTTTGGTCCGGTAGCAAGAGAACTTCGTGAAAAACAATTCATGAAAATTGTATCATTAGCACCAGAAGTGCTTTAATTCGTTTTAAGATGATAAAGCTAAAAATAAAATCAGGAGACGTAGTAAGAGTTATTGCAGGTGACCATAAAGGTGCTGAAGGTAAAGTATTACGCGTGTACCGTGAAAAAAACAAAGCGATAGTTGAAGGTGTAAACATGGTTTCGAAACATACTAAACCAAGTGCTAAAAACCCTCAAGGTGGTATCGTTAAAAAAGAAGCTTCTATTCAAATTTCAAATATTGCTTTAATTGATCCTAAAACTAAAGGAACAACTAGAGTTGGTATTAGAGTAGAAGGAGATAAGAAAGTGAGATTTTCAAAAAAATCTAATCAAGTACTATAGTGATGGCATATACACCTAGACTAAAAGAAGAATACAAGAGCAGAGTNATTGCTGCTCTTAAAGAGGAATTCGGATATACAAACGTAATGCAAGTTCCAAAATTGGAAAAAATCGTTTTGAGCCGTGGAGTTGGTGCAGCTGTATCTGATAAAAAATTAATCGACTATGCAGTTGATGAATTGACAAAGATCACTGGACAAAAAGCAGTTTCTACAATNTCTAAGAAAGACGTTGCGTCTTTCAAATTGAGAAAAGGAATGCCAATTGGAGCAAAAGTAACCCTTCGTGGAGAAAGAATGTATGAGTTTTTAGATAGACTTATTACTTCTGCTTTACCACGTGTTAGAGATTTTAGTGGTATCAAAGCTACTGGTTTCGACGGAAGAGGTAACTACAACCTTGGAGTGTTAGAGCAAATCATTTTCCCAGAAATTGATATTGATAAAGTAAACAAAATTTCTGGTATGGATATCACTTTTGTTACTACTGCTCAAACCGATAAGGAAGCAAAATCGTTATTGGCTGAATTAGGATTACCTTTTAAAAAGAATTAAGACATGGCTAAAGAATCAATGAAAGCCCGCGAGGTGAAAAGAGAAAAAACGGTAGCAAAGTATGCTGAGAAAAGAAAAGCTTTGTTAGAAGCTGGAGATTTCGTAGGTTTGCAAAAATTACCAAAAAATGCTTCACCTGTTCGTTTACACAATCGTTGTAAATTAACTGGAAGACCAAGAGGATATATTCGTCAATTTGGTATTTCACGTGTNACATTCCGCGAAATGGCTAACAACGGGTTAATTCCTGGTGTTAAGAAAGCTAGCTGGTAAGAATAAAGAATTATAAATTGGTTTAAGGTTCGATGGCAGAGTGCCATCGAAAACCAAAACCGCAAATTGATACATATGTATACAGATCCAATTGCAGATTACTTGACGCGAGTTCGTAACGCTGTGGCTGCAAACCACAAAGTTGTTGAAATTCCGGCATCTAATCTAAAAAAAGAGATTACCAAGATCTTATTTGATCAAGGGTATATCTTAAGTTACAAGTTTGAGCAGAATACCGTTCAGGGTTCNATCAAAATTGCTTTGAAGTATGATAAAGATACNAAAGAGCCTGTAATCAAAGATATCCAAAGAATTAGTAAACCAGGTTTACGTAAATACGCAGGTGCTTCNAAAATTCCAAGAATCCTTAATGGATTAGGTATTGCGATTGTTTCTACTTCTAAAGGTCTTATGACTGGGAAACAAGCTAAGCAATTGAATGTAGGTGGTGAAGTAATTTGTTACGTATACTAATATTAAAGACTATATAAGATGTCAAGAATAGGTAAAAATCCAATTGTAATNNCTGCCGGAGTAACTGTTGAAGTTGCTAATGGNGTNGTTACAGTAAAAGGAAAGAATGGTCAACTTACACAGGAGTTTTCGGACGTTACTGTAAAAGTTGAAGACGGTCAAGTTCTAGTAGAAAGATCGTCTGATCAGAAAGACCAAAGAGCAAAACACGGTTTATACAGATCTTTAATCAANAACATGATTCAAGGTGTATCTACAGGTTTTACTAAAGAATTGGAATTGGTTGGAGTAGGTTACAGAGCNTCAAACCAAGGTCAAAAATTAGATTTAGCTCTTGGATATTCACATAATATCNTTTTAGAAGTAGCTCCAGAAGTTGTTGTGGAGACTATCTCAGAAAAAGGTAAAAACCCAATTGTGAAATTAACATCATTTGACAAACAACTTTTAGGACAGGTAGCTGCGAAAATCAGAGGTTTCCGTAAGCCTGAGCCATANAAAGGAAAAGGTGTTAAATTCGTAGGTGAAGTATTAAGAAGAAAAGCAGGTAAATCAGCTTAAAAAATAAGATTATGTCATTAACAAAATCTGATAGAAGACAGAGAATTAAATTCAGAATTAGAAAGATTGTTAGCGGTACTGCTGCTAAACCTAGACTTTCTGTNTTTAGAAGTAACAAAGAAATTTATGCTCAATTAATTGACGATGTAAATGGAGTTACTTTATTAGCTGCCTCTTCAAGAGAAAAAGAAATAGGAAAAGGTACAAACGTAGAAGTAGCNGCAGCAGTTGGAAAACTAGTGGGCGAAAAAGCGTTAAAAGCCGGTATTGATGCAGTAACTTTCGATAGAGGAGGTTATTTATATCACGGTCGTATTAAATCATTAGCAGAAGGCGCGAGAGCTGCTGGACTTAAATTCTAATATAGTATGTCTAATAAATACAAAAATATAGAGTTAGTAAAATCAGCTGGTCTTGAATTNAAAGACCGTTTGGTAAGTGTAAATCGTGTTACTAAAGTTACAAAAGGTGGTAGAGCATTTGGTTTTTCTGCTATTGTAGTGGTAGGTGATGAAAACGGAGTGGTAGGTCACGGATTAGGAAAATCTAAAGATGTTTCTGAAGCAATTGCGAAAGCAGTNGAAGATGCTAAGAAAAATTTAGTACGTATTCCTTTGAATGGTCAATCAGTTCCTCACGAACAAAAAGGTAAATTTGGTGGTGCACGTGTATTCTTAATTCCTGCCTCTCATGGTACAGGAGTTATTGCTGGTGGAGCTGTTCGTTCAGTTCTTGAATCAGTAGGTATTCACGATGTATTGTCTAAATCTCAAGGATCTTCAAATCCTCACAACGTAGTAAAAGCAACTTTTGATGCTTTGTTACAAATGAGAAGTGCTCACACTGTTGCAAAACAAAGAGGAGTATCTTTAGAAAAAGTTTTTAAAGGTTAATATTCAAGGAAATTATGGCTAAATTATTAGTAAAACAAGTTAGAAGNAAAATTAACTGTCCTCTTTCTCAAAAGAGAGGTTTAGAAGCTTTAGGTCTACGTAAAATGGGACAAGTTGTTGAGCATGATTCAAATCCTGCAATCCTTGGTATGATAAATAAAGTTAAACACTTAGTTTCCGTTGAGGAAGTTAAATAACAATTATAGTTATGAATTTAAGTAACTTACAACCTGCTGAAGGTGCTACACACAATCAAAATAAAAGATTAGGTAGAGGAGAAGGTTCTGGTAAAGGTGGTACTGCTGCACGTGGTCACAAAGGAGCTAAGTCTCGTTCTGGNTATTCTAAAAAGATTGGTTTTGAAGGNGGNCAAATGCCACTTCAAAGACGTGTNCCTAAGTTTGGTTTCACAAACATCAACCGTAAAGAATACGAAGGTGTTAATTTAGATACTCTTCAATTATTAGTTGATAATGGAGTAATTACTGATACTGTTGATATGACAGTATATGTTGCTAATCGTTTGGCTACNAAAAATGAAATCGTTAAGATTTTAGGTAGAGGTGAATTGAAAGCAAAATTGAAAGTAACTGCTCATAAATTTACTGCNACTGCNAAAGCGGCTATTGAAGCTGCNGGTGGAGAAGCTGTAACATTATAATTTTCAATTAAGATGAAGAAATTTATTGAATCAATAAGTAATGTTTGGAAAATCGAAGAGTTAAAGAATCGTATTCTTTTAACTCTTGGTTTACTTTTAATCTATCGATTTGGAGCACAGGTTACGCTTCCAGGGATTGATGCAACACAATTGGCTAATTTAGCTGGTCAAACAAAAGACGGAATAGGATCTATTTTGGATATGTTTACAGGTGGTGCTTTTTCTCAGGCGTCTGTTTTTGCTTTAGGAATTATGCCTTATATTTCTGCATCTATTGTGGTTCAATTAATGGGTATGGCCATTCCTTATTTGCAAAAATTGCAAAACGATGGCGAAAGTGGAAGAAAAAAGATCAATCAAATTACACGTTGGTTAACAATTGGAATAACTTTACTTCAGGGACCTACATACATTTATAATCTTTACAGAACATTACCAGGAAATGCCTTTTTATTAGGTTTTAATTCTTTTGAGTTTTTATTTTCTTCAGTAGTTATTTTAACTACAGGTACCATATTTGCTATGTGGTTGGGAGAAAAAATTACAGATAAAGGAATTGGTAATGGTATTTCATTATTAATTATGGTGGGAATTTTAGCTCGTCTTCCACAAGCTTTTATTCAAGAATTTACAACTAGAGTTACTAACAATAATGGTGGTCCAATGTTATTGGTTATCGAAATTATTGTTTGGCTATTGGTTATTATTTCTTGTGTATTACTTGTAATGGCAGTTAGAAAAATACCTGTTCAATATGCTCGTCGTACATCAACTGGTGACTATGAACAAGACGTTATGGGTGGTAATAGACAATGGATTCCTTTGAAGCTTAATGCTGCAGGAGTTATGCCAATTATCTTTGCTCAAGCGATTATGTTTATTCCAGCTGCTGTCGCAGGTTTGTCAAAATCAGATGCTTCACAATCTATTGTGGGTGCTTTTAGTAATATGTTCGGTTTTTGGTATAATCTTGTTTTTGCAACATTGATTGTTGTATTTACATTTTTCTACACTGCAATTACAGTTCCTACTAACAAAATGTCTGATGATTTGAAAAGAAGTGGTGGATTTATTCCAGGTGTTAAGCCAGGAGTTGAAACTTCGGATTTTCTTGATAAAGTGATGTCTTTAATTACTTTCCCAGGATCTCTATTCCTTGCATTAATTGCTGTGTTCCCAGCTATCGTTGTAAGTATAATGGATGTTCAACAATCTTGGGCCATGTTTTTTGGAGGTACCTCTTTAATTATTATGGTTGGTGTTGCTATCGATACGATGCAGCAAATTAATTCGTACTTNTTNAANCAACATTATGATGGTTTAATGAAAACGGGTAAAAATAGAAAAGCAGTAGCTTAATTTATGGCAAAACAATCAGCAATAGAACAAGACGGATCAATTATTGAAGCATTGTCTAACGCAATGTTCCGTGTAGAGTTAGAAAATGGACATATTGTAATTGCTCATATTTCTGGAAAAATGCGNATGCATTACATCAANTTATTACCTGGTGATAAAGTGAAACTAGAAATGAGTCCTTACGATTTGTCAAAAGCAAGAATTACTTATAGATATTAAAAGATATTTCAACAATGAAAGTAAGAGCATCAGTGAAAAAGAGAAGTGCCGAGTGCATTATCGTTCGTAGAAAAGGAAGATTATACGTAATCAACAAAAAGAATCCTAGATTTAAACAAAGACAAGGATAATTATGGCAAGAATAGCAGGGGTNGATATCCCAAAAAACAAGAGAGGTGTTATAGCACTTACCTACATCTTCGGATTAGGAAAAAGTAGAGCAATTGAGATTTTAGATAAAGCTCAAGTTAGCCAAGATAAAAAAGTTCAAGATTGGAATGATGCTGAGATCGGAGCAATTCGTGAAGCAGTATCAGCTTTCAAAATTGAAGGAGAATTGCGTTCTGAGGTTTCTTTGAACATCAAACGTTTAATGGATATTGGTTGTTACAGAGGTATCCGTCATAGATCTGGTCTTCCTTTAAGAGGACAAAGAACTAAAAACAACTCTAGAACAAGAAAAGGTAAAAGAAAAACTGTTGCTAACAAGAAAAAAGCAACTAAATAATAAGTAATATGGCTAAAGCAACTGCAAAAAAACGTAAAGTTATCGTTGAATCAACGGGAGAAGCTCATATTTCTGCTACTTTTAACAACATCATCATTTCTTTGACTAACAAAAAAGGTGAAGTTATTTCTTGGTCTTCAGCTGGTAAGATGGGTTTCAGAGGTTCTAAAAAGAATACTCCGTACGCAGCTCAAATGGCAGCAGAAGATTGTACTAAAGTAGCTCTAGAAGCTGGACTTAAAAAAGTAAAAGTATATGTTAAAGGACCAGGAAACGGACGTGAGTCTGCTATCCGTTCTTTGCATAACGGTGGAATTGAAGTTACAGAAATCATTGACGTAACTCCAATGCCTCATAATGGATGTCGTCCTCCTAAAAGACGTAGAGTATAATACTCAAAACAATTATAGTATAAACTAGATAGATTTATAGATTATCGAAGGATACGACCTGAATTCATAATCTCTATCTTAAACAATTTAAAATGGCAAGATATACTGGTCCNAGTACAAGAATCGCNCGTAAATTCGGCGAGGCAATTTTCGGAGACGATAAAGCTTTCGAAAAAAGAAATTANCCACCTGGTCAACACGGGATGGCTAAAAAAAGAGGAAAAAAATCTGAGTACGCTATCCAGTTAATGGAAAAGCAAAAAGCTAAATATTCTTACGGAATTTTAGAAAAACAATTCAGAAATTTATTCGAAAAAGCATCAGCTACTAAAGGTGTTACTGGTGAAGTTTTATTACAATTATGTGAAGCTAGATTAGACAACGTAGTTTTTAGAATGGGTATTGCTCCTTCTAGAAGAGGTGCTCGTCAAATCGTTTCTCACAGACACATCACTGTAAATGGTGAAGTGGTTAATATTCCTTCTTACCACCTTAAACCTGGTGATAAAGTTGCGGTTCGTGAAAAATCTAAATCTATAGAGGCTATCGAACGTTCTTTATCTAATTCAAGTCATGTTTATGAATGGATTACTTGGAATAACGACATCAAAGAAGGTACTTTTGTTTCTGTACCTGCAAGATTGCAAATTCCAGAAAACATTAAAGAACAATTAATCGTAGAGTTGTACAACAAATAATAATTGACTTAGTCGAAATTTATGGCAATATTTAATTTTCAGAAGCCCGATAAAGTTATCATGATCGATTCAACCGATTTTGAAGGTAAATTTGAATTTAGACCTTTAGAACCTGGTTACGGATTGACTGTTGGTAATGCACTTAGAAGAGTTTTGCTTTCAGCATTGGAAGGTTATGCAATCACATCGGTTCGTATCGAAGGTGTAGATCATGAGTTTTCTACTATTTCAGGAGTTGTTGAAGACGTTACCGAAATTATCCTTAATCTTAAACAAGTACGTTTCAAACGTCAAATTGAAGATATCGATAATGAAGCTGTTACTATTTCAGTTTCTGGTAAAGACCAATTAACAGCTGGTGATTTTCAAAAATTCATTTCAGGTTTCCAAGTTTTGAATCCAGAACTTGTTATCTGTAATCTAGACAGTAAAATCAAACTGAATTTCGATTTAACTATCGAAAAAGGTAGAGGATATGTTCCTGCTGAAGAGAACAAAAAACAAAATGCTGCAATTGGAACCATTTTTACAGATTCTATTTTTACTCCGGTAAAAAATGTAAAATATGCTATTGAAAACTTCCGTGTAGAGCAAAAAACAGATTATGAAAAATTAGTTTTTGAAATCAAAACTGATGGTTCTATCAATCCTAAAGATGCTCTTACTGAAGCTGCTAAAGTTTTAATTCACCATTTCATGTTGTTCTCAGACGAAAGAATCACTCTTGAGGCTGACGAAATAGCACAAACAGAATCATACGATGAGGAATCATTACACATGAGACAATTGCTTAAAACTAAGCTTGTTGATATGGATCTTTCTGTTAGAGCATTAAACTGCTTGAAAGCGGCTGAAGTTGATACACTTGGTGATTTAGTATCGTTCAATAAAAATGACCTAATGAAATTCCGTAATTTCGGTAAGAAATCGTTAACTGAACTTGATGAGTTGGTAGCGGTGAAAAACTTGACCTTCGGAATGGACTTGGCAAAATACAAACTAGATAAAGAATAATCTAATCTCCTTAGGGTAGATTACATTTCATAAAGCAATGAGACACGGAAAAAAATTCAATCACTTAAGCAGACAGACTGCACATAGAAAATCTATGTTAGCTAATATGGCTTGTTCTCTAATCGAGCACAAACGTATTAATACTACTGTTGCTAAAGCAAAAGCGCTTAAACAATTTGTTGAGCCATTAATAACAAAATCAAAAGCGGATACGACTCACAATCGTCGTATTGTTTTTTCATACTTACGTAGCAAATATGCAGTTACTGACTTGTTCAGAGATGTTGCTGCTAAAGTAGGTGACCGTCCAGGTGGATACACTCGTATCATTAAAGTTGGAAATCGTTTAGGAGATAATGCTGATATGGCAATGATCGAATTAGTAGATTTTAACGAACTTTACAACGGAGGTAAAAAAGAAGTTAAAAAAGCAAAAAGCCGTCGTGGTGGAAAAGCTAAAAAAGCAGACGAAGTAGAAGCAGCTCCAGTTGCAGAAGCTCCGGTTGCTGATGCTGAACCAACAACAGAAGCTGCTGAATAATTATGATTATAATCATTCAATAATAAGAAAAGGATAAACTAATTTTTAGTTTATCCTTTTTTTTTGAATTTTTTAATTTGAAAATCGTCAACCAATTTTTTGCATCCGCTGTATTAATGAATTAAATTTGCAGCATATTAAACTACACATGAAATACACAACTAGACAAAGTGCCATTCTATTACTAAGCGATGGGACTATTTTTCACGGAAAATCAATCGGAATTAGCGGAACTACTTTTGGTGAAGTATGTTTCAATACGGGTATGACAGGATACCAAGAGATCTTCACCGATCCTTCTTATTTTGGACAAATCATGGTAGCTACTAACGCCCACATCGGAAACTATGGTGTGAATGATAAAGAAGTAGAATCACAAAGTATTAAAATTGCAGGTTTGGTTTGTAAAAATTTCAGTTTTAATTATTCTCGTCCTGATGCATCGGAAAGTTTAGAAGAGTATTTTACCAAGCAAAATTTGATCTGTATTTCAGATGTGGATACTCGTGCATTGGTGAGTTACATTCGTGATAATGGCGCTATGAACTCCGTTATTTGCACCGATGGTACGCCGATCGAAGAATTGAAAGCGGCTTTGGCTCAGGTTCCGGATATGAAAGGATTAGAGTTAGCCTCTAAAGTTTCTACTACAACACCCTATTTCTTTGGAGAAGAAAATGCAACCTATAAAATTGCAGCTTTGGACTTAGGAATTAAAACCAATATTCTACGCAACTTTGCTAAGAGAGATTGTTACATCAAAGTATTCCCATATAACGCCACTTATGCTGATTTGGCTTCCTTCAATCCAGATGGGTTCTTCTTGTCTAATGGCCCTGGTGATCCAGATCCTTTAACAAGTGCTATTGGAGTAGCCAAAGAAATCATTGCCAATGACAAACCCTTATTTGGAATTTGCTTAGGACACCAAGTTATTGCTTTGGCCAATGGAGTGTCTACTTATAAAATGTTCAACGGTCACCGCGGAATTAATCATCCAGTTAAAAATGTGATTACTGGTAAAGGGGAGATTACGTCTCAAAATCACGGTTTTGCTGTGAATAAAGAGGAGCTAGAAAAGCATCCTGATTTAGAGATTACCCATTTGCATTTGAATGACGAAACTGTAGCCGGAATGCGTATGAAAAATAAAAATTGTTTTTCAGTACAATACCATCCGGAGGCGAGTCCAGGTCCACACGATTCATCTTATTTGTTCGATCAATTTATTGAGAACATGAAAAAATAAAACACTTCTTTTGAGAGTGTTATCAAAGCGGAGTAGTTGTACTTCGCTTTTTTTATTTAACAATTTGAGGTTTTTGAGTGTTATTTTCTTTAAAACTTTGAGAATCAAAAATCAAGCTTAAAATTCATTAATTAATTACAACGTTTTCGTTAATAAGATTGATTTTTTTTGTGTTTTGATTGCGAAAGATGTAATATATTTGCG
>JGI25913J50563_1000114_pt1 | contig 14619 bp, 14 predicted proteins | sample LauGreSp1BDMLBSN_2_FD_50563 | JGI IMG/M metagenome (IMG submission 50563)
TTGTTGCATAAGTTAGAGAACCAGTAGATATTGTTAGTTGTCCAGGTGTTGTTCCACTGTGGGTAGCCCAACCGTTTGCATTAAGTGCACCTGTGCCTGTAAAACGATCACTTACTTGACCAAAAGAGATAGATGCAACAAATAAAGTTGCTAAAATGTAAAGTTTTTTCATGATTTTTTATTTATAAATGTTTAACAAAGGTAGTCACTATTTTTTTATTTGAAAAAAATACAAGTAAAAAAATAGTTAACAATTAATTATTTAACTATCTGACAATTAATTTTCTAGTAGCATTGGAGTCTCCTTCTTCTATTTTAATAAAATAAACTCCAGGAGAAAGCGAGGCAACATTTAATTCTTTAGAAGTTAAAAGTATTTGAAGTACTTTTTTTCCTAAAACATCAAAAATAGTAATTTGTTTATCGTCGTTAGATTTGGAAGAAATGTAAATTTTACCATTGGTTACAGGGTTAGGATAGAAGTTCAATCCCTCTATGGTGTTTTCCTGTGCTTTTGGTTGTTGTTTGTTTTCTTGCGCCAAAACAGTTGAGGTGCTTAGGCATAGAAAAAACAGAATAGTATATAAGTAGTTTTTTGGCATAACTTTATTTTGTTCCTAGCAAATTTACAAAATTATTTCAAATAGCATGCCAAATAACATAAATTTAGCATCTATTCATAATGTTTTGGTTTTATTTTGTATTGATATTCTTTGTAAAATTTTCCAATGTTACTAAATTGTTACCAAAAAGTTTTTTTATTGTAAATTAATTTATATATTTGTTTCAACATTAAAAACAACAATTATGAAAAAGATACTATTAATTACAGTAATGATGATTTTTGGATTGGGATTTAGTCAAAGTAAAAGTCCGCTATTGGAAGCAGAAGGTCAGTTGGTTAAGGCTACCTACTTTAATGAAAATGGAACTATCCAACAAGTTGGGTATTTTAAAGAAGGAAAGTTGGATGGTAAATGGAGCTCTTATGATACTAATGGTAATTTGAAAACTATTGCTCAATACAAAGATGGGGAGAAAACTGGAAAATGGATGTATTTTTCGGATAATGTTTGTGTGAGTGAAGTAAATTTTTCTAATAATCAAATTTTGAAAGTTAGAAATGTGAATCAAAATGCGATTGCCGATAAGAATTAATCTTGAATACTATAAAGGAAATTGAAAAGCTCAACCACACGGTTGAGCTTTTTTTATATCTTTTACCCAATTTTCATATGCATTAAAACAAAAAAACCTCCATTTGGAGGTTTTTGAGCTATAAAATAGTTTGTTTATTTATTGTAGAAGATTCACTCCGCCAACAGTTGACCAAGCTCCCGTTGTAATTGAAGCTCCCGTTGCAGTTGTACTTGTAGTAAATTGTCCTGTAGGGAAAGACACACTAATTGCAGATGTTGCTCCAACAGGAACTATCTGTGTAGTATTTGAAATCTTCACATTTGTTAATTTGATTTTTGAACCATTAACTTGGTTAGTATTAGTTGAAGCATCTTGAATTTTAACTGCAGCACCTTGATAAGTTGTTGCGCCTTCGGTATAATTTCCGTATCCGTCGATTACTACATTGTCAAATTCTCCATTACCTTCTTTTTTGAATTGAAAAGCATCTACTTCAATTGCACCAGCAACTTCAGGAGTACAACCAGCTACTCTTTTTAAAGTAATACCAGTTACTTTTGGCCAAAATGCATTGTTGTTATTTGAAGTTTCAATTTCAATTCCAAAGTTACCTTTAGTAACTTGAAGACCATACCAGTTTGAATTTAATTGCCCTTTCCAACCATCTTGCCAGTCAAAAGCATCGTCATAATTTCCGTAAGAAATTGCGTTTGTCAAACTTACTGTTCCACCATAGAATTCAAAACCATCATCAGCACCTCTATAAGAAACTAAATGGTCTAATGTTGTTCCTGATCCAACAGAGTAAAAAGAAAACCCGTTTAATTCTTTTGTTCCGTCTGCAAGTTTAGATCCAGCATATTCTACTCTAGTATAAGTTAATGAACCTCCATTGTGAGTAGCATTTGTTCCACCATAAGACAATGCGTTACCGTCTTCTGAAGTTGAAGTAGCCACAGCGCCAATTGCATTAATTGGAGCATCACCATACATGATTATCCCGCCCCAAGATCCTGGTACTCCCGATTTTTCAGTAAAGATAACTGGTTGTGCAGCCGTTCCATTAATGTATAGTTTAGCGCCATTTTTTACAACTAATGCATTATCGCCAGTTGTTTTGTCGCAAGTAATTGTGGATCCAGCGGCAAAAGTAACGATCGCTCCAGATTCAATTTTTACAATCCCTTTCAATGTATAAGTACCTAAGGGATACGTTGTGTTAGTTGTGATAATTCCAGTGATTTCACCTGTTACAACTGGAGTAGTTGTGTCATCATCACTACTTGTGCAACTTGTAAATGCAGTTGCTAAAATTGCCAAACTTAAAATAATTTTTTTCATTGTGTTAGTCGTTTTTTGTTGTTTAATTTTCTGATACAAATATAATAGCACTTGTTTTCTTAAGAGTTATCTAAATATTATAATAGCGTTATTTAAAGTCTATAAAAAAGTAAATTTAGTGTTAAGTGATTCNGAATTTATTTACATAAAAAAAGCTGCCTAAACCAGGCAGCTTTATGTTTGAGCTATTATTTTTTTAGAAAGTATAACTTAGGTTTAACGAGAATCCAACCCCTTTTTTGTAATTACTAATTAGGTTTGACTTTTCAGTAATTGGAGAAGTTCCATCGGTTCCTAATTCAAATTTTCTATCCGGATTTAATAGGTTGTCTGCTGAAAATTTCACATCAAAATGTTGGGATAATTTACTGCTCCAAACAAAATCTAATTGTTGCACTGGTAATTCATATATATGATCTAATCCTCCTGTTCCAACAGCATAAATTCTTTTTCCAAATACAGAATATACCAAAGTAGCTGTGTTGCTCCAAGTTTTAGAAAAATTAAATTGGTATTTCACATCTGAATTTATTATCCACTTGGATGCACCTTGTAACTCTCTTGTTTTATGAGTTTCTATGCTTCCTATTGGATTAACTTCTACAGTTGTTTTCATTAATGAAGTGTTAAATCCAAAAGAAAAATCTGCCAAACTTTTATTTATTCTTGCAAAATCGAATAAAAATTCTAATTCTGCTCCTAATAAGTTTGCGCTATCGGAATTTAAATAGGTTGTAATTGTAGCGTTTGCAGCATTGGCGATAAAAGTTCTTTCGATAGGATTTTTAATATTTTTACCAAAAACACCAACTGCAAACATTTCTTTGCCTGTTGGGAATAATTCAAATTTTACATCGGCATTATAGTTGTCACTATTAGTAAGTAGTGGATTCCCTCTCATAGAAGTTCCGTCAGCATTGATGTATTCTATTGGGTAAGCTTCCATAACTACTGGTTTTGTATAGGTTTTTCCAGTTGCAAAACGGATGTTTGCTTTTTCAGTAACTTCATATTTTACATTTAAAGATGGTAATAGATAGAAGTTGTCATAGGTTAATTTCTTAAATGGCTCATCAAAACTACCTTGAGTTCTATATTTGGTTTCTCTTACTGTTTTTTCTGCTCGTAATCCACCATTAACTTCCCATTTGTTGGCAAATTTGAATAAGATATTGGCATACCCAGCATTTGTTTGCTCGTTTAATTTTGCTTTGTAGGTATTGTTAGAGCTTTCTCTAAAACTAAAAGCGTTTTGACTTAAATAATCATTCAATTGTGAGTCTAAACTATTCACAGGAACAGTAAAACTGTTAGGAGCAAAACTATTTACTGGCGAAATAAAACGATATGAGGATTGCATTAATGATGCATACCCATTATAACCAACGGCTAATTTATTTTTTTTATCTTGACCACCAAATTTTAAGCTATATTCTAACATTCCAGACAAATAAATATCACTATTAATATCTAAATACTGTTTGATAAAGTTATTTCCTGCAATAGAAGTAAGAATGTTTTGACCATCTCTTGTTCCGGAGAAAAATTTTCTATCCGGTTGCTGGTAAGAGGTTTTTGCGAAGGACCCTCCAGCTTTAATATTTTGATTTTTATCCGATGTTAAGGCATATTCACCAAGTAATTGTGAATTAAAATAATCGGATTGATCCAGTTGATTAGTTCGGATGAAAGAAACATTATTGTTTGCAGACAAATCTGCATAGCCATTTTGATCTTTAATTAAACTCTCCGTTGTTCTTAAATAGAAATTATTCCAAGATAATTTAATTTTCTTTCCAGTATAGTTTAAACCTACAAGAGATGATATAGACGTTTTGTAACGGTATTCGGTATTAACGAAGTCATTTCTATAAACAAATCCTGATGGATTATTGTTAAAATTTCTTTCTACACCATTTCGGATGCTATAATTATTGTCGAAATTTAAAGAGAATAAATACGAAATTTTATCATTGTTTTTCAGAGTAAATCGTTCCGTATGTAACAAACCAATACTAGAGTTTAAAGGGCTTTTACTTTCGCTTACATCAAAACCGCTTTTAAAAGACTGTATAGATTGGTCGGGTGTGAATGTGTAACTGGAAGGCTTACCTCCCAATAATGCAGGTAAAGCTCTATCGTTTCCTGTTAATCCAAAAAATCCTTTTGTATTATCGGCGTCTTTTGAGATTAAGAAATCGTTTAAATTGTTGTTTGTTGTAAAACTAGTTCCAATGCTAATTTTGGTAAGACTTTTTGTGCTTTTTGATGTAATTGTAGCGATATTAAAAGTTCCTCCAGCAAAATCTCCATATATATTAGGATTAAATGTTTTGTAAACATCAATTACACCTACAATATCGGTTGGAAATAAATCCAATGGAATAATTTTCTTGAACGGATTGTTTGTAGGAGCTGCTAAATCATTTATTAATAAATTATTATATCGGTCTTCCAGTCCTCTTACAAATAATCCTCTTGAACCTACTTTAGTAATTCCAGTAATTTTTGTTAAGCCCTCTTCTACATCGCTAACCCCTTTTCTTGACATTTCTTGTGCGCCAATGCTTTGTTTGATTTCGACCGCTTTTTTTTGTTCTTGCAACAAAGCAGTTTCTTTTTCTCTATTGGTTACTTTTTGAACCACAACATCTTCTAGTTTATATCCTCCTGACCCAAGTACTCTATTTATAGTAACGGTTTCATTTGCTTTGGCAGTAACACGAACTTCAACAGATTCATAACCTACAAAAGAAAATACTAATGTATAATTACCTGGATCCACTTTTAATGAATATTTACCTTTTTCATCTGTAGTAGCACCAATGTTTGCTCCTTTAATTCCGGCATTTGCAAATTGCAATGGGAGGTTAGCATTCTCCTTGTCGGATAGTGTACCAGTAATAGTTGCTTTGTTTTGAGCAATAGCTCCTAAGCTGAAAAGTAATGTTATTAAAATTAATTTGAATTTCATTATTTTGTTATTGTTAAATTTTGATGCAAATAACGTTACTCAATGTAAAGTTCAAGTTACTGCCATTTTATGTTTAAGTTTGGTAATCATTACCTTAATGTTAACACATTAAATTACTGTTAACTCAAACAAATCGGAGATGATGTGTTATAATTATGTTATATTTACCATCGCAAAACACCCAAATTTTTGCCTTATGAAAAAAAAAGACATTAAGATATTATTGGTTGACGATGAACAAGATATCCTAGAAATTGTTGGATACAACTTGTCGCAAGAAGGCTTTAAAATTTTTACAGCATCCAATGGAAAAGAAGCCATTGCAGTTGCTAAAAAAGAACGTCCGCAATTGATAATTATGGATGTAATGATGCCAGAAATGGATGGGATGGAAGCTTGTGAGAATATTAGAAAAATCCCAGAATTAAGCAATACTATTATAACGTTTCTAACCGCTAGAAGTGAAGATTATTCACAAGTAGCGGGATTTGACGCTGGGGCTGATGATTATATTGCTAAACCAATAAAACCAAAATTATTGGTTAGTAAAGTAAAAGCTTTATTAAGAAGGTTAAAAGAAGATACTGCTACTAGTGAAAATTTAAATGTTGGTGGAATTGTAATAAACCGTGAAGAATATAAAATACTAATGGAGGGCCGAGAAATTGTACTTCCAAGAAAAGAATTTGAGTTGTTTTATTTATTGGCTTCCAAACCCGGAAAAGTATTTAAAAGAGAAGAAATTCTAGATAAAGTTTGGGGTAATGATGTGATTGTTGGTGGGAGAACTATTGATGTTCATATCCGAAAATTACGCGAAAAGATTGGCGATGATTTTTTTAAAACGATAAAAGGGGTTGGGTATAAATTTGAAGTATAAAATTTTACTTATTTTTACAATAATAAATAACGATACACTACCTAAATGTCATTAAGCTTTAAGAAAACCTATACTTTTGCAGTAATATCTACTTTATATATTACGCTTTTTTCAACTTCCTTAGTTGCAATACTATCCTTTTTATTTACTACTTTTTCTTGGCAGTTTTGTGTGGCTTTCGCATTTTCTATAGCTATTTTTTCTTTTTTTGTGCTNCAATATCGAGTAGAACATTTTATTTATAGAAGGGTAAAAAAAATCTACGATGACGTTTCAATTTTAGATTCGTCAACCCTTAGTACACAATCTATTACTACCGATATGGCTACTTTAACCAGAGAAGTTAAGAAATTTGCCACCGATAAAAAAGTTGAAATTGAAAACCTAAAAGTTCGTGAAGAATACCGTAGGGAATTTATGGGTAATGTTTCTCACGAGTTAAAAACCCCTCTTTTTACAGTGCAAGGTTACCTTTCTACTCTNTTAGATGGNGCGATGAAAGATAAAGATTTACGAAAAAAATATATTGAAAGAGCCGAGAAAGGTGTCGAACGACTTATTTATATTGTTGAAGATTTAGATATGATTTCTAAATTAGAAATGGGGCAGTTAAATCTAGAATATACCGAGTTTAATATTATAGAATTGATTCAGAATGTTTTTGATTTATTAGAAATGAATGCCGATAAAAAGAACATTATATTAATGTTTGATAGAAAATACAGCAAGCCAATTCTTGTTTTTGCCGATCAAGAAAAAATCCAGCAAGCCCTTACCAATTTGATTATTAATTCCATTAAATATGGAAAAGAAAATGGCACTACTGAGGTTACTATTGAAGATTTAGTTAAAAACAAAATTATTGTTAGAATTCGTGACAATGGTGAAGGAATAGAGAAACAATATATTCCAAGACTTTTTGAACGCTTTTTTAGAGTAGATAAAAGTGGTGCGCGAAGCGAAGGAGGGTCTGGACTTGGACTTTCTATTGTGAAACATATTATTGAGGGCCACGATGAAAAAATTTACGTAGAAAGTGAATACGGGAAAGGTTCAGAGTTTTCATTCACTTTAGAAAAGATTAAATAGTTCCTATCCAATTTTTCCCTAATTTTATTTTTAGCAAACCATAATTAATAATTCTTAACAAATAGTTTAAGTCAATTAATTGTTTTTTGTACTCCTTATTCTATTAAGTTTGGAATTGGTAGGATAAAATTATTTCTAATCGTATATATTTCCTTAATTTTGCCACGCGAGACCTTAGTTTCAATTGTACAAAAGTAAAAACATTAATTTTAGTCGTGGGAAGTAAAAATAAGTTAAAAAGATTTAAAGAGAACGAAACATTTGAGAATGTTTTTCAACCAACAAGAGAAGAAGTAGTAAGCAATAGTTTTCCATTATTGGGAAAATGGAATAGTGATTTCTTCAAAAATGACAATCCAATAATTATTGAATTAGGTTGTGGTAAAGGGGAATATTCCGTTGGTTTAGCGGCTCTTTTTCCCGATAAAAATTTTGTGGGAATAGACATTAAAGGTGCTCGTTTTTGGCGTGGAGCTAAAACTGCGGTAGACGAAGCAATGCACAATGTGGCATTTATTAGAACCCAAATTGAGTTAGTAAATCACATTTTTGCCGATGGCGAAGTAGATGAAATATGGATTACTTTTCCTGATCCACAAATAAAATACAAGCGTACTAAGCACCGCATGACCAATTCGGAATTTTTACAATTGTATAAAAAAATCTTGAAACCGGATGGCATTGTGAATTTGAAAACGGATAGCGAATTCATGCACGGTTACACTTTAGGATTGTTGCATGGTGAAGGACACGAAGTTTTGTATGCCAATCATAACGTTTATAAAAATGAAGGAGCGCCTAGTGAAGTAACAGGGATTCAAACATTTTACGAAAAACAATATTTAGAAATAAATAAATCAATTACGTATATTCGTTTTAAAATAAAATAAATGAATGTTTTTCTTCCGTTTTTCTGTGGATATTTAGCAGCTGTTATAGGGGTTATTCCGCCAGGATTAATCAACTTGACCGCGGCCAAAGTAAGCCTTGTTGACGGAAAAAAAAGAGCAATGGTGTTTGTTTTAGGGGTTTTATTGATAATATTTTTTCAAACTTATATTTCGGTAATTTTCGCACAATATATTGATCGTCATAATGAGGTAGTAATTTTGCTTCGCGAAATAGGACTCGTAATTTTTATAGCATTAACCATATATTTCTTAAAATTTGCTAAAAAACCAAATGTTAGTCAAAGTGAACACGCCGTTGTAAAAAGCAAACGCAGCCGCTTTTTTGTGGGAATGTTTATTTCGGCAATCAATTTTTTCCCCATACCCTATTATGTGTTAATTAGTATTGCCATGTCTTCTTATGGTATTTTCACTTTTGAAACACTTCCAGAATCCACCTTTGTCTTTGGAGTGGTTTTAGGTTCTAGTACTGTCTTTTATTTGTATGTAGTTTTCTTTAATAAAATGAAATCTAAAGCCGATTATTTTATTAACAACATGAATAAAATGATTGGAACTATTACCGGAATAGTTGCATTAATTACTCTATTCAATCTTTTAAAAGACTACTTTTAATGGAAGAAAATTTCTTTGAACGAGTATATGTTATTGCCAAACAAATTCCTGAAGGCCGTGTAACCTCATATGGTGCCATTGCAAAAGCGTTAGGTACGGCACGCTCTGCAAGAATGGTGGGTTGGGCAATGAATGCTTCCCACAATAGAGAGGATGTTCCTGCACATCGTGTAGTGAATAGAAAAGGATTACTTACAGGGAAAATTCATTTTGATGGAACCAACCTCATGCAACAACTTCTAGAAAACGAAGGAATTAAAGTTGTAGATAATCAAATTGTAGATTTTGAGAAAGTTTTTTGGGAACCTACATTAAAATAATCCTACCATTTACTTTTATAGTATTGCTTTATTTTGTCCTAAAATAAATTTTCCTCTACTAAATCGATTTCGTTAAACATCTGTTAATATTGTATAATATTTTTTTATAAAACGTGATAAAAGTCATGTTAGTCCTTTCCTTTTTGTAGGAAATTTGCTCTATAATTAATACAATAAAATATAGAGCAATGGAAACTTATGAAAAATGTCTGAAAATTATTCTTGTTGGATTTTTACTTTTTACTACCAACAACTTTTATGCCCAAGAATCAAAATTAAATTTAACGGAAAGTAAACTAACCATATTTGGAACCTCCAATGTACACGATTGGGATATTNTAGCTCATGCAATGAGTGGTAAAGCAACTTTTACTATCGAAGCAAATATTTTAGAGGAGGTTAAAAACTTAGATTTTTCTGTAGAGACCGAACAACTACTAAGCGGAAGATCTGGAATGGACGCCAATACATTTAAAGCACTTAATAGTAAAAAGTATAAAACTATTACTTACCGTCTTACCAAAGTATTAAAAATCACAAAAACAGCTGCAAACACTTATTCCATAGAAGCTCAAGGAGATTTAACTATTTCTGGTACGACAAAAAATATAACTCAAGTTTTTACCGCAGTAGTTTCTGGAAAAAAAGTAATCCTTTCTGGAAAAACAAAAATTACAATGATGCAGTATAAAGTGACTCCTCCAACAGCTTTGTTTGGAACCATCAAAACTGGACCAGATGTAACTATAGATTTTAAAGTAACTTATAATTAAAACAAAAATAAAACACCCAAATCATGAAAAAATTTATTAAATTATCGTTGTTGATAGCTATCCTATGCTTCACAACCAGCATTAGTGCGCAAACCACATTTGGACAGGTACAAAATAGTATTCCAAGAGATAAAGACGGAATAAATGTATTTGATGTAAAAAAAGATAGTGCCAAATTCAAAGGAGTTAGTGTTTATTTAGGTGCAGCATTTGCACTACAATTTCAAGCATTAAATTCGTTCAATGACCAGGAAAATCTTCCTGCACCAATTGCAAATTACAGATTAAATAACCTTGCAAATAATTTGAATTTACCAATTGCAAACATGACATTTGGAGCGCAATTAGCAGATGGAGTTAGAGTTAATTTAGATCTTTATTTGTCTGCCAGACACCATAATGAAACATGGGTAAAAGGGGGGTATTTACAAATAGACAAATTAGATTTCATTAAAAAAGACTTCCTTGCCGATTTCATGAAATATGCTACAATTAAAGTTGGTCAAATGGAAAACAACTATGGGGATGCCCATTTTAGAAGATCCGATAATGGTAGTGCATTAGTAAATCCATTTATTGAAAATAACATTATGGATGCTTTTATCACAGAACCAGGAGTTGAGGTTTATTATAACAGAAGCGGATTTGTAAGTATGTTAGGTGTAACCAATTCTAAATTGAATCAAAGTGTAGCCGAATTCATTCCTAGTAATTCTACTGTAACAGCTCCAGTTCCTAACTCTACTGTTAGTCCAACTATCTTAGCTAAACTTGGATACGACAAACAAATAGATAAAGATTTAAGAGTAAGAGTAACAGGATCTTTTTACCATGTATCCAATATGAGTAGTGCTTTGTATTCTTCTGATAGAGCAGGTAGTCACTATTATGCTGTAATGTCGCATCAAGCATATAATGGAGTAGGTGGTGCTGCTGTAGCAAATAATTTTGATGTAACAGCTAATAAAGACACTGGTAGATTTAATCCAAATTTCGGAAACTGGGCTACTTCCATTATGGTAAATCCATTTGTAAAATTCAAAGGTCTTGAAGTTTTCGGAACAATAGAATTTGCTTCTGGTGGTAACTTAAAAGGTTCCGACGAAACTCGTACCGTTAATCAATATGCAGGAGATGTAGTTTACCGATTCGGAAAATCAGAAAATCTATACTTAGGCGCTAAATACAACACCGTTTCTGGAAAATTAACTAACACAGATGCAGATGCAGTAAGTATAAACAGAGTAGAATTAGGTGGTGGTTGGTTTATGACCAAAAACATACTAGCTAAGTTAGCTTATGTAAGCCAAAGCTATAAAGACTATTCTCAATTCACTGCAGGTAATCCTAACGATTTGTATGGTGGTAAATTCAACGGTTTCATGTTCGAATCTGTTATCACATTCTAATAACAATAAACTAATACCAAAAGAGAAAAGTTTCGGCTTTTCTCTTTTTATAGGTTATGAAAGCATATAAAATTATACTAGTAGTTTTAGTTTTTTTAAGTTTTGGTTTTACTTTAAGTACCAAAACCAAAGTCAAAATCACCTCTAAAAGTGAAATTACAATTTATGGAAAATCCAATGTAAATTCCTTTAAGTGCAAATACAATTCTAATTTCTTAGAGGATGAAATTTTAGTCACCGTTCTAAAAAATAATGAAACTAAAATGAGTTTTGCCAATGCTAAAATCGCTATAAAAAGTAAAGGTTTTGATTGTAGTAGTAAAATGATTACCAAAGATTTCAAAACTATATTAAAAGCGGAGGACTATGATAATATTAATATAGAATTAAAAGAATTAGATTTAAATGGAAATTCTATTATGACTAGATTACTAATTGAAATTGCAGGAAAAACTAAAGAGTATCTTATTCCGATGGCTTTCAACGCCAAAAACAATAATGTAAAAGGAACCTTAAAATTAAATATTAAAGATTTCGATTTAAAATGTCCCAAAAAAGTTTTTGGTTTAATTGAAGTCGATGATAATGTTGATATTAATTTCAATTTGTTTTTGCAGTATTAGATTTCAATTACAAAAAAAGAGCAGCTTATTAATTTATGCTGCTCTTTTTTTGTAATGTAGTTTTAAATTATATTTTTTATAAAAATTCTAGAATAATTCTTACAACATTTTCAATTCATTAACAATTATTTATCTTGAATAACTATTATCTTTGCAATCTAAAATCAGTCTGAATAAAAAGACGGTATTTTTTTATAAATTTTTGAAAATGAAACTAGATAGAAAAGAAATCCTAAAAGCATTAGAAACTATTACTATTGCTGGTGAAGGAAAAAATATGGTAGAAAGTGGTGCAGTGAAAAATGTAATCACTTTTGGCGATGAGGTTGTGGTTGATTTAGTACTTTCTACTCCGGCCATGCACATAAAAAAACGAGCAGAAGACGATATCAAGAAATTAATTCACGAACAATTTTCTGCGGATGCAGTGGTAAAAGTAAATATCAAAGTAGAAGCCAAAGAAAATCCAAACGAAATCAAAGGGAAATCTATTCCAGGAATTAGCAATGTTATTGCGGTTGCTTCTGGTAAAGGAGGTGTCGGAAAATCGACCATTACGGCCAATTTAGCCGTATCCTTGGCTAAAATGGGATTTAAGGTAGGTGTTCTAGATGCCGATATTTACGGGCCAAGCATGCCAATCATGTTTGATGTTGAAAACGAAAAACCAATTTCTATAGATGTCAATGGTAAATCGAAAATGAAACCTGTAGAAAGTTACGAAATAAAATTACTTTCCATAGGATTTTTCACCTCCCCAAGTCAAGCCGTAATTTGGAGAGGACCAATGGCTGCCAAAGCATTAAACCAAATGATTTTTGATGCCGATTGGGGAGAATTAGACTTTATGCTAATCGATTTACCTCCAGGAACTGGTGATATTCATTTATCTATAATGCAATCTATGCCAATCACGGGAGCTGTAATTGTGAGTACGCCACAGGCGGTTGCATTAGCAGATGCTAGAAAAGGAATTTCCATGTTCTTGTCAGAAAACATTAACGTTCCAGTATTAGGAATTATTGAAAACATGGCCTATTTCACACCTGAAGAATTGCCAGAAAATAAATATTACATCTTTGGAAAAGAGGGCGCTAAAAATCTTGCAGAAGATTTACAAGTTCCTTTCTTAGGGGAAGTGCCGTTAGTGCAAAGCATTCGCGAAGCAGGAGATTACGGTCGTCCAGCAGCATTGCAAACAGACTCTACATTAGAGAAAGTTTTTGAAGAAATTGCAAGAAATGTAGTACAAGAAACGGTAAGCCGCAATGAAAATCTTGCGCCAACCGAAGCAATAAAAATAACCACTATGGCAGGATGTTCTGCAATAAAGAAATAGACAACTTAGACTTCTTAGATTTTTAGACATTTTAGATCTCCTTAATGTCTAAAAATCTAAATAATCTAAGCAGTCTAAAAATCTAATTAATCTAAAATGTCTAAATTATGACACACGAAGAGTTGACTTTGAATATCGAAAAAGCACTAGAGGAAATTCGCCCTTTCTTGAATTCCGATGGTGGCGATATTAGTTTGATTTCTATAGAAGATGAAAAGCATGTAAAAGTGCGTTTTCAGGGTGCTTGCACCAGTTGTAGTGTAAACCAAATGACCTTAAAAGCAGGGGTAGAGACTACGATAAAAAAATATGCACCACAAATAGAAACTGTAGAGAACATTGCTTAGTTAATAGCTATGATAAAAATCATACATTTTAAAATTTATATTTTAGAATTTCGCATTCTCAACTTCTAAACGTATAAACTCATAAACTTCTAAAATGATTGAAACCGATATACTTATTATAGGGGCTGGTCCAACCGGACTTTTCGCTGTCTTTGAAGCTGGATTACTACAATTAAAATGCCATATTATTGATGCNCTTCCGCAACCGGGAGGGCAATTGGCCGAATTATATCCCAAAAAACCAATCTTTGACATTCCGGGTTACCCCGAAGTATTAGCAGGTGATTTGGTGACCAATTTAATGGAACAAATTAAGCAATTTCAACCGGGATTTACTTTGGCTGAAACTGCTGAAACTATTGACACTTTAGAAGATGGAACGTTTATTGTTACTACTAATAAAGGAACCAAGCACCATGCCAAAGCAATTGCAATTGCTGGTGGTTTGGGAACATTTGAACCTAGAAAACCGCAATTAGAAAACATTTCTTTTTATGAAGAAAAAGGAGTGGAGTATTTTGTAAAAGATCCTGAATTGTTCCGCAATAAACGAGTAGTAATTGCNGGNGGNGGAGATTCTGCTTTAGACTGGAGTGTCTTTCTTTCTAACGTTGCTTCCGAAGTGACTTTGGTGCACCGAAGAAATGAATTTCGTGGGGCTTTAGATTCGGTGGAGAAGGTACAAGAATTAAAAAAACTAGGAAAAATTAACTTGATTACTCCTGCAGAAGTGGTTGCAGTGCAAGGAACCAACCATATTGAAAGTATCGTTTTAGAAAATGAAGGCGTGCAACAAGTTTTAGAAACCGATTTTTTCATTCCGCTTTTTGGGCTTACCCCAAAATTAGGAGCGATTGC
>JGI25913J50563_1000115_pt1 | contig 14482 bp, 9 predicted proteins | sample LauGreSp1BDMLBSN_2_FD_50563 | JGI IMG/M metagenome (IMG submission 50563)
CAATCGCGATCCACCATCATCAATCCGAAGATATCTAATATTGATGTGTTTTCCATTATTTCCGATGAAGCGGTAGCCTATGTAAATTTCCTACAAATTGCCCATGGTGCCATCATTCGATCCTATACTTTAGAATTAAAGAAAAAACTAGAAGAAACCAACGAAGAACTTCTAGAGTTGGCGGTGGTGGAACTTCGGGAGCGTTTTCACTTGCTTTCGCGTGAAATAATTTTGCCCTTTCCCTTAGATTTTGGCGATAAAATAAAAGTTACCGTGCCGCAATTGGGCGATAAAAAACAAATTTTAGAACTCTCGGAACGCAACGCCAAATACTACCGAATGGATCAATTAAAACAAATCCAAATTGTAGATCCCGAGCGGCATACCAACCGAATTATGGCGCAAATGCAAAAAGATTTACGCCTTTCAGTTGAGCCGCGTCACATAGAATGTTTTGATAATTCCAACATCCAAGGAACCAACCCTGTAGCGGCTTGCGTGGTTTTTAAAGACGGAAAACCATCTAAAAAAGACTACCGCCATTTCAATATAAAAACCGTCGAAGGACCCAACGATTTTGCCTCCATGGAAGAAGTGGTGTACCGACGCTACAAACGCCTTATAGACGAAAACCAACCCTTGCCACAACTCATCATTATCGATGGTGGAAAAGGGCAATTATCGTCGGCCCTAAAAAGTATCGACGATTTAGGCTTGCGAGGAAAAATCGCCATCATCGGAATTGCAAAACGTCTCGAAGAACTTTTTTATCCAGGCGATTCGGCACCTTTATACCTCGATAAAAAATCGGAAACCCTAAAAGTAATTCAGTTTTTACGCAACGAAGCCCACCGTTTTGGGATTACTTTTCACCGCGATAAACGAAGCAAAGCAGCGCTAAATTCGTCCATCGAAACCATTCCTGGAATTGGCGAAAAGACCATGCTGACGCTGATAACCCACTTTAAAAGTGTTAAAAGATTGAAATTAGCTACCGAAAAAGAAATTTCTGAGGTGATTGGTGTATCAAAAGCCAAAAAAATTTCCGACTTTTACCATAAAATCGATAATTAATATTGGAAGCGAATGTTTAAGGCCTACTTGCAATCCATTTTCCCGCCATACACTACAATCTTTTCCTTTCTGAAAAAGAAAGAAAAAGGATTTTCGTTGCTGTCGGGGCTAGCTAGTAAAGGTCTTTTGTGTCTATTCTCTATTTTCTATTCTCTATTTTCTCAAACTACCTATTCCCAAGATTCCATTAAACGACCAAAAATCGGATTGGTTTTAACCGGAGGTGGTGCCAAAGGCTTTGCCCATATTGGGGTTTTAAAAGTGCTTGAAAAAGCAGGCGTAAAAATTGATTACATAGGCGGAACCAGTATGGGTGCAGTAGTTGGAGGCTTATATGCTACAGGTTACAATGCCCAACAAATAGATTCAATATTTCATAACACTAATTTTGATGAGCTTATAAAAGATTATGTTCCAAGAGCAAATAAAAGTTTTTATGAAAAGCGTAACGATGAATTGTACGCCATTTCGTTGCCGTTTAAAAAACTCAGCATAGGCGTTCCAATTGCTTTATCTAAAGGGATGTACAACTATAATTTACTGCATAAACTAACCCATTCGGTTCGGCATACAAGAGATTTCAACCAACTGTCTATTCCNTTTTTATGCATTGCTACCGATATAGAAACTGGAGAACAACAAATATTAAACAAAGGCAGTTTACCACTGGCATTATTGGCAAGTTCGGCATTTCCTACACTTTTTTCTCCAGTAGAAATAGATGGAAAAATGCTTATTGATGGTGGAGTATCCAATAATTATCCTATTGATGAGGTGCGAAAAATGGGTGCCGATATCATCATTGGAGTAGATGTTCAAGATGGTTTAAAAAATAGAAATTCCTTAAAGGAAGCTACACAAATACTTCTTCAAATCTCTAACCTTCAGATGATTGAAGGNATGAAAGAAAAAATAAGAAAGACAGATATTTATATTAAACCCGATATCTCAAGATATTCGGTGATATCTTTTGACAGAGAAAATGAAATAATTAAAACAGGTGAAATTGCTGCATTAAAAGTTTTGGATAAAATAAATAAAATCACACTAAACAGTAAGCCATCCCAAAGACTTAAATGCGTTAGCGATAGTATTCAAATCACCAAAATAACCATTAACGAAGTTAAAGATTACACCCGTGCCTATGTAATTGGAAAATTAGGTTTTAAACCAGGGAGTAAAATAAGTTACGAGCAGTTAAAAAAAGGAATCAATACCCTTAATGCTACCGGAAATTTCACGGCAATTAATTACGAATTGAACGAATTTAATTCGGGAGATGAATTAAATTTAACCCTTAAAGAAAGTGCAAACAGCACTTTTTTAAAATTTGGATTGCATTACGATGGACTTTATAAAAGTGCCGCCTTAATAAACATAACGCAAAAAAAATCTCTATTTAAGAATGATGTTTTATCCGCCGATTTAGGCATTGGGGATAATTTTAGATACAATTTAGATTATTATGTGGATAACGGATTTTATTTTAGCTTCGGATTTAAATCTCTATTCAATCAGTTCAATAAAAATGTTTCTACTGATTTTAGTGATGGTTATGTTTTTCAAAACCTTGGGATAAATTCATTAAATGTAGATTATTCCGATTGGACCAATTCGGCCTATTTACAAACTATTTTCGCCCAAAAGTTTTTATTTGGCGGCGGTTTAGAAATAAAACATTTAAAAATATCCTCGAAAACTTTAGAAAGCATTAATCCAATTATTGAAAAAAGTAATTATACGAGTGCTTATGCCTATTTAAAATACGATTCTATGGATAGTAAATATTTTCCTAAAAAAGGATGGTATTTTAATAACAAACTACAATCGTATTTATTTTCTTCAGACTATACCCATCAATTTAATAGGTTTTCCATTGCTAGTTCCGAATTAGGCATTACGCGAACTTTTTACAAAGTCATTAATCTGAAGTTGGAATCGGAAGCAGGCTTATCCTTTGGTCAAAACAGCATGCACTTTTTAGATTTTATTCTTGGAGGTTATGGCTTTAACCCTATCAATAATTTCAAACAATTTTACGGGTATGATTTCATTAGTATCTCTGCAGATAGTTATGTTAAGGCTTTAGCTACATTAGATATCGAGTTTTACAAAAAAAATCACATTAATTTTTCGGCTAATTATGCCAATGCCGAAAATAAATTATTTAGCACCGGAAACTGGCTTGCTACCCCAAGATATTCTGGATATGCAGTAGGTTATGGATTAGAAACAGTACTTGGCCCACTGGAAATTAAATACTCATGGTCCCCCGAATTGCCAAGAGGATTTGTAGGTTTCAATGTTGGTTTTTGGTTTTAAACGGCAGAAATTTTCTATTTTGGTAGAAATATTAAACAAAAAAAGTATATTTGAACAAATAAAACTAAAAAGAATAAACTATGTCTATTTGGAAAAGAAAACCATTGGCGCTATTACTTGCAGAAGCGTCAGATTCTGAAAAAGGATTAAAAAGAACATTAACAGCTTGGTCATTGATAGCTTTAGGAATAGGAGCTATAATAGGTGCTGGACTTTTTGTAAGAACAGCTACTGCTGCAGCTCAAAACGCAGGACCATCCGTAACTATTGGATTTATTGTAGCAGCTATCGGTTGCGCTTTAGCAGGTTTATGTTATGCTGAATTATCCTCTTCCATTCCAATTTCAGGAAGTGCTTATACCTATACCTATGCAACAATGGGTGAATTATTAGCTTGGATTATTGGTTGGGATTTAATATTAGAATATGCAGTTGGAGCGGCAACCGTTGGTATCGCGTGGAGTGAATACCTCAATAATCTGCTGGTCAATGTGCTTCATACGAGTCCTATTCCCTATTCCTTATCGCATTCGCCTTTTCAAAAAGTGCTAGATCCAGTTACACATCAAGTAATTGAGCAAGGAATTATCAACTTGCCAGCCTTGTTTATTGTAGCTGTAATTAGTTTATTATTAATTAGAGGAACTCAAGAATCTGCTTTTGTTAATGGAATTATAGTAGTGGTAAAAGTTGCTATTGTAATCATGATTATCGTATTTGGATGGAGTTACATCAATCCTGTAAACCATACACCTTACATTCCAGAAAGTTCCATATTTACAGACGAACATGGCGTTGGTCATAGTTATGGAGGTATAATGGGTATTCTTGGTGCTGCAGGAACAGTGTTCTTTGCTTTCATCGGATTTGATGCCGTAAGTACCGCTGCACAAGAAACTAAAAATCCAAAAAGAGATATGCCAATTGGTATACTTGGTTCTTTAGCAGTTTGTACTGTTTTATACATTCTTTTTGCACACGTTTTAACAGGAGTAGCAACAGTAGAAGATTTTAGAACAGGTGGTAAAGAAGCTTCTGTAGCTTTTGCCATAGGGAAATACATGATTGGTTACCAATGGTTGGCTCAGTTTGTTACCGTAGCTATTTTAGCTGGTTTTTCTTCTGTTATTTTAGTAATGTTACTTGGTCAATCTAGAGTTTTTTATGCTATGGGAAAAGATGGCTTATTGCCAAAAGCATTCGGAGATTTACACCCAAAATACAAAACCCCTTACAAAGCAAATCTTGCTATCTTAGTAATTGTTGGTTTATTTGCTGCATTTATCCCTGGTGATATTGTAGGAGATATGACAAGTATTGGAACCTTATTTGCATTTATCTTAGTATGTATTTCAGTAATTGTATTAAGAAAAACCAATCCGGAAATGAAACGCGAATTCAAAACGCCTTTGGTTCCGTTTGTTCCAATTTTGGGAGTTTTAGTTTGTCTTGCAATGATCTACGGATTAGGATGGACTAATTGGCTTCGATTAGCAGTTTGGTTGGTAATTGGTCTTGTTATTTATTTTGCATATAGTAGAAAAAACAGCAAATTGAACAATCCAGATAAAGAATAATTAGCGTAAATCGCAATAAAAGGCATTAGTATTTGATAACTCAATAACTAATGCCTTTTTCTTTTTACAAAAGTTTATAAAAAGTATTTTTTGGAAAACATTTTTTACGATATTTGTAATGATGAAAAACTGGGACGATTTACTTATTCTATTAAAATACCTCATCAAGAGAAATCCGGAATGAATAACTATTCTTTTTGAGTGTTAACTAAAGTTGGGACAAACCCAAACTTTTATTTTTCAAATATTTAAACAAAAAGAAAATGCCAATTTATCATAAACTAGGAAATATTCCTCATAAGCGTCACATTCAGTTTGAAAATCCGGATGGAGGGTTATATTACGAACAACTTTTCGGTACCGAAGGTTTTAATGGACATTCCTCATTATTATATGAGGTGCATCGGCCAACGCAGATAAAAGAAATTCTAAAATCGTACTCGGTTGCACCCAAAATTGCTATCGGGAAAAACATAAAATCTTTATTATTAAAAGGCTTCGAACTAAAGCCGGAAGATGATTTTTTAGACAGCAGAAAAGCAATGCTGGTTAATAAAGATTGCACCATTGGATTGGCTGCTCCTAGAAAATCCCTAACGGAATATTTCTATAAAAATGCCGATGCTGATGAAATGATTTTCATCCATAAAGGAAAAGGGAAATTGCGCACCATGATGGGTAATATTGCCTTTGAATATGGAGATTACCTTATTATTCCGCGTGGAATGATTTATCAAATTCAATTTGACACCGAAGACAATAGATTGTTTTATGTTGAAAGTTTTGCACCTTTCTATACGCCAAAACGATATAAAAATGAATCGGGTCAACATTTAGAGCATGCACCATTTTGCGAACGCGACTTTAAATTGCCAACAGAATTAGAAACGCACCATGAAAAAGGGGATTTTTTGGTCAAAATTAAAAAAGAAGGAATGCTGCATGAAGTGATTTATGCAACGCATCCTTTTGGTGTGATAGGCTGGGATGGGTATAATTTTCCGTATGGATTTTCTATTCATAATTTTGAACCCATAACAGGAAGAGTACATCAACCACCACCGGTGCATCAAACATTTGAAACAGCAACTTTTGTAGTTTGTTCTTTTGTTCCTAGACTTTATGATTACCATCCAAAATCAATTCCGGCACCTTACAATCATAGTAATATAGATTCGGATGAGGTTTTATATTATGTGGATGGTGACTTTATGTCCAGAAATAATATAGAACAAGGTCATATCACTTTGCACCCCAAAGGGATTCCACATGGGCCAGCTCCTGGAGCAATGGAACGTAGTATTGGGAAAACAGTGACGGAAGAATTGGCTGTCATGGTAGATACCTTTCATCCGTTAATGGTTACGGAAGAGGCAATGGGAATTGATGATGGGAAATATTATAAATCTTGGGTAGAATAATTGAGGAAGACCAAAATTTTCGAATTTAAAAATTCGGAAAGACTTAAAAAAATAAACAGATGGCCAAAGAAATAAAATCCGTAGAATACGGACTAGAAAAAATATTTAGTGGAGCACAAGATTTCCTTCCGCTATTAGGAACCGATTATGTGGAGTTTTACGTAGGTAATGCAAAACAATCGGCACATTATTACAAAACAGCATTCGGATTTCAATCGCACGCTTATCGTGGTTTGGAAACAGGCTCTCGCGATTCAGTAAGTTATGTTTTAAAACAAGACAAAATCCGTTTGGTTTTAACCACACCTTTAAATAGTGATTCTCCTATCAACGAGCATTTAAGAAAGCATGGAGACGGAGTAAAAGTGGTTGCTCTTTGGGTAGAAGATGCACAATCTGCTTATGAAGAAACTACCAAACGTGGCGCAAAATCCTTTATGGAACCAACCATTGAAAAAGACGAGTATGGCGAAGTAGTTCGATCCGGAATTTACACTTATGGCGAAACCGTTCACATATTTGTAGAAAGAAAAAACTACAGCGGAGCTTTTTTGCCAGGATTTAAAGAATGGAAATCGGACTACAATCCTGAGCCACTAGGACTAAAATACATTGACCACATGGTTGGAAACGTAGGCTGGGGCGAAATGAACCAATGGGTAAAATGGTACGAAGACGTGATGGGATTTGAAAACTTCCTGTCTTTTGATGACAAACAAATCCATACCGAATATTCTGCTTTAATGAGTAAAGTAATGTCTAANGGTAACGGAAGAATTAAATTTCCAATAAACGAACCTGCCAAAGGAAACAAAAAATCACAAATAGAAGAATACTTAGATTTTTACGAAAGCCCAGGGGTGCAACATATTGCTGTTGCTACGGATGATGTTATAAAAACCGTTTCCGGATTAAAAGCAAGAGGAATTGAGTTTTTACCTCCACCTCCACAAGCCTACTATGATGACATCCCAAGAAGATTGGGTGTTCACATGGAGATGATGAAAGAAGACATAAAAAAATTACAAGAACTTTCTATTTTGGTGGATGCCGATGAAGATGGGTATCTTTTGCAAATTTTTACCAAACCTCAAGAAGATCGTCCAACTTTATTTTTTGAAATAATCCAAAGAATGGGTGCCAAAGGTTTTGGTGCAGGAAACTTTAAAGCTCTTTTTGAGTCTATAGAAAGAGAACAAGCGTTGAGAGGAACGCTATAATTCATTCATTTTATTAAATAATTACTAGCGTACAACGTTGTAGTATCGGTATTATTAATAAAAATATGTTAAAGTTCATTTTTTATTGAGAATAACTTAAAAACAGTACTATCTTTGTACTCACAAAAATAAAAGGAGTGGTTTCCTTTAATTTTTATATAAGTTTTCATAATTTATAGTTTTTAGGTTGGTTAATAGCATAAAAACTCCATCATTATTTGATGGAGTTTTTTTGTTTTAATACATTTGGAACAGAAATTGCATTACAAGAGTATAACCTAATTATATTTACACATGAAAAAGATACTAGTTCTAGCGCTATTTTTTCTCACAGTAAGTTTTGATTCTCTTCAAGATACTCCTTTTGACACGGGAGAATGGTTCAAATTTAGAATCCATTATGGCTTAGTCACCGCTGGTTATGCCACTCTAGAAGTTAAAGAAGCAATTAAAAATAACAAGAAAGTCTACCATGCTGTTGGAAGAGGCTATACAACTGGAATGTCTAAATGGTTTTTTAATGTAGAGGATAATTATGAAACCTATTTTGACAAAGCTACNGGTAAACCTTACCAATATGTTCGAAAAATTGACGAAGGCGGATACACCAAAGACGAAGAAGGATTTTTTAATCAAGATAAAAACACCATCTTGGTAAAAGATTATAAAAACAACAACAACCAAACTTTTGCTACTTCCGAAAATATTCAGGATATTGTTTCTACCTTTTATTACCTAAGAAAACACCCTTCGGTAAACAGACTAAAAGTAGGAGAATCCATCGCAATTGATATGTTTTTTGACCAGGAGTCCACAAAATTTAAGTTAAAATACATTGGCAAAGAAGATTTAGATACTAAATTTGGCGTCGTACCTTGTATGATTTTTCGCCCATTAGTGCAATCCGGGCGAGTTTTTAAAGAACAAGAAAGTTTAACCGTTTGGATTTCAGACGATGATAATAAAGTGCCAGTACGAATAAAAGCTAGTTTAGCTATTGGTTCTATTAAAGCAGATTTAGAATCCTTTAAAGGATTATCTAACCCATTTACAATTAAAGTAAAACAATGACCTTAGACACGCCTAAAATAATTGAAGCATTAGAAGAAAAATTTGCTGCAATAAATCAAAAAACAGACACCCATTTGGAAGGACTTCTTTGGTCCAAACCGATAACTTATTGGGATTATATTCAAACTGATGCTTTACTGAATTTGCAAACGCAAAGAACAGTACTGCCCGACGAAATGGTTTTCATTATGTACCATCAAGTCAACGAATTGTTGTTTAAAATGATACTCTGGGAAATAAGCCAAGTGTGCCAATGCGAGCATCCAGAAACTAAATTCTTTGCCGAAAGATTAATGCGAATTAGTCGTTATTTTGATATGCTTACCACTTCATTTGACATCATGGGAGACGGAATGGAAGTGGAGCAATACATGAAATTTAGAAATACGTTAACTCCGGCAAGCGGTTTTCAAAGTGCACAATATCGATTAATAGAGTTTGCTTCTACCGATTTAATCAATCTTATTGATTACCGATTTAGAGCTACCATAGACCGCAACACCCCTTATACGCATGCCTTTGAGCATCTGTATTGGCAGGCTGCAGGTAAAGATTATAAAACAGGAGAAAAATCATTTCTACTTTTGGAATTTGAAAGAAAATACAAAGCCGAGTTTTTGCGTTATATGGAAGAGCACAATACCATAAACCTATGGCAAAAATTTAAGCAACTTCCAGAAGGCGATCAAAAAAACACCGAATTAATTGCTGCCATGCGCCATTATGACAAAACGGTCAATATTACTTGGGTAATGGGTCATTTAAATGCTGCCAAAAAATACATTGAAAGCGGGCAAGGTTCTGGGGAGGCAACAGGAGGAAGTGACTGGAAAAAATACATGCACCCAAAATACCAAAGAAGAATATTTTTTCCCGAACTTTGGAGTGAAGACGAATTGAAAAATTGGGGCGAAAACTGTTAAAAAATAATACAAGCATATTGAAAAAACTGGCACTTCTCTTATTGGTTCTACTTGCACTAACTTCTTGTAAAAAATCACAAGAAGAATTTGTAATTGAAGATGCTGAACCTCAAAAACCTATCGTAGATTTTGGGTTTCATTACGATGATTTTAATGTGTATTACGATACCATTCAAAGTCAAGACACTTTTGAAAAAATCTTAAAAAAGCAAAACCTAAACGGAAAAAAGGTAACCGATATCATTCGTGTTGTTAGAGACTCCTTTTCAACTAGCGTTCGATTTAAAAGGCCTTATGTATGCCTTCGATCTAAAGATAGATACAATAAATTGCAATATCTTATTTACCAACCCAATCGTTTAGATTACTATTTAGTAGATTTAACCGATTCTATTGTTGGTTTCAAAAAATCCAGACCTCTTACCTTTAAAAAAAGGACCATTGCAGGTGAACTGATAGGTTCGCTTACGCAAACGTTGCGCAGCATGAAAATTGAACCAACATTGTCTGGAAGATTAACCAAAGTTTTTGCTTGGTCCATAGATTTTTTCAAATCTAGAAAAGGAGACAAATTTGCACTTAGTTTTACCGAAAGATACATTAACGATACCGTTTATGATGGTGTAGATAGTTTAAGAGCTGCTTATTTTGAATATAAAGGCGAAAAAATTTATGCCTTTCCATTTGCACAAGAGCGCAATGGTAAAATTGATTATTACGATGAAAATGGTAAAGCGTTAAAGAATTTTTTCCTAAAAGCGCCATTGAAATTTGTAAACATTACCTCTAAATTTTCTAAAAACAGATTTCATCCAGTGCAATTAAAATGGAAAGCTCATAAAGGAACCGATTATGCAGCTCCTACGGGAACACCAATTATGTCAACCGCAGCAGGAATCGTGGAACAATCTGGATATACAGCGGGTAACGGAAATTTTGTAAAAGTAAAACACGATAAAACGTATTCCACCCAATATTTACACATGTCAAAAATCTTAGTGCGAAGAGGGCAACGAGTAAAACAAGGGCAAACTATTGGTAAAGTAGGAAGTACTGGTTTAGCGACAGGCCCACACGTTTGTTATCGTTTCTGGAAAAGCGGCGTACAAGTAGATGCATTAAAATTAAAATTACCAAATTCTCAAGTGATGGAAGGTAGAAATCTGCCAAGATTTAAAGAACAAATGCGACCTCTAAAAAGAGAATTGGATAGTGTTACTGATATTCGATTCCATAAGTAATAAATTTTTAAATTACTTACAACTATAACGTTTGCATTCTTTTTTTAGGATATTAATTAGCAAAGTCTTCGTCTTTTATCTAATTTTGTCCTACAAAAAATTAACAATATGTCTTTACCTAATACCAATCCGTCCAATACTAACGCTTGGCAGAATTTAAAAAAGCACTTTTCTACAATGGAGTCTAATTCCATTAAAGAAATGTTTCAAAATGACGGAACAAGAGCTGAAAAATTTCACATTCAATGGAACGATTTTTTAGTAGACTTTTCTAAAAATAATATCACCCAAGAAACCCTTGATTTACTTTTAAAACTTACGGAAGAGGTTAATTTAAAAGAAGCCATTACTCAATATTTTAATGGGGATTTAATTAATCAAACCGAAAACAGAGCCGTATTGCACACCGCATTACGAGCACCCGAATCGGCTACTTTTTTAGTAGATGGGGGCAATGTAATGCCAGAAATTTATGAAGTAAAAAAGAGTATTGAAAAATTTACTAATGAAATAACTTCTGGATACCGAACAGGATATACCGGAAAACCATTTACAGATGTAGTTAATATAGGTATTGGAGGTTCTGATCTTGGTCCTGCAATGGTAGTAGAAGCGTTACAATATTATAAAAATCATTTGAACGTTCATTTTGTTTCTAATGTAGATGGCGATCATGTAAATGAAATTATAAAGAAAATAAATCCAGAAACAACTCTTTTTGTAATTGTTTCTAAAACCTTTACCACTCAGGAAACACTTACCAATTCGGAAACCATTAGAACTTGGTTTTTGCAATCGGCAAAACAAGAAGATGTTGCCAAACACTTCGTAGCGGTTTCTACCAACATCCAAAAAGTTACCGAATTCGGAATCGATGCTAACAACATTTTCCCAATGTGGGATTGGGTTGGTGGTCGTTTTTCGCTTTGGTCTGCAGTTGGTTTATCAGTAAGTTTGGCAGTTGGTTTTGATAATTTTGACAAATTATTAAAAGGTGCTAACCAAATGGACGAACATTTTAAAAACGAAACGTTCGATAAAAATATCCCGGTTATTTTAGCCTTACTTAGCGTTTGGTACAATAACTTCTTTGGTGCCGAAAGTGAAGCGATTATTCCATATACTCAGTATTTACAAAAATTAGCTCCTTATTTACAACAAGGAATAATGGAAAGCAATGGCAAAAGCATCGGTAGAGATGGTAAACCAGTAAATTACCAAACGGGAACCATTATTTGGGGAGAGCCAGGAACCAATTCGCAACACGCCTTTTTTCAATTAATCCACCAAGGAACTAAGTTAATTCCTACAGATTTTATAGGCTATGTAACCCCATTATATGGTAATACGGACCATCATAATAAATTAATGTCGAATTTCTTTGCGCAAACCGAAGCTTTGTTAAATGGCAAAACTGCCGAACAAGTGCAAGCGGAGTTTGATAAACAAGGAATGGAAAAGGCTAAAGCTGATTTCTTAAAACCATTTAAAGTTTTTACAGGCAATAAACCAACCAATACGATACTAATTCAGAAATTAACTCCTGAAACTCTAGGCTCTTTAGTGGCTATGTACGAACACAAAATATTTGTTCAAGGTATCATTTGGAATATTTTTAGTTACGACCAATGGGGGGTTGAGTTAGGTAAACAATTGGCCAACTCCATTTTGGAAGAAATTAATGCTAAAAAAGTAGCGCAGCATGACAGTTCTACCACCTTATTATTAAATCATTTTTTTAAAAAATAAATTCAATATCACAAAAAGTTCCAAACCTCAATATAATAACGTATTGAGGTTTTTATTTTTTATCATCTTTTATATTTTTTTTAAGAATAATCAGACAAAAATATTTTTGTTAACATTAATTTAACATATTTAAAATAATAAAATAAGAATTTTGCAAAAAATATTTTAAAAACAAAACAAATGAAAAAAATTACAATTAATTTATTTTCGATTATGTTTCTTTTAATGGCAACAGCCATGTTCTCACAAGGAAAAATTAAAGGAACGGTTTCGGACAATGAGCTTAACGGTGCTTTACCAGGTGTAAATGTTTTAGTTAAAGGTTCTACTACAGGAGCTTCAACAGACATAGATGGTAAATTTCTTTTAACTACTACAGCAACTTCTGGTCAAGTAGTTATTTCTTACGTAGGGTTTCAAACGCAAACAGTAAGCTTTACAGTAAAAAATGGCGAAACTGTAGATTTAGGTTCTATTAAATTGGTTTCTAATTCTAACCAATTAGAAGAGGTAGTTGTAAAAAGTAGCTTAATTGACATTGCTAAAGACAGAAAAACTCCGGTTGCTGTTTCTACAATTAGAGCTTCTGAAATTCAACAAAAATTGGGTAATCAAGAATTTCCTGAGATTTTAGCAAATACTCCTTCTGTATATGCTTCTAAAGCTGGTGGAGGTTTTGGTGATTCAAGAGTTGTAATTCGTGGATTTGATCAAAAAAACATTGCTGTTATGATTAACGGAGTTCCTGTTAATGACATGGAAAATAGCTCTGTTTATTGGAGTAACTGGGCAGGTTTATCTGACGTAACTTCTGCAATGCAAGTACAAAGAGGATTAGGTTCTTCTAAAATTGTAAATTCTTCAGTAGGTGGAAATATTAATGTAGTAACTAGAACTTCTGACATTAAAGAAGGAGGATCAATTTCTACTTCTGTTGCTAACGATAACTATTTAAAAACAGGAGTATCTTACAATACAGGTAAAATGAAAAATGGTTTATCTGCATCTGTATTATTAAGCCAAACAAATGGTAGCTTATATGCAAACGGAACACGTTTTGAAGCAGCTAATTATTTTATTGCTTTAGGATATCAAATTAATAAAAAGAACGATATTCAATTTACTTTTACAGGGGCGCCTCAATGGCACGATCAAAGATCAACCTCTCCAACAATTATTCAGTACTTGCAATATGGATCTGACGGAGAGCCAAACAGAAGATTAAATTTAGATGCTGGAACATTAAATGGTAGAGATTTCAATATGAAAACTAATTACTACCATAAACCAGTTGCCTCTTTGAATTGGGAAAATAAAATTTCTGAAAAAATGAAAGTATCTGCAGTTCTTTATGGCTCTTGGGGTCGTGGAGGAGGAACTTCTGCAAATGGTGTAGCTAGAGGAAATAACTATGTTAGTTCTTTGTTTGCAAATGCAGATGGATCAAGAAATTATGATAAAATTGAAGATTGGAATACAGGTAATTTAGCAATTGCATCTGGAACTAGTCCTGCAGCAACTAGAAGCTTGACTAATGGAGAATATATTAGTTACTCTAGTACTTCTAATGATCTTACAAATGGTATTTCTAAAATAGCATCTACTAACTCGCATAACTGGTATGGTGGTGTTGCAAGTTTGAATACTAAATTGACAAAAGAGTTAACATTAGATTTTGGTGTTGACGTAAGAACTTACAAAGGAATTCACTTTCAAACAGTAAATGATTTAGTTGGAGCTGCTGGATATAAAGATTTATTAACAGCTACAAATGGAAACATTAATGCTGCTAATCAAATTATAAAAGCAACTTACGATGCAAGACCAAATTTAAACCCACTTTGGAATACAGATTACCAACAAAAAGTGAACTATAACAACGAT
>JGI25913J50563_1000119_pt1 | contig 14195 bp, 9 predicted proteins | sample LauGreSp1BDMLBSN_2_FD_50563 | JGI IMG/M metagenome (IMG submission 50563)
CATTATAATAGTTTACGGGAACATTGGTGTAGGCATTTGAAAAAATAGAAATTATATTTTTAAAAATTTAAATCTCATGAGTGTATTTTTTAATAAATTATATTATTAGTTATGAAAATAGATATTGTCAGCATAGATAACAGAATTGTCACCACCTTCTAAAATAATTTGAGCAAGGTGTGATCTACTTAAAAGACTAGGCATTGCTGAAAATGGAATTTCAATGGACATCCAGTTTTGAGATACTAAGAAAGGAGCTGTAAATGTTGTAGAATGGCGGGTATCATCTCCACCACCATAAACACCATCTGCACCAAAATCAACTACAATAACTCTTAGTTGTCTCCCTGGAGCTATTGTACCTGGAATAAAAGCATCTAAATGAAAATGAGTCATTGAAGTCGCATTAATTGTTGGACTACTAAACTCTATTCCCACAAAGTTAAAAACCGTATAATTTAATACATTATCTCCTTGAACAGAAAAATCATTTGACAAAGTCGTTTGCCAAGGTGCCCAATACCCATTATAATAGTTTACGGGAACATTGGTGTAGGCATTTGAAAAAATAGAAATTACATTTGCTTGATTTAAAGTTGGAACAGGAGAATGTGTAAATACGCCTGCACAATTAATTGTTAAACTTCCTGTAGTTGGAGAGCCATTAATAGTTGCAGTAATAATTGAAGTTCCTGCACTTAATGAAGTTATTATCCCTGAAGAATTAACAGTAGCAACTGCTGGATTGGAAGAATTGAAATTCAAATAAGCAGGACTTATAGTTATGGATTGATTAATTCCATTAGGCATATTGAATGTTGCAATAACACCATCAACTTGAGAAGTTACACCAACAAAAGTTGTTTCAGATGCAGTATTCCCATTCATAATTGAAGCTTGCCCGTGCGCAATAGTTCCTAGTTTTTCGTATCGTACATTATCAATCCAAAAAGTATATCCTAAGCCATTTTCTGGTCCTTCAGAATACCAAAACATTCCTTTTTCTTGAATTAATTTAGAAGCATCTGGTATTGGTATAATAATTTTTTTCCAATTGGTATCTATCGGTACATTTTGAAAAGCAACTTTGTATTTATTTAATCCGAAATCGGTTCCAAATCCAACTTCATTTAAAGTTGCTGCATGAGATGCTTTTACCCAAAATGTTAAAGCATCAAAATCGGTTAAATTTCTACCTGATCCGTCAATAAAAACGCCACCAGCATAAGCACCATCTGGATCGCCTACGCTAGGCACATCAAATCTCATGGAAGAAGTTCCAGCATATTTCACTTCACTATCCACGGTAAAAGCAGAATATTTTGAGCCTCCAAAGGCACCATAACCCAAACCGGCACTAAATGCATCTATAAACACTTCACCATTTTTAGAATAAGTAGAAAGTGTAGCATCTTCCGATAAATCTCTATCACAGCTCACATTGAATAACAAAAACAAAGCTAAAAGCGAGCTATTTTTTAATAAATTAATTTTACTATTTTTCATGTTGTCTTTTTTTAAAATTATTTACCAATGTTTATATGAATATAGGTTCTGATTTCCCATTCGGAACCATCATTAAACCCAACAGGACTAATTATTGGTTGTGTAGCAAATTCTGAAGCGGTTTGATTTGGAAGGAATCTTGGTGAATATTGGTCTAATGAGCGCCAAGTTCCCATAATNCCTATTTTGGTATTTGGCAAAATAAACCAATTTGGTTTCCCTAATGAGGTAGATAAATCCAATGAAAATTGTGTTGGATAGGTCAAGTTATAATCTCGGTGGTAATCATAAGGTCCCCAATCGTTAAGTTTTAATGAAGTAACTAATTTTACTTTTTTATAAATCAATCGAACATCACCACCTATTCTTTCAATCAATCTTACATCACTTCCATTAGCCTGACCATTACCAAAATAAATATTAGTAATAAATCCTAAATCAGGAGTTAACTTGGAAACTATACGAGTATTAGATTCCCATAAATCATGAGCAGGAGCGGATTTATCAAATGCGAATGCAGTACGATTAGCTAAAAATCCAATAGCAGCATCTTGAGTAGTTGGTAAATGACGGAAAACAAAATCGGTGCTTATTGCAAATTTTGCATCTTCAGCCATGTCGTTATCCCATTCGTAAAACCAAGTNGCAGGAGTTGGATCGTAAGTAAGTANTAATTCTCCACCTAATGTTTTTCTGTTTGCTCTAACAATAAATGGATCTGTTTGAATATTTCTTAATCTTCCAGGTGCATTTACATCATTTGGCATTGCATCTACTAATGGTTGTTGCCATAAAAAGTTTGGTGCAATTTGTAGATTACCAAAGCTATAAGTAAAACCAGCTAAGAAATTGGCTTGATTGCCACTTCCGCTATCTTTTAATCTCCAACCTGTAAAAGTTTTAGTATTATCGGCGCCACCATTTGCAACTAATCCCATTATTGCACCTTGGGTATAGATGTTAAAGGAACCTTTAGAAAATGTAATTTTTGCTTTACTTCCCCAATTATCTTTTGCAGTAACTTTATCATCATAAACTATATAATTTCCAGTTGATCCAGTCGCGTATTGAAAAGTTCTACCATTTAATGGTTGTCCTCCCCAAATACCTCCTAATTCAAAACCTACAGCACCAACCTTTGTTTTAAAATAAACAGTAGCTCTTCGTGTTTTTGGAAGTGGAATAGCAATAGAAGTTGTGGCTGCTCCAGCTTCAGAAATATCTTCATGATAAACTGCTGTAGCATCAATTTTTCCGAATGTTTTATTATATTTTAAAAGATATGCCGGATTTGCTCCCCACCAAAGTTGTGGTCCAAATGCACCTTTCAAACCTTTTAATGCTTTTTTTCCATCAAATTCAAAACCAGAAGTTTCGCCGTTGTAAATATCTAAATTTGGACCATAATTAGCTTCTGGATATAATCCGAAGAAATCACCTTCATAACCCCAATGGTAATGACCTGTTCTATAAAAACCTCTTAAATCAAATTCTTCTTCATTCCAAGAATAGGAAGCATTATAAACTTGAACACGATTGACATCACTTTGCGTTACCACACCATTTTCGGTTTTTACAATCTGATTTCTACCTCTATTTTCATAGAAAATTTCATTGATTGGGTTTTCAGCAATATGTCCTAAAATATTAACATTAACATTTGCTTTCATATTAGGAGCAGGATTTCCTTCTACACCAATATAATAGGATTGCATTTGATCAAATCCTAATTTGTTAGGATACGAAGTTCCTGCAGGATCTGCTGTTGTTGGAGTAGTAATCAAACTTCCACCAGTATTGAAAGTTGTAAATTCGGCTCTAAGATTACTTATTTTTAACACATCACTATCATTTCCAGATAAAGCAGCTTTATCGCCACGAGATTTTAAAACTGCATCCATTAGCTGAATTGTTTCAAAATATTTAGTGATACTTTCTAGTGAAGTTCCTTTTTCGTAGGGATTTAATGTATGTACTTCTTTCAATGTGTAATAAGCAGCACGTGGATATAATTCATATAAACCTCTAGAATTTGTAGGTCCTTTGGCGCAAATACCAAACCATTCCTCATTCATATTGTTGTCACCTAATTTGTAATCAAATTGATAACCACCATTAGACCAAGAAGCATTATTGTCGTGTGTTTCTAGATTTTTTGTTTGACCAAATTTCCACCAACCATCACTAAATTGAAAAGTAAATCCGCCTATTGAATTTCCTGATTTTCCAAGGCCAGCTGCATTTTCATAAATTTCTTTCCAATTATTTTTCAAATAAAAAGCTTGCGATTTTTGATCTTCTGCATTGGTAATAGCATTAAATGCATCGGAACCAAACTCCGAAAACAAAACAGCTTTTCCTGTTTCTTTCTTAACACGATCAAAAAGATCCCCAAAAGAAGCACCGCGATACACATTTAAACCAAGAACATCCACGTCTTTACACTCTTTAGCAATAATATCTAAGAATAATAAATCACCATTACATATTGCAACCGGATGGGAAGAATCTGCAGCCTTAATTAAAACTGTTGCTTGATTAAATAATTGGTATAAATAGAGTGCTTTTTTAGTAGAAGCACGATCTTTCATAGGAATATTTTCGGTTTCTGCACCTTCCCAAAACAAGCCATAATTATTTTCGTTTCCTAATAAAAACAATAACAAACCCTTAGTGTCTTTATAATCAGTCACCATTTGTTTTACTTCTTTTAAAAGTAGTTCTCTAGTTTTTGGATTAGAATAATCGGTATTAGGCACCCAAGTTCCATCAATAGTCAATCCATAACGACCAAATGGATGGTTAAGCATGGTATGGATATTGTAATTAGTGTAAATATATTCAATCCATTTTTTTGGAATTCCGGAATAAACCCTAATTGTATTTACTCCCATGTTTTTCAACAAACTCATCTCTGTATCCAAAGCAGCTTTGACAACATCGTCGGATTGTTTCCATAAACTGTAATTGTAATTGGTTCCAATTGGAAAATAATCCCAGTTCATACCATTTACCATAAAGTCAGTTCCATTGACTTTAAGTTTTAGTTCGGAATTGGTTTTATCCAACATTACTTTATCTGCTTGAGCATAAGTAGCGAAAGAACAACACCAAATGGTTAATAATAAAATAATTTTTTTCATTTTTTTGAAAGTTTGGTTTAATTGTTTAATGTAAAATAAAATCAAGGAAGCTTTCGCTTCTTGAGGAATTATTATTTATTACGAAATTTAAAAGTAATCGAGTTACAGTAACATTAATCAAAAAGTACCACAACAAAAAACATACAAATTAAAAATAAAGTTAAAATAACATTAAATAGTCTAATTATCAAACACTTAAATTATAAATTTAAGTGATTTTCACCAAGATTCTTTTTAAAAAATTTATTCTTGGGAATAGCAAAATATGTAATTGATGTGGTAATGTATAGTTTTTATAAAGCTTTAAGACAGTATTAAACAGACAATATATACTCAACAAGACCTTGTTCATGTGGTAAATCCATTTTTTTACGCAATCGATATCGTTTAATCTCTATACTGCGAACAGATATATTTAATAATGGGGCTATTTCTTTAGAAGAAAGGTTTAAACGTAAATAGGCGCAAAGACGCAAATCATTTGGAGTAAGGGAAGGATGAATGCTTTTAACACGATTAAGAAAGTCCTTATCAGCACTATCAAAAGCTTCTTTAAATACATTCCAACTACTATCTTCTTGAGTAATATTTCGATTGATTGTAGTAATAACCGATTTCAAACTTCGTCCATTATTTTCTTCCGAAGATTTTTTTAAATCCTCTTTAATTATGGATAATAATTCATTCTTTTTCATTAAACTCATGTTAGAAACTGCAAGTTCTCTGTTTTTGGTATCGACATCCTGTGATAATTGTTCGTTTTTCATTTTCATCAATTGCTGTTCGTTTTCTAAAGCTGAAATTTCCAGTAATCGATTATTTTCTTCAATAAGCTTTTCTCTTTGTATACTATAATAATTTTTATAGGCTTTATTAATATAATGTGCTGCAATAAATAGTAAAATAAAGTACATTAAGACCGCAAAATTTGTAGAGTACCATGGTTTATTGATGGTGAATTTATAAATTGCAATGTTCTCTGGCAGAGAATTGGCAATTTTAGATCGTACTTTAAATACATAATCTCCTGGCTCTAAATTTTTAAAATTAATAGTAGATTTTGAATTCCATTCACTCCAATTATCTTGAATTCCCTCTAATTTGTATTGGTATTCTGCATTTATGTATTTATTATATTCTGGAACAGCATAATTAAAAGTAATATTGTTTTCGTCATAACAAAAACTTCCTTCTTCTGTAATTGAAGAATTTTTCACTTCTTGATTAATCTTATTTGTATTGATATTTGTGATAGAAACACCATAATTTTTAAAACTCAAATCATTAATATTGATGATATAATACCCATTTGTGGTTCCTATTAAGTAAATAGCACTCGAAATTTGAGTGATATTCTCATAACCTAACATGGAGTTTGTAAGGTACGCTGGAATNGGTATTGCATTTTGTTTTAATGCATAATTCAACTTACTTAATGAAAAATAATAAATATAGTTTTTTGAAAANAACCAAATTTTATTAGAATTATCCACAATTAATTTACCAGACGTATACTCGTCTTTTTCAAAAATAGAGCTTAGCAGTGCATCTTTTTCAAATAAATTAGTTTTTGAATTAAGCTTAAAAATTCCTTTTTTGTAGGCATAATAAATGGAACTATTAAACTTTGTCAAACAAGCATTTTTTCCCGCAGATGGGGTATTATAAGTAAATAATTGAGAAGCGCTTGTGAATTGTGTATCTACTTTGAATCTAAATATTCCTTTATATTCATGGCTTACAAATATTTGATTCGCTTTAGTAATTTCAAAATGTTTGGCTGAATAATCAAATCCCGAAATCTTGTTTCTAAAAGCCCATTGATTATTTGTCTTTTCTAAAACCGAAACGCCATAATAATTTCCTTGCAACAAAAGATTAGGCTTGCCGTCAACTTTTTCAAATTTCCAGGTACCAGACTGCGAAAAAATAGGTTTTGCAATAGTACTCTCTATAATAAATGTTCCCGAATCATGCCCACAAAAAAGTGAACCATTGTGCTCAAAAAGTGACCAAACCTGTCCCTTTGTTCCTGGAATAAATTTTAATTCTTCTTTAGTATCATAATTTTTATAAAACAAACCTTGATTGGTTCCTATGTACAATTTTTGCTGGAATAAAATAGAAGCATAAACCGTCCCTAAAATACCTGTTTCATCCGTAAAACTAGTCACTGGAGATTGCAAATTGATACAGTTAATACCGTTATCTAAACCTAACCAAATATTTTTATCGGCATCTTCAAATATAGATAAAACAGTGTTATTACTAATCCCTTTATTTTGAACGATATGGTATTGAATAGTACCTTCCTTAGTAATTATGTAAATTCCATTGGATATGGTACCTACTGCAATACTTTGATTGGATAATAATTGGCAACAATAAATTGAATTGGAATTCAATTCTGAATCGGCATTTGTTGTAAATTTTGAAAGTACTCTCCCGTCCAATTTATAAAACCCATTTTGTTGGGTAGTAATTACTAATTGATTGTCTAATGTGAATATATTAACAATTTTATTGTTTTTTAAAATAGCATCTGAGCAAACCAACTTACTATTACCATTTTCAATTTCAAACAATCCTTCCCCAAGTGTTTGAAAATAAAAAGAATTATTGGTTTTAAAAGTTTTCCAAACTCCTTTGGGAGGAGTAATTATATTAAATTTATTGGACTTTGTATCATAAATATAAATACGACTTAAAGACTGAAAAATCACCCATTGATCGTAATTTAAAATATTCCAAAATTGTTCATCATCAATTAACTGATTTTTTATTTTAGAACTTAAAGAAGTATATACAAGTTGACCATTAGAATGTCGTTTCCAAAAGCCAAACTCCATATAACAGCCNGTATAAACTAAATTATTAATGACTTTTACTGAGCGAACTATAGTTTCATTTGGAGAATGATATAAATTCCAACTAGCTCCATTAAATTCAAGTAGACCATCATTGTTGGCAAAAAAAAGAAAATTATTCTTATCTTGGGATATCATCCAGTCTTGATTTCCAGCTCCATAAGTTGCTGTAGAATAATTTATTATTGGTGGCAATTCTTGAGAAAAACCCAAAACTCCATTTATTAAAATACTTAGAAGTAATAATTTTGAAAAAAATAATTTAAACATTGCAGTTTTTGTTAAAAAAATATAAATATATAAATAATTGAATTGAAATTCAAGAATATCAAAATTTTAAAACAAAAAAAAGCACGTTTTTTCAAACGTGCTTCTTAATTATAAAAAACTACTTAACTTATTGTTTAATAAATCTTGATGTAGCTATAGCTCCATTTATTGAAGTTTTCACAACATAAACACCAACTTGTAAGTTAGATACATCTAGAGTAACCATTTGGTTATTTGAAGTTTTAGAAATAACTTCTTGACCTAAAAGATTGTAAACTGTAACATACTCAATTAAATCATTTGCTTCAATTGTTAAACTACTTGAAGCAGGATTTGGATACATTTTTACTTTAGAAGTATTAAAAGTATCGTTTGCCATTGTTGCAGCACGATATAAATAAATGTTATCATACCAAACATTATTCACAAATGCAGTAGTTATACCCATTTGAGCAACATCACCTCTATTTAAACTTCCAGCAACTACACCTCCTAATGCCGTAATAGGCACGTCAACTGAAACCCATTGATTTGCAACTAATTGAGGAGTTGTACCTCCATTTATATTAACTTGCAATGCAGATGCTTCTGCAGTACCTCCAGCAAAATCAATTAGTTTAACGTTGAAAACATCACCTGCTAAATCAGTATCTGTTATGTAAAAATCAAAATGTAAATGGGTGAAATTAGTCAAATTTTGTCTGTGTGATTGAAATTCTATTCCATGGCATACAACACCTGCATTCTTTTTTAGAGTATTATTACCTACAATAGCAACTTGTGTTGTTGCAGCTCCACCGCACCATCCTGCATCAAAGTTATCAAATGCAATGTTGGTATAGGCATCACTATAAATAGAAACTACATCCCAAGCATTTCTTGCTGGAGGAGTTGGTGCCGCAACTAATGGAGTAGGTTCAGGAGATACTAGAGCATCCATAGCTCTAACATTATCTACATAAAAAGTCAAAGGTACTAATGGAGCGTTAAATCCGTCATTTGTTGCTTTCCAATTTCCAAAAAAGATAATTTTTTGGTATTCACCATTTGCNGCAGCTGTACCATCCATAGGTACNGCAAAATTAAATGTTAATGTTTGCCATTGACCTGGTGTAGTGTAAGCTTGCCCNTTTGCAGAAACTGGTCCTGTACCTCCTTGATCAACTTTAGCTAACATATTGAAAGCCTGAGAACAATATACATCAACAGTCATTGTCTTATTAGTTGTAAGTTTAGCTTTTTTTGCAGTTTGAACAAACTCTATTCCCTGCCAAACATCTCCTCCTGGACCTTGTGTACCTCTTAACACTTGTCCGTTCGATCCGCCTGAAACAGGATCTGCTACTATTAATGCGGCTGCTCCACTAAAAGATGCTAAACTTGAATATGTAACAGGTGTTTCAAAATTCTGAATAAGTGGAAGAACTTCTACAACAGATACATTATCAATAAAAACAAACCCGGTAGCTGCACCCATATCAAACAAAACTCTATCAGCAACAGCGTTACCATAATTTATTGTGATATCATAATTAAAGGTCTGTGGAGTAGCTGTCAAAGTTGTTGTTGAAGTTAATGAACTGTAAGGAGCAGCAGTTTGACCTACACCACTTAAAATTGTTCTCGTTCCAGTTGCAGAATCAGTGAAAGCTGTGAAAGTCAACTTATACGTTTTACCATCTTCTAATAAAATCTCTTGACTCAAATTTACATCCCATGGATTTCCGGCTGCAGTTATATTTGCTTGGTTTACAAAGTTTCCTGAACCTAAATCAACCACATTTGCAGCATTGTTGTACCAAGGCGCTGCTGTACCTGTTTGAAAATTACCATTAGTAACAAGGTTTTGTGAAAAACCCATAATGGAAATTAAAAAAACAATAATAGAAGTAATTTTTTTCATAATGTTTAGTTTAGTTATTAAATTTAATTTTTGTAAAAATATGCATTATTGAATTATTTACTATTCACAATTTGTATATAAAAACTATACAAGTAAATAAATAAATATTTTTAGGTTAATATACCCTAAACTATTTGTTTTCAGCTGATTTATCTGGTACTTCAAAAATAAATCATGGATTAGAATTACAACAAATTAAATATATGTTGTGGTAATGTTGTGTTTAACTATTACGATTTCGCAATAAATTAAATTTAGGGCTTTTTAATTTTGAATGAAAATTTGGGCTCTTAAATTAATATGTATAATTATTAGAAAAAAGTTAACTAAATATTGAATATATTAATCTATTCAATAATAACTTTAGTGGATCTATTATTTATCCCATCGGATATTTTAATAAAATATACTCCCGAATGCACCGTTTGAACATTTAAATAACTCAATGTTTGGCCTTGGTTTATTTTATTTGTCAAAACAACTTTTCCATTAATATCAATTAACTCAATATCGAAGTTATGTTCCACTAGACTTCCAATTTGAATAACTATTAATTCAGATGCTGGATTTGGAAATATAGTAACCTCCAAATTATTTAATGCAAAATCATCATTAGCTAAATAGGTGGTGGTTGTCTCTGTAACAGCAGTAACTTTTCTATTTGCATACACACCATAATAGGTAGGACCAACTACATAAGGATAAGCTGAATTANGATTAACATCTACTGTTGCAAAATAACAATAGGTACCACTTGGATATTCTGGTGTNATACAAAATCGGCCATTATGAACGTCCAAATAACTTGCATCCCCAGTATGTGAAATATACTCGTAATCTTCTTTAAAACAACCTAACGGATAAGTAGTGTTTACAACAGGACCAGCAGTAACGGTTGTACCATCCGAATAAGTCGATCTTGTTGTAATATTTCGTAATTGATAGCTTGATTTCATTCTAACAATCCCTCCTGTTCCATCGGTATTAGCATAGCCATAAGCACCATAGATTGGGTATCCATCGTAAGCAAAACCAATTAAAGGAGAATGTTGTGCCGTGTTTATCGTATACAATCCATCGGCATCATATAAATTACAAATGGTTGACACCAAAGTCAAATCATTTTTAAAAGCAGAAGGATTTTGATGGTGGTGGTAATTGGTTCCTGCTGGATGCCCTTTGGAACAATCAAAACCCAGTTTTTCATATTTTATTGCATCTCTATTCCAAACTCCATCGCCTGCTCCTCCTAGAGGTCCACCTGCAAAAGCACCAGTTGAATTCTTCCAACTTACTCCATCTTTATAATCAAATAATGAAACTCCATTAATGAAAACTCCAATATTCCCCATTCCAGTGGACACCGGTGTTCCTGTATTTGGTGTTGGTGTTATTGGAAATTTATAAATTGCATTTTGATTACCTGCATTGTTTGGATTTCCATCGCCATTAAATGGACCTACCGCATAAGCTGGGATTCCGGTAGCATTAATATAAACATTTGTTGCAGAGTAACGAACTTGTTGGCAATTAACTAAAAACCCATTGGATATAGCAGTCGAATTACCCGAAGTATAATACGAACCNGTTGTTGTAGTATTTTGCAACCATTTTGTTATTATTGGCTGTGTTTGAGCAAAGGAGAACACGCTCTGCATCAAAACTAGTGTTGAAATAAATTGTAATTTTCTTTTCATGGTGTATTTATTAATGATAAATTATTCTTTTGGATAACTATATTTTGGATTAAATAAAAATTCTTTATCGGTTAAAGTAAGTAAAAATGCAATTAGGTCTTTCTTTTCGTTTTCATTCAAAACTATTGGTCTTTGTAATTCTTTTGCCAATGTTTTCCTTTTAATTTTTCCATTGGTATAAAAATTAATCACTTCACGGAGCTTCATAAACCGTCCATCGTGCATATAAGGATAGGTAAATTCAATATTACGCAAGGTTGGTACTCTAAAATTAAAACTGTCCTTTGGGTTTTGAGTAATTTTAACTCTTCCATAATCTTTATAATCTTGGTCAATTGGCAAACCATTATCGGCAAAATTATCGTTGGTAAGCAATGGTTCTATGTGACACGATTCGCAATTTCGTTTAAACAATTGGTGCCCATTTTCTTCTTGCTCCGTAAAGAAAATATCTTTTTCCTGTCGCATTACTTTATCGTATTTAGAATTATACGTTTGTAAAGAAACCGTGAATTGCGAAATGGCTTGCAATAGTTTTTTAGTCGTTATAACACTATCCCCAAAAGCAGTATTAAACAAGTTCTTATATTTTTTAGACTGGTTTAATTTCCCTAAAACATTTACCAAAGTATTATCCATTTCTTGCGAATTGGTAATTGGGTTTATAGGTTGCGCATCTAAACTAAGTACACCACCATCCCAATGGAATGTTTTGGTCCATGCCAAATTCATTAAGGGCATTGCATTGCGAGTTCCTATTCTATCTTCAATTCCATGGCTTAATGCGTGATCCGTATGTGCAAAACCGGTGTATTGTGAATGACAACTAGAACACGAAATAGTACTATCTCTGGAAAGAATGGGATCGTAAAACAATTTCCTTCCCAATTCAAATCCTTCTTTAGTTAGTTTATTTTCTTTAAAATTATAAACGGGTTTTGGCCATCCTTTTGGAACAAAGAAATCTTTATATTCAGTCGATTCTTCTAAGTTTTTCCAAGAATAAATGAAAAAACTTAAAAGAAGAAGTACCACAACCAAAAGACTATTTCTATTCATCAATTAAAAACATATTTTTATAAATCCTAGCCATTGCCATTGCCTTTATTCCCGGTGTCATTACGGAATTAGCTTCTTTTATAGATAGAGTATCCAACCATTTACTAAGTTCTACTTCAATATTGATAATTTGTTTTCCATCAATTTTTAACTCTATTTCTTGCAGAGCATTTTGCTTTGGTAAATATCCACCAATGTGAAACTGAAATTCTTTTTTAACATTGGTACAACTAGAGCTTTTCCCTTCCAATTTCATATTGACGTAACCTGTATTCCAAGCCCAATACATTCCAAGTACTGGATCTAAATCACCATCAAATTTTTCAGAAATGGAATTCTTACTATCAATCCCAACAGCAAATCGTATCTTTTTAATTTTTAAATCTGGAACATTTTTCAAAACAAACACCAAGGAACTCAAGATTTCCGCATCCACTAAATGAACACTATTACTTTCTTTATATTCACTACCATCTTCCAATTCTAATACAATATTAGAAAGGTAAAATTTCATTTTGGTAATCGTAACGGTATCGTTTGTTTTAGTAATGTATTTTTTATCATTCAAAACTAGAGGCTCCTTTTGAAAATTAAGATGCAATAAAACCGGAAAGTCTTTCTTATTCATTTTTATTTGAAAAGAAAGACATGCCAAAGCTAAAACTACTATTACTACAACTACTTTTTTCATAAATTACCTTCTAGGTGGTGGCCCTTGTCCGTCTTCCATTCCCGGAGGTGGCGGTGGAGGACCCATCATTTTCGCTGCTTCTTTAACAATTTTATCAAATTTTTGCTGTTGTGTTGCATCACAAATAGCGCGCACTTTTTGAAAATGATAAAAAATTGCTAGTTCTTCTTTTTCTTTAATTTTAATAATTTCTGCTGCTGCTTTTTTAACAGTAGCAGAATCTACTTTTGGATTTTGTAACAAGTCGAAATACATATCGTGATTGTCTCTATTGGATTTTCTTAATGCCTCTCGTTGCTCCTGAAAAGCAAATTGTAAAACTTCAAATTGTTCCAGTTGTTTTGGACTAAACGACAATTCTTTAGCCAAAAAATATTTGGTAGTTCCTTGTGCATTAGGTCGTGTTGGCTTAGTAAACCATAAAAAACTTAAGGTAGCTACATTTACGAGTAGTAAGATTAGCAAAATTGCTTTTAAAAATTTCACATTGTTCATAGGTACAATTTTTATTCGATTGTATTAGAAAAATATTCTTTAAACACTATATTCTTTTCCTCAACAGAATCTAACTTCTTAGAGCTTTTTGAATATTGAGTTATTGTAATAATATTGAGTCCTAGCAGCGCTATGACACTAGCAGCTAGCATCCACTTCTGGGAAGCACTCATAGAAGTCATTGCACTTCTATTAAAATTATTTTTAATAGAAAGTTGTAAACTAAAAGGCACTTCTAATTTTTGGAGATTATCCATGGATAGCAAAGTGGTTTCTATATATTTCTCTTGGGTATTCATACTGTTTTAGAGATTTTACAAGTTTGAAACTTGCGGTCATTTTTCATTTTGTTCATAATAAGTTGCCAAATGCTTCTTTAAATTCTGTTTAGCCCTAAAAAGTAGCGATTCTACTGCCGATAAAGAAACCTCCATAATTACGGCNATTTCATTATANCTCACCTGNTCTACTTTATGCAAAATATAAGCNGTTTGNTGNTGTTCGGGCAATAAACCAATGGCTTTAAACAAAGCAATAGAGCGTTCTTTATTTTCCAATTGGATT
>JGI25913J50563_1000124_pt1 | contig 13828 bp, 13 predicted proteins | sample LauGreSp1BDMLBSN_2_FD_50563 | JGI IMG/M metagenome (IMG submission 50563)
TGAAGCGTTTTCCGCACGAGTTTTCGGGCGGTCAGCGTCAGCGCATTGGCATTGCACGGGCCTTGGCGGTGTCTCCTAAATTGATCGTGTGCGATGAGCCTGTTTCGGCGCTCGATGTTTCTATTCAGGCCCAAGTCATCAACTTGCTTGAAGACTTACAAGCCAAGATGGGTTTGACTTATTTGTTCATTGCCCACGACTTGTCGGTGGTCGAGCACATCAGCAATCGCGTTGCTGTGATGTATTTGGGCCGTATTGTAGAAATTGCGCCTTCGCGTCAGTTGTACACGCAACCTAAACACCCCTACACGGAGGCCTTGCTTTCTGCGGTGCCCATTCCAGATCCTAGCGCCAAGAAAAAACGCATTGTTTTGACGGGGGACGTCCCCAATCCTGTGAACCGGCCTAGCGGTTGTCATTTTCACCCTAGGTGCCCCAAGGCCACTGAACGTTGTCGCGTTGAAGAACCTGTTTTAAAATTTGTCGGCGACCAGCACCAAGCGGCCTGTCACTTAAACGATTGAATTTTCGACGCTCGGTGCGTCTACTTCACAAGGATCTCAAGATGTTAAATTGGATTGATCAGCGCCTACCGCTGCGCTTCTTGGCGTTCTTTGCCATTGTGGTCTTGTGGGTATTGTCGGCATTGCAATTGGTGGTTGGACAAGCGAGCTTTTGGTGGGTCTTGCTTTTATCGGCATTGGTCCTTGTCGGTATCAGTGATTTGCAACAAACCCATCACGCTATTTTGCGCAACTATCCCATCATTGGTCACTTGCGCTTTTTGCTTGAATTTATTCGACCTGAACTGCGTCAATATTTCATTGAGAGCGACAACGAGGCCGTGCCATTTTCCAGGGCACAACGCTCTATGGTCTATGCCAGGGCAAAGGGCGAATCTGACAAGCGGCCCTTCGGTACCCAAATGAATGTTCGAGAAGTAGGGTATGAGTGGTTAACCCATTCAATCAGCCCCTCTGTCATTGATTCGCATGACTTCAGAGTGAATGTGGGTGGCTCGGAATGTAAACAACCCTACAACATCAGTTTGTTCAATGTCTCTGCCATGAGTTTTGGTGCTTTGAGCGCCAATGCCGTCATGGCTTTGAACTTGGGTGCCAAGAAGGGCGGCTTTGCCCATGACACGGGTGAGGGGTCTATCTCCAGGTACCACCGTGAACACGGTGGCGATCTGATCTGGGAAATTGGTTCTGGTTATTTTGGTTGCCGCAATGANGACGGCACCTTCAGCCCTGAGCGCTTTGTTCAAAATGCNCTGACGCCTCAAGTCAAAATGATTGAGATTAAATTAAGCCAAGGCGCAAAGCCTGGCCATGGTGGCGTTTTACCCGGATCCAAAGTAACGCCCGAGATTGCTGAGGCCAGAGGTGTGCCGATGGGCATTGACTGCGTTTCACCCGCTGCCCACAGCAGCTTTTCAAATCCCGTCGAGCTTTTGCAATTTGTGCAAAAGTTAAGAGAATTATCCGAGGGTAAACCGGTTGGTTTCAAGTTGTGCGTTGGCCACCCATGGGAGTGGTTTGGCATTGCCAAGGCCATGCAGAAAACAGGTATCTACCCAGACTTCATTGTGGTGGATGGCTCAGAGGGTGGCACAGGGGCCGCCCCGGTTGAATTTACCGATCACATGGGCATGCCTATGCTTGAAGGCNTGCGTTTGGTNCACAACACCTTGGTTGGCTTGAAACTGCGCAAGCAAATTCGTTTGGGTGCCAGTGGCAAGATCATCAGCGGGTTTGATGTCATGCGAACCTTGGCCTTGGGCGCTGATTGGTGCAACAGTGCCAGAGGGTTTATGTTTGCCTTGGGCTGTATTCAAGCGCAAACCTGCCATACCGGCAATTGCCCCACAGGTGTGACCACGCAAGACCCCAAACGTCAGGTCGCGCTTGTTGTCCCCAGTAAAGCTGATCGCGTGAGAAATTTTCACCGTCAAACTTTGGAATCTGTTCAGGAAATGCTGCAAGCCACGGGCCTAACTGCACCCTCAGATCTGCGCCTGAACCACATCATGCGCCGCGTGAGCGAGCACGAGGTTCAAAACTTATCCGACTTGATGTTGAGTGTGAAGGGGGGTGCTTTGCTTGAACCCCAAGACTTAGAAGGCTTGTTTGCCAAATATTGGCAGGCAGCCAGTCCCGACAGCTTTCAGTTGACAAATTGATCCAAATCAAGCGTTTTGCATTTCAGGGGACGATTGAGGTTCGTGAGGTGTACGATGTGTTTTTGAGTTAGAGATCAATTGTCATAGATTGAGAGCGACATGTTGTGTATCAGGTCCTTATGGGTCGCAGTGTTTTTTTTGCTGGCTGGTTCATTGGCAGCTCAGACCAAAGGCGATGCGGCCAAAGTCAAGCCTTCAAGCCATGCTGAAGAGCACGCCGTTGTTTATATTTGGCCCCAAATTCCTTTTGTACGTGGCAAGGACTTGTGTCAGTACCACGATGCCTATGGGCGCACCAAAAGTGAACAAATGGCTGAGTTCACGCGAACAGTCAGAGGACTATTGCGAGAGGGCGCAGACTCGCGCAANTTGACGGCCTTGCTCAACACCCTGAACGACCAACTGAATCAGCAAAGAACCATNGCNGGTAGCAGTCCTGGCATGGATGTGATGCTGTCTGGAACGCTCAAAGCGTCGCTTGACAAGGTGTACCAAGATCGCAATCCCCAAAACCGTCACTTTACTTTTTTCAATTCCAGCCCTTTGAATGAATTGATGCGCCTCAAACGCTCGACTCAGCCTTCGGCGGAATGGGACCCGCTTCTCATACGCGGGTTGACGGGTGTAGCTTATGGAACCTATTCCTATGCGCCAAGGTGTCAAGGCGATTTGCTTGTCACCGTGCATGTCGATTTATCTTGTGGCCATACCTATCATTTCAAAGCGCAAGGTTTTCCTGAGCAAGTCATGCAAAGCATTGCTGTTCAAATTTTTGAAACTTTTCAAAGAACACAATTTCCTTCCAAATTAAAAATTGGCAATCAGCAGTTGGAGTTGGTAGGCTCGCCGGGCTCTGGGGTTGGGCGTGCACCATCCCCAAGATCTGCCGAAATGGCCTGCAAGGCCATCAATGCGAGATTGCCCACAGAAGATGAATACGATTATTTGTCCAACGTGGGTGCTTGGAATGGCGGCGTAACCTGTGCCCGTGACAAATTGTGGGCCATGGCCAACAACATGGTCATGGCACCAGATCTGCGCAATCCTTCACCCGTGAGGTCGGCTACCGAATTCCCTGGGCAAGACTTTAGCTATTATTGTGTTCGTTGATGCAACCGACCTGGACAAAAAAATGCTCTTCAAATTCAAATCTAAAGTGACTGGTGATCTCATCATGCTAGAGCCCGACGCCAAGCGACTTCTCAAGATCATGGGCAGAGAAGAGCAAGTCAAAGGTATTTTTTTGGCAGATCAACTGCCTGTAGCCATAGCGTCGCTTGAGTCGGCAGTGGCACAAGAAGAAGTTGAGGGCCTTCAAGATCCAAAACAAATTAGCTTGCGCCAGCGCAGTCTTCCCATGCTGAAAATGCTAAAACAGTGTCTCGGCCAATCTGCCGATGTGGTTTGGGGCGTCTGAACACACAGAATGTGTTGGCTTGCCGTTTTATTTGGTAAACACAGACCCAGACAATTTAAAGCCAGCTTGAATGTTTCGTTTTGCAAACCATCCTTGGTTCATTTCCAGCACAAACCGAACGGGTTTTTTAGAGCAATGTGAGTCATCGTTCAGGGGCTTCATATCAGCCAAATTGACGATGCTGCCGTCATCTGAGACAAATGCGGCCGTCAGTGGCAACAGCGTATTGCGCATCCAAAAACATTGAACAGCGGGTTGGTCAAAAACAAACAACATGCCTTCGTTTTGCGGCATTTCTTTGCGCCACATGAGCCCAATTTGTCGCTGATCAAAGTCTTGTGCCAATTGCACTTGAATCAAATGCATACCGGCATTTAAAGTGGCTCGGGGCAGCTGGGTTTGCGGCATACCTTGAGCGCTTGCAGACATGGCCAAAAAGCAAGCTAAGAGGCACGCGACAATGTATTTCCAAGCTTTGTTGCAAGAGCCAAAATGAAATCGGAACGTGTGATTCATAGGGGGACGTGGTGGAATTCAGTTAAACATGATTGTGACTGATTTTGTCCTAGAATGATTTAACGGAGAGACTCTTCATGTACCAACACATTCAAGTTCCATCACAAGGCAAAAAAATCACGGTCAATGCTGATCAGACCTTGAATGTGCCTTTGAATCCAATCATTCCATTTATCGAAGGAGATGGCACTGGCGTTGACATCACACCGGTCATGATTCGAGTCGTGAATGAAGCCGTTCAAAAAGCCTACCAAGGTCAGCGCACCATTCATTGGATGGAAGTTTTTGCTGGCCAGAAAGCCACAAAGCTGTATGGCCATGATGTTTATTTGCCTGCAGAAACCCTGACTGCTTTAAAAGATTATGTGGTTTCAATCAAAGGCCCTTTGAGTGCGCCACCTGGCGGCGACATTCGTTCACTCAACGTCGCCATTCGTCAAGCATTGGACCTTTATGTCAGCTTGCGGCCTTTGAGGTACTTTGAAGGTGTACCGTCTCCCGTACGCGAGCCAGAGAAAACAAATATTTCACTTTTCCGAGAAAACTCCGAAGATATTTATGCTGGCATTGAATATGCGGCACACAGCGAGTCGGCTCAAAAGCTCATTGCTTTTTTAACAAATGAGTTGGGGGCTAAAAGTATTCGTTTTCCACTGACCTCTGGCATTGGCATCAAACCTGTTTCTAGCGAAGGCACGCAACGTCTGATGCGAAAGGCCATTCAATACGCCATTGACCACGATAAACCCAGTGTGACCATTGTGCACAAGGGCAGCATCATGAAGTACACGGAAGGCGCTTTCCGAGATTGGGCTTACCAGTTGGCTCTGTCAGAATTCTCTGCAAAACTCATTGACGATGGGCCTTGGTGCATTATTCAAAATCCTAAGACAGGAAAATACATCACGGTCAAAGACATTGCCATGGATGCTTTTCTGCAGCAAATTCTCATGCGCCCTCAGGAGTTTTCAGTCGTTGCAACTTTGAATTTGAATGGCGACTACATCTCTGACGCAGTCTCTGCGCAAGTCGGGGGAATGGGTATTGCGCCAGGGGCCAACATGTCTGACAGCGTGGCATGCTTTGAGGCCACAGTAGATGCCATGGCCAAGTTTGCTGGCAAGGACTACGTCAATCCTGGCTCTGAAATTTTGTCAGCAGAAATGATGCTCCGTTACATGGGTTGGCCCGAAGCTGCTGACATCATCGTTCGCGCCATGGAAGATGCTATTCAAAGCAAACGTGTGACCCACGATTTTGCAAAACTCATGGAGGGGGCTTCTCAAGTGAGTTGCTCTGGTTTTGGCCAAGTGATGGTTGATTTCATGTGATGGCTCTTCATTTATCTGAGGCGCTTTTTTAACATGTACGAGGAAAATCAAAGCTTTGTTCCTGAATCCTTCATGATGTTGTTCGTCAAGCAAGGACAGTACAAGCCTTGCTTGCCGCGTCATGAATTAACCCAACGGTATGAGTTGTGCGAAGACATGGCTATGATGTTGATGGACACTGTCAGTACCCAGCAATTTCAGCTTGGCATTACAGAAACCGATGCACTGGCAAAGTGTTGGCACGGCCTGTTGGAAACGCCCCTTTTAATTAATTCGGACGAAGCTTTCTGGGTGGTTTGCCGTCTGGCTGAACTTTTGTCCTGGCCCATTCCAGAATCTTTAGAGTAAGACCTATGCAGCAAGATATTTTGATCAACTGGTCTCCCCAAGAAACCCGCGTTGCAGTGGTAGAGCAGGGCGCGGTTCAAGAGCTTCATGTTGAGCGTTCTTTAGAACGTGGCTTGGTCAGCAACATCTACCTTGGCAAAGTCGCCCGCGTTTTGCCGGGCATGCAGTCGGCCTTCATTGACATCGGCCTCGAGCGCGCAGCTTTTTTGCATGTGGCAGATGTCTGGCAAAGGCAGCCTGAGGGCGAGCCCCCCCAAGTTGCACGCAGCAGTCAAACCTTGGTTCCTATTGAGAAGCAAGTTTTTGAAGGCCAAGCCTTGATGGTGCAAGTGGTCAAGGATCCTATTGGCACCAAAGGCGCTAGGCTTTCAACTCAAATCAGCATTGCAGGCAGACATTTGGTTTTTTTGCCACAAGACGACCACATTGGTGTGTCTCAAAAAATCCCATCAGACCAGCGCGACGCGTTAAGAGCTCGTTTGCAAACCTTGGTGGGCGCTCAGGGCGGTGGTTTCATTCTGCGAACCATTCTGCGAACCAATGCCGAAGATTCCAGCGATGCAGAGTTAGGTGAAGACATAGCTTACCTTCGCAAAACTTGGGCGCGAATCAAAGATGCCTCTGTCAAACTGCCGGTGCAGTCATTGCTTCACCAAGACCTCACGCTTTTACAAAGAGTTCTGCGAGATCTTGTTGGCGAAGGCACACAGACCATTCGGCTTGACTCCAAAGAACAATTTGAACATTTGTCCGCGTTTGCCAAAGAGTTCATGCCGGCCTCCGCAGCCCGGCTTCAACTTTACAAAGGTGAACGTCCTATTTTTGATTTGTATTCAATCGACGAGGAAGTGGCGAAGGCTTTGGGCCGTCGGGTTGAACTCAAGTCGGGTGGCTATCTCATCATTGACCAAACAGAAGCCCTGACCACCGTGGATGTGAATACAGGTGGCTATGTAGGCGCACGCAATTTTGATGACACCATTTTCAAAACAAATCTAGAAGCAGCGCATGCCATTGCCCGGCAACTTCGCTTGCGCAATCTGGGGGGCATCATCATTGTCGATTTCATTGACATGTCCCGCGAGGAACATCAAACCGCTGTGCTTGATGAGTTTAAAAAACAATTAAGCCGAGACCGCGTTAAAACAATGGCGGGTGGATTTTCGCAGTTGGGTTTGTTGGAAATGACACGCAAGCGAACACGAGAATCTTTGTCGCACATGCTGTGTGAGCCCTGCCCCAGTTGCGACGGCAAAGGCAGTGTCAAAACCAATCGCACGGTGGTTTACGATATTTTGCGTGAAATCTTGCGTGAGGCTCGTCAGTTCAATCCGAAAGAGTTTCGAGTGGTGGCGGCGCCTGCTGTCATTGAATTGTTGCTGGATGAAGAGAGCCAGCATTTGGCTGCGTTGTCTGATTTTATTGCCAAGCCTATTTCGCTTCAGAGCGAAACCGCCATGGGTCAAGAGCAATACGACGTTGTGTTACTTTGATTCAAGCCGCATCGCTTTTGTGATGCAGTCTTGAGTAAACACCGCCAGCCTTCAGAAGTTCTTCATGTCGGCCTTGCTCCACAATCTCTCCTTGCGACATGACGACGACCCTGTCTGCATGTTCGATGGTGGAGAGTCGGTGCGCAATGATCAAGGTAGTGCGCCCCTTCATCAGGTTTTGCAATGCATCTTGCACCCAACGTTCTGATTCATTGTCCAAGGCGGATGTGGCTTCGTCCAAAATAAGAATGGGTGCATTTTTATAAAGTGCTCGGGCAATGGCCAAGCGCTGTCGCTGTCCACCCGAGAGTTCGGTGGCGTTGTGTCCTAACAGGGTGTCCATGCCTTGGGGTAGCTTGCCCACATGTTCGTCAAGGTTGGCCGCTGACAAGCATGCTTGTATTTTGGCGCGATCAACGATTTGACCCAATGCAATGTTGGCTGCAACGGTGTCATTGAGCATCACAACATCTTGACTGACCATGGCAAATTGTTGACGCAATTGTTGAAGTGGCCAGTCTTGTATGTCAGTGCCCTGCAAAATAACTTGCCCAGAGCTGGGCTGAACAAATCGAGGCAACAAATTGACCAAGGTGGTTTTGCCCGAGCCACTGGTGCCTACAAAGGCCACAGTTTCACCAGCTTGAATGCTTAAGCACAAATTGTTCAAGGCAGGCGATGTATCGGCAGCATATTGAACGTGGATGTTTTGAAATTCAATGCACGGCCCCTGGCTTGCTTGCGATGCGGTGTTTTGACTTTCTACTTTTGGGCCGATAGCGTGACCATCTGCTTCAATCTGAACTTCTTCCAATAAGCGCAGCCCTCTTTCAAGCGCGGCCAAACCTCGCGTGACGGGGGTTGCTATATCGGCCAGTCGCTTGATGGGGGAGACCAGCATCAGCATGGCGGTGATAAAAGCAACAAAGCCGCCTACTGTGGCACCTTCTAAGCCTGTTCGACTTTGGATCAGTGCCACGACCAACACCATTGACAATGCCACCGCTGCCATCAATTGCGTGAGGGGCGACATGGCGGCCGAAGCAATGGTGGATTTCAAAGCCAAACTTCTGAGTCTTTGGCTTAAAGTTTGGAAACGATTGAGTTGGCTTTCTTGGGCGCCGTGAAGTCGAACCATGCGGTGGGCCAAAACGTTCTCTTCCACCACGTAAGCTAAATTGTCCGTGGCAGATTGGCTGTCTCGGGTGAGGCCATAAAGGCGCTTGGAGAGCTTCTTCATGATCCAGGCTGAACCAGGTACCACGATGAAGACCAACATGGTCAGTTTCCAGTTTAAAAACATCAAGTAGCCAATCAAGGCCAGCAGCGTGAAGCCATCTCTTGAAAGGCCTAAAAGGGCTGAAATAAGCTGCGTCGCACCTGTTTGAACTTCATAAACCAAGGTGTTGGACAAAGCACTGGCCGATTGTTTGCTGAAAATGGACATGTCAGCCTGCATCAACCTTCGAAACAAAGCTTCACGCAATGCTTGCATGCCGTCGTTGGCAATGCGCGCTAGCGCATACTGAGACACAAAAAATGCAAGGCCCCTGACGAAAAAAATCCCGATGACGGCCGTTGGAACCATCCAAAGGGGTAGGCTGTTTTCGGCAAATCCCTCGTCTAGCAAAGGTTTGAAGAGGGCTGGAATGAGGGGCTCAGTGGCCGCAGCCACCAGTGTTGCCAAGATGGCCAGTGCCCAAGCGCCTCGCTGTTTGCCAAAATAGGGCCAAAGACGGCGCATCCGCTTCAGGTAACTTAAGTCCTGCTGGGTGCTGTCATGGGCAATTTGTGTCATTGATTTGATTTTAACGCGTGTCACAATGCTAAATTAGCGGTGTTTTGACTTGCCAAACCTATGAAAAAGACCTCATTCTTGACCTATTTTTCTCCTTTTAAGGCCCATTTGCGTGCTTTGCTTTTGAGCTTTGTCTTCGCCTCAAGCGCCGCATGGGCTCAGTTCAAAGTCGATGTCTCTGGTGTTGGACTGACGCAAGTTCCCATTGCCATTGCCAGTTTCAAGGGCGAAGAAACTGCCCCGCAAAAGACGTCGGCCATCTTGTTGGCAGATCTGGAAAGAAGTGGCCAATTCAGAGCGGTTCCCAATTTGGGTTTAAGCATGGACGAGCTCTCCCGACCTGACCATGCCATGCTGCGACAAAAAAGTGCCGACGCCCTTGTGGCGGGCAGTTCAACCCGTTTAGCCGATGGCCGCTACGAAGTCCGAGCCAAACTGTGGGACGTGGTTTCGGGTCAAGAGCGAGGTGACTACCGCGAAACTGTAGCCGCGGCAGACTTGCGTTTATCGGCACACCGGCTTGCTGACTGGGTCTATGAAAAACTAACAGGCGAGAAGGGCGTCTTTGCGACCCGCATTGCTTACATTACCAAAACCACTGGTAAATACAGCCTTTGGATAGCTGACTCTGATGGCGAGAACTCTCAGTCTGCCTTGACCAGTGCAGAGCCCATCATTTCGCCATCTTGGTCGCCTAAGGGCAACCAGTTGGCCTATGTTTCATTTGAGTCTCGCAAGCCCGTTATTTATGTGCATGAGTTGGCCACAGGCAAACGCAAAATTATGGCCAATTTCAAAGGTTCTAACAGCGCGCCGGCGTGGTCGCCTGATGGACGTTCTTTGTTGGCCACTTTAAGTCGCGATGGGGGCTCACAGCTTTACCAAATTGACATTGCTTCTGGTGAAGCCAAGCGCTTAACCCAAAACGCAGGCATCGATACCGAGCCTAGCTTTTCGCAAGATGGCTCGAAGATTTACTTTGTATCTGATCGGGGAGGCAGTCCTCAAATTTACAAAATGAATGACACAGGCTCTGGCGTTGAAAGAGTCACTTTCAACGGAAGTTACAATATCTCACCTGCACTTAGCCCAGATGGGCGGTGGCTAACTTTTATCTCACGTGTTGGGGGGCAGTTCAAAGTTCAAGTCATGAACCTGAGCACCGGCCAGACAAGTGCCATCACTGAAACCTCAGCCGATGAGCGCCCTAGCTTTGCACCCAACAGCAAATTGATTGTTTATGCCACTGTGCTTCAAGGACGCGAGGCGCTCATGACAACCACTTTAGACGGCAAAATCAAAGCCAGACTGTCCGGACAAAGTGGTGACATTCGCGAACCCGCCTGGGGTCCTTACCGATAATTTTTAATTTGGAGTTTTTTCATGATCAAACGTAGTCTTTGGATTTTGGCATTGACGGCAGCCTTGGCGGCCTGCTCATCGGGCGTTAAATTGAACGAGGTGCCTGTTGAAGACAAAAACGCTTCTGCTGCTGCAAACGCTTCAGCCGATGCCGCACAAAGTAGCGTCGCTGCCGTTGTGGGTGGTAAAGCCGGTACACAAGGCGTTGCACCTGCTGGCGTGAACGTGGTGTATTTTGACTACGACAGTTTTGCATTGAAACCAGAAGCGCGTGCGGTTTTGGAGCGCAATGCAGCACATCTGCAAGCTAACAAACAATTCAAAGTGCAACTTGAAGGGCACACTGACGATCGTGGCGGTCGTGAATACAACTTGGCCCTCGGTCAAAAGCGNGCTGAAACGGTTCGCCGCGCACTGACCTTGTTGGGTGTGAGCGATGCACAAGTTGAGGCAGTTAGTTTTGGCAAAGAAAAGCCCGCTGCATCAGGTGCAGATGACGCTGCATATGCCAAAAATCGCCGTGTTGAAATCAAATACTGATTGAACCTGCCTTATGCGATCCAGGGCTTATTTATCCAGTTTTCAGTTCGGTTTGGCATGCCTGTTGTCAAGCTTTAGTCTGCTTGCCAATGCCGCCTTGTTTGGAGATGATGAAGCCCGCCGCGCCATTCTTGATTTGCGACAGCGTCTTGAAACAGCACAGCAAAATTTGAAGTCTCAAACAGCTGAAATTGTGAAGTCTCAAGCGGCTGACAATGCCAACTTAAGGGGCAGTTTGCTTGAGTTGCAAAATCAAATTGAAGGCTTGAAATCTGAACAATCAAGGCTTCGTGGCACCTTAGAAAATTTGTTGCGTGAGCTCACTGACATTCAGCTGAAACAAAAGGACATTCTTCAAAGTGTCGACACAAGGTTGAACAGGTTTGAACCTGTCAAAGTTGTTGTAGACGGTCAGGAGTTTCAAGCTGACCCTGCAGAGAAGAAGCAGTTTGAAAACGCGCTTGCGGTCTTTCGAACTGGCGATTTTGCGGCTGCGCAAAGTAGCTTATTGGGTTTTCTGCTAAGTCATCCCAGCAGCGGTTATGTATCTTCTGCTCTGTTTTGGTTAGGCAATGCACAGTACGCTACCAAAGATTACAAAGAGTCGATGCTCAATTTTCGAAAGCTCTTGAACATTGCGCCACTTCACACGCGTGCCCCAGACGCCATGCTGGCCATTTCGAACTGCTTGATCGAGCTCAAGGACCTGAAGGCCGCCAGAAAAGCCATGGAAGATTTGATCAAATTGCATCCCAACAGCGATGCAGCACAAACGGCCAAAGACCGACTCAGTCGCTTTAAATAATTCGGTATGACTGAATCTCAACTCGCCGATTTGCAGTGGTTGGTCTTGAGTTCTACGGCTGTAGTCTCTGTGTTCTTGGGTGTTCTTTTTCACCGTTCACATTTTTGTACCATGGGCGCAGTCAGCGATGCGGTCATCATGGAAAACTTTGACCGCTTGCGTCAGTGGGCCCTTGCCTTGGCTGTTGCCATTTTTGGATTTGGCGGCATGGCTTATGCAGGCCTCATTAACCCCCTTCAATCAATCTATGCTACCAAGGACTTGTTGTGGCTCTCTTCCTTGCTGGGTGGCTTGTTGTTCGGCTGGGGCATGGTTTGGGCTTCTGGTTGTGGGTCAAAGACGCTGGTTCGTTTAGGTGCTGGTAACTTGAAAGCGCTCTGGGTGTTGCTGGTCATGGGCGTTGTTGCGCTTTCTGCCATGAAGGGTGTCTTGGCCGTTGGACGGGTGCAATACATTGATGCCGTGAAAATAGAAATGCCGCAGGGCCTTTTTGCGGGCGAATGGTTGAGCAATCATCTGAATCTCTCGCTGCATGTTGGTATGTTGGTCGCGGCTTGTTCAGTCTCTTTGCTATTGCTTGTGTGGGTCTTGAAAGATCGAAATTTCTTAACGCTTCACAACGTGATGACAGGTATTTTGGTCGGCCTCGTGATTTGTGGGGTCTGGTGGATTTCTGGTGTTTTGGGGCACGGCTTGGAACACCCCGAAACGCTAGAGGAATTTTTTCTCGCCACTTCGAGCCGCAAAATGGAAGCCCTCAGCTTCACGGGCCCAGTGGCCTTGGCTTTAGACGCGGTGATGTACTTCAGCGATGGCACCAAGCGCTTGACCATCGGTTTGGTCAGCGTGATGGGTGTTTGTGCTGGCTCGTTCATCAGTGCCTGGTTTCAAGGGACACTGAAGCTAGAAGGCTTTACCAATGCAGCCGACATGCGCCGTCATCTTGTGGGCGCCAGCTTCATGGGAATAGGGGCCGTGCTTGCCATGGGCTGCTCTATTGGACAGGGCTTAAGCGGCCTCTCAACCCTCAGCTTCAACAGCTTGATAGCAAGCTTGGCCATCGTGGCTGGTGCCTACGCGGCCTTGCAATACGATTTGCGTCAAGCTTGAATCAGCGTTGGCGTTTTTAAAATCACGTCGTGACGCAAACAAACATTTCCAGTCGAAGGTTTGGTGGCATGGCCAGACTTTATGGCCTAACCGGTGCCGATCAAATTGCACGTTCACACGTGTTGATTGTGGGCATTGGTGGTGTAGGTTCTTGGATCGCTGAAGCATTGGCCAGAAGTGGCGTTGGCGAGATGACTTTGGTCGATATGGACCACATTGCCGAATCCAATATCAATCGCCAAATTCATGCTTTAGAAAGCACACTGGGACAGGCCAAAGTGTTGGCCATGAAAGAAAGAATAGCGCAGATCAATTCGGAATGCCGTGTTCATGTTGTTGATGACTTTGTTTCGCCAGAAAACTGGTTAGAGCTTGTTGCCAACATCAATTCATCTGCGTCAAGCTTGATGCCCATTACAGCTGTGATTGATGCTTGTGATCAAGTCAAGGCCAAAGTGGCCATGGCCGACTGGGCTATTCGCCAAAAAGTTTTCATGGTCACACTGGGAGCTGCTGGGGGTAAAAAAGAAGCCCATCGTGTTGAGCAAGCCGATCTGTCTAAGGTGACCCACGACCCCTTATTGTCCCAATTGCGGTATCGACTCAGGAAAGAAAAGGGCGCTCCCAAAGAGGGTAAAAAGATAGGTGTGCTTTGCGTATTCAGTCGAGAGAATGTTGCGCCGCCCGATGCATCCTGCCTCATTGAAGGGGACGGCACACTCAACTGCCATGGCTATGGATCGGCTGTGACCGTGACGGCAAGTTTTGGCTTGGTGGCGGCCTCATTGGTCGTGAATTATCTTGCGTCAGGCTTGGCAAACCCTAAAATTTGAAGCTATAATTTAAGGCTTGAGTAGATGGGTCGGTAGCTCAGTCGGTAGAGCAGCGGACTTTTAATCCGTTGGTCGCGAGTTCGAATCTCG
>JGI25913J50563_1000125_pt1 | contig 13608 bp, 13 predicted proteins | sample LauGreSp1BDMLBSN_2_FD_50563 | JGI IMG/M metagenome (IMG submission 50563)
CTTTGCGCGTGACTTGATGCGCCAAGGTGCGCCCCTGGCGCGCCGCGTCAAGGGACGCGCAGGCTGGGAGCTGCGAGTGGTCGTCCAAGGCGGTTTGTGCATCTTGGACAAGCTTGATGCACGCCCAGAGCCAGAAGACCACGCACAACTGGCACGTCCTACCCTGAAAAAACTGGACTTTGTACGCATCCTCTGGCGCTGCGTGGGCATGTAAGCCTGGTCCACAGTCCCATGGCGGTGTCCCCGATAATCGGAAACACATGACACCTCAAGACTACGTTCAGCAAAAAGCCTCCGCGTCTGGCAGCAGCTTTTATTACGCCTTCCTCTTTCTGCCACCCAATCGACGTGCAGCCATCACCGCTTTTTATGCCTTCTGCCGCGAAGTGGACGATGTGGTGGACGAGGTGACCGACCCCGGCGTCGCCGCCAGCAAACTGGCGTGGTGGCACAACGAAGTGCACCAAGCTTTCGCAGGTAACCCTAACCACCCCGTCACCCAAGCCTTGATCCCTTGGGTGGCTGAGTTCGGCATCGAGGAGGCATGCTTGCAATCGGTGATTGAAGGCTGTGAGATGGACCTGACGCAAACCCGCTACCTCGACTACCCCAACCTCACGCGCTATTGCCACCTAGTGGCTGGCGTGGTGGGCGAGGTTTCGGCCAAGATTTTTGGCCAGACCGATGCCCGCACCACCGCCTACGCCCACAAACTGGGCCAAGCCTTTCAGCTGACCAACATCATTCGCGATGTGGGCGAAGACGCCTTGCGCGGCCGCATTTACTTGCCCGTCGCCGAGCTGCAGCAGTTCGATGTGAAGGCCCATGAAGTTTTGAACCGCTTGGACTCTGACCGTTTCCAAGCACTGATGCAGTTCCAAGCGGCTCGTGCACACGCCCTGTACGACGAGGCCTTGGCACTGTTGCCCGCTGACGATTGGAAACATCAAAAACCGGGCTTGATGATGGCCAGCATCTACCGCACCTTGCTGCGCGAGATCGAAGCTAAGAAATTTCCAGTGTTGACACAACGCGTGGCGCTCACGCCGCTGCGCAAGCTGTGGCTCGCTTGGAAGATGCAAGCGCTGGGTCGTTTCTAAATTTCTCTACACGTTGTGAAGCAACTGACCATCGTTGGAGCGGGCTGGGCTGGCTTAGCTGCAGCGGTGGCAGCCACGCAAGCAGGCTGGCAGGTCACGCTGTTTGAAGCAGCCAGCCTCGCTGGCGGACGTGCGCGCAGCTTGCAACAAAGCTTTGCAGGCCAACCGCTGGACAACGGCCAGCATGTGTTGATAGGTGCCTACCGCGACACACTGGCACTGATGCGCACCGTGGGTTTGAACCCCAATGCACTGCTGCAACGCCTGCCGCTGGATTTACGGTTTGCCGATGGACACGGCTTGCACTTGCCCGACTGGCCCATGCCGCTGAACCTGATCGCTGGCCTCACCCGCGCACAGGGTTGGCAAATGAAAGACAAAGCCAGCCTACTAAAAGCGTCGTGGCACTGGCAACGTGCTGGGTTTACGTGCGACCCGACTTGGACCGTGGCGCAGCTGTGTGACGATGCCCGCTTGAGCCAACGCGTGATGCAGCAACTGATTGAGCCCCTGTGCTTATCGGCACTCAACACCGCAGTGGATGCCGCCAGCGCAGCCGTTTTTTTGCGCGTGCTACACGATGCTTTGTTGGGCGGCACTGGCAGCTCCGACTTACTCGTGCCCCGTGTTGATTTAGGCAACCTCCTGCCAGACGCTTGCCTACGCTGGCTCAGCGCAAACGGCGCGCACATCCATTTGGGCGAGCGCATCCATGCAAGCGCACTCGCAAAGCTGCACCTAGACACATCACCCGAACACGCCGTGCTGTTGGCTTGCCCCCCGTGGGAAGCGGCGCGCTTGGCCGCCAACATCGCACCCAAGTGGGCCTACCTATGTGCTGATTTGTCACACACAGCGATAGCCACGGTGTATCTGCATTGCACCGATGTGGGCTATGCAGGCTTGCCGCGTCCCATGATGGCTTTGCACAGCAATGCACAAGCGCCAGCGCAATTTGTGTTTGACCGTGGCGCATTGACCCATCAGCCAGGCTTGTTAGCCGCCGTGGTCAGCGCCTGTGATGCTGAAAGAGATGAAGTGACAGAACAAGTGCACGACCAAGTGTGTCAACAACTGGAACTGCGCCACCTAGAAGTGGTGCAAACCGTGGTGGAAAAACGCGCCACGCTCGCATGCACACCACGGCTCAACCGCCCGGCGCCTTTGATTGCCGATGGGCTTTGGGCTTGTGGCGACTACATCTGCGGCCCCTACCCCTCCACTCTGGAAGGNGCAGTNCGTTCAGGCCAACAAGTGGTCGCACAGCTCAGTCAAGTGGCTGACCGTCAGCGGCTGGGGTGAACCATGCGGCCAAGCATGGCCTTGTGTGTTGACCCAAGCGGTTTGCATGCCTGCATGCATGGCACCCAGCACGTCAGCGGTGGCGTCATCCCCCAGGTGCAACACGGACGCCGCAGGAAGATTGAGTTGCGCCGCAGCCGCATGAAAGATGCGCACATCCGGCTTAGCCACACCAAACACACGCGCGCTGACCGAGGCTTTGAAATAAGGGCCAGCTTCGGTGAGAAACACATCGGCATTTCCGTTCGACAAACCCACCAGCGGATAGCGCGCCGCCAAACGCTCAAGGGCTTGCTGCACGCCGTCGTAGAGCTTGACGTTTTGGCGCTCAGCAAAGAACACCTCAAAAGCAGCATCCGCCAGATGCGTGGAGTCCCCGGCACGCAGCAAGCTCTCGCGTATCGCTTCGCGTCTTAAAAAACTCAAGTCATGCGCTTTGTCGGCGTGGCGTTGGTTGATGTCGGCACGAATGGCATGCTTTGTTTCAGCTTGCGCACACAAACGCGCTGTTTGGGGTGCATGCAGCGATAGCCAGTCTTGCAAAACTTGCTCGGCCCGCAGGATCGTGGGCATGACCGGCCACAAAGTGTCGTCAAGGTCTAGGGTGATTGCTTGGATGTTGGATAGGTTGAGCATGGGTGGGCGAGAATACCTCATCATGTTCAAACCTGCATTCAACCCCGAACCGCCCTTCGCCCATGGACAAGCACCGCGCACCGCAGTGCTGCTGTGCAATTTAGGTACCCCCGATGCACCCACGGCCAGCGCCGTGCGCCGCTACCTCGCTGAGTTTTTGGGCGACCACCGTGTGGTCGAAATCCCGCGCTTGGTGTGGATGGCCATCCTGCACGGCATCATCTTGCGGGTGCGCCCCGCCAAGTCCGCAGCCAAATACGCCACGATTTGGACAGCCGAGGGATCACCCTTGAAGATCTGGACTGACAAGCAAGCGCAGGCGCTGCAAGAAGTTTTCAATGCCAACGGCGAGGCCGTGACCGTGCGCTACGCCATGCGCTATGGCAACCCATCGATTGCCGCGCAGCTTGATGCGCTCAAAGCCGAAGGCGTGACCCGCGTGTTGATCTTGCCGGCCTATCCCCAATACTCAGGCACCACCACCGCTAGCGTTTTTGATGCCGTTTACCACTGGGGCTTGCGTAGCCGCGTGCTGCCAGAATTTCGTTTCATCAACCACTACCACGACCACCCTGCTTACATTCAAGCTCTGGCCGAGCGCGTACGCACCCACTGGGCTGCCAACGGCCAAGCCGAACGTTTGGTGATGAGCTTTCATGGCGTACCTGAGCGCACCCTGCATTTGGGTGACCCCTACCACTGCGAGTGCTACAAAACAGCGCGTTTGTTGGGCGAGGCTTTGGGCCTGAACAAATCGCAATACATGGTGACGTTTCAGTCACGCTTTGGCAAAGCCAAATGGCTGGAGCCCTACACCGAACCCACTTTAATTGCACTGGCGCAGCAAGGCGTTAAAAGCGTTGATTTGATTTGCCCTGGCTTCACGAGCGACTGCTTAGAAACCTTAGAAGAGATTTCACAAGAAGCCCAAGAAGCCTACGTGCACGCAGGCGGTGAAGTGTTCCACTACATCCCTTGCCTGAATGATAGCCAGACATGGGTGCAAGGCATGTACGACTTGAGCAAAGCACACATGGGCGCGTGGCCTACGGTAGCGGCTGACCCAGCGCCATTAAACATAAGCCGCCAAGAGGCATTAGCCCTTGGTGCCAAGCACTAAAAAAAAGCCGCTGAAAGGCGGCTTTTGAGTGCTTTGTAGCGCGTAAATTCTTAAGGCGCTTTGCTGGCAGCGCCGGAAGCCGGAGCAATAACCAAAGCGCTTGCAGGGCTCGCAGCATGCATTCCCGAACTGGCAACAGCCGCGGCAACTGAAGCCGTAGCCTTTGGGCCAGTGGGTGCAACAGACACAGCCACAGATGAGGCCGCTTCAGATGAGGGCTCTGCTGCACTCGCGGCATCCGCAGCGTCAGAAGGCACAACTTGCAAAGGCGGTGCAGGCTCTGCAACTGGTTCAACTTGCGGTTGCATGTAGGCTGCGACAGCCAAGGCCGTCATAAACAATGCAGCGATGACCCAGAATGAGGTTTTCGACTTTGGCACGTCAGCGACGGGAACCAAGCTGTGGGCAGATGCGATTGATGGGGTTGTTTCCACCTGCACAGGCTGATCGATCACCTCAACTGAAGAAGCAGGCCCTACGTGGTGTGGGTCTTGTGACTCGACCACATGGGTTTCGGTCTGAGCTTCATCGAGCTGTTGCGGCTGCTCCAACTGTGGCGGGTTCAGGACTTCATCAGTGGTCAAACCTAGCAGCGCACCCACTTTTTTAGCTGAGGTAATTTTCACAGCTGAGCTATAAAAGGAGCTGATGCCCCCCTCTTCCAGCTGGCGAATTTGCTTGACTGACATGCAAGCACGCGTAGCCATATCGCTCAAAGCCCAGCCTTGGGTTTCACGATGCAAACGTAACAGCTCGCCGTTGATGAACTGCTCTTCTTGGCTCATAAACAATCGATGACTGAAGAGGCTTGAGTGAATTACTTGACCAACAAGAGTTCGCCTTTGATAGACGCACCCTTTTGTACCGACAGGGTTTGATAAACCACATGGCCATCAACCGAAGCCGAAGAAGTCACGATCAACTCATTACAAGTGGCTGTACCAGAAAACTTGCCTTTGATGTGCAAGCTGCTGCAAGTGACCACGCCTTCAACTTGACCGCGTGCACCGATGGTGAGTTCATCCACTTGGATTTGACCATTCAGAGCGCCTTCGACGTGGATGGCGCCTTTGGCGGAAATCTCACCACGGAACGAGAAGCCCTCGCTCAAAATGGATGGTTTGGTGGCGGCGGTTGAGATCATGTCCATCATGCTGGTTCGCTGGTTGGCTGCAGGGGCAGGTGTTGTGACTACGGGCTGTGTCGACACTTGCTCAACAACTGCCTCAACTGAGTCGTCTTCGACGACCGGCGCAGAATCATTCTCTTGCGAGAGATTAACGTTGTTGGTTTTGGATTTGTTGAACATATTGTGCCGTCCGTATTACTTTTTGTGGGTTGACTGGATATCCGCCAATCAAAATTTCCAAATGCAGGTGTTTGCCTGTTGACGAAGAACCTGTGCTGCCAATGTTACCCAACACAGATTCGTTAGTGACTTTGTCACCCAACTTCACTTCAATATTTGCCAAATGCGCATAGAGCGATTCGACGCCATTCGTGTGGCGAACAACCACCATGTTTCCATATTGCGTGTGAAACTGAGTCAGCACCACCACGCCTGGCTTAACGGGGTGTACTTTTTCATCGCCCGTTTGACTCAACATGTCCAAGCCCGTGTGAAAGTGCGTTTGCCCAGACAAGGGATGGCGACGGACACCAAAATCAGATGTCACGCTGTAATTAGGCACCGGCATCACGCTGGGCAAAGCGTACAAAACTTCGCGCAGGCCACGGTTGGTAGACAACTCGTCAGCCACTTTTCCGCGCAGCAAAGGATTGCTTTTAACGTCATCTTCTAAGTTAAAGCCACCATTTGCTGCATTTTGCTGAATGATCTTAACAATTTTCTCTGTCAAACCGGACGATTCGAGTTGTGATTTCATGCTGACGTTTTCTTGCGAAACTGCCACCATTGACGTATCCACAAAGCGACGAATGCTCATATCTCTGTCACGAATCGTTTGAGCCAATGAGACCATTTGCTCGTCGCTCATGCTCAATTGATCTGAGCCCTCAGCATCCGAAGCGCTACTCAGCAGCGCACGGTAAACCTCTTCGTGAGAACGTTCTAATTTGGAGCGGCTCAACATCAGGCTGATACTGGTTGCAAACAAAACAGCAATGGCCACCAACATCGCCCCAGTTGCCAAAATGCCACCGCGCACCAAAATGCGCTGCATACGGCCACTGACGTTGAGGTAGTGAAGATCGCCGTTTTGCTCCAAAATGATGCGCGCATCCTCGTACTGGCGCGTCCAACCGCCGGACACGAGTCCAGGCAGTAAACGAGCAGCGGTAACGATACGATGCAACATCAGGCGAAGCTAATTAAGCGGCAGAGCTACCAACGTTCAATACAGGGCCGTTGGCATCTTGGCTCAAAGTACCTTCGATTTCGCCACCTTTTTCAATCTCAATTTCTGAGTACTGAACTTTGCCTGCAATTTTCCCAGTGGAGCGAACAATCAAGCTCTTCTCGGAAATGATGGTGTTGTGGAGCTGGCCACGCACGTCAATGACTTTGGCAGAAACACGGCCAGTGATCTTGCCGGTTGGGCCGATCAGCACCTCTTCTGCAGTTAAATCACCCTCAATGACACCGTTAATGATGGCTTTTGAAGGCACAGTGAACGTACCTTTGACGACAACGCCGTCACCGATGACAACGCTTTCGAGCGAATCTGATTGATTAGACATATGGACTCCTTGGCCGAATTTTAGCAAACAAACTATCAAAAACTACATTTTTTGATATTTATTGTTGTTTATTTGTGAAGAAAAGTTCATTCAATGCAACCACTTAGCGTATTTTTTGAATGTGCTTCCTAACTCAGCAGCAACCTAAAACAGATATAAGCACGCACATCAATTCCAAACTTCTGCACAGGAGTTTCAGACCCAATCAAAATTTATCGCCCATACGCATTGGCTACCATTGGTGATCTGATTTCTTTATTCACCATGAACAATACATTCACCATGGCCGGCGTCATGGGCTGGCCCGTCGCTCACTCGCGCTCACCTGCCATCCACAACTATTGGATTCGTCAGTACGGGTTAAATGGCGCTTACGGACTGTTTCCCGTCGACCCCTGCAACCTCGAAGATGCCATTCGAGGCCTAAAAGCACTGGGCCTTGCTGGCTGCAACGTCACCATTCCGCACAAAGTCGAGGCGATGAAATGCATGGACTGGGTCGAGCCGCTGGCAAAGCGCATGGGCGCCATCAACACCATCGTGGTGCAGCCGGATGGGGCGTTACATGGTTTCAACAACGATGGTTTCGGCTATATCGAGTGCCTGCGAGAAGCCCAGCCGAATTGGCGCGCGGACACCGGTCCGATCGTTGTACTCGGTGCAGGGGGCGCCTCACGAGCCATTGTGGTGAGCTTGATGGATGCAGGCGCAACGGAAATTCGTATTCTCAACAGGACACGCGCCAAAGCCGAGGCCTTGGCGCAAGAGTTTGGTGGGCCAGTCAGCGCATTCAGCTGGGAAGAACGTCATGAGGCACTGACAGATGCCGCGTTGCTGGTAAATACGACCAACCAAGGCATGCATGGTCAGCCAGCTTTGGAGATTGAGCTAACCCAGCTACCGAAGTCGACCTTGGTGTCAGACGCCATTTATATCCCGCTTGAAACACCTTTATTGAAGGCGGCCCGCCTTCAAGGCAATACGACAGTCAATGGGCTGGGCATGCTGCTGCATCAAGCTCGCCCCGCTTTCAAGGCGTGGTTCGGCGTGTTGCCAGATGTCACGCCTGAATTGCGCACACTGATCACCAGTACCTTCTAATATTGATCTATGTACATCGGACTTTTAGAAGACGAACCTCAACTCGCGCAATACGTCTGCGAGATTCTTGAAAAAGCCGGTCACACGATCAGCGTATTCAACAATGGTGCCGATATGGTCAAAGCGATTGGCCGTGACACGATCGATCTCTTCGTGCTCGATTGGCGCGTGCCACGCATGTCAGGCTTAGAGGTTCTCAAACACATCCGTCAAGTACGTGGTCTAAAAGAGCCCGTTTTGTTTTTGACCAGTCGCACAGATGAGCACGACATCACTGAAGCGCTGAACGCAGGGGCGGATGACTATTGCACCAAGCCCGTTCGTCCGCAAGAATTTTTGGCGCGTATTGGCGCGTTATTNCGTCGCACTTACCCGGATAGAAACGACCAAGAAACTTCGCGTCACCTACTGGACTACACGTTCAACAAACTTGATAACTCCGTCATTTATGCCAATGTACGCGTCATACTTTCCGAAAAGGAATTCAGACTGGCCTTGTTTCTTTTTGAAAATCACGAACGGGCAGTTTCTCGCGAACGCCTGATGCAAGAGGTTTGGGGTGGCGACGGCGATGCGCTTTCACGTTCGCTTGATGTACACATCTCATGGCTCCGCAAAAAATTAGACCTAGCCGCGACATCTCCAAACTTGCGACTCAAGCCAATTTACGGATTTGGATATCGGCTCATGGCTGTTAACGGGAGTGTCGATGCGTAAAGCATGGGGGGTTTTTATCGGCGCAGCGCTTGTGGCTGCAACACAAGCGCAACAGACATTTGATGCGCCTGAGAAATCGCCAATTATTTACACAATCCAATCAGGGGACACGCTGAGTCAGCTATCAGAAAAGTATTTTCGACAACCGGCTGACCTGAAATTTATTCAGCATCTCAATCACCTGACCAATATCGACTTACTCTTGACCGGTGAAAAGCTCAAGATTCCTCGCGAGTTCGTCAAGCAAAGTCCATCTCACGCAACGATCATCAGTTATTCATGCGCCAGGCCCATTCGAGTAGGCCTACCAATGCGAATGGTATCGATGGGCTCTGTTTTGACCGAAGGCGCCATCCTTGATATCCCGTCGGAATGTCACGTATCCATGATGCTTGAAGACAGCTCCGTGATTTACCTCCCATCAGGCGCTGCCGTCAAGATCTCAACCTTACGCAAAAACGCACTTGAATCAAGCCCTGAAGTTCAGCTTGACTTGGTTCGAGGCCGCTTGGAGCTCGAAGTTTATAAAGGACGATCCCCAACGACCCCATTTGACATACGCACACCCTTATCTGTTACGGGTGTCAGGGGTACTGAGTTCAGAGTGGGCTACACCCCAAGCGATCAGACGGGGCAAGTTGAAGTACTGAATGGTGTTGTTGAAGCCATGGGGATAAATGACGCTCAATCACGGCCAGTGAAAAAAGGAGAAGGCATTCCGTTTGACCGAACAGGAAAAGCAATGCCGATTGAAAAACTACTAGATGCGCCAGTCTTTGAGCGGGCAACAATCGACAACGCAGCCCAGAACTCCTACGCCATCAAATTTACTGGAGCACCTTTAGCCAGTAGCTATGTGGCAACAAGTGCAACAAGCGCGAATTTTTTGGGTGACCGCACATCACAAACGATGCGCACCCCAACACTTATTACCCCTCCACTCAGTCTGCAAGCAACTTTTTATGAGCTGTTGACCCTATCCAATGCCGGCATCGCGGGTACGACGCGTCGATATGGGTTTTGCGCGGCTCAACTTGATGTCAAAGTCATACGCTGCAAAGCGCTATTTGACGCCCCACTTTCAGAGGGCCGCATGATCGCTTTTTCGCTGATCAGACATGCAAATGAACAAACGCAAGAGTTGATCTCTACGCAAAAACTTCAAGCGAAAAATAGGCGATTCGCCATTGAAGGATTACCTGCGGGGCACTACAGCTGGCGCATGTCTTACGCCATGGCGCAAGGTACAAATACTGAAGCGCAAGAGCCGCTCATCACCAAACAATCAGGCTCATTTGATCTGATTGCACTGACAGCGAAAACGCCTTGAACGCGCACAGCGAAAGAAAGAAGCGTTTACGGCGTGAATGGCTGATCACGACAACGATTGCGCTTTCCCTCCTTGCATTCTTGGTCTTCGAGGGGTTATCCCGCCCCATGGGCAACGTCTTGTACGACCACCTCTTGCGCTTGCAAGGTTTCCGAGCTACACAAGATATCGTGATCATCGCCATCGATGACCGCTCACTCCAAGAGCTTGGCGGATGGCCACTTCAGCGTGCCCAATACAGCAAACTACTTGAGCAGCTCGACACCGACTGCTGTCGGCCAAAAGTCATCGGCTTTGATCTATTATTTCTAGACAGCACACCTGATGACATTGAACTCGGTGCCAGGCTTCAACAGATGAACAGCGTGTTACCCCTAGCCTTCAAAGGTCAAGAGGATGACCTGCTGCCGCTGCAAGAAATTTTCCCTGTCCCCCAACTCACTGACAAAGCGACCCTGGGTCACATCAACTTAGCATTCGACACAGATGGCGTCATTCGTGGTGTCCACACAGCCGAGCAAAAGTGGCCACACTTTGCACTTGCACTCCACCAAAAAGCGAAGTCCGACAAAAATGTCCTAGGCGACGACAAGGGCTACCGTCGATTCCGCATGGTTGATCCTCGTGTTGGGTTCCCCATGATCTCACTTGTGGATGCGCTTCACAGCAAGGCTAGTAGAACCCTCCTCAAAGATAAGTATGTATTGGTCGGCGTCACTGCACCCAGCTTAGGCGATCGCTACCCGACCCTTTACTCGGGCAAAAATAGCGCCAGCACACCCGGCGTGGCGATTTTGGCCAGCATCCTCAACGCATCCTTAAACAACGCATTGATCAAAGAGGCCTCACCCTGGGTCGTCTTTTCTCTAACCCTCATACCTCTGCTACTGATGCTGCAAAGCTTGGTGATGCTTGCACCTCGACATGCCTTGTTAATGGCTATGTTGATGATGCTCGGAGGCATTGCGATCAGTTACGAATTGCTCGCCCTGGTCGACTATTGGGTTGACCCCACGCCCTTTTTATTGATTGCCGCATTGATTCAACCCTTATGGGCTTGGCGTCGTCTAGAAGCCATCGTGCATGTGGTGCAAGGAAAAGCTGCAGACCTCAGGCAATTTCAACCCACGCAGCGCGATAGCCAGTCATTTAAATCGTCACGCGAGATCGTGCTGCAACATGCAAAATTGTTGGATCATGCCGTGGCTTCTGCACGATCAGAACTAGATTTTTTAACTGCCGTTGTAGATGAAATGCCAGATGCGGTACTCATCTTTAGCGAAGAGAACCAGCTTCTACTCAGTAATCAAAAAGTCAAAAAACTATTCAGCGCTCATCGCCTAGATGCTGGTTATGGCTTGTCTGAGTTTGCCGCATCTTTGAACTTGCCAGTGGCTGATGTCTCTGCCGCTCCAAAACCAGATGGGTTGGCTAAAACACAAAAAATCCGTCAACTTCAAACATCCTTAGGCACGCGAGATTTTGTTGTCAAATCAGCATCGCTTGAATCTCCCTTGGGCCGCAATCTGCAATTGCTTATCTTGATGGACATCACCGAATTGCAGCAATCGCAAACGCAAAGAGACCGTGCGCTGCAGTTTTTGTCTCATGACATGCGAACTCCGATTGCATCAATTTTGTCGATCACTGGGGCGACCGTCCAAGCCCAGGATTCAAAGCTGCAAAGTGAAAAAATCGTTCAACATGCGAGCGCACTACTGGGCATGATGGACGATTTCATACTCACGATCTCTGCCGAAGCGCCGCAATACAACAAGCAGCTGGTATCGCTAGACAACCTACTCAACGATGCACTAGAACAAGTTGCAGATTTAGCCGCAGCCAAAGAGATTCACCTCTGCGATAAAAGCGATGCCTCCGATATTTTTGTGATGGCCAATACACGGTTGCTGATTCGTGCCCTAACAAACCTTTTGTTTAACGCCATAAAATTTTCACCACAGCGAAGCGACATCATCATTCAAACGGATTGTCAGCCCACGACAGAAAAATCGCGCCACGTGGTCACCATCTCGATAGCCAATACAACGGACAACACATCAAGCAAAAAGGTATTGGGCACCACCATGCAGGGTTTTGGTCTAGGACTTGATTTCGTAGACAACGTCATTCGAAAACACCATGGCTCAATTACGAGAAATATCCCGAGTAACGGAATCGTCAACATACACATCGCNCTGCCATGCGAAACCTCTGNACCACTCATAGGAACGATTAAAAATAGTTAATAATTAACTAAGAAATACAAATTAAATAACTTTTTAGTCCTCAAAAATATTTGATGCATGTAAAATTCAGCGTATGGAATGCGCTCAAAATATACTCAAAAGATGGGTCTTAGCCCTGTTGGGCTTTGCATTCATCAACCACGCAGCCTCAGCAGAACCGATCTGGCACTGTTCAAGAAGCGATGTGCAAATTGCGGATGCATCTGATAACTTCACTTTGGCGGCGCTCACGCTCGACAGAGAAGTGATTCGCATCTCTTTGAGAGACTTGTACACGGTCTACCAAGGTACGGCCGTCAAGTTGACTGGCGGATTGCCTTTGTCAGCCTGCATCGTGAGTGGCAACAAAAGCTTGACGTTCAGCGCCATGAAGTCGATCGGTGCACAAACTGCGACTTTGATATCCCTCACGCGCGCGCACGCATTAACAAGCAGCAACTTACATGTGATTCAAGACGAATCGGCCATGCTGAGCTGTATTGAAAAGCATCATCCTGCTATTGGTTACTTATCAACAGTTACAAAAACAGAGGCAGTCGGGCCATGTTTTTAAAAGCTGTGTTGTCGGTTGTCGCACTCCTTGCGACATTTGAAGCGACAGCTGCACAAGATTACCCATGGCACTTGGGCGCGTTGACGACCAGTGCGTCAGCGCCGTCAGCAATCGACACCATCCATATCAAACCAGGCCCTCATCGCATTGTCGTTGCAGTGATTGACAGCGGCGTCATCGCAAGCCACCCTAGCCTCAATGGGCAGCTTCTCCCTGGCTATGACATGTTGTCAGCCCCTAATAATTTGCGTGGAAATCGTTCAGCAGACTTCAGCCCCGATGAACGCGATGCGCGCTGTGGACAGCGTTTAGTCTCAGGTGCATTCCGAACACATGGCACAGAGGTCGCAAGCCTGATCGCCGCCAATGGTGTGGATGGCGCCTACGGCGTGAACCCATCCGCAAAAGTTTTACCGATTCGTTTGTTTGGCGCATGCAGCATGTCGCGCAATGACTTGTTAGACGCTATTGCATGGGCTGCAGGACTGCCAGTATCTGGCATTCCAGACAACCCCAATCCAGCCCATATCATCAACATGAGCATTGCAGGCGGCCTCTCAGTTTGCGGCGCAGATTTGCAACGTTTGATCAACCGCGTCATCGAGAAAAAAGTTTTTATTGTTGCGGCCGCAGGGAACAACTTTCACAAACCACTACCTGAACCCGCTAATTGCAATGGCGTCATTTCTGTGGGCGCCTTGGATGCTGAGAACCATATTGAAGTCTATTCCGCCTTAGACGCCCGCACAACGCTCTACGCCCCAGGCGGGGGAAAACGACTTTCATCCAACGCAATCTGG
>JGI25913J50563_1000127_pt1 | contig 13546 bp, 14 predicted proteins | sample LauGreSp1BDMLBSN_2_FD_50563 | JGI IMG/M metagenome (IMG submission 50563)
TGCCACCAATCTTGTCTTGGGTGGTTTGAGCGCGTTCGATCAGCTCGGCCGACGGGGTGTCGTAGTCACGCGCGATTTGGGCCAATACGCGCAACTGTGCTGCGTTGAGTTCGCCATACGGCACCGCCACGCGCAGCATGGGGGCGTAGCGTTGGACGTACCAGCCGTTTTGCAAGCGCAGGGGGCGGAAGTCATCGTCGGCCAATTTGCCTGCCAAGTGACGGGTCAGTTGGTCGCGGTACTGCGCAGCGCGTGCTTTGACAAACTCTGAATCGAAGGCGGTGTATTGGTACATCTAAAAACTCAAACGAAAAAATTAAGCAAAAACCAACTTGCTGCCAGCCCATGCCAGCAGCACAGAAAGAATCGAACGAATCACCCGCTCAGGCGTCTTGTGCATCAGGCGGGACCCCAGCCAGATGCCAGGCAAAGAGCCAGCCAGCAGCAGGGACAGCAAGGTCCAATCCACCGAGCCCAAGGAGGCATGGCCCAAGCCAGCGGCCAAAGTGAGCGGAACGGCATAGGCAATGTCAGCCGCCACGATGCGAGGCAGTGGCAACTTCGGGTACAGGATCATAAGCACTGTCACGCCAATCGCACCGGCGCCCACGGATGTGAGGGTCACCAAGGTACCGATGGCTGCGCCAAACAAGACGGGCAGGGCCCAATGGCGGGGCTGGGTGGCTTCAAACAAGTGCTCTTCGGCCAGCAGCACGGGGGCTTGTTTGCCACGAATCACCTTGTAGAGCATGGCACTGGCGGTCAGCAGCAAGGCGATACCAAGGGTGAGTGTCATCACTTTTTGCACGGCGGGGTCGGATGGCCCGATGTTGTGGAGCACCCACAGCGTGGCGGCGGAGGCGGGCAAGCTGCCAGCGCACAAAGACACCACCACGCGCCAAGGTACCAGTCGCTGACGGGCAAAGCTGAATGTGCCGCCCGCTTTGGTGAATGCCGCAAACAGCAAGTCCGTGCCGACAGCCATGTAGGGTTTGACGCCAAAGAAGAAAATCAAAATAGGGGTCATGAGCGAGCCACCGCCCACGCCAGTCAAGCCAACGACCAAGCCCACAAAAAAACCAGCGAATACGAAACCAAAATCTTGCATGGCGTGCACTGTAGGTGTTCTTTATGCCAAAACAAACGATTTGTTTGTTCTACATATATGCCATATCGGAATAAGGCGTTTTGCCTATGGTGAAGACGTAAGCAAAGCGCAGGGACGGGTGGGATAAAGTCAAGTGGATAATGCAGGCTTCGCCCTGTATTTCTTTCACCCTATTCAACAAAGAATGAGACCGAGCAATGGCTGCTGAAAAATCCAAAATCGTTTACACCTTGACTGACGAAGCCCCCTTGTTGGCAACGGCTTCGTTTTTGCCAATCATTCGTACTTTTGCCGCACCTGCTGGCATCGACGTGGTGTCGAGCGACATCTCTGTGGCGACCCGTATTTTGGGCGAATTCGCTGATCTGTTGCCTGAAGCTCAGCGCGTGCCGCACAACTTGTCCGAGTTGGGCAAGCTGACCTTGCAGCCAGAAGCCAACATCATCAAGCTGCCCAACATCAGCGCTTCAGTGGGCCAGTTGACCGCAGCCATCAAAGAGTTGCAGTCCAAAGGCTATGCCTTGCCGGATTTCCCAGAAGCGCCCACCACCGACGAAGACAAAGCCATCAAGGCGCGCTACGCCAAGTGCATTGGTAGCTCAGTGAACCCCGTTTTGCGTGAAGGTAACTCTGACCGCCGCGCCCCTCGCGCTGTGAAAGAGTTCGCACGCAAGAACCCACACAGCATGGCTGAATGGAGCCAAGCTTCTCGCTCGCACGTCTCACACATGCACCACGGCGACTTCTACCACGGTGAAAAGTCTTTGACCTTGGACAAAGCCCGTGACGTGAAGATGGAGCTCATCACCAAGAGTGGCAAAACCATTCTGTTGAAGCCAAAGGTTTCTTTGCTCGACAAAGAAATCATCGACAGCATGTTCATGAGCAAAAAAGCGCTGGTCGAGTTCTATGAAAAAGAAATCGAAGACGCGCACAAAACAGGCGTGATGTTCTCGCTGCACGTCAAGGCCACGATGATGAAGGTGTCTCACCCCATCGTGTTCGGTCACTGCGTGAAGATTTTCTACAAAGACGCGTTTGCTAAACACGGCGCTTTGTTTGACGAATTGGGCGTGAACGTGAACAACGGTATGGCTGATCTGTACAACAAGATCGCTACCTTGCCACAGTCCAAGCAAGACGAAATCAAACGCGACTTGCACGCTTGNCACGAGCACCGCCCAGAGTTGGCCATGGTCGACTCTGCCAAAGGCATCACCAACTTCCATTCGCCCAACGACATCATCGTGGACGCTTCCATGCCCGCCATGATCCGCAACGGCGGCAAGATGTGGGGCGCCGATGGCCGCTTGAAGGATGCCAAGGCTGTGATGCCTGAGTCGACCTTTGCCCGCATCTACCAAGAGATGATCAACTTCTGTAAGTGGCACGGCAACTTCGACCCCAAGACCATGGGCACTGTGCCCAACGTGGGTTTGATGGCGCAACAAGCCGAAGAGTACGGTTCACACGACAAGACCTTTGAAATTCAAGAAGACGGCGTGGCCAACATCACCGACTTGGCCACAGGCGAAGTCTTGTTGAGCCAAAACGTGGAAGAAGGCGACATCTGGCGCATGTGCCAAGTCAAAGACGCTGCCATCCGCGACTGGGTGAAGTTGGCTGTGACCCGCGCTCGCAACTCCGGCATGCCTGCCATCTTCTGGTTGGACCCGTATCGTCCTCACGAGAACGAGTTGATCAAGAAGGTTGACCTGTATCTCAAAGACCACGACACCACCGGCTTGCACATTGAGCACATGTCACAAGTGCGCGCCATGCGCTTCACCTTGGAGCGCGTGAGCCGTGGCCTCGACACCATCTCGGTGACTGGCAACATCTTGCGTGACTACTTGACCGACTTGTTCCCCATCATGGAACTCGGCACCTCGGCCAAGATGTTGTCCATCGTGCCTTTGATGGCCGGTGGCGGCATGTACGAAACAGGTGCTGGCGGTTCAGCACCCAAGCACGTGCAGCAGTTGGTCGAAGAAAACCACTTGCGTTGGGATTCATTGGGCGAGTTCTTGGCTTTGGCCGTGAGCTTTGAAGACATGGGTCTGAAAAACGGCAACGCCAAAGCCACCGTGTTGGCCAAGACCTTGGATGCAGCGACCGGCAAATTGTTGGACACCAACAAAAACCCATCGCCCAAAACAGGTCAGCTCGACAACCGTGGCAGCCAGTTTTATTTGGCCATGTACTGGGCCCAAGAGTTGGCTGCGCAAACCGACGATAAAGACTTGGCTGCCAAGTTCGCGCCTTTGGCTAAGAACCTGACCGACAACGAGAAGAAAATCGTCGACGAACTCAACAGCGTTCAAGGCAAGCCAGTGGACATCGGCGGTTACTACCTGCCAGACCCCAAGAAGCTCGAAGCCATCATGCGTCCAAGTGCGACGCTCAATGCGGCACTGGCCAGCGTCTAAGCTTTAGACTTCCAACCTAAAAAACCACTCAGCTGCGAGGCTGAGTGGTTTTTTTATGTGCCAAGCTTTTTGAGCCTTAACCGCGTTCGTACCAGCCTTTGCTGCGGTTGACCACATGCACCACCAGCAACATCACAGGCACCTCAATCAGCACGCCCACCACCGTGGCCAGTGCTGCGCCTGACTCGAACCCAAACAGGCTGATGGCAGCGGCCACGGCCAGCTCGAAGAAGTTGGATGCGCCAATCAGCGCGGATGGGCAAGCCACGTTGTGCGCCTCACCCAACGCACGGTTGAGGTAATACGCCAACGCAGAGTTGAACAACACTTGAATCAAGATGGGCACAGCCAGCAAAGCGATGACCAAAGGTTGCTTCAAAATCGCCTCGCCTTGAAAGGCAAACAGCAACACCAGTGTGGCCAGCAACGCGGCGATGGACCAAGGGCCAATTCTTGCCATGACCGCTTCAAACTTATCGGTGCCTTTGGCGAGCAGAGCCTTGCGCCAGAGCTGTGCCAACACCACGGGAATGACGATGTACAACACCACCGACGTGATGAGCGTGTCCCACGGCACGATGATGGCCGACAGCCCCAACAAGAATGCCACCAGCGGTGCGAACGCCACCACCATGATGGCGTCATTCAAAGCCACTTGCGAGAGTGTGAACAGTGGGTGGCCATTGGTCAGGCGGCTCCACACAAACACCATGGCGGTGCAGGGTGCTGCAGCCAACAAAATGAGGCCGGCGATGTAGCTGTCGATCTGCTCTGCCGGCAGCAGCGGTGCAAACAAATAGCGAATGAAAAACCAGCCTAGCAGCGCCATCGAAAACGGCTTGACCAGCCAGTTCACAAACAGCGTCACACCAATGCCTTTGACGTGCTGACGCACTTCGTGCAAGGCGCCAAAGTCGACCTTCACGAGCATGGGGATGATCATCACCCAAATCAGCAAACCCACGGGGAGGTTGACTTGGGCGACTTCGAGTTGGCCGATGGCTTGAAACAGTTCAGGTTGCCACTGACCGAGCGCAATACCGACGACGATGCACAGGGCCACCCATGCGGTGAGGTAGCGTTCAAAGAAGTTCATGCGTGTTCCTTGCTGAGTTCTTTGGCGGTGTGTTGCAGCATGGTTTTTTGCAGCTTGTCGGCAGGCAGGTTCACCAGCAATTGCAAACGCTTTTGAATCATGTGCAGGGTGTTGCGAAAGGCCACCAAACGGTCTTCATCGGTGCCTTCCACAGCCGAGGGGTCGGCGTAGCCCCAATGTGCGGTGGCGGGCTGGCCTGGCCAGTAGGGGCACACCTCGCCTGCGGCGTTGTCGCACACAGTGATGACCAAGTCCATGTGCGGTGCATCAGGCTTGGCAAACTCGTCCCAGCTTTTGCTGCTCAGATAAGAGGTGTCAATGCCTGCCGCCTTCAGCACTTGAATGCCCAGTGGGTTGGGCTGCTGATTTTCACGTGGGCTGCTGCCAGCTGAATACGCTTTGAAGCGTGTGCCGCTGGCACCTGAGCCCATGTGGTTGAGCAAGGCCTCAGACAAGATACTGCGCGCGGAGTTGTGGGTACACAAGAAGAGGACGTTCAAGGTGTTCATGGTTTATGTGGCTGGGTAAAAGGGTCAAAGATAAAGATGAATTTTTTCAAGCGTGTGTCAATCTCAGCAGCAGCCACTGGCTGGCGAGCAACAGGCACCCGCTTTGACGCGTGGCTTGTCTGCTGTCACTGTTGCCACGTTTGTGGATGCAGGCGCTGCTGTGGCAGCGGGTGCGCAGCACAAGTCCATGGCCAAGCAGGCGGTGTGTTTCAGTCCGGTGGTCAGCGTTAGGGTTTGGCCATCGCTACTGGCCGACACAACTGGGTATTGCGACATCACGCCTGCTTCGTGCTCAATCTCTACGGGTAAGTCAAGCGAGGGCAACACATCGCCTGCGATGCGCAGAATATTCGCAAGTTTGGTGGTTTCTAAGCGGTGGTCCACATCGCTGTACACCCAGGTTTGCAGCAAACAGCTCTCGGTCTTACGGCGTGTCCCGCCGCAGTCCATGAAGTTTTTGGCCGCATGGCCTACCTCGGTAATGTGAAAGTGCGCAGCGACCGCTTCGCCGTTGGGCAACACAATGCGCAGGTGTTGCTGTGGGTTGGCTTCCAACAAGCTTAAAAATTGTTCGACGTTCATGTGGTGTCTTCAAAAAATTAACAACAAACTTTGGCGGCTTCGGGCACCACCGCGCACGATTGACCTTGACAGCAGTCTTGGGTGAGGTAAGTCAGCAGGTCGTTCATGCGCGCAAACTCGGCGCGGTAAATCAGGTTGCGGCCGCTGGCTTGGGCACTCACCAACCCCGCATGGCTCAATGCCTTGAGGTGAAACGACAAGGCGCTGGGCGCAATTTGCAGCAAAGCGGCGAGGGCGCTGGGGGTCAGGCCCTCGGCCCCAGCCACCACCAGAGCGCGAAAGGCGCGCAGTCGCTGGGCCTGTGCCAAGGCGGCCAAGGCCTCGACCACTTGGGTTTCAGATGTGTGTGCGTGGTTCATGTTTCAATAATACTTGAACTATTGAATGGATTGGGCGTCATCTCTGTCACAGTAACGTCACAATGGCTAGCTAAAGTCACAGCTGTTCTAACCAATTGAAGGACTTCCATGAACACGAAACGCACATTCATCAAATCCGTGGCCGCCGCAGCAATGGCAACTTTGGCCATGGGTTCAGCCTTCGCTGCCGACATCACTGGCGCAGGCGCTTCTTTCCCATACCCTATTTATGTCAAGTGGGCTGAAGGCTACAAAGCCGCCACGGGCAATGGCTTGAATTACCAATCCATTGGTTCTTCTGGCGGTATCCGTCAAATCAAAGCCAAGACTGTCACATTCGGCGCCACCGATGCGCCTATGTCGGGTGAAGACCTAGAAAAAGAAGGCTTGGTGCAGTTTCCCGCCATCATTGGCGGTACCGTGCCTGTCGTGAACTTGGAAGGCTTCAAGCCAGGCGAGTTGCGCATCACAGGCACTGTGTTGGCTGAAATGTTCATGGGCAAAGTTGCCAACTGGAACGACCCAAAGATCGCTGCTTTGAACCCAGGCAAAAAATTGCCTGACCAAGCCATCACCGTGGTGCACCGCGCTGACGGCTCTGGCACCACGTTCAACTTCACCGACTACCTCACAGCCGTGAGCAAAGACTGGTCAAGCACCGTGGGCAAGGGCGCAGCTGTGAAGTGGCCAGCCGCTTCATCCGTGGGTGGCAAGGGTAACGAAGGCGTGGCCGCTAACGTGAACCGCGTCAAGGGCTCTTTGGGCTACGTGGAATACGCTTACGTGAAAAAGAACAACATGACCTTCATGCAGTTGCAAAACGCTGACGGCAAATACGTGGCTCCTGATGATTTGACTTTTGCTTCTGCTGCCGCTGGCGCAGACTGGCTCAAGGTCCCAGGTATGGGCGTGTCCATGGTCAACGCCAAAGGTGCCAACAGCTGGCCTATCAGCACAGCTTCGTTCATCTTGATGTACAAGCAACCAACTGACAAAGCTGCTGCAGCTGAAGCCATCAAGTTCTTTGACTGGGCTTTTGCCAACGGCAAGAAAATGGCGCAAGACCTCGACTACGTGGCGTTGCCTGAGGGTTTGACCACGCAAATCCGCGCCAAGGTGTGGACACAAATTCAAAAGTAATTTGAATTGAACTATCAAATTCCGTCGGCCTTGTTGTGAGTGCCGACGGTTTTTTGGTTTTTAAGAAGTAGGGTATTTCAATGAGTCTAGGGTCTGTCATGAGCTCACAAAATTTTATGAGAGAAGAACCAAGTCAAGCCGTCAGCGCTGACATGGTGGCGGTTGCCAAGAAGCAACGCCTGCAAGACTTCTTCTTTCACCGCATCACGCAAGCGTTTTCATTGCTCGTGTTGGCGGCACTATTGGGCATCATCATTTCCTTGTTTGTGAATGCATGGCCAACTTTTCAAAAGTTTGGATTTAACTTTTTGTGGCGTGTCGAGTGGGACATCGTCAACGCAGAATTTGGCGCAGCCATTGCCATCGTCGGTACTGTTGCCAGTGCAGGCATTGCGCTGCTGCTGGCCGTGCCACTGGCCTTTGGTGTGGCCGTTTTTTTGACCGAGACCTGTCCTGTGTGGCTGCGTCGCCCGTTGGGTACATCGATTGAATTGTTGGCGGCAGTGCCCTCCATCATTTACGGCATGTTTGGTTTGTTTGTGTTCGCACCTTTGTTTGCCGACTACTTGCAAGTGCCCTTGCAAAAACTCTTGGGCGGCATGCCTTTGGTGGGCTTCTTGTTTGGTGGCGCGACCAACGGCATGGGCATCTTGGCGGCGGGCATCGTGCTGGCTTTCATGGTCTTGCCGTTTGTCGCAGCGGTGATGCGCGATGTGTTTGAAATCACACCGCCCATCTTGCGTGAATCCGCCTACGGTTTGGGTTGCACCACATGGGAAGTGGTTCGCAAAGTCGTGTTGCCTTACACGCAAAAAGGTGTGATCGGCGGCATCATGTTGGGGCTTGGTCGTGCTTTGGGTGAAACCATGGCGGTGACTTTTGTGATCGGTAACGCCAACCGCATGCCCACGTCCTTGTTCTCACCCGGCACGTCGATTGCGTCTGTGCTGGCCAACGAATTTGGCGAAGCGGCAGACCTGCACTTCTCCACCTTGTTTGCACTGGGCTTCTTGTTGTTTGTCATCACCTTTGTGGTGCTGGCCATGGCCAAGATGATGATTCTGCGTGCCGAAAAAGCCAAAGGCAACTAAGAGGTTTTTATGGAAATGAACAATCAACTTTATACAAAGCGACGCATCACCAGCATGCTGGGCTTGATGTTTTCGATGGCTGCCATGGCCGTCGGCTTGGCCGTTTTGCTTTGGATTTTGTACGTGTTGTTTGCCAATGGCCTGTCGGCTTTGGACAGCAACTTGCTACCAGCGACACGCCCGCACCCGGCACCGAAGGGGGCGGCTTGCGCAACGCCATCGTGGGCAGCTTGATGATTGTGGGTTTGACCGTGTTGGTCTCTACACCCGTGGGCATCTTGGCTGGCGTCTACCTCACCGAGTACGGTGACGAAAGCAAAACAGCCGAGCTCACCCGCTTTGTGACCGACATCATGTTGTCGGCCCCCTCCATCGTGCTGGGCTTGTTTGTCTACGCGATTGCGGTGGCCACGGTGGGCAACTTCTCTGGCTACGCAGGTAGCTTGGCGTTGTCGCTGATTGCGGTGCCCGTGATCATGCGCACCACTGAAAACATGTTGCGCTTGGTGCCCGGCAGCTTGCGAGAAGCCGCATTTGCCTTGGGTGCGCCGCGATGGAAGGTGTCCACCTTCATCACCTTACGTGCAGCCAAGAGCGGCGTGATGACGGGTTTGTTGTTGGCGGTGGCCCGCATCAGCGGCGAAACAGCCCCCTTGCTGTTCACCGCGCTGAACAACCAGTTTTTCAGCACCAACATGGGTGCGCCCATGGCCAACTTGCCTGTGGTGATCTTCCAGTTCGCCATGAGCCCTTACGACAACTGGGTGCGCTTGGCTTGGGCCGGCGCTTTGTTGATCACCTTGACTGTGCTCGTGCTCAACATCTTGGCACGCGTGTTCTTCCGCGACAAAGTCAGCGCCTAATCTCACTCGGGAATTTTTTAACATGTCTGAAATCAAACCAGCACCCAAAAACGCCATCGAAGTTCGCGACCTGAACTTCTTCTACGGCAAGTTTCAAGGCCTTCGCAATGTCACCATGGACATCGCCGAACGCAAAGTCACCGCTTTCATCGGTCCATCAGGCTGCGGCAAGTCCACCTTGCTGCGCACCTTGAACCGCATGTACAGCCTGTATCCAGGCCAACGTGCTGAAGGTGAGATCAATTTCTATGGCCAAAACATTTTGGAACCCAAACAAGACTTGAACTTGTTGCGTGCCCGCATCGGCATGGTGTTTCAAAAGCCCACGCCGTTTCCTATGACGATTTACGACAACATCGCCTTTGGCGTGCGTTTGTATGAAAACCTCAGCCGTACCGAAATGGACGAGCGCGTGGAATGGGCTTTGACCAAAGCCGCTTTGTGGACCGAAGTGAAAGACAAACTCGGTCAAAACGGCTTGTCACTCTCGGGCGGTCAACAGCAGCGTTTGTGCATCGCGCGCAGCGTGGCGGTGAAGCCTTCGGTCTTGTTGTTGGATGAACCCACTTCGGCGCTTGACCCCATTTCGACCGGCAAGGTGGAGGAGTTGGTGCATGAGCTGAAGGCCGACTACACCATTGCCATCGTGACCCACAACATGCAGCAAGCCGCGCGTTGCAGCGATTACACCGCCTACATGTATTTGGGCGAGTTGGTGGAGTTTGGCGAGACCGAGCAAATCTTCTTCAAACCCAACAAGACCGCCACAGAAGACTACATCACCGGCCGATTCGGCTAATAGGAGAGAGAACCATGCCAGAAAAACACCTGTCCTCACAGTTTGATTCCGACCTCAACAACATCTCATCGCATGTGATGGAGCTGGGTGGTTTGGTGGAGTCTCAAATTCGCCAAGCGGTTTATGCCTTGTCGCAGTTCAACCCTGAAGCGGCTGAAGATGTGCTGGTGACCGAGCACAAAGTCAACAGCTTAGAAGTTGAAATCGACCGTGAAATCGCCTCCATCATTGGCCGTCGCCAACCGACCGCACGCGATTTGCGCTTGCTCATGGCCATGTCCAAAACCACCGCCAACCTTGAGCGCGTGGGTGATGAAGCCGCCAAGATTGCCCGCATGGTCAAGTCCATCATCGAAAGCTCTGCGCCTCGTTCGCTGCCCTCCAGCGATTTGCGCTTGTCAGCTGAACTGGCCTCGGGCCTTTTGCGCAAAGCCTTAGACGCGTTTGCGCGGTTGGACGTGCCCATGGCGGTCAGCATCTTGCGTGAGGACAACGAAATCGACCAAGAGTTCGATGGCTTTGTCCGCAAACTCATCACTTACATGATGGAAGACCCACGCACCATCTCTGCCAGCTTGGATTTGTTGTTCATCGCCAAAGCCATCGAGCGCATTGGTGACCACTCGAAAAACATTGCCGAATTCATCATCTACATCGTCAAGGGCGAAGACGTGCGCCACACACCTTTGGCGGATGTTGAATCCTCGATGAGCTAATTGAAAGTTTTGAAGACATGAAAATTGCCCGCGTTTTGGTGGTCGAAGACGAGTCAGCGATCGCCGAACTCATTTCAATCAATTTGCGGCATAACGGGATGTTGCCTTTGTTGGCGGCAGATGGCGTAGCCGCCCAAAAGCACATCGATGAGGTGTTGCCCGACGTGATTTTGTTGGACTGGATGTTGCCTGGTCAAAGTGGTCTGGAGTTGGCGCGTCGTTGGCGCGCTGACCCTCGCACCAAGGCGACGCCCATTTTGATGCTCACCGCACGCGGTGACGAGCCCGACAAAATTGCGGGCCTCGATGCAGGCGCGGACGACTACATCACCAAGCCCTTTTCTACCCAAGAGTTGCTGGCCCGCATTCGTGCGGTGCTGCGTCGTCGTGCGCCAGAGCAAGCCAGCGATGTGGTGCGCATGGGTGCTTTGCAGTTGGATGGCTCGACACACCGTGTCAGCTTCAACGACCAAGGCATCAAGTTGGGCCCTACTGAATTTAAATTGCTCAACTATTTGATGCACCATGCCGAGCGCGTGCACAGCCGCAGCCAGCTGCTCGACCGCGTGTGGGGCGACCATGTGTTCATCGAAGAACGCACGGTGGATGTGCATGTCAAGCGATTGCGCGAGGCTTTGGGTGAAGCGGGCAGCATGGTTGAAACCGTGCGTGGCGTAGGATACAGAATCACCCACCAGCCCTAAAACCGATGCAAGGTTCTTGTGATTAGTCGCTTTCTCTCGTTTCTCTCCCTGTTAGCTTTTGGCGCTGCGATCGGTTTTTCGTGGGCCGTGATGCGAGAGCTGCAGCCGCAGTCGCCTTATGTGTTGATNGGNGCCTTATTGGCTGGCTTGGCTTGGGTGTTGGTCGATGCGTGGCGCGGCTATCGTGTGCGCTCTTGGCTGCGTCAAGGGGATCTGGCTCTCGTGCCGCAGATGTCAGGCTGGTGGGGTGTCGTCTTAGACCGAGCCCGCAAGCTGTTGCGTGACCGCGAGCGCAGCATTGATGCGGGTGAGCAGCGACTGAAAGACTTTTTATCCGCCATTCAATCATCCCCCAATGGCGTGGTCATGCTTGATGCCAATGCCCAAATCGAGTGGTGCAATCAGACCGCGGCAACCCATTTAGGCATTCATCCAGAACGCGATGTGATGCAACGGGTGGGTAATTTGCTGCGTGACCCTGCGTTCACAGCCTACATGGCTGCTGAACACCCACCAGGGTCCGTGGTGATGGCCGGCCACAGACACCGTGTGGAACGTCCGGTGCGCATTTCGGTGCAACGCCATCGCTACGGTGAAGGCAAGCAGCTGTTGCTGACCCGTGATGTCACGATGTTTGAACAAGCAGAAGCCATGCGTCGTGACTTTGTGGCCAACGTCTCGCATGAAATTCGCACACCCTTGACGGTTTTGTCTGGCTTTGTCGAAACACTTCAAACGCTNGATNTGAACGCCGAAGAACAAAAGCGCTATCTAGCCCTGATGGCCATTCAAGCGCTGCGCATGCAAGGTTTGGTAGAAGACTTGTTGACCTTGTCACGTTTGGAAGGAAGTCCCGTTCCGAGTTTTCAGAACCACTTGCCCTTGCAGCGTCTTTTCAAGTCGTGCGAGCAAGAGGCCCGTGGCCTCTCTGTTGCCATTGCCAACGGTGATGAACCGCATCACATTCAATTTGACATGCCCGAATTGTTTGCCGACGCCTTCTTGATGGGCGAAGCGCGAGAGTTGCAAAGCGCCTTGTCCAACTTGGTGAGCAACGCTGTGCGTTACACCCCAGCCGGCGGCAGCATTCATGTATCAGTTGATCAAGGGGTGGACGGCTCGTTGTTGATGTCTGTGCGCGACACTGGCGCAGGCATCGCCGCTGAACATTTACCACGACTGACAGAGCGGTTTTACCGTGTGGACCGCAGCCGTTCACGCGAGTCCGGTGGCACGGGCTTGGGGCTCGCCATCGTCAAGCATGTGATGCAGCGCCATGGCGGCAGCTTGTCCATCACCAGCGAGCTAGGGCAGGGGTCGCAGTTCAACCTGGTGTTCCCTGCTAACCGCTGGCATTTGGCNCTTTAAGCGGGTACCACGCGGCAGTCGCCGCAAAAGAAGTGATTGGCATTTAAGAAGCGGCGAAACGACCCCGTGGATCGTGGCTTGTGTGTTCCGCATTTGATGCAGCTCATCATTTCGCCAGTCCTGCCAGAGCCTTCAAAGGGCGAACCATTTTTCTTGCTGCTGTAGCGCAACCCATCGTCAGTGATTTCGGTTGTTTCGTGTTTGTGGTGTGACATCGTGTGCAATCAGATTGTTTTTTTCAGACGTTTTTTTTCAAAGTGCTTAAGAAGCACATAGGTCACGAGACCAATGAAGGCAGAGCCCACAATAAAGCCGCCATAAGCCATTGGCCAAGGAGTGCCCTCAGTCATCATAGAGAACTCAGACATACCGCCCATGCCCGCCAAGATGTTGATGGGCATGAACACCACGCTGAACACAGTGAGCTGGTTCACACGCTTGTTCTGGTTGATGTTGATGAAACCAATCGTGGCGTCCATCAGGAAGTTGATCTTGTCAAACAAGAAGGCTGTGTGGCTGTTCAACGAGTCGATGTTGCGAAGAATTTGTTTTGCATCCGAGATTTGATCGGGTGTCAGCAAACGTCCGCGCATNAAAAAGCTCAGGGCACGCTGGGTATCCAAAATATTGCTTCGGATGCGGCCGTTTTGATCTTCCTCTTCGGCAATGTCTGCCAAGATGCCTGCAGCTTCTTGGTCGGTGATGGCTTCGCTCAACACATGGCGACCCACGACACCCAGCTTGGCATAAATGTTTTCGAGTGAGTCGGCTGACACTTCCAC
>JGI25913J50563_1000132_pt1 | contig 13382 bp, 13 predicted proteins | sample LauGreSp1BDMLBSN_2_FD_50563 | JGI IMG/M metagenome (IMG submission 50563)
CCAATAATTCTCGCCCATGGAATATCAGAATTCTTTTGCAACAAATTTTCTGTCAAGCGATTGCTGGCTTCCCCAATAATTTCTAATTGACGTAAAGTAGCATTAAACATCATTGAATTTTTTACAAAAGCATCTAAATCGGTGTTTTCAATGTAAGTTTCAATTTCATTTATTGCATCAATAATGTGAAGCAATCGCACTTTATTTCCTAATCTATCGTGCATAAATTAGTTGTTTTTCTTTATCTAAAATAGGTTTTAAATATTTAGAAAGACCTCTAGCAGAAACTAAATCTACTTTTTTAGAAAGCAATTTTTGAAGGTCAATTTGCATCTGAATAAACTCCAAACCAATAGGTTGGGAGTAATCTAATTCTACCAATAAATCAATGTCGCTATTTTCGGTTTCTTCACCACGAACATAAGATCCAAAAAGATATGCCTTCAAAACAGGTTGCTTTGAAAAAAAATTTTGGATAGTATCAATTTGATTATTAGAGAGTTTCATTTTTAAATTAAAATGTAAAATTAATTAATTTTGCTGAATTTTTAATCTACCCCAACAAATAAACTCCCAAAACCGCAGGAACAAAATAAATTGCAATGGTCTTAGCACCTTCATAATCTTTTACTAATCGTTGTCCGAAAAGCATTAAAAGTAGTGAAACACAAGAAAAAACAGCACCATAAAAACCAAATTCTCTCCCGCCATTAATGTAAAGTTCTAAGCATCCTAAAACACACAAGATTCCGGCTACGAGTTCTAAAAACAATAAAATTCCGGTTGCTAAAGGCACCATGTTTTTTAGAAAAGTTTTTTCAAAAACTGGAATTAACCATGCCATAGTATCCTTCCAGTGAAAAAGTTTCTCGTGAGAAGACATGATGAAAGTAATAGCAAGAAAAATAAGCACCAGTATAGAAGTTGTGTTGTTCATGAGGTTATTTTTTATGAATTAATCGAGTCAATTTTATAGATAAATCGGTTAAAATTATCTTGGCATTTCCGTTGCGTTCTATGTGGTAAGAGGCGTCTGAAAGTTCTTTAAAAATATCCGAAATATTGTTTCCGTTTACAAAAGGAGCAAAGTTTTCTAGTTTAAACTTTTCAACCGTAGGCTCCATATACACCAACTTATCCGCCTGATAATTCAGCAATAATGCCTGGCGAAACATATCGATACAATAATTTAAAAATTTCTTTTGCGCTTCTCGTCCCAAGCTTGCAATTTGGTCACTCCAAGCAATTAAATCCTGAATTGCAGCAGCATTTCCTTTGGCTCTAAATGCGGCTCGAACCCAATCTACAAACCATTTTTCAAAAGGCAATTCGTCGTTATCTTCTTTAAGAATGTGCAAGGCTTTGTTGTAATTTCCTTGTGCTTGGTGTGCCATTTTAAAAGCCATTTTCTCCTCCACATTTTCTCGTGAAATCAAGGCTTGGGTGATTACACTTTCTGACAATCCATTAAAATGAAGCACTTGACAACGCGAACGAATGGTTTGAATAATATCTTCTTCATTTTCCGAAATTAGAATAAAAACCGTTTTGTCTGTAGGTTCTTCTAAAAGTTTTAAAAGTTTATTGGAAGCGGCAATATTCATTTTATCGGCCATCCAAATAATCATAATTTTATGCCCTCCTTCATGAGATTTTAAGGCTAACGATTTTAGAATTTCGGTAGCATCATCCACACGAATTTCTCCTTGTTTGTTTTGAACGCCTAGCATTTTGTACCAATCGAACAAACCTCCGTAAGGATTTTCGTTAATAAATTGCCTCCAATCTTGAATAAAATCAATACTTTTTGGCTTNGATTTTACATCTTCGGTTGTCACCGTAGGATACACAAAATGCAAATCGGGATGGGCTAAATGATTGAATTTTAAATTACAGGATTCATTTTCTCCCGAATTTTCACTTCCTAAATTCTGACAAACAATATATTGAGAATAAGCAATTGCCATAGGCAAAGTACCAGAACCTTCAGGACCAACAAATAGTTGCGCATGAGGAATTCTACCTTGACTAGCACTCTTTATCAAGTGATTTTTAATGTGTTCGTGACCTAATATTTCTGAAAAAAGCATAAGCAAAGATACTATAAAATTGCAACTAACATATAATTTTACCCCTCAGTAAGCATAATTTTAAACTTATAAATGGCATCCTAGAATAAAAAAAACAAAATGTCTATATTTGCATTTCATTATTAATTAACTCCGCACTATCCTATGAAAACTCTTCTAGACTTTAATTTCAATAACAAAAAAGCAGTAATTCGTGTAGATTTCAATGTTCCTTTAGATGAAAATTTCAAGGTAACCGATGCTAACAGAATAGAAGCCGCAAAGCCAACTATTGATAAAATTCTTGCCGATGGCGGAAGCGTAATTTTAATGTCGCACCTAGGAAGACCAAAAGGAAAAGAAGATAAATATTCTTTAAAACATATCGTTGCCACAGTTTCTGAAGTATTAGGTTTGCCAGTTCATTTTGCTTCCGATTGTATTGGAGAGGTTGCTCATAAGGCTGCTGCAGCTTTACAACCAGGTCAAGTTTTGCTTCTAGAAAATCTTCGTTTTTATGCCGAAGAAGAAGCAGGGGATATTGCTTTCGCAAAAGAATTAGCGTCTCTTGGAGACATTTATGTAAACGATGCTTTTGGAACTGCCCATAGAGCACATGCTTCAACCACAATTATTGCACAATTTTTCCCAAATCATAAATGTTTCGGATTGCTTTTGGCAAAAGAAATTGAAAGTTTGAATCGTGTTTTAAATAATTCAGTAAAACCAGTTACGGCTATTCTTGGAGGATCTAAAGTATCTTCTAAAATTACCGTTATCGAAAATATTTTAGATAAAGTAGACCACATGATTATTGGTGGTGGAATGACATTTACTTTCATCAAAGCCTTGGGCGGAAAAATTGGAGATTCTATTTGTGAAGACGATAAAATGGATTTAGCAATTGAAATTTTGCATAAAGCAAAAGAGAAAAATGTTCATATTCACATTCCTGTGGATGTGGTTGCTGCTAATGCTTTTTCAAATGATGCGCAAACTCAAATTGTAGATGTAAGAGAAATTCCAGACGGATGGCAAGGTTTAGATGCCGGACCAAAATCGTTAGAAAATTTCAAAAAAATAATAATGGAATCTAAAACCATTCTTTGGAACGGACCATTGGGAGTTTTCGAAATGGAAAATTTCGCCAACGGAACCATCACTTTAGGAAACTATATTGCTGAATCTACAGCTAACGGAGCCTTCTCTTTAGTAGGAGGTGGCGACTCGGTTGCAGCGGTAAAACAGTTTGGTTTGGAAGATAAAATGAGTTATGTTTCTACTGGCGGTGGTGCTATGTTGGAAATGTTAGAAGGAAGAGTTTTACCTGGAATTCAAGCTATTTTAGACTAAACTATTGACTTTAACAATAATTAAACATTTTAATACGTTATATATCAGTAAGTTTGCGATTAAGCAATTCTTACCGATACGTAATTATTGAAAAAATTATATATGACTATTAAACACAAAATTACAACTATTCTATTAGTAGCATCTGCGACTTTTTATGCACAGGATGCTGCTAATACTCAGGATTCTATTGTAAAAAAAGAAATAAAAATCTCCTACCTTGACTCTATAAAAGCCACTTTTGTATCCGATGAAATGGCTACTTGTATAGACAGTCTTTGGATGAAAGAGCTAACCACTTTGGATGTTTATGAAGAAATGTCTTCGGATATTAAAAACGTAAATGTAGATCAGAAAGTAGATTTTGAATTACCAACCGAATTACTAAAAGAGCGCTTGAAAAAAATGGATGAGAAATCGCCATTTAACATTGAGTACAATATTGGATTAGAGAATGTTATCAAATCTTTTTTGAAAAACAGAAAGAAAGCATTTGAAAGACTATTAGGAGTTTCGCAATATTATTTCCCGCTTTTTGAAGACGAATTAGCCAAAAACAATATTCCACTAGAGATAAAATATCTTGCAGTGGTAGAATCTGCTTTGAATCCTAGAGCAGTTTCACGAGTTGGAGCAACGGGTTTATGGCAATTTATGTACCAAACCGGAAAACAATATGGCTTGAATATTGATTCGTATGTAGACGAACGAAGTGAGCCTTTAAAGGCAAGTCAAGCAGCATCGGTTTACATGAATAACATGTACAAAATTTTTGGCGATTGGGATTTAGTTCTTGCGGCATATAATTCAGGTCCGGGAAATGTTGCCAAAGCAATAAGACGTTCTGGCGGTCAACAAAACTATTGGAATATTCGAAAAAATCTTCCGAAAGAAACACAGAATTATCTTCCTGCTTTTTTAGCAACCATGTACATTTTCGAATACCATAAAGAGCACGGAATTGTCCCAAACAAAGCCGTTGCCAATCTTTTTGCAACCGATACGGTAGGAGTAAGAAGCCACATGACTTTCAAACAAGTTTCTGATTTATTGGATGTTCCTGTTTCTGAAATTCAGTTTTTCAATCCGTCTTTCAAAAGAAATGAAATTCCACACATTACCGGACAAACTAATTTCCTTCGTTTACCAAAAAATAAAATCGCTATTTTCACTTCCAATGAAGATAAAATTTATGCTTATTTAAATCATCAAGAAAGCAAAAGAGAGCGACCAAACGAAAGATTAGCATCTGTTAAACGAAATGATTCTACCAATACTTCCTACAAAGAAAAAGAATTTGTTACTAGAACTAAGTTTCATAAGGTACGCAAAGGGGATAGTTTAAATGAAATTGCCGACCAATACAATGTTTCTGTAGCCAATTTAAAAAAATGGAATCACTTAAGGTCGAGTTACGCTCCTAAAGGAAGGAGTTTGAAAATAGTTACGACTGAACGTGTAGCCTTCAAAGAAACTAAAGAAATAGTTGCTGATACTTCTATTAAACAAACTTTAGTTACTAAAGACAAAGTTAAGGCAGTTGCTGCTGTGGAACCTAAATTAGAGAAAGTATTCAAAACTGAAAAAGTGGTTACTAATAAAGAAGTGACCAAAACACATAAGGTAAAAAGTGGCGATAATTTGGGTGTAATTGCTTCTAAATATGATGTTTCGGTTGCAGAGCTTAAAAAATGGAACAAAATAAAAGGCGATAATATTGGTCTTGGCGATAACATCAAAATTATCAAAACTGAGAAAGTAACCACTATCGTTAGAAAAGAAGTAAAACAACCGATAACAGATCGTAACGAAGAGATTGCTGCTGTAGATAATAAAGCTCCTAAAACTGAAAAAGGTAAAAAAGAAGAGAAAATGGATACTACTTCTAAATCCGAAAACTATTATGTAGTTGCTAAAGGAGACAATTTATTTACTATTGCAAAGAAGAATAATATTAGTGTAGCCAACTTAAAAGAGTGGAATGCTATTATCGATAACAATGTAAAAGTCGGTTCTCAATTAATTGTTTCCAATGTTAGTTTAGCGGAAGCTAGAGAAGAAGAAGTAAAACCTAAAACCGACTTTAAAAATGTGGAACACGTTGTTGGGAAAGGCGAATATTTAGGAACTATTGCTAGAAAATACAATGTTACTATCAATAATCTATTAGAGTGGAATTCTTTATCGGATACTAATATTAAACTTGGTGACAAATTGGTAGTTGGAAAAGAAGAAGTGACCAACGCTAAAGATAAAAATTATTCTAAAGACGCTTATGCATCTAAAGATAGCAAAGCAAAAGAAAGTTTATACCGCGTTAGAAAAGGGGATACTTTGCTAAAAATCACACAAAAATTTCCNGGAATTACTATTGCCGACATAAAAAAATGGAACAATATCAAGGGCGAAAGCTTAAAACCTGGAATGAAATTAAAAATAAACGGATAATACAAAAATCTTCTATAAATTTGGGCTTTATTTCTTATTATGAATAAAGCCCATTTTTTATTGCTTCTAGTCGCAATTGCCATCACTTCTTGTAATTCCAAAGAAGCGAAGCCGGTGAACGAAACCTCTGGTAAAACCAACGAGGTTTCGGTTATTATTGACGACCAACTTTGGAACGGCGAGGTAGGCGATAGCATGAGAAATAAATTTGCATCGCCAGTATTAGGGCTTCCCCAAGAAGAACCAATTTTCACTTTAAATCAATATCCTGTTAAGCTGTTGGAAGGTTTTATGACCAATAGTAGAAACATTATCATGGTTAAAAAAGAAGCCAGAAGCCAATTTCGAATGGAGACCAATGAATATGCCAATCCACAAGTTGTGGTACATATTTCTGGTGAAACGGTGCAAGAAATTTTAGACACTATTCAAAATAACGATTCGTTGATTATTGCCAAAATTAAAGAATCGGAAATTAAAGTATTCCAAGAAAAAATAAAACGGGATTCCCTTTTTGATGTTGCTAAAATCCGAGAGAAATTTAATGTACAATTGAACATTCCCATTAAGTACAAAATGGTTTTGCATGGAAAAAAATTCATCTGGCTTAAGAAAGAAATCACTAGCGGTAATTTGAGTTTAATTTTTTATCAAATACCATTTAGCAGCATTAAAGACAACAGCAATTCCGTTAAACGAATTACCCATATTCGCGATTCAATAGGCAGAATTTATATTCATGGAGCCGTTCCTAGAACTAGAATGGTTACCGAGCCAGCTTTTTCGCCTTACCTTTCCAAAATTAAAATATTCAACAAACCTACTTTTGAAACCAAAGGAAGTTGGGAATTGCTAAACGATTTTATGAGCGGACCTTTTATCAATTATGCCATAATGGATCAAGCAAATCATAGAATTTTGGTTATAGAAGGTTTTTGTTATGCGCCATCCAAACAAAAAAGAGATTTAATGTTTGAACTGGAAGCCATTATCAAATCGGTACAATTTTTAAAAAAGAAATAAATCCCAATCATAAACAGCATGCAAGAAACCATAAAATGGAAAATAAAGCGTTTTAACGAGCTTTCTATACAAGAGTTGTATTCTTTGTTAAAACTTCGATCACAGGTGTTTGTAGTGGAGCAAAACTGCGTTTATCAAGACATGGATGGCAAAGATGAAAAAGCATTACACTTACTTGGGGAATTTAATGACGAGATTGTGGCTTACGCCCGATTATTTAAAGCAGGAGATTATTTTGAAAATGCCTCTATTGGCAGGGTCGTAATTCATCCTGATGCTCGAGATAAAAAATGGGGACACCAAATGATGCAAGAGGCAATTGCGGGAATTGAAAGTAATTTTAATGCTAAACAAATCACCATTTCGGCTCAGTTATACCTCAAAAAATTCTATGAAAGTCATGATTTTGTGCAAATGAGTGAAATGTATCTGGAAGATGATATTCCGCATATCGAAATGAAACGAGGGTAGTTATATTTTAGTAATAACCAACTCCACCCGTCTATCGTATTCTGGATCTTTTCCAAGGGGAACGGTATTTCCATAGCCTTTAAAAGCCATTCGATTTTTTGGCACCCGACGGAAAGCCAAATATTTATATACTGCCTGCGCTCTATTGATAGACAACTGTCGTTTTTTAGTATCTTTATCTATAGCTTCCTTTTGATTGGGAGGAGTACAACAAACGTGACCTTGAATTTCAAATTCCACATTCTTATAGCGCAACAATAATAAAGCTACTTTATCCAACTCCGTTTTTGCTTTCAACGTTAGTTTGCTACTTCCTTTTTCAAAAAAAATATTTTCTAGATAAATATGGTCGCCAACAATATGATTTTTTTGAATAGTATTAAAAAATCCTGGCAAGACAAGTTTTGGAAGTTCTTTTAGATTTAAAACCACATCTACTCGACGGTTTTTAGAACGTTTTTCGGGAAGATTATCCACAATATCATCATCAATAAGTATTCTTCCCTTTCCTTCAATGGTAACAATAATTTTGTTTTTCACTCCATTTTCGGTAAGCTTAGTTTGAATAGTATTGGCTCTATTAGTAGATAATTTAAAATTATAGTCGTCTTTTCCGATATCATCGGTGTATCCAAATATTTCTATAGATTCAATGCGGGTGGAATCGGTGTTTTTAATGAAATCAACTACTTCTTTAGCCTGTTTTTCATCTAAGGAATATTTGTCAAATTCAAAATACACAGATTTTACAGCTTCTTCTTGAGCATGAACAAATCCAAATAGTAAAAGCGGTAAAATTTTTAAATATCGGAACATTACTGTAATATTTTGTAGTACTCTGTAGGATTTGCTAACAATGCAGTTGCTCTAGCAATTTCCGCATTGTTTTTTGTGTAATATTGGTATAGCCCTTCTTTGTATTGATAACGTTTGATAATTTCATCTAGAATTAATTTCTTTATTTCTTTTTGATTTTTATCTAATAATGCTTCTTCACTTTTTTGAAGAGCAGCAAATAATTGATCGTATTGCAATTTAATGGTTTCGTCAATTTTTTCTTTTTTTGCTTTTTCCAAAGTGTTTTTCAAAGCCAATTCTGTTTCGGTATCAAAATTGATTTTTTCTTTTTTCAAAAATGCTTTAAAATCGGCATAATCCGCATCGGTCAGGTTTGGAATTTTATCTCCTAAATTAGGATTTTTATAGTAATAGGAAGTTACATAATTAAAAATCCCGTCGTTTTTTTGAAGTACCTCTGCAATAGAACTTAGTTTAGAATCGGCTAATTCAATATCGGGTTGGATACCACCACCATCATAAACGGTTCTTCCTTTCTTGGTTTTGAAAGCAGTATATTTTGAAGCATCTGTACGGGTGGCCTTTCCGTCTTTATCTTTATGCCAATAATCTAATGCTTGAATACATCTTCCAGATGGCGTGTAATATCTAGAGATAGTTACCTTAACCTGCGTTCCATAAGTCATGTCCATTGGTCGTTGTACCAACCCTTTTCCAAAACTACGACTCCCTACAATAACTGCTCTATCCAGATCTTGTAATGCACCCGAAACGATTTCGCTTGCCGAAGCACTTTTTCCATCTACAATAATTGCTAAAGGAATTTCCAAATCAACAGGTTCTTTAGTGGTTTTATAAGTAATATTATACTTGACGTTTTTAGATTTTGTGGTGACAATTATTTCTCCTTTAGAAACAAATAAATTACACACGTTTACGGCTTCATTTAGTAATCCTCCTGGGTTTCCTCTTAAATCTAAAACTATCCTTTCGGCGCCATCCGCTTTTAGTTTTTCTAAAGCTTCTTTGGTTTCTTGCGTTGTTTTTCTATTAAAGGCCGACAAGACAATGTATCCCGTTTTTGCATCAATTTTAGAAAAGAAAGGCACGGCTTTTATTTCAACTTCATCCAATACTATTTGAGCTGTAAGCGTTTTTCCTTGCCGAAGGTATTTTACATCTACCTTAGTATTTTTAGCTCCTTTTAATAATTGAGAAGCATCTTCTTTAAAATCCGAAAGCATAATATCCCCAATTTGAAAAATAGCATCTCCAGCTTTTAGCCCAGCTTTATCTGCCGGAAATCCTTTGTAAGGTTCTTTAATGATAAGTTTGTCTTCCTTTCTGGTAACCATAGCGCCAATTCCNGTGTATTCACCAGTATTGTTGATTTTAAATTTTACAACATCTTGTTCGTTGAAATAGTTGGTATAGGGATCTAAATCGGCAAGCATACTTTTAATGGCTTTATCCATTAATTCTGCCGGATTTACTTCATCCACATAATTTTGATTGACGGTCTTGAAAAGCGTTGTGAAGATTTCAATTTGCTTTGCTATTTCAAAAAAATCGTCTTTGAAACTGGCTGCAAAAAACAAAAATCCAGAAGCTACAACAGGAATTATATATCTTTTTTTAAAGTATGCAAACATGGTATTTTCTTTATTAGAATTTTAAAAACAAAACCAAATATATTATTTAAACATTAAAAAAATAAAATTTTAAATTAACCTTAAGAATTTTATTTATAAGAGAAGGCTTATTGATTTTTGGAGGCAATCCATTTTTCAAACAACTGTAGGGTTTTTTCGTGTATTTCTTGATAACTCAATCGTTCTTTGGTTTGATAAAAAAACATCATGGCATACGGCTTGTCTAAATTTTCATACAATAAATGCTTGTTCAGTCGATAACATTCACGCAAAACACGTTTGAAATAATTTCTATCTACGGCATTTTTAAAATTTCTTTTAGAAACCGAGACGCCAAATAATAATTTTTCATTACCTTCTTCGGTAGGAGCATACACCAAACGCAAAGGATATTTAGACACCGATTTTCCTTCCGAAAAGAGTAAGTCAATTATCTTTCTACTTTTTAATTTTTCTGCTTTCGAATAAGTAAAATCTTTATTTTCAGTCAAAATTATTTGGTGTTATAAATGTTATACACCATTTTCAAATCGGTATAATTGATATAAAACTGCATTCTGTTATTCTCTTTTTTTCTGGTAACGATTAGGATAATACACTTCGCACCATCGTTATCCGTGCAATTGAAGCCTACAGTGTCGTCCGCATCGGTAGAGACTTTTTCTAAATAAGATTCAATTTTATACAATTGCAACTCTTTAGAATTCACTATAATTCGGTCTTTTTTACCGTCAAGAGTTATTAAAATTTCAGCTTTTTTAAAATCCGACCATTTGTTCCAGGCTCCCTTTTCATTTTTATCCATAACACTCAAGCTACTGGTTTTAAAACGATAAACTTGTGCTGAGGTGTTTTGAAAACCAAAGCAAACAACAACTAGAAGTACTAAAAAGCGTAAAGATTTCATGATGAAAATTTAATCGGGTGTAAAACTACAAATTCTATTCCAAAAATAAAGCGTTCTTGGAGAGAACGCTATTTGGATTATTTTATTTCATAAGTATTAATTCTTGATAAATTTAGTGCTAGTAATTCCTTTATTGGATACAATTTTTATAAAATAACTTCCAACGTTTAAACTTGATACATCTATTGAATTGTAATCGCCCATTGCAATAAGTACCAATTGCCCCATCGTATTATAGATGCTTGCGGAACTAATTGCAATATCTTTTTTAGTTTTAATATTCAAAACTTCCTCAGTTGGATTCGGATACAAACTAAAATAATCTTTAAAATCAAAATCGGAAGATGCCAAAGTTTGTATCGTGGTGGAGGCCAAATTGGTTATAATTGGAAAATTATAATCAAAATAAATATTGGCTTTATTGGTAAAGGTGTCCCCCAAAACCAAACTTGGCAATGTTTTTATTTTAAATGCTACATAGCCATCATTAGAAGCATCTAAAAAAGGCAAATTGATGTTTTCAAATATAAATTCCACTTTATTATTTGCCGAAATTCGAGTTACAAATGGATGGCTGGAACTTACAGGTGTTAAAGTTGTAATATCAAATTTAGATAGGTCAATTAGATCTTTTACTACCACATTTTCTGCTGGAAAAGTTCCAGTGTTTTCAAATCGGATGATGTAATGCACATATTTCCCGATACTTTCTGGCCCAACAACAGTTCCTTCAGCACAAGTTTTATCGTTTGGATCTAAAGAATTAACCACTATTTGTTTTAAATCTTGATTATTGTCATAGGGTTGTAAGTCATTTGCTAATGGAAAAACAGTCGCTCTATAACCTAGATAATCCCCTGAATTAATTGGTGGAGTTTGTGTTGGTGAATTTATTTGTACTACAAAAACAATCTCACGCGATTCTTGAGGAAGTAAATTGGTATAATCCCAATTTACAAAACCGCTACTCTGACTTGAAAGTAATGGAAATGAAGTGACAAAATTGGATTTATTATCGTCAAATGTCATTTCTAAATGCCCTGATTGTGTGGTTGTACCTTTGTTTTTATAAACTATTTTATAACTAGCATTAAACCCTGGCCTTGCTGGAGTTATTGGAAAAAAACTAACTTCTAAATCATTGTGATTTCCATTAGGAATAGTACAAAAATTTTGTACAAATGGACTTGTAACATCTGGAAATGTTACCGAGCTACTAGTTGGTGAAATATTGAAATAACTAGAGTTTTCTGCTAGTGGAGTTATGGTATAAGCACCATCAATAACGGGTAAAGAATAATTTCCTAAATTATCAGAAATCACAATGGTTGTATTGGTTCCGTTTGAGATTGTAAAGGATTTATAAGCAGCGTTTAAATCGTTTGTATCACATCCGTTAGCATCTATATCATATTTAGCGACTCCTTGAATTCTATAAAAATTTCCTCCAGGCTCAAAGGAACAGTAGGTATTTAAGTTGCAATTGGTGTAATTGTATAAAGTAATTTGATTTTGAATAGAGGTAATCATTCCTTCATCGGCACAGACGAAACGTAAATTTGGACAACTTCCAAAAATCAAACTACCATTTGTAGCACCATTTTTTAAATTCAAAAAAGTAAGTTGCGGACAATTGTAACAATTAAAAGACCCTAATCCAGGAAATCCCGAAACATCCAAACTCGTTATTAAACTTCCATAACAAGAAAAGGTATTAACTTCATTATGTCCCAAAAGATTCATAGAAGTTATAGGATTGCCTCCTAAATATATATCTCTAATGCTTGTAGCGCCATAAAAATTAAAACTAGTCAAGGCATTATCACTTATGTATAAACCAAAAAGATACAAGCCAGTTAAATTTATGGAATTGGACGTGATCTGATTGCTATTTAAGTTCAAATTATTTAGATAGATATTGTTTGAAAAATTCACAGAAGTCAATTGATTGCTTAGTGCTCTCAGCACTCTTAATTCGGTAAATGCTTCAATACCCGTAAGATTTGTGATACCACAATTGGATAGTTCTAATCCTCCAACAGCTGCTGCTTCGTTCACTTCAATTTCACCATTAAGATTAGTATCTATTTTAATGTAACTACCACTTAAATTTGTGGCAACATTTACATATTGAGAAGCTTGAAGCAACCTGTTTTTAAACTGTACATCTGGTATGGCAACAATTTGAGAATAAGCACTATTGAAAAGAAGACTAAATGCTAATAAGAAGTAAATTTTTTTCATTAGTTGATAATTTGAGAGCAAATGTAATAATTCTAAAGTAATGTTATTTCACTTCATAAGTATTATTCTCTGGCCTCACATCGGCCATTAAACCACTAGGATCAATAGTGATTTTCTTGATTTTATCTTTCGATTTAGTAATTTCAAAGAAATAATTTGGATTTCCCCAAGCCCAATCTTTCAAGACAGTTCTTGCAATTTCGGGGGATGGGTTTTCTTTTTCAAAACTCATCATCCGCAACGGAATGTAAAAACTTTCTTTGTTGCCATCGGTATATTCCACCAAGATATCCATTGGCATGGGCGTTCTTCCAATGCGTTCTAATGAAATCCCTGTTTTAGGAACACCATCGGTGGCGCCTTCTACGTTTTTAATGCCATAATCAATCGTATTCAAGGTTTCGGTCCAATCGGTTA